>Ga0299913_10004394_pt1 | contig 11835 bp, 13 predicted proteins | sample RVTome_9_FD_201360 | JGI IMG/M metagenome (GOLD analysis project Ga0299913, IMG submission 201360) | Soil microbial communities from uranium-contaminated site in the Upper Colorado River Basin, Wyoming, United States - RVT155D38 (version 2) ... | reverse complement strand
AGCGCAATGCCGTCTTCGCCTCCGACCGGGCCGATCGGGTGGCCCTCTCCGACGAGATCCAAAAGGTACTCGCCGATCAAGTCGGTTGATTGCTCGGCAAAGAATCCCTGGGGTGCTTCGTAGTCGATCCGATCCATCATGCGGGTGTCGTCGGAGCCGTCGGACTCGTGAAGGTGGTTACCGATTGCGGTCGTGCCTGACTCAGCTCTTGGTGCGGTGGTAGTAGCTGTGGGCCTTGGCTCTGCTTCCGCAGTCGGCCATGTCGCACCATCGCCGTCGACCGTTGCGGGTTTGGTCCTCGAAGATCCAGTCACAGGAAGGGCAGTGCTTTAGGCGGCTCCGGTCGCCTTCGGTGATGAGGTCGGCTGCATCGATGACTACGGGGTGGAGCAGGTCTCGAGCAGCGGTGGGCGGTTGCCAGGCCCAGGACAGGTCGACCGGGTCGATGTAGAGGCGTGACTGCGCCCGGGTCAGATGCCGGTTGAACCGTTTGGTGACGCTTGAGGAAGGGGTCTCGCCGTGGGCGAGGGGATACAGCATGTCTGCGACGGCACTCCGAATCTGGTAGAGCACTGGTAGTTCTGCTTCGGTGATCGAGGTCGTTGGGAGTCCAACCGCCTCCAGCCAGGCTGTGACGTTGGCCGGGATGGCGAGCCAGTCGTGACGGCGTTCGGTGTGTGGCCAGCTGATGGTGTTGACCAGGTCGAGTGACGGCCGTCCTCCAATCAGCTTGTAGCTGCCTGCGTAGCCGCCGGGGTCCAGTGCCAGTGACTCCATCCCACCACCTTACCAGCTAACCGCGTTTGACTGGTGTGGACAGGCTTCCTAACGTCTTACCATCATTATCCATGTTACTGGTGAGATACAGCGGCGGGGTCTCACGGATCGGGTGCCCCCACACCTCTGGTTCGTGGGCAGTGCGATCTTCCACTACCTCGGCCCGTCGTTCGCGGTGTTGCTTTTCAGCAGGGTGCCTGTCGGTGGAGTGGCCTGGTTGCGGATCGTCTCCGCAGCGGTTGTGTTCGCCGCTTGGCGACGTCCATGGAGATCGTTCCGCGGCGCGGATCGCCGGACGAGACGTCTGATTGTCGCACTCGGGTCGGTGTTCGCCGTCATGAACTACACCTTCTACTTGGCCATAGATCGACTGCCCCTCGGCACCGTGGCAGCGATCGAGTTCGCCGGTCCCATCCTCCTCGCCCTGGCCGGCAGCAGAACCCGGCGCAACTTCCTGGCTCTGGCTCTGGCAGTCGCCGGTGTCTATCTCCTCACCGACATACGTCTTGAAGGCGACCCAACCGCGTTTGGGTGGGCGTTCGCCAACGCGGCGCTATTCACCCTCTACATCGTTCTCGCACACGCTCTCGCCAGGGGGGACACTGCAACCAGCCCCATCAACCGACTCGGTGGCGCCATGATCGTCGCCGGCATCGTCATCACCCCCTTGGGGTTCTCAGAAGCTGCCCCCCACCTCACCGACTGGATCGCCCTCGGAGCCGGGATCGGGGTGGGAATCAGCTCCTCGGTCATCCCATACGTCTTCGACCAGATGGCCATGAAACGACTCTCTCGGGCCACTTACTCGCTATTCGTGGCACTACTCCCCGCCACCGCCCTCGTCATCGGTGTCATCGTCCTCACCCAGATCCCACAACCCCTCGAGATCGCAGCCGTCGGCCTCGTCATCGCCGGAGTGCTCACCCATCAAGAGCCCCAGCCTCTAAGCGCCTGAAGGCAGGCACTTGGCTCCGGCCGAAGGCCTTGCGACTTCCGGAGCGATACACGCCACGGCAAGCTCAAACGCAAACGGAAGGCCGGTCACCTGTTCGACGCGGCGCCTCCATGAGTCAACTGATCCGACAGGGCGTAGAACCCCAACGAGCGGCTGGAGCGCACAGTCGTTAGCGCGCACGGTCCTGGAGTGCAGCGGCCGCCCAGAATTGTTGGTATCGGATGTGGGTGGGGTGCGGTCCGAGTTGCCGAGAGGCTCGTCGTGGGACAAGGGTCAGCCGGGACCCTGAGCTTGCTTTCGTTCTACCGTGCCGCGGATGCTGCTCGCACAGACATCGCTGACCTCGGAGGCGACCGGTCCCGGTGTGGTTCTCGCCTCGCTGTCGTTGGTGTTGCTGGCGATGGGGCTGGCCCGGTGGTTGGGGCTCCGTATTGAGCGTCGCCTGATCGAAGCCTCGTTACGTGCCGCCGTCCAGCTGTTCACTGTCGGCTTCGTCTTCTTTTTCATCTTTAGGGCGACCGCCGCCATCTATTGGGCGTGGCTTTGGGTCGGGCTGATGGTCGGTGTTGCCACGATCGTTGTCGTCCGTCGGGCGAAGCACCGGATCGGTGGCCTCGCTCTTGTCACGACTGGAGCTGTCCTGGGTTCGGCACTGATCTCGGTGGCTGTCACTTTCGGATTCGGGGTGATCGCCTACGACCCGGTGTCCCTCGTCGTCATCGCCGGGATCACCATCGGCAATGCGGTGCCGTCCGCCGTGCTCGGTGTCAACCAGTCGGTCGGGCTCAACCGTGACCGGAGAGGTGAGCTTGAGGCCCTCCTCTCCCTTGGATTCGACCGCCGTCAGATCGTCCGCTTCATGGCTCCGCGCGCCGCCAGGTCCTCGCTCATCCCACAGGTGGAGCGAACCAAGGTGGTGGGGCTGATCGCCTTGCCGGGGGCCATGACCGGACTGCTATTGGCCGGAGTCGACCCGGTCGAAGCGGTGGCGGTTCAGCTTCTGGTGATGTATCTGGTGCTAGGCACCGCGGCACTCTGCGTCGTCGCCACCGTCACTGCCATAACCATAGGTGCAGTCACCAGCGATCTACTCGTCGCCGACTGGGTCAATGAAGAGGAACAAGACGACTCCTGATCCGAGCAGCTTTGGTGACCCTTCTCGCGAGCACGTCAAACGGACCGGCAACATCTCACCAGCTGAGATCATCTGGAGGAGATACCACAGCCCGCAACGGAAGTGCCTCGCTCTGGCGCACTCGGTGAGATGCTCGATACGGGCCCCACATTCAGAAGCCTGATGTGAACGGGCTAATGAGATATAGAAAGTTGTAAGTAGCGCTGGCGATGAGACCCGACACGACTGTGGTCTATACACACGTTTACAGTGGCTCGTTCAGGTGCACGCTGGATCCCCTGCTAAGCGTGATGTTGACCTTCTCCATGGGGGGTAGGACTGTCCTTTTGTCAACGCCGGGCATCCCTGGTTCAGGGACCATTGTCAGCTCGGCATCCGCCGCGGGGCTCGACTCGTCGGCGACCATCAGATCGGGTCTCATCGCGCTTGCTCTGAAGCCCGGCCGGGTTTCAGACCCTCCGGGCGAGCCGAGCGCCAGGCATCGCTATGCGCTCTTCGGTGCCGGGGCGTTATGCGTCCAGAACTGGTGCTATGGGTGTACCGGCGGGCGAACCCTTCGTAGTCACTAGCCACACCGTCTTGGTCGACTTCGATGATCCAACCCTTGGCGGAGCCGCCGGCCCGGTATTCGTAACGATCTAGACCGCCTCGCGGCTGGAGACGAACGTAGAACTGTTCAAGCGCCTCCACCTCAAGATCGGGGACCCCGACCCAGGCCGCCCGGATCTCAGCCGTATCCCCCACTGAGAGTCCCAGACGGCGAATGACGAAGGTGTTCGTGAACGGAGTGGCGGCGATATCGACGTCGAGACACCCCTGGAGCTCGGGGGACGGGACCCCATCCCGAAGCCAGTTCCCCTCGCCGTCGGCCTCAAGGAGCAGCGTTCGCTCGCGCGCGTCGTCGACGACAGCCACTTGAGCAACACGGGTTCGCCACCCCCGGTCGAGTTCGACCCGGAAGGTGACCACCCACGCCTCGCCTCCATCCACCGCCACTTCGTGGCCCTCTACCCCGATCGGGTCCCCCGTGTCGAGACGAACCAGGCCCAGGCCCTCGTCGATGTCCAAGCGCGACCACGCATACGTCAGCACCAGGTCATGGTATGGACTGGAAATGTTGAAGCGGAGCCCCGACCTGCTCCTCTGTATCAAGCAGGCTCATTTCCTGTCGAAGCACATCCCAGACTCTCATCAGCAAGCCGGAGTCTCCACTTGATCAGCAGATGGCATGCCTCGAAGTGTCTCCCAACCTTCACGTTGGCGCCCTTCCCCCCTCGACGCCGTCGCCAATGTGCTCCGCTGACTTCTCTCGGCGGCCGGCAGTACCCGGCAATTCTTTTGCTCAGGTTGCGAGCCGTCGATTACGTCTGGTCGCTCTTCGTTCGTGCCGCGGCACTGAACGTGGATGGACCTTCGGCGTGGCGGCTTCGTTCGGCCGTTGCTACGAATCCGGTACCCCAAGCAATTACCGCGAGGGCCCACGGCAGGCTGAGACTCGAAGCGACGGGATAGAAGAGTGAGACCAGCCCGAGGAGGGCAGGTAAGAGCCCGGCAACCCAGGCGGTGAGCCTCCAGCCGTCGGGCCGCAGACTCGCCAACGAGCCCACGCCGATGATGGTGATGCTGAAGGCGGCCATGAAGCCGTAGTGCCCACCAGACGTGGCCCGACCGTAATGCCGAAACATCCACATCCGCAGACTCGGCCCAATCGATCGCTGCGGGTCGCTCTCTTCCCCTGTCCGGCCATGTAGCCACTGGGATGAAGCCATCCGCCTTCCCCCTGCCGCCTCCGGTTTTTTTAGACGGTCGCTCACAGCCGACGCCGGCGTGGGTGTGCGATATTTGACAGGCCGGAATCAGAAGAGGATAGCCCCGCCTAGACAGGCTCGGGCAAATCGTTGGACAACGTTGTCGCGCGTGAAGTTAACGATTTCCGTCAAGAGCTCCTCGGCTGGTACAGGTGGATCGAATCCTTCAAGTCCTTCAGCCTGCTCGAACAGTATGTGCGTTGTGAAGTCAGGCTCGGCTTTCATGTCAGGATCGTAAGCGTCGTTGGCTTCAAGAAGCCAACTGACTTTCTGGCCATCTTTCACGTCGCGTTTCCCCGTACTAGTGCGCCTTCCCGGCGAGACAAGAACCACTCGGACGGTACTCGGTGGGTGAAGAGGATCGTCCTGTGCTTATCGATGTTGGCCAATCTGGTGAGGACCGCCAAGGGGTGATCCGGTCGATTGTTCGGCTGCACGACTTCGAGAAGCACCTGGGCGGCGCTGCTGATATCTCCGGACTCGGTGTGGATGACAGGCTGCTGTTCACTGGCGGTGACGATCGGGAATTGAGTTCTAGGTCGTCCTTCGTCCCTGGGGTTTGCGCCATTGGCGATAACGAGCTCTCTGGCCAGATGATCGAGTGCGGAGCGAAGGTTATGGATTACATCTCCCGCCACAACGCCAAGACTGACGGGTGGTGGCGACTCGACATTGAATCTCCACGTCAATCCGGCGCGTCCGCTCTTCTCAGGAATATGCTCTTCGAACTGCCGGATGATGCGGTCCGGGTTACTAGCCATATACCGGGCGACTCCTATACGGAATTCATGGGCGTGTTGCCTTGCTCGTAGGAGCTTTTCGCGGACTGCGGCCATATGGTTACTACCCTGGGAAGCCATGGCCGACGAACCTAATGAGAACACTCAGAAGACTCGCCCGAAGAAGGGTGAGCCAATCGAGATTCCGATTCCTACCGAGTCTCAGATTGACTCAGATTGAACGGAAATCCACGAAGGTCGCGGATCCAGACCTGGAGATGGCACTTCTGGGCTAGTTCGGGCCACCGCGACGCCGAGGAGATCAACACAAGAGACGGCGGTCGTGGCGTATACTTTGAAGACCTCGATCTCGTGAGGCCCGTCCTTCGACCGCTCTGGGAACATCACCGAGGATAGCCATGATCAGGGCTCCATTATTGTCCCCCTGTCCGCGGGTGTCGAGGAGTAGCCGGTGAGTGGAGACCACCCCCACATTCAGGATTTCGACGGCCACGTCGATGCCGTGGCCTCAGACCTCGAGTATTTTCGTAGGAAACGGATCGAACCGCTTGTTCTCCTCTATCTTCGCAGGGGCATCATCGGCTGGAACGATCTGTTCCGCGGCCACGAACTGGAAAACTGGCGATCTTCGTCTCAGCCCGAGCCGGATGTGGAGAAGCGGATCAGATCACTGGAAGACTCCCTCGACGAATTGATACTCTCCATCGCTGCTGCGGGCACTCCCCCGGCCGAGCACCGCATCGCCATCGACGACAACCGGGTGGAGCGCGGTGACTACCACCCGGAGTTCCGCCTTGCGGCCCGCAGGTATGAGGGTGCCCTCGAGACCCGCATCGGCGTTCTCGAGGACGCCATCGCCGACACCCGGCATCTGGTGGCGACGCTCACGAGAGCTCTGATCCTGGTCGAGCAGGTGACAGACGAGGCCCTCGAGGAAAATCGGAAGCGACTGTCTGGCCTGGGCTTCCGCAACGGCGCCCGGATCGTGGCCCGAGCCTGGGTGGATCCCGACTTCAAACAGCGACTGCTCGAGACCGGCAGAGAGGCCGTCCGGGAACTGGACATACCTCCGGGTCGGCTGGGCAAGCTGGGAGTGGCCGAGAATTCCGACGAGGTCCACCACATCGTCGTGTGCACCCTGTGCTCCTGCTACCCCCATGACCTGTTGGGCAACCCTCCCTGGTGGTACCGCACCGACGGATACAAGACCCGCATCGTGGCCGACCCGCGGGAGACGATCCGGGACATGTTCGGTCTGGTGATCGGCCCCGATCGCAAGGTCGTGGTCCACGACTCCACCTCTGACGTTCGGTGGATGGTGCTGCCCCGACGACCCGCCCGCACCGAGGACTTGTCCGAAGAGGAACTGGCCGACCTGGTCACGGCTGAGAGTCTGGTGGGTAGCGCCGAGGTGTCACCACCGCGATGAGCGGCGGAAGGTTCCACCGAGGTGACCGGGTGCGGGTTCTAACGCACGCGAACTGCGGCAACCCGCGCACCCCCGCTTACGCCAAAGGCTGCACCGGCGTGGTCACCGCCTTCCATGGAGTCATCGACAATCCGCTCGACCACCACCATCCATATCCACCCCTATACACAATCGCCTTTCAAGTCTCCGACTTGTCGGGCAGAGACAGCCCGGACGTCGTGATGGCCGATCTCCATGAGGAGTGGCTCGAACCCGTCTGAGCAGGCAACACCGGACACCAGATTACGTCTCCGCCACCCGTTGGAGTGATTGCCGGCCGTCTCTAGCGTCGGATAGCCGCGCACCGGCCTCTGTCAGCGACGCCTCAACGCCGAGCTCGCCGCCTTGTTTGCATTGCCCAGGCCTCGAACATGGTGTCGTGAGTCACTCCCCGCTCCAAGGTGATCGCGTTGTACTGTGCCCGGCCTGGTGACTTTCGGCTGGTGGAATGATCGCCGCTATCTCGGTGATTCGCTTGAGGGGCGCCCACTCTGCTGACCTCGGCCACGTAGCGACCATCCCAGAGCAACCGGAGGTTCTTCTATGGTCGAACCGTTCGGAATTCATGGTGAACTGCGTCATCATGCACTCCCCGCCTGGCCGACATCTGCTGGATGCTGACGACGAACTCTGCCGGCTTCATGACGCGAAGCCGACGACGATCTTCACGATCCTGAGGCTGATCTGGCTCTGCGTCGTGATTCGGAGTTCTCTCGTCGAAGAAGGCCTCGCTGGAAGTGGTGACAGCGAACGCCCCATGGCGGAACAGAGTTCTACATAAAGCTCCGACGTTGAGCCGGATCTGAGACCAGAACGGCACGTCGTTCGGCTCGAAGTCGACTTACTGTGCGCCGCGGTAGAGCGACTTTTCGATGAAGAGCGCCGTCCTTCGGACCGGGACGGCTTCTACTCGCATGCCTGCTTTTCGCCCGCAGCCCGGTTGCGCGCCATCCATATGACCTGGCCCGCCGCGGGATCGGCCCGGAGGCAAGGGACGCCAATCGGGTTGAGCGATCGATATCATCGGTGGGCGGCATGGCCAACTCCAGCACGCCGTCCAACGAGGCGCCAGTCCCAGCAAGTGCCTTCCACATCCCCCGGGTCCCGTCGGTGCGGGCGATGACCCAGCCACCGGACCCTGCACCTTTCTAACTCAGTCTTGGGGTCCCGTGATGCCGGGCTGGGACGTCGCGTCGTCTTGAGTCCCCCTGCGGGCTCGACGACCTCCCAGGTTGGCGCGCATCAGGGCCAGCGCGGATCGGTAGCTCCTCCGAAAGTCCGCGTACCCCCCGGTGGGATGGGCCCCGACCAGGTCGCCAAGACGTGCGAGGCCGCGGAGACCTTGCCAGACCTCTTGTTGCCGAACTTGCCGGTCCTCTGGGGAGTGGTTGGTGTCCTCGGCTTCACGCTGCTGCTCGGAGAGCTTCTTCTTGTTTTCACTGTACTCATCGATCAACGCCCCGAGATAGGCCACCATCACATCCAGCTTGGGGCGAATCATGTCCCAGTCGACGAACAGTGGATCGGGCGACCTCTGCGTTGTGAGGACGTCGTGTTGAAGATCGCGGAGATCGACGTAGGCGTCGACCAAGTGGTTTATCTCATGTGACCAGGTCTTCACCGATCGGTTCGCCAGGATCTGTAGACGGGCGATGTCGAGCTTGTGGCTCACGTCGATGATCCGTCGAGTGTAGGACGTCTGATCGTCCGTCAGCCTCTGCTTCCGCTCCCGGTACTCCTTCGAGTTATCGATGGCCAGCTTTACCAAGGCGCCAGCGATCACGATCGCAAGCAGCTGAAAGGCGAGTTTGGCCATATGCGCCAGGACATCGGCACGCCCCTCATCTTCGAGGCTGAAGTATGCGGTACTCCCTAGGATAACTACGAAAAGGCTGATGACACCGGCGGCGACCATTAAGACGCCGTTGTGGCGGAACCAATTCCTGAACTCCGACTGGGCAGCGTCCAACGGGGGAAGGTCCGGTACCGCCGAGACGTCACTCGACCCCTCCACTATGACCTGATCGTCGGTGACGGAAACGTATCCCTGAACTGCGCTGTTCAAATCATCGTCCCGGAACAGTAGGTGGTCGTGGGAATCAGGTATCGCGTCGCCCGACCTCCATCTCACTACCGGGCCGGTGGCGGTCCACACACCAGCGACCCGAGTGGGTGCGTTTTTCGGGAAACGGTTCCAGTCGCTTGGTACTCGAACCTCATCGATCAACCCCATCAGGAGACAGTCAGTACGATTGAGGTCGTGGAAGGGCCTATGGGCCTCAAGGGGCTGGAGCTTCTGGACCACCGCCGAGGGTGTCGCATCGTCGACCCGGAGACGCTCGACCACGATTCCATGCTCCTTGCTACGTCAGCATTCTGGCATGGCGCGGCGACTGGCTGCTCACCAAACATTGATCATTCGGCTAGCCGGCCAGGTCCCGTCCGCCCTTACTATCTCAGTACCCGACTTCCTCGTTTCAGAGGGGAGGGCCAGGGACCCTTGTCAGTGCTGCATCCGCCGCGAGTCTCCCCGCGTCGGCGACCATCAAATCCGGTCTCATCACCCTGGCGACGCTGTGCGGATTCGACCATTTCCAGAAACCGGCTTGTGCTCCCACGACTAGAGTTCAGCCGTTGGTCACCGGCGGGGGACGGGACCAGGACGTCAAACGAGAGAAGGGGCTCCGATGATTGAACTCTCGATGATCCGATAGGCGTCAACTTCGAAAGGGGGAGCCAGAGGAAACGTCGTGGACGATGGACGATGCTCAAGCGACATCCGCGCTGGCACTGACCATTGCGATATCTGCAACGACCGATCGCCCGAGTATTCGAGTTGCGGCAGGTCGACGACGCCGACCTCACCAAGGACCAACGCGTACTAATCGGCATTTTGTAACTCGACCACAACGATTTGACGCCGGTCCCGCGCACCGCGGCCCGGATCCGTGACAGCGGTTACAACGAGAGGAGGTGGCACACGAAGTTGGATTCCAAATGGACCGTAGAACCCATGCCGAGGAGGTATTCCTGTGAATCGAAAACTATTGCTGGTCGCCGTTGCCGTTTTGGTGCTGGCGACTCTCAGCGTCGGTGTTGCTCTTGCGGGTGAGGGCAAGACCGTAAAGACACTAGGAGACGAAGTTCTGAAGCCAAACGTCAAGGTGGAAGCGACACTCCGCTTCTCGCCTGGTCCAACCACGATCGATGTGGGTGATTCGATCACCTGGGTCGGTGCCGACAAGGCCGACGCACCACACACGGTCACTCTGACCCGAAACCCGGATGCGTTGATGGACGAGTTTGCCGATCTGTTCGGTGGCAACTGTCCAGAATGCGACGCCGCCATCGGTGCTGCACTCGGTGGGCATTTCGCCACGGACCCACCAACTCTGCTGGTCGACGTAGGTGACCCTGGATTCGGCGACGACGGCGATTCGGTTCTGTTTGGGGGACCGGCCCCCGACACCACCCAAACGCTGACCAACGTGTCACCGGGTGAATCGATCTTCTACTTCTGTGCCATCCACCCCTGGATGCAAGGATCGATAAACGTGAACGGCTGACCTGCAAAGACGTGAACTGAGGGTGGGCCCGATATCGGGTCCACCCTCTTATGTACGACTGTCCTTTTGTCAACGCCGGGCACGGGTCGTTGAGTGCATGCTGCCGGGTGGGTTTGGGACGCAACCGGGAGCGCGGCGAGAAGAGGGAGAGTCGCCTGTTCATGCCCGGTGTGTTGGTAGCCCGCTAGGTTCTACTGGTAAAGCCGGAGTGTGAGCGGTGGGCCTTTCGTCTACTGAGTTGGAGGTCTTTGGCGAAGTCGCGGACGCGCTTCTACCTCCCCTTCCGGGGGATGGCAGGCTTTGGACGTCGTCGGCCAGTGATCTCGGAGTCACGGAGCGTCTCGCTGGGCAGGTGGAGCGTCTGCCTGATGATGAGGCGCGCGAGGCGTTACGGAAGCTGCTTCGGGCGCTGGACACCCGCGTGGGAGGGCTTGTCCTCTACGGACGGGCCCGGCGGTTTCGTGACCTGACGCCGCCTGGGGCGGAAGCGGCACTAGGACGGATGGCCGCTAGCCGGTTGTCTCAGCGACGACAAGCATTTCAGGCGTTGAAGCGTCTAATCGCCATCGTGGCGGTGACCGCACCCGACGCCAATAGCCCGTCGCCCATCTGGGCCGATATTGGCTATCCGGGGGCCGACTCGACTCCTCCTGCCGATCCGGGACCGATCTCCACAACCCCGGTTACTGAGCCGTCAGAGTGGGATGCGGATGTGGTTGTGGTGGGTTCTGGAGCGGGGGGTGGTACCGCCACTGGGGTCCTCGCCGCCGCCGGTTTGGACGTGGTGGTGATCGAGAAGGGCCCTCACGTGACCGAGACCGAGTTCACCCATCTGGAACATGACGCCTATGAGCGCCTCTATTTGGATGGCAATCTGGCACCGACCGCCGACCTCGGGATTGGGATGCAGGCGGGTAGCTGCTTGGGCGGTGGAACCGTCGTCAACTACACCGTGTCTCTAGCCACTCCGGATCACGTTCGTCAGGAGTGGGACCGTAGTCGTGCTCATCACAGTGGTGCCGGGGGTGCTCGCTTGGGGCCTCGCCGCTCTCCTGGATCGAGGGAGAAATGGGCGAATCATCTGGACGGTTATCGCGCTCGTCGTGCTGGCGGCCTCGTTCGGCCTTTTCGCGCAGCTCGACCTCGACACTGCCGGAATCATTTGGCAGGGGGCATTGCACCTGTTGTTCGGATTGATCGTGATCGTCGGATTCTGGGTGTTATGGCCGGAGAAGCCCGGCTCCTAGCCAACCAGGCGCTCGTACCCAGGGTTGCACACGTCGCTGAGCGATGTTTGTGGCCCGGAGTTGGCGACATCTGCGGCAGCGGACCTCACAACGGGTCTGGCTGCCTTCATCGGCGCCGAACAACCCATCCCCTCGGGAG
>Ga0299913_10004393_pt1 | contig 11837 bp, 12 predicted proteins | sample RVTome_9_FD_201360 | JGI IMG/M metagenome (GOLD analysis project Ga0299913, IMG submission 201360) | Soil microbial communities from uranium-contaminated site in the Upper Colorado River Basin, Wyoming, United States - RVT155D38 (version 2) ... | reverse complement strand
GAGTGGGCGGGGGCAACGTCGTCTGCGGCATCTCCGGTGGGGTGGACTCCTCGGTCGTCGCGGTGCTGCTCTCCCGCGCCCTCGGTGACCGGCTCAAGGCCGTCTTCGTGGACAACGGCCTGCTGCGCAAGGACGAGGCGCGCCAGGTCCTGCAGAGCCTGCGCGCCGGCCTCGGCCTCGAGGTGCGTGTCGCCGAGGCCGGCGATCGCTTCCTCGCCGCGCTGAGCGGGGTCGTCGACCCGGAGCACAAGCGCAAGGCCATCGGCCGGGTCTTCATCGAGGTCTTCGAGGACGAAGCCTCGCGCCTCGAGGGCGTCCGCTACCTGGCCCAGGGAACCCTCTACCCGGACGTCATCGAGTCGGTCTCGGTGCACGGTCCGTCGGCGGTGATCAAGACCCACCACAACGTCGGTGGACTTCCGGAGACCCTGGGCTTCGAGCTCGTCGAGCCGCTGCGCTTCCTCTTCAAGGACGAGGTGCGCCAGCTCGGCCGCGAGCTCGGCATTCCGGAGGAGCTGATCGGCCGGCACCCCTTCCCGGGCCCCGGCCTCGCCGTCCGGGTGCTGGGCGAGGTGACCGTCGAGCGCCTGGAGGTTCTGCGCGAGGCCGACGCGATCTTCCTGCAGGAGCTGCGGGAGGCGGGCCTCTACGACCGCGTCAGCCAGGCCTTCGCAGTCCTGCTGCCGATCAGGAGCGTCGGCGTGATGGGGGACTTCCGCACTTACGAGAACGTCGTGGCGCTGCGCGCTGTCGAGACCCAGGACTTCATGACCGCCGACTGGAGCCCCCTGCCGCACGCGCTGCTCGGGCGGGTCGCCAATCGCATCGTGAACGAGGTGCGGGGAGTCAACCGCGTGGTGTACGACGTCACCAGCAAGCCGCCGGCCACCATCGAGTGGGAGTGACCGGGCTCAGCGCGGCCGTAGGACGATGCCGTTGTCGCGCAGCCAGTAGGCGTCGGCGAGACGGGCGAGCGCCACGCGCAGGGACTCCGTCGCGAGGTCGTCGGGGTGCCAGCCGCGGGTGGAGAACCACGTCAGCCAGTCGTCGGCCGGCCGGCAATTGATGTGTCCGCGGCCCGCCTGGCCCGGCGGCGCGGCGGAGAAGTAGATCCAGCGCTTGGCCATCCGGACCAGCGCGGCGACCAGGTCCTCGCTGCGCTCGGGGGGCAGGTGCTCGGCGACCTCGATGCAGCAGACGAGGTCCCAGTGGGAGTTGGCTTGGGCGAAGTCCCCGACCTGCACGGCCGCCACCAGGTCGGGCGGGAGCACCTGGACGACCTCTGCCGAGTGGTCGACGCCGGCCACCCTCTTGCCGGCCGCGGCCAGGGGCTGGAGGAGGAACCCGTTGCCGCAGCCCACGTCCATGACCGACTCGAAGTCGAGCCGTTCGACCAGGAACTCGGCCACCCTGCGGTAGTCCTCGCGATACTTCTCGCGGGCGAGGAAGTCCTTCAGCCGGTACGGCTTGGGCCGGCCGTTGAGCAGCGGCACCCAGGTCATGCGTCCTCGCCTCCGCGAGGCTGGAGCTCGCGCAACGGACCGAGCTTCCGCGGGTCCTTCTTCAGGTGGCTCGCGAGGCGGCGGGAGAGGTGCTGGTGGAGCCGCTCGCCCTCCTGCCCGTTGAACGGCATCCACCCGCCGGCGGTCATGCCGTGCCCTCCCCCGCGTCCCCGCCGGCCCAGCAGGCGGCGCATCAGCCGTCCGGCGTCGGCCCTCGGATTGGTGGTGCGGATGGAGAGGTAGAGCCGGTCGCCGAAGGCGCCGCTGGCCAGGGCCCAGGTCCGCCCCTCGAGGCGCAGGATGAGATCGGCGATCTCCGGCACGATGTCGGGCTGATCGATCTCGCCGAGGTGCGTCGTCACCAGGGTCGAGACACCCTGCAGGCTGGAGACGGCGCGGTGCAGGCTGCGGAAGTAGTCGACGCTCAGGGGCGGGGTCTGGATCCGCGCCAGGGCCCGCAGGTCGGCCTTGGGGTACAGGGTGTCGTAGACCGCCCGGTCGAACTGCGAGAACTCACGGCCGAAATCCTGGGTCTCGGTGCGGATGGCGTAGACCAGCGCGGTCGCGAGGTTGCGGTCGATCTCGACGCCAGCGGCCGCGAGGTACTCGGTGGCGATCGTCGCGGTGGCGCCGTAGGCCGTGCGGATGTCGGCGAAGGCAGCCTTCCTGGCGCCTGCTCGCGTCGGGTGGTGGTCGATGACCACGTCCGCTCCCAGCTCCGAGGGCAGGGCATTGTTGCCGGTGCCGGGCTGGCAGTCGACGAGCGCGAAGTGCTTGTAGTGGCTCCAGCTCAGGTGACGGACGTGGCTGAGGCGCAGGCCCAGGGTGCGCACCATCTGCCGGTTCTCGGCCCGTCCCACGATGCCTCCGTAGGCGGTGGTCACCTTGCGGCGGAAGAGCGCCCGCAGCAGGGTGCTGAGCGCTGCCGCCGAGGCGAGGGAATCGGGGTCGGGGTTGTCGTGCGTCAGCACGAGCCAACGTCCCGGGCTGGTCTTCTCCTCGACCAGCTGGCGCAGGGAGGCGAGACGCGCTCGCGTCTCCTCGGTGATCATGGGCGCCGCATTGTACCCGCCGTGGAGGCCGGCACAACAGGACGTCTCACGGCAGGACCTTCTCCGGGTTGAGTAGGCCCGACGGGTCGAAGGCGGCCTTGAGGCGCCGCTGGAGAGCCAGGCACTCCTCGCCGAGGGCGCGAGAGAGGTGGCGGCGCTGGGTCCAGCCGATCCCGTGCTCGCCGCTGACCGCACCGCCGAGCCCCAGCACGCCGTCGACGAGCAGGTCCTCGGCGCCGTTGCGGGCCTTCTCCCAGGCCTCGAGGGAGAGCGCGCCGCGCAGCAGGTTGACGTGCAGATTGCCGTCTCCGGCATGCCCGTAGCAGACCGCCTCGATGCCGTGGCGCGCCGCCGCCGCGCGCGCCAGGTCCACGAGCCCGGCGAGGCGGGAGCGCGGCACCACGGCGTCGACCTCCTTGTAGGTCGAGTGGGCCTTCACCGCTTCGCCGACCCGCGAGCGGACACGCCAGAGCCGTCGCTGCTCGCGCTCGTCGGTCGCCGCCCACATCTGCCCGGCGCCGGCTGTACGGACGATCTCGTCGAGGACCCCGGCGGCGGACAGGACCTCTTCGCCGCCCCGACCGTCGAGCCCGACGAGCAGCAGGGCGCCGCAGCGGGCCATCTCCGGTGGCAGCGGCTCGAGGCGCGCCACCAGCTCCAGGGCTCGGGCCTCGAGGAGCTCGCAGGAAACGGGGTCGAGGCCGGCGCGGAAGATCGCCGCCACGGCTCGTGCCGCGGTCTCGAGGTCAACGAAGGACGCGGCCGCCGTGAGGGTCGCCGCCGGTCGCGGGAGGAGCCGGAGCCTGGCCCGCGTGACCACCGCCAACGTCCCCTCCGAGCCGACCAGGAGCTGGGCGAGGTTGTAGCCCGTGACGTCCTTGCGGTTGGCGCCGCCGAGCTCGAGGACGGTGCCGTCCATCAGCACCGCCTGGAGGCCCAACACCCAGCGGCGCGTCGTCCCGTACTTGCACGAGCGCGGCCCGGCGGCGTCCTCGGCGATGTTGCCGCCGATGCAGCAGAGGTCGGCGCTGCCCGGGTCGGGAGGGTAGAAGAGGCCGGCCCCCTCTGCGGTGCGGTGGATCTCGCCGGTGGTGACTCCGGCCTCGACCAGCATCGTGAGCTCGTCGCGGTCGAGGTCGAGGACGCGCCGCATCCTCTCGACGGAGAGGACCCAGCCGCCTCGCACCGGCAGAGCGCCGCCGGAGAGCCCCGTACCGCCTCCGCGCGGGGTCACCGGGATCCCCTCGGCGTGCGCGAGGCGCAGCAGGGCGGAGACCTGCTCGGTGCTCTCGGGCAGGGCGACGGCGTCGGGAGGGAAGAGCAGGTCCTCGGTCTCGTCGCGCCCCCAGCGCTCGCGGTCGACGTCGTCCAGGCGAAGCGCGCCCTCGCCGAGGATGTCGCGCAAGCGGCGGGTGAGGCGCGGATCGAAGCGGGACGACGGGAGCATGGGCGGGCAGTCCGGCCGGGCCCGGCTATCGTATAGTGCGGCGGGCGTGGCGACCCGTCGCGCCCGCTCCTCCGCGAGCCCCACTCCAGGCCCGCGCGACCGCTCCATGCGACATCGTCTGCCCGTCACGCTCAGTGCCCTGATCCTCGCCGTCGGGGCGGCGCGGGCAGCCCCGGGGGGCGTCGAGACCGACGCCTGGGACCGCGTGGCGCGGAGCTTCGTGCGCGACGGTGGGATCGACTACGCCGCCCTGCAGGCCGACCGCGCCGACCTGGACCTCTTCCTGGCGTCGCTGGAAGGCGCCGAGCCCACCGGCTGGAGCGGCAACGAGCGGCTCGCCTTCTGGATCAACGCCTACAACGCCGTGGTGGTCCACTTCGTGCTCGAGCGCTACCCCGGGCTCGGCTCGGTGCTGGAAGTCGACGGATTCTTCGAGTCCCTTCGCTTCCCGGTGGCGGGAGCGGAGCGCTCGCTCGACGAGATCGAGACGGCGGCGCGCGACCTGGGCGACGCGCGCCTCCACTTCGCCGTGGTCTGCGCGTCGACGAGCTGCCCCGACTTGCGGCCCGAGGCGTACGTGGCGGAGCGCCTGGACAGACAGCTCGCGGAACAGACGGCCGCCTTCCTCGCGGATCCGGAGAAGGGCCTGCGCTTCGACGAGGCCGAGGGCACGGCGCATCTGTCGTCGATCTTCAAGTGGTACGCGGGCGACTTCACGGGCGGCAGCACGGTCGTCTCGTATTTCTTCCGTGGCGGTGTCCTCGACTGGGTGGCCCGCCACCTGCCCGCGGCCCTCGCCTCGCGGATCGAGGAGACGGACCCCGACGTCGTGTACATGGACTACGACTGGAGCCTGAACGACCGTTGATTCCCGAGGTCTTCCACCTGGGCCCGTTGGCGATCAGCCCTTTCGGAATCGTCATGGTCGCGGCATTCCTGGCGGCGCGGACGCAGCTGCTCTGGGGCCTGAGACGGCTCGACGCCGGCGACGCGGACGAGGCCAACGCCATCGTCCTGGCCGGCGGCCTCTGGGGCCTCGTCGGAGCCAAGCTCTACTACGCCTTCCTGCACGGGGACTGGCGGCTGTCGCTCGACTGGCTGCGGTCGGGGCTGGTCTGGTACGGCGGCTTCCTACTCGCGGTGGTGGCGATCCTGTGGACCATCCGGCGGCGGCGGATGCAGCCCTGGCGTACCGCCGACGCGGCGGCGCCGGCCCTCGCCCTGGGCTACGCGATCGGCAGGATCGGCTGCTTCCTGGTCGGCGACGACTACGGGATGCCGACCGACCTGCCCTGGGGTGTGGCCTTCCCGCGCGGCCTGCCGGGGCCGACGACCGCCGAGTTCATGCAGCGCACCTACGGAGCCGAGATTCCGGCGGGGGTGGCCCCGGAGGCGCTGGTGCCGGTGCATCCGACCCAGCTCTACGAGACCTTGCTCGCCCTGGCCATCTGGGGGCTCGGGATCCTCCTGACGCGGCGCGGTCTGCGGCCGGGGAGCGTCGTCATCGTGGTCGTCACGCTCCTGGCGACGGAGCGCTTCGGCGTCGAGTTCCTGCGCGCCAAGGACGACCGCCTGCTGGGGGAGATGACCCTGGCGCAGCTGATCAGCGTCCTGGTCGTCGTCGTCGCTCTCTGGGTCTGGACCCGGCGCCCCGAGGCGCGGGAGGCACCGTCGCCGCGGACGCGGTGAGCCGCCCGCTCTGCCTGCTCACCATCGCCGGCTCGGACTCCGGCGGCGGCGCCGGAGTGCAGGCCGACCTGAAGACCTTCGCGGCGCACGCCGTCTACGGCCTGTCCGTGGTCACGTCGATCACGGCCCAGAACACTCTCGGCGTCACCGATCGCCTCGACCTACCGGCCACGCTCGTCGATCGCCAGCTCGCCGCCGTCCTCGAGGACCTGCCCGTGGACGCGATCAAGATCGGCATGCTCGGCGGCGGCGCGATCGCCCGGGTCGTGGCGCGGCGGCTCGCTGGTCCCCTCGCTGCCGTTCCGGTCGTCCTCGATCCCGTGCTGCTGGCGGGCAGCGGCGACCCCCTGCTCGACGAGGAAGCCTTCGAGGTGCTCACCGGCGAGCTCTTCGGGCTGGCCACCGTCGCCACTCCCAACTTGCCGGAGGCACGCGCCCTCGCCGGGGAGGACGGTGAGCCCGCGGTGCTCGGACGCGCGCTCGCCCGGCCGGGCAGCGCGGTCCTGGTCAAGGGCGGCCACGGGACGGACGAGATGGTGGAGGACGTCCTGGTCGTGGGAGAGGACGTCCATCGCTTCCGGCATCGACGGCTGCGCTCCGGGAAGGTCCACGGCACGGGCTGCACGCTCGCCGCCGCCCTGGCGGTCCGGCTTGCCCGCGGCGACGAGCTGACCGCGGCGGTCGCGGGCGCGATCGGCTACGTCCGGCAGGCGATCGAGGGGAGCCTGCGGCTCGGCCGGGGGCAATGGGTGATGACCCATCCGCCGGAGGCGGCCACCGGGGAGACGTCCGGCATCCGGATTGCAACAGATCCCAGGCTGGGATGACACGCCTCCTGATCGGCTGGCTCTTGCTCGCCGCCGCGCCGCCCCTCTCGGCGCAGGGGACTGAGGGGGCCGGCGTGCCGCCCGACGCGCTCTTCGGCTCGGTCCTCGATGTCCGGGTGGTGAACGTCGAGGTCGTCGTCACCGATCGGGACGGCGTGCCGGTCCGGGGCCTGGCGGTCGAAAGCTTCCGGCTCGAGGTCGACGGCGAGAGAGTACCCATCGAGTACTTCACCGAGGTGCGCGGAGGGGTCGCCGTCGAGGGCCCGCCGACGGGCGGATCCCTCGCGGACATCCCGGCCGTCGCGCCGGGCGAGCCGGTCGGAACCAGCTACCTGGTCTTCATCGACGAGGTCTTCTCGGTGGAGGAGGATCGCGACCGCATCCTCGCATCGGTCGCGAAGGACCTCGGGCTCCTCACCCCCGCCGACCGCATGGCCATCGTCGCCTTCGACGGTCGTCGGCTCGACATGCTGACCAGCTGGACCGGCTCGAGCCTGGAGCTGCAGCGCGCGCTCGACAGCGCCCGGCGGCGGCCCGCCCAGGGGCTGCAGCGCCTGGTGGAGCGCCGCCAGTTCGAGGGCGGACGACCCCTCCCGCCTTCGTTCTCGCGGCGCGGGCCCTTCGACGGCCTCGATCCCGACGCCCGTGCCTACGCCCTGCGCCTCGCCGACCAGGTCGATCGCGTCGTGCGCGCGGCGAGCGCCACGCTGCGCGGCTTCGCCCGGCCGCCCGGTCGTAAGGTGATGCTCCTGCTCTCCGGCGGCTGGCCCTTCCGCCCGAGCGACTTCGTCGCCGGCGAGCGGCGCATCGTCACCTCCGACGATCTCGACCTGGCGGAGGGCGAGGAGCTCTTCCGCGGCATCTCCGACACTGCGAACCGGCTCGGCTACACCCTCTACGCTGTCCACGTGCCGGGCCCGTTCGACCGGCTGGACGAGACCATCGCCGGCGGACGGGCGGCCTCGGTACGGCGCCAGGACCTCCAGGCCACGGCCCGCTATCTGGCCCGCGAGACGGGCGGCGCGGCCCTCCTGGGCCGCGAGCGCGAGCGGGCGTTCCGCGACGCGGTGGCGGACACGCGCTCCTACTACTGGCTGGGCTTCACGCCGGATCGCAGCTGGGACGACCGCCACCACCAGATCCGGGTGCGCGTCGACGCGCCGGGTCTCGAGGTCCGCAGCCGCAGCGGCTTCCACGACGTGTCGCGCCAGGCGGAGGTCTCCATGGCGGTGGAGAGCGCGCTCTTCTTCGGGGCGCCGGGCGCGCCGGAGCTGGAGGTCGAGCTCGGCGAGCCGCGCAAGGCCGGTTTCCGCAAGGTGGAGGTTCCCCTGCGCGTCTCGATGCCGCTGTCGGCGCTGACCCTCCTCGAGCAGGGCGAGCGGTGGGTGGGCGGGGTCGAGGTCCGCTTCGCCGTCGTCGACGCCGGCTTCCACCAGGCCCCGGTGCCGGTGCTTCCGGTGACCATCGAACGGACCGAAGCGCCCGGCCCGGAGGAGCGATGGGAGCTGCGCACCGCGCTCAAGCTGAGGCGCCGGCCCCACACTCTGCTCGTCGCGGTCTACGATCCGGCGAGTGGTAGGATCTTCACCCGCGAGGTCGGTCTCGACCTCTGATCTCCCGTCATCGAGCTCGTCGTCCGGAGTCCGCGACATGCCCAGATCTCCTCGCAACCTCGCACCCTGGCTGGCCACGGCCGCGCTCCTGTGCGGGCACGCGCTCCTGGCCCAGGAGGCCACCCAGGACGCCGTCGAGGAGGGGCCCGAGCAGGCGGTCCGGGACGGCGCCTTCATGGAGACGATCGACGTCAACCTCGTCAATATCGACGTCTACGTGACCGACCGGAAAGGGGAGCCCGTCCTTGGCCTCACCCGCGATGACTTCGAGCTCCTCGAAGAAGGGCGGCCGATGCCGATCACCAACTTCTACGCCGTCGAGGAGGGCCGCCCGACCTCCGGCGGAGTGCCGTCGGTGGTGGAGGCGGGACCCGCCGAGGAGCCCCCGGCCGAGCCCGGGTCCGGGGCCACGGAGCTCGACGTGCCGGACGAGCAGCGCCTGCACCTGGTCGTCTACGTCGACAACTACAACATCAGGCCCTTCAATCGCAACCGGGTCTTCCGTCGCGTGCGCGAGTTCCTCACCAACCTCGCCCGCGAGGACCGGGTCATGCTGGTCTCCTACGACCGGACCCTGAACTACCGCCATCCGTTCACCGGCGATCCGCAGCTCGTGGCCCAAGCACTCTTCGAGCTCGAGACGGTCACCGGGCACGCCGTGCACCAGGACTCCGAGCGGCGAGACCTGCTGCGCGCCGTCAACGAGGCGGAACGGATCAACGACGTCCTGTGGAACGTCCGCACCTTCGCCGAGTCGTCGTTCAACGACCTCAGCTTCAGCGTCGACGCCATGCGGGAGATCGTCGACTCGCTCGCCGGCCTGCCGGGCCGCAAGGCCCTGCTCTACGTCTCGGACGGCATCGCCATGAGGCCGGGCGAGGAGATGTTCTACCTGCTGTTGCAGAAGTTCAACGAGACGTCGGTGATGTCGATGGCGCAGGAGTTCAACGGCTCGCGCCTCTTCGACCAGCTCGCTTCCCAGGCCAATGCCAACCGCGTCGCCTTCTACACCATCGACGCCGCGGGCCTGCGACCGCCCAGCTCGGCCTCGGTGGAGGTGGCCGAGATCAGCCAGGCGGGGCTGACGACCTTCTACGACCAGACCCTGATCAGCAACCTCCAGGCGCCGCTGCTGACGCTGGCCGAGCGCACGGGCGGCAAGGCCATCATCAACACCAACGACGTCGGACCCGACCTCGGCGAGATCGCCCGCGGCTTCCGCAACTACTACTCCCTGGGGTTCAATCCGAGCCACAGCGGCTCCGGACGTCAGTACGACGTCGAGGTCCGGGTGACGGGACGCAAGGACCTGGTCGTTCGCCACCGCGAGACCTATCGCGACAAGCCGGTGGAGACCCGCATCTCGGACGGGACGATGTCGACCCTGCTCTACGGCGAGTCGCGCAATCCGATGCGGGTCAACCTCGCCCTGCGCGAGGCCGCGGCGGATCCCGAGGAGGCCGGCTACTACCTGGTGACGGTGGTGGTGGAGATCCCCATCGGGGAGATGACCCTGATCCCGCGCGACGAAGTTCACGTGGGCCGGGCGCGCGTCTTCTTCGTCGCCATGGACGAGGAGGGGGGGCTCTCCGAGGTCCAAGAGACCCCGGTCGACCTACGGATCCCGAAGGACCTCGTCGACGAGGCACGGGAGCAGCTCTATCCCTACCAGGTCCAGCTGCGGATGCGCGCCGGCCCCCATCGTCTCGCGGTGGGCGTCCTGGACGAGGTCGGCGCCGAGGCCTCCTACGTCGCCCGGACCTTCGTGGTAGGCAACGCATGAAGGGCCGGCTGCGGAGCTGGCGGGGCCTGCTGCGCTCCCTGGGGACGGCCGTGCTCGAGCTCCTGGAGGCGGAGGTCGCCGCGCTGGGGCGCGAGCTCGCGGCCAATGGCAAGCACCTGCGCCGAGGCGCCCTGCTCCTCGTCCTCGGGCTCGGCGTCACCGTCGCGGCGCTCTGGGGTCTCGCCCTGCTGCTCTTCGAGCTCCTCGTCCTGGTGCTGCCGCGCTGGGGCGCGGCCGCCACGATCCTCGGGGTCGAGGTCGTCGCCGCCCTCGCTCTCGTCTGGGCCGGGCGGCGGGCCCTTCGCCGCATGGAGAACCCCGGGGCCCTGGTCGCGCGGCGAACGCGGGAGCACATGGAGTGGTGGCAGGGGCTGCTCGGCGGCGAGGAGCCGGGGACCGGGGGCGTCGATGACCCGGAGTGAGGCAACGACCCGGACCGCAGTGGCCTTGCGTCGCGCGCGAGTGGAGGGGGAGCTGGCCCGGCTGCGCTCCTCCCTTACCCGCGAGACCGGCGGCGGCTGGAAGGGTCGCTCCTGGACCCTCCTGCTGGTAGCGGGCGCCGCCGGAGTCGCCCTCGCCACGGCCCTCCTCGGGCGGCGCCTGACGTCGGGCCGTCGAGCCGATTGAGCCCGCCGCTCAGGCGGCCGTCTTCGGACGCTTGAAGACCATCGCGATGTTGTCGGTGGCGCCGCTCTTGAAGTTCACCGACGTGATCGAGACCAGCTCCCAGCCCTGCTCGCCGAGCGTGTCCAGCTCGCCGACGGCCTTCGGGTCGAGCCGGTAGTTCTCGCTGCGGATGTTGATGATCTTGTACTCCCAGGCGGTCATGGCGACCTCCTTCCCCGCGGAGCGCCCGTGCGGCGCTCACACCCGCCGCAATTCTAGCGAAAAGCCAGCTCCACTGGCTCGCCGCGTCCGAGCCCCCAGCGGCGGGAGAGACTCTCGCCCCGCAGGGCGAGCTCGACGGTACCGAGCGAGCCGGGCAGCCAGGCGGGCTCGCCGGCGGGCATCTCGGCGTAGTGGCCGGCCCGACGGGTGACCTCCCGGCCGCCCAGGCGAGCCACCACGGCGTCGCGATCGCCGACCCACCGAGTGGGCACGTCGGTCACCAGATTGCCGAAGCGATCGACGTGCGCGACGCGGCCGCGGGCCAGGCCGGCCGCGCGGCGGGGCGGGGGAAGGTCGAGCCGAACCGGATCGTCGATCGCCGGGCCGAGCTCCTCGAGGACCCCGCCGGCCGCCAGGTGCGCCGCCACGGGTGCCAGGCGGTCCCTGCCGTGGAAGGTGGCGCCGGGGCCGGGCACGAAGAGGCCCTCCGCCCTCACTGCGTGGGCCTCCGCGTCCCCGAGGACGGCCCCGAGGGCGCCATTGTCCGGCGCCACGAACCGGTGCCCGCCCCGGCGGGCGGCGAGAATCCGGCGATCGCCGCCCACGCCGGGGTCCACCACCACCAGGTGGACCGTCCCCTCCGGGAACCAGCGCGCCGCGGCGTCGAGCAGAAAGGCCGCCGTCTCGACGTCACCCGGCGGCACGTCGTGGGTCACGTCGACGAGCGTCGAGCCGGGTGCCCGCGAGAGCAGCACGCCCTTGAGCGCCGCCACGTAGTAGTCGGCGGTCCCGAAGTCGGTCAGCAGGGTCACGAGCGGCACGCCGGCGGGCATCGTACCCCGATAGACTCCGCCCGTGGATCGCGTCGTCCTCCTGTTCACCAAGCCCGCCGTCCCCGGCCGGGTCAAGACCCGGCTCATCGGCGAGCTCACGGGCGCCGAGGCCGCAGCGCTCCACCAGGCCTTCCTCGAGGACGTCCTGGGCAATCTAGCGGCCGGGGACTTTCGCCTCGAGCTGCGCTGGGCCGTCGACGACGGCGAGGAGCCGCCTCCCCTCGGCCTTCCCGCCGCGCGCCAGGAGGGGCGGGACCTCGGGG
>Ga0299913_10004392_pt1 | contig 11837 bp, 12 predicted proteins | sample RVTome_9_FD_201360 | JGI IMG/M metagenome (GOLD analysis project Ga0299913, IMG submission 201360) | Soil microbial communities from uranium-contaminated site in the Upper Colorado River Basin, Wyoming, United States - RVT155D38 (version 2) ... | reverse complement strand
GGGTCACTTTCGCAACGGGCCGACGGTCGAAGCGTTCGGACCGGGTGACGTGCTCTTCGTCCCCGCCGGGGTCGAGCACCGGTTCGAGGACTTCACCGACGACGTGCAGATCTGGGTCGTGTTCTACGGCCCGGAGGGAGGCGAGGGCTGATGCGACGAGTGCTGACGGTTGCGGTGGCGCTGTTGTTGGCGGTGGGCGGGTGCGGGGGCGATGACGAGACCGAGACCACCGACACCACCGAGGAGTCGTCGACGACGTCGACGACGGCCGACGGGGCGACCTCGACCTCGTCCTCGACCCCAGGCGGCATCGATCCGATGGAGGACGCCGGCACCGACCCCGTCCGCTCCGAGGGCGACGGCGAGGGAACGTCGCTGCTGACAGACGTGCGGGTGGCCCGGCACGAGGGGTTCGACCGGGTGGTGTTCGAGTTCGACGGGCCGGTGCCGGGCTTCGACGTCGAGTATGTCGAGCCGCCGATCACCGAGGACGGCTCCGGGAACGAGGTCGAGGTGGAAGGGGACGCGTTCCTGCAGGTGCGGATGGAGCCGGCGTCGGGGTTCGACCTCTCGGGCGAGGGCGAGCAGACCTACGACGGGCCGACCCGTCTGTCCGGCGAGGACGCGGGCACCTCGGTCATCCAGGAGGTCGTGCGCACCGGCGACTTCGAAGCGGTGCTGGCGTGGGTCGTCGGGATCAGCGACAAGGTTGACTTCCGGGTCGACACGCTGGAGGACCCGACCCGCATCGTCGTCGACGTCCGCAACCACTGATGCGGCTGGGCGACCCGAGCAGCGGGCTCACCGGGTCGGAGCTGGAGGCGGTCCAGCTCGAAGGCGAGTCGCTGTCGGACCTGCGCACGTTCTGGGAGCGCAGCGCCGAAACCGACGCCATCCGGGCCATCGCCGACGCCGAGACCGACGAGACCTTCGAGGAGTCGGGCCGCCGGGAGGCGGTCCACCTCAACCGCCTGCTGCCCGACGGGGGCACCGCCCTCGACGTCGGGTGCGGCATCGGCCGCGTCATCAGCCAGCTGGCCGCGGCCGCGGCCGCCGACGGGAAGCGGGTGCGCATCCACGGCCTCGACATCGCGGCGGCGATGGTGGAGCAGGGCCGGGAGCGGCTGGCCGCGCTCGACAACGTCGAGCTCCACCACGGCAACGGCTACGACCTCGGTGCCTTCGATGGCGAGAGCTTCGAGCTCGTCTACTCGGCGTTCGCCTTCCAGCACATGCCGAAGCCGATCGTCCTGAACTACTTCGCCGAGGTCCACCGGGTGCTGCGGCCCGAGGGCGCCTTCTGGTTCCAGGTCCCCAACGTGCTCCAGGACGAGCACATGCATGCCCTCAACCACTTCTCCCAGCCGTGGTACGTGGAGCACCCGTACCCGATGCACTTCTACACCGCCTTCGAGGTGGTGAAGATGCTGCGGTACCGCCACTTCGCGGTCGAGCGGCTGGAGGAGGGGATGAAGGTCTGGGCCCGCAAGACCGAGGGTCCGTGGATCAACGACGACGTCATCGCCGCGGTCGCCGACCTCAGCTGGGGCCCCCTGGGCGCCGCCGCGCCGCGCCCTCGCCGTCGGTGGCCACGGCGGCGGCGGGGACGCTCGTGAGTCGATGAGCCGGTGAGCAGGCGCAGCGGCCGGAGTATCGAGCGGCGGGTGGCGGACGCCGCCGACGCGGCGCTGACCCAGCACCAGTTCGTCTCGGCCGTCGACGTCCTCATCGGCCTCAACTGGCTCACCGAGCTGCCCGCCAGCCAGCGGGAGCGGGTCGCCGAGAAGCAGGGCAGGCCGCCCGACCTCGTCGTCATCGCCCCGGTCAACCCGTGGTCCTGCACCAGCTGCGGCGGGACGGGCGACCTCCTGTTCATGGAGGGGCCCGGACCGCTGTGCCTGGCCTGCGCCGAGCTCGACCACCTCGTCTTCCTCCCGGCCGGCGATGCGGCGATGACCCGGCGGGCGAGAAAGGCCAGCGGGCTGTCGGCTGTGGTCGTGCGGTTCAGCCGGACGAGGCGGCGGTACGAACGCCAAGGGGTGCTGGTCGAGGAGGAGGCACTCGCCGAGGCGGAGCGCATGTCCCTGGCCGACGAAGCGGGCGTGCGCCGGCCCGAGCGCAACCGTCCAACACCTGCGCCCCGGCACGGACCATGATGCGGCGCGTGCCGGCCACCGAAGAGCTTTTCGCCGAGGTGGCCGACCTCTTCGTTCGGGCCGGTCGTGTGGTGCCGGGGCTGAGCGCCGGCGACGACGGGCGGAGCCGATCGTGGTGGTGGCCGTTGCCGGCCGCCTCGCACCGGCCGCTACTGGCGGACCTCGTCGACGATCCATCGCCCGCCGGCCAACGCCGAGCCGCCGACCGGCTGGCCGAGGCGGTCGACGAGGCCGTGCGGTCGCGCCTCGTCGCCGCCGGCGCGGTGATCGCACCGCGCCGCCCCGGCCGGCCCACCGTCGCCGAAGCGTGGGCCCGCTCCCTGGTCTCCGCCGACCCGTGGCTGGCGCCGTCACTCGACGCGGCCAAGGTGGCGGCGCTGGCTGGCGAGATCCAGGCGTGGGTGCGGTCGGGCGCGGTCATCGGTGGCCAGGTCCGGCTCTGCCTCCGGGTCCACGAGCCGGTCGACCAGCCACGGCGGCGGCGGCGCCCCGCCCCTTGGCGGGTCGAGCTGCTCGCCCAGGACCGCGACGAAGCGAGCCTCGTGGTGCCGCTGGCCGACGTCTGGGAGGGCCGGGCCCCGTTCGGGCCCACCGCCGTGCGGGACACCCTCATGGCGCTTGGTCGCCTGGCCCGCCTCGCCCCCGAGCTGTCCGAGCTCCTCGAGCACCCGGCGCCGACCGATCTGGCGGTCGACGACCGGTCGATCGTCACCCTCCTGCGCGACCGTGCCGAGCACCTCGACGACGCCGGCATCGCCGTCCTCCTGCCGTCGTGGTGGTCGCAGCGTCCCCGCCTCGGGTTGCGGGCCCGGGCGAAGAAGTCGCCCGCCAACGGCACCGTCACCGCCGCCGGGGTCGGCATGGACGCCATCGTCTCGTTCTCGTGGGAGGCGGCGCTGGCCGACCAGCGGCTGACCAAGGCCGACCTGGCCGCGCTGGCCAAGGCGGCCGAGGCGAAGCAGTCGCTGGTCCGGGTGCGGGGCCAGTGGGTGGAGATCGACCCGGTGCGGATCGGCGACCTCCTGGCCACCGTCGGGACCGCCGGCGAGGCAACGGCCAGCGAGCTGCTCCGGGCCGGCCTGGGCCTCGACGGCCTCGACGTGGCGGACGACCTCGACGTGGTTGGTGTCGACGCGTCGGCGGTGGGCTGGCTCGGGGCGCTGCTCGACGAGGCGCTCCACGCCGTCGTCGAACCGATCGCCACGCCGCCGGGGTTCCACGGCGCACTGCGCCCGTACCAGGAACGGGGGGCGGGATGGCTGGCCTTCCTGGGCCGCCTCGGGCTCGGCGCCTGCCTGGCCGACGACATGGGTCTCGGCAAGACCGCCCAGCTCATCGCCACGCTGCTCGCCGACCCCGCCGACGGTCCGACGCTGGTGGTGTGCCCGGTCTCCGTGCTCGGCAACTGGGAGCGGGAGCTGGCCCGCTTCGCGCCCGAGCTGGCGGTGCTCGTCCATCACGGCGGCGACCGTCACGCCGAGGAGGAGCGGTTCGCCGGCCGCGCCGCGACCCACGACGTCGTGCTCACCACGTACTCGCTGCTGGCGCGCGATCTCGACCACCTGGACGAGGTGGCGTGGGGCCGCCTCGTGCTCGACGAGGCGCAACAGATCAAGAATCCCGCCACGGCCCAGACGAAGGCGGCGCAGAAGCTGCGGGCCGGCCGCCGGGTGGCGCTCACCGGCACGCCGGTCGAGAACCGTCTCGGCGAGCTGTGGTCGATCATGCACGTGCTCAACCCTGGCCTGCTCGGCTCGGCCCGATCCTTCCGGGAGCGGTTCTCGGTGCCGATCGAGCGCGACCACGACTCCGACGCCACCGCGTCGCTGCGCAGGGTCACGGGGCCGTTCGTGCTGCGCCGGCTGAAGACCGACCGCTCGATCATCACCGACCTGCCGGAGAAGATCGAGACCGTCGACCGCTGCCCGCTGACCCGGGAGCAGGCGACGCTCTACCAGGCGGTGGTCGACGACCTGCTGTCCGATGCCGATGAGGCCGAGGGCATCACCCGCCGGGGTGTGGTGCTGGCCGGCCTGCTGCGTCTGAAGCAGGTGTGCAACCACCCGGCCCACTTCCTCGCTGACGGGTCGCCGCTCGGCAATCGCTCCGGGAAGCTGACCCGCGCCGAGGAGCTGCTCGAGGAGATCCTGACCGCCGGTGACAAGGTCCTGTGCTTCACCCAGTTCGCGGCGTGGGGCGGGATGCTCGGGCCCTACCTCGAACGACGCTTCGACACCGAGGCGCTCTGGCTGCACGGCCGAGTCCGGCGGGCGGTCCGGGACGAGATGGTCCAGCGCTTCGCCGACCCGGGCGGACCGCAGCTGTTCCTGGTCTCGCTGAAGGCGGGCGGCAGCGGCCTCAACCTGACAGCCGCCTCCCACGTCGTGCACCTCGATCGCGGGTGGAATCCGGCCGTGGAGGACCAGGCCACCGACCGTGCCTACCGCATCGGCCAGCACCGGACCGTCCAGGTCCACAAGCTGGTGACCAGCGGCACCATCGAGGAACGGATCGACGAGATGATCTCCGCCAAGCGCGACCTGGCCGATCGGGTGGTCGGCACCGGCGAGGACTGGCTCACCGAGCTGTCGACCGACGAGCTGCGCGACCTCGTGGCGCTGCGGGAGGCGGGGTGATGGCCCGGCGCCGGTGGGACGATCCGTGGCAGCGCTACCCCGTCTCGGTGCCCATCCCCGCCGAGGGTGGGTTGGTCAGCTCGAAGCAGCGGGGCGCCATGGCCGCCACCTGGTGGTCGCAGCGGTTCACCGACGTCCTGGAGTCCTACGGTCTCGGCGGGAGGATGCAGCGGGGCCGGCGCTACGCCCGCACCGGCCAGGTGCTGACCCTCGACGTGCGGACCGCGGTCGTGGCCGCCCAGGTGCAGGGCTCCCGGCGGACGCCGTACCTGGTGACGATCACCCTGCCCGAGCCGAGCGTCGCCCAGTGGCAGGCCATCGACGCGGCGATGGCCGCCAAGGTCGGTTTCGTCGCCCGCCTTCTCGCCGGAGAGATGCCACCCGATCTCGAAGCGGTCTTCGACTCGGCCGGCGTCGCCCTCTTCCCGCGGTCGTGGTCCGACGTGCGGGCCGACTGCAGCTGCCCCGACTGGGAGAACCCCTGCAAGCACATCGCGGCCGTGCTCTACGTCTTCGCCGACCAGCTCGACGCCGACCCGTGGCTGGTGCTGACGTGGCGCGGTCGCACCCGCGACCAGCTGCTCGAGCGGGTCGGTCCGGCGGCGTCGGCCGACGCGGCCGGGGACGAGGTCGCGCCGTGGTGGCCGTTCGGACCCGGTCCGCTCCCGATCCTCGGTGAGGGTCGCTCCAGCCTGAGCGCTCCGGGCGGGGCCGAGCCCGACCGCCCCGACGCGGTGCTCGACAGGCTGGAGCCGCTCGAGGTGCAGATCGCCGGCACGGCGTTCACCGAGCTGCTCGGACCGGCCTACGACCACCTCGCCCCTGGGTGATATACCACCCGCCGGTAGTATTGGTGGTATGGCGAAGGAGAAGGCAACGATTACGGTCGATCGAGCCAAGCTGGCCGAAGCGCGAGCGCTGCTCGGGGCCAGCTCCGCCTCGGCCGCCATCGACATCGCGCTGTCCGACGTGATCCGGCGGGCGCGGGTCCGCCGCGACATCGAGGCGTACGCCAAGGGCCCCCAGACCGATGATGAGGCCGCCTTGGGGGACGCGCGGCCGGAATGGCCCGACTTGGCCGACGACACCGACTGGGACGCCGAGTGGCCCGAAGATCGCTGACGCCGCATGCTCCCCGGCGAGGCGAGATCTGGCTGGCGGAGCTCGACAAAAGGCGGCCGGTCGTCGTCCTTACCCGTGACCCGCTCGGACGGGTGCTGCACTCGGTGATCGTCGGACCCGTGACCTCCACCATCAGAGGCTTGTCGACCGAGGTCGAGCTCGGCGCGCGCGACGGCATGCGGCGACGCTCGGTGGTGAACCTCGACAATCTCCAGCTCGTCCCGCGGGCCCGGCTCGTGCGGCGGGTGGGCAGAGCCGCCCCGGCCACCATTGAGCGGATCTGCAAGGCCGCGGCGGAGGCGATCGGCTGCCAAGCAGGATGAGCGTGAGAAGGGGGCGCCCTCGGCAGGACTCGAACCTGCGCACACGGCTCCGGAGGCCGCTGCTCTATCCGCTGAGCTACGAGGGCAGAACGGAATCTTGAGTCTAGAGGCCCACCGGTAGAGTGCCGCTCGTGCCTACCGTCCTGGTCGTCGACGACGATCCCGTGATCCTGAAGCTGCTCGAGGTCAACTTCGAGATGGAGGGCTTCACCGTCATCACCGCCAAGGACGGCCAGGACGGCATCGACACCGCCCGCGCCGAAACCCCCGACCTGGTCGTGTCCGACATCATGATGCCCCGCAAGAGCGGTCTCGAGCTGGTGTCCGAGCTCAAGGGCGACCCGGCCACCAAGGACATCCCGATCATTCTCCTGTCGGCCAAGGCCCAGACCAACGACGAGCGGGCCGGCATGGACGCCGGCGCCGACGACTACGTCACCAAGCCGTTCGAGCCCCTCGACCTGGTCGACCGGGTCAACCGCCTGCTCGAGGCATGATCCGCGCCCAATGATCAAGGACAGGCTCGCCGAGGCGATCGGCGACGCGCTCGGCCGCCTGGGCATCGAAACGACCGCCACCGTCCTGCTGGAGCGGCCGGCCCGCCGTGAGCACGGCGACTGGTCGAGCAACGTCGCCATGGCGACCGCCAAGGCGGCCGGCAAGAACCCCCGCCAGCTGGCGACCGAGATCGTCGAGACGCTGCAGCAGGAGCCGCCGCCGCACGTCGAGCAGGTCGAGGTGGCGGGACCGGGCTTCGTCAACTTCCGGCTCCGCGACTCGTGGCTCCACGAGGTGCTCGAGGAGGTGGTGGCGCAGGGCGAGAAGGGCTACGGCGCCCACGCCCTCGGCATGGGCACGCGCGTGCAGCTCGAGTTCGTCAGCGCCAACCCGACCGGGCCGCTGCACGTGGGCAACGGCTGGTGGTGCGCCTACGGCGACGCGCTGGCCCGTGTCATGGAGCGGTGCGGCTACGACATCGCTCGCGAGTACTACGTCAACGACACCGGCGGGCAGATCCGCGCCCTCGGCGAGAGCCTGCTGGCCCGGCGGCGGGGTGAGGACGTCGGTGAGGGTGGCTACCAGGGCGCCTACGTGGTCGAGCTGGCGCAGCGCTACGACGGCGCCGACGACATCGAGGCGGCCGGGCGGTGGGCGGCCGAGCGCATCCTCGAGAACATCCGGGAGACCCTGGCCACCGTCGGCATCGAGTTCGACGAGTGGTTCAGCCAGGCCTCGATCGAGGAGAGCGAGGCGGTGCACGCCACCATCGAGCTGCTCCGCCAGCGAGGCCTGGTCTTCGAGGAGGACGGCGCCACCTGGCTCCGCACCGGCGACTTCGGCGACCCCCGCGAGCAGCGGGTGCTGGTCCGTTCGAACGGCGACTTCACCTACCTCGCGGGCGACATCGCCTACCACCGCAACAAGTTCCTGATCCGCGGCTTCGACCGGGTCATCAACGTGTGGGGCGCCGACCACCAGGGCCAGGTGGCCAGCCTGAAGGCGGGCGTGGCCGCCCTCGGCGTCGACCCCGAGCGGCTGGAGGTGAAGCTGGGCCAGATGATCTCTCTCGCCCAGGGCCGCATGTCGAAGCGGGCCGGCAACGCGGTGCGCCTCAGCGAGCTGGTCGACGACATCGGGCCCGGCGCCATGCGGTTCCTCAGCCTCATGTCGTCGGTCGACCAGGCCACCACCCTCGACCTCGACGTCGTGCGCCAGCAGACGATGGAGAACCCCGTCTACTACGTGCAGTACGCCCACGCCCGCATCCGTTCCATCGAGCGGGTGGCGGCCGAGCGGGGCGTCGAGCGCCAGCCGATCGAGCAGACCGACCTCGGCCCGCTCGTCCACGAGCGCGAGCTGGAGGTCCTGCGCACGCTGTCGGAGCTCCCCGACGTCGTGCTGGCGGCGTGCACCGAGCGGGCCCCGCACAAGGTCACCACCTGGGTGCGGGAGCTGGCCGGCCGCTTCCACGGCTTCTACCACGACTGCTACGTCATGGGTGAGGGCGTCAGCCCCGAGCTGACCCAGGCCCGGCTGTGGCTGGTCGAGGCGGCCCGCATCGGCCTGGCCATTGGGCTCGGGCTGCTCGGCGTCACCGCGCCCGAGAGCATGTGACCCCGCTCCCTCGTCACCTCCTCCCCGACACCGCCGAGGTCGCGTCCGACGGCCGCCTCTCCGTCGGCGGGTGCGACGTCCTGGCGTTGGCCGACGAGCTGGGGACTCCGCTGTTCGTCTACGACGAGGAACACCTGCGGGCGCGCTGTCGCGAGGCGGTGGCGGCGTTCGGCGGCGGCGTCGCCTACGCCAGCAAGGCGTTCCTGTGCCGGGCGATGGCCCGCCTGGTGCACGAAGAGGGCATGCACCTCGACGTCTCGACCGCGGGCGAGCTGCACCTGGCGCTGGCCGCCGGCGTGCCGGGCGAGCGGCTCGTCATGCACGGCAACAACAAGTCGACCGCCGAGCTGCGGCGGGCGATCGACGCCGGCGTCGGGCGCATCGTGGTCGACTCCTTCGACGAGATCGACCGCCTGGAGGCGATCGACCCGCCGACGCCGATCCCCGTCCTGCTCCGCATCACGCCCGGCGTGGAGGCGCACACCCACGAATACGTGATGACCGGCCAGGAGGACTCGAAGTTCGGCTTCGGCCTCGGCAGCGGCCTTGCCGCGCAGGCGGTCGATCGGGCCCGGCGGTCGAAGGCGCTCGATCTGGTCGGGATCCACGCCCACATCGGGAGCCAGATCTTCCTGCTCCACTCCTTCACCAAGGCAGTCGAGCTGCTGGCCGACTTCGTGAACCCGCTCGACCTGGCCGAGCTGTCGCTGGGGGGCGGGCTCGGCGTCCCGTACGTCGAGGGCGAGGAGGCGCCCACCATCACCCAGTGGGCCCGCAAGTTGAAGGACGACTGCTCCGCGGCCGGCATCCGGGCCCAGGTCACGGCCGAGCCGGGGCGGGCCATCGTCGCCACCGCGGGCCTGACCCTCTACCGGGTCGGCACCATCAAGGAGTTGCCCGGCATCCGCACCTACATCTCGGTCGACGGCGGCATGAGCGACAACCCGCGTCCGGTCCTCTACGGGAGCGGCTACGAGGCGTTCCTGCCCCGAGCGACCGGCGCCGAGCGACCGGCCACGGCAACCATCGTCGGCAAGCACTGCGAGTCGGGCGACGTGCTGGTGCGTGACGCCCGCCTGCCCGACGATGTCGTCGTGGACGACATCCTGTGCACGCCGGTCACGGGTGCCTACGGTCACTCGATGGCCTCGAACTACAACAAGGTGCCCCGGCCCGCGGTCGTCTTCGTCCGCGCTGGGGCGGCGCGCGTCGTGGTAAGACGGGAGACGCTCGACGACCTGCTCCGGCTCGACGTCGAGTGACGCCAGGGAGCGGAGCCGAATGACACCAACGAGGGAGGGGTAAGCGCCACCTATGTCAGACCAGCACTGGGAAGAGCACGAGCACCCTCCCGTCATCCACTCGCACCCGCACTACCACGTCACCCACAATCGCAATGAGATGACGGGCGGGTTCGACCATCTCAACTCTCAGCACGAGCACGAGCACGACCACGCCGGTCTGAAGCACGCCCACTGGCCCCACGAGAACTTCGAGCACGAGCACGAGGGCGAGGCCCACGTGCACGACCACGGCGAGCCGGTGGCGAAGCGCTCACCCGCCAAGAAGACGGCCGCCAGGAAGTCTCCCACCAAGAAGGCCCAGGCGGCTGCGCCGCCGGAGAACGGCTAAGCCCCTTCGGGGCTGACCTTCCGGTTCCGACAAACCAAGCTCGCTTCGCTCGACGGTTTGTCGGGCCTGCGGCGCTTGCCGGGCCGGTACGGTTTCGGGATGGATCCGGTGCGCATCGGTCTGCTCGGCTGCGGCAACGTCGGCGGACCGCTCGTCCAGCTGATCGAGGAGCAGGGCGACGCCATCGAGGCCCGCACCGGTCTGCGGCTCGAGGTCACCCGCATCGCGGTGCGGAACGTGGCCAAGCAGCGGGTGGTCCCGGTGCCGGCCGAGCTCCTGACCCACGACGCGGCCGAGGTGGTGGTCGACCCCACGATCGACGTGGTGGTCGAGGTGATCGGCGGGATCGAGCCAGCCCGCGAGCTGATCCTGCAGGCGCTCAAGGCCGGCAAACCCGTCGTCACGGCCAACAAGGAGCTGCTGGCCAACGTCGGGGCCGAGCTGTTCGCGGCGGCCGACGCGGCCGGGGTCGACATCCTCTTCGAGGCGTCGGTGGCGGGCGGCATCCCGCTCATCCGGCCCCTGCGGGAGTCGCTCCAGGGGGAGCGCATCACCCGCGTCATCGGCATCGTCAACGGGACGACGAACTACATCCTCACCCGCATGAGCGAGGAGGGCGTGTCGTACCAGGAGGCCCTGGCCGAGGCCCAGAGCCTTGGGTACGCGGAGCGCGACCCGACGGCCGACGTCGAGGGCTACGACGCCGGCGCCAAGGCCGCCATCATCGCCAGCATCGCCTTCGGCGTCCGGGTGGTGGCGGGCGACGTGTACCACGAGGGCATCGCCAAGGTGACGCCGGCCGACATCGCCTTCGCCCATCGCCTCGGCTACGAGGTGAAGCTGCTGGCGGTGGCCGAGCAGTTCGACGACGGCGCCGTGGCGGTGCGGGTTCACCCCGCGATGGTGCCGATGACCCACCCCCTGGCCAGCGTCCGCGACAGCTTCAACGCGGTCTTCATCGAGGGCGCTGCCGTCGGCCAGCTCATGTTCTTCGGCCGCGGCGCCGGGGGCCGCCCGACGGCGAGCGCGGTGCTGGGTGACCTCATCGACGCGGCCGGCAACCTGCGCAAGGGATCGAGCGCGTCGGTCGGCACGCTGGCCAAGGCCACCATCAGGCCCATCGACGAGCTCAGCTCGGAGTACTACCTGAACCTCGAGGTGAAGGACCGGCCCGGCGTCCTCGCCGCGGTGGCCGGGGTGTTCGGCGACCACGGCGTCTCCATCCGCTCGATGGAGCAGGAGGGCCTGGGCGACGAGGCCCGGCTGATCTTCATCACCCACACCGCGCGCGAGCGCGACCTGCAGGCCACCCTGAACGGGCTGCGCGAGCTTGATCCCGTCGATCGCATCGGCAGCGTGCTGCGGGTGGTCGGCGAAGAGTGAAGTACCTGAGCACGAGGGGCACCGCCCCCGTCCTCACCTTCGACGAGGTGCTGCTGGCCGGTCTCGCCACCGACGGTGGGCTCTACGTCCCCGAGCGGTGGCCGGCGCTCCCGCTGAGCGCGCTGGCCGGGCGGCCGTACGCGGAGCTGGCGCTGGAGGTCATGTGGCCCTACGTGGACGGGGCCGTCGACCGCGCCGAGTTCGAGGCGATGGTGGCCGAGTCGTACGCGACCTTCGACCACGACGCGGTCGTCCCCTTGCGCCAGTTGGGGCCGGGCGAGTGGCTGCTCGAGCTGTTCCACGGCCCGACGCTGGCGTTCAAGGACGTGGCCCTGCAGCTGGTCGGGCGGCTGTTCGACGCCGAGCTGCGGCGCCGGCGGGAGCGGGTGACGATCCTGGTGGCGACCTCGGGCGACACCGGCTCGGCCGCCATCGAGGCGTGCCGCGGCCGCGACACCATCGACATCGTC
>Ga0299913_10004391_pt1 | contig 11838 bp, 10 predicted proteins | sample RVTome_9_FD_201360 | JGI IMG/M metagenome (GOLD analysis project Ga0299913, IMG submission 201360) | Soil microbial communities from uranium-contaminated site in the Upper Colorado River Basin, Wyoming, United States - RVT155D38 (version 2) ... | reverse complement strand
CGAGGCCGTGGCCGAGTTCCAGGTGATGCAGAACCCGTACAGCGTGGAGTTCGGGCGGAACAGCGGCGGTCAGATCAACGTCATCACCAAGTCCGGCACGAACCGCTTCATGGGGGCCTGCTTCGACTATTACCAGTCGAGCGGCCTCAACTCCCGCACCAACATCGAGAAGGCGAATGACCTCGCGACCCCGCCCAAGCTGATCCGGCATCAGCTCGGCGGAGACATCGGCGGGCCGGTGCTGCGCGATCGCGTGTTCTTCTTCGGCCTCTATCAGCGGGACTCGCAACGGCCGGCGGAACGTCCCAGCCCGACGACGATTCGCGTCCCCACGCAGGCCGGCTACGCGGCGCTCCAGAACGTGCCGCTCCGTGCCGGACAGTCGCAGGCCAGCCGGCAGGCCGTGCTCCAGCAGATGGGCTTCCTGCAGGACGTCTACGGCCAGAACCCGGTATTCCGAAGCATTACCAACACGCTGGTGAATGGCGTCAACATCGAGACGGGCCAGACCAACGTCCCCATCATCGACCCGAGCCTGTATCACACGTTTCTCGGCCGCGGCGATTACCGGCCGTCGGCGAGCGACACCATCACGGCGCGCTACTCGCTCAACGATCGGTCGGACACGGACGCGATCAGCTATCTCGGGTTCGGTCCGCGGTTTGCCGGGTCGCAGGCGCTGAAGGACACGAATCTCGCGCTGAGCAACGCGCACATCTTCTCGCCGCGGATGCTGAACGAGTTCCGCTTCTCGCTCGTCCGCCGCGATCTGAACTTCCCCGAGAATGATCCGAGCAGTTCCACCGCGACGATCACCGGTCTGTTCCAGATCGGCGGCAACAGCAACTTCCCGCAGGGCCGCCTGACCGACGCGTACCAGTTCTCGAACACGCTCACCTGGAACCTGTCCCGTCACAGGCTGAAGTTCGGGGGCGACGTCCGGCTGAACGACGTCAACAACCGGGCGGCCTTCGACTCGAAGGGGACGTTCACGTTCAACAGCCTGGAAGCGTACATGAACAACAACGCCAGCCGGGTGGCGCAGGCGCTGCAGACGGCGAACTTCGACGTCCAGCAGTGGCAGTCGTTCTTCTTCGTGCAGGACGACTTCCGCGTGACCTCGGACCTGACGGTCAACTTCGGCCTGCGGTACGAGATTTCGGACGTGCCCTTCGGGCTGTTCGGCGCGACGGACGCGCAGGTCCGGGCGGCGCTGGTGCCCGGCCCGGTGCCGCGCGACACGAACAACTGGGCCCCGCGCGCCGGGTTCGCCTACAGCCCGCGCACGCAGAACTGGTTCCTGGGAGACGGCCAGACCGTCTTCCGGGGCGGCTTCGGCGTCGGCTACGATGTCATCTTCTACAACATCCTGACGGTCAACACGAATCCGAACGTCGACACGCTGATCGTCAACAACATCCTCGATCTGTATCCAAACCGTCTGACCGGCAGCAGCACGGCGACATTCAACCCCCTGAACTCCTGGACCCACTCCGCCGAGAACACCGTGAACCCGGAGAGCCGCTTCTACAGCCTGACGGTGCAGCGTGAAGTCGGGAACTACCTCTTCGAGGTGGGCTATTCGGGGAGCCGCGGATACAAAGGGATCAACCAGATCCACATGAACCCCGCCATCCTCACCGAGGAGCAGGCGGCCACCGTGCGGGCGGGCGGAACCATCCCGTCGCTGCAGGCCCGCCGTCTCTTCCCGGAGTTCGGCGTGCGCACGCTCATCCCGGCCTACGTCGGGCCTGGCGGGAACGACGTCGAGGCCCGTTCCGCGTACGACGCCGTGTTCGTGTCCGCGAACCGCCGCCCGTCGCGCGGGCTGATGATGAACACCTCGTACACCTTCAGCCGGTGGATGAGCAACAACGACGCGTCACTCGGCGAAGGCGGCACCGACGGATCGAGCCAGCGCCCGCAGGACATGTTCGACATAGGGCCGGAGTGGAGCCGCTCGCAGTTCGATCGGCCGCACCGCCTCGCGGTCAGCTACCTCTGGGAGATCCCCGGGCCACGCACCGGCATTCTCGGCCAGATCATCGGCGGGTGGCAGTTCTCCGGCGTGACGGCCGGCCAGTCCGGCCGACCGTTCACGATCTGGACAGGCGTCGACTCGAACGGCGACGGCAATACAGGATCGGACCGGCCGAATGTCGATCCGTCGGGCAGCTTCGTGTGGGACGACGATCACAAGACCTTTACGAACAACGGCTACTACGTTGCTCCGCTCGGGAGCAACAACCTGCCGCTGGAGTTCGGCCTCGGCAACGGCACCGGCCCGCGGAACTCCAAGCGCGGCGCACCGTTCTGGAACACCGACTTGTCATTGATGAAGCGGTTCAACCTGGGGGGCAGCACGCGCTTCACGGTACGGATCGATGCGTTCAACGCGTTGAACCAGGACAACTACGGCATTCCGGTGGTGAACATGTCCAGCCCGAGCTTCGGGTTGAGCACCACGAACTTCGGCCGGCGCATCATTCAGCTCGGCGGAAAGTTCACCTTCTAGTCAGGTCCCCCCCGCCGTCGGGACCTTTGGCCCTCTGTGGTCAGCGCGTCTTCCCGGAGGACTCCGTCCCGTGCGCGACCGCATCCGCGCGCAGTCTGTTCTCCAGGATCTGTGTCGAGCCCAACTGCCCGAGCTGCAGATAGTGCGCAGCCACGCCGATGAGCGCGGCCGCGGGCACCAGCCCTACGATCTCGCTCTCGAGCACCGTCACGCCATATCGCGCCGCTTCGCGCGCCACCATGTCGAACACGCGGTGGATCGGTGTTTCCTCGTAGTTCGTGAGGTTCATCGACACCTGTGCCACGCGGCGGTCCTCGAGCATCACGCCGATGGCCTTCACGTAGCGCAGGCCGCCGCTGCTGTGCCGGACGGCGGCGGCAACCTTCCGCGCGATTTCGATCCGTTCGGTGTTCAGGTTGATGTTGTAGGCGATGAGCGGCATGCGCGCCCCGATCACCGATGCGCCGGCCGTGGGGTGCGGCGTCGGCGCGCCGAAATCCGGTGCCCATCCCGGCGCCGCCATCTTCAGAGCCAGCGCTTCGAACTGGCCGCGGCGGATGTCCTCCAAGTTGCGTCGCAGGGGATTGTTGGACGCGTCTTCGTACAGGAACACCGGTACGCCGAAGCGTTCCGCCACGGCGGCCCCGACCTGCCGCGCGAGCGCAACACACTCGGCCATCGTCACGCCCTCGATCGGCACGAATGGGACCACGTCCACGGCCCCCACCCGCGGGTGCCCTCCGCGGTGTGTCCGGAGGTCGATCGACTGGACTGCACAGGCAAAGAGGGACAGCACCGCCGCGCGCAGAGCCTCGGGCGCGCCGACGAAGGTGAACACGGAGCGGTTGTGCGACGCATCGGCGGAGTAGTCGAGCAGGCGGATCCCCGCAGTGGTTCGGACGGCATCCGCCAGGCGCTCGACGATCTCCCGACGGCGCCCCTCACTCACGTTGGGGATGCACTCGATGACCGTCATGGCAGAGTTGTACTACGAACGCGCGCCTGACAAGCGCCGCATGGACGCGCTATAATCGCGTTACTCGTTCCCTGCTCCGGCTGCCCTGCTGCATGACAGACGCGCTCCGCTCCGATCGATCGTCCGCCGGACGAGACCTGCCCGATCGGGAACGGGACGCTAGAATCGAAGCGCTCCTCCTGTCGGGACTGGATCATTACTTCGCCGGGCGCCACGAGCTGGCGATCAGCGTCTGGAGCCGCGTGCTCTTCCTGGACCGCGGCCATTCGAAGGCGCGCGCGTACATCGACCGCGCGCGAAGCGCGCTCGCCGAACGGCACCGCGAAGGGGAGGAGCTCTTCCATACGGGCGCCGCGGCCCTCCACCGCGGCGATACCGCCGCGGCCCGCCAGCTCCTGACCTCCGCCGTCGAGCAGGGCGCCAGCGGCGACGATGCCCTCATCCTGCTTCATCGTCTCGACCGCCTCGACGCCGTACGAGCCGCGGCGCCGACGCCGCCGCGGCCGGCGGAGGAGCGGCCGCGCGACGCGCCCGCGGGCCCTCGCGCGGATCAGCGGGTGATTTGGATGATCACCGGCATCCTCGCCGGCGTGCTCATCGCGGCCGTCGCGGGTGCCTACATCTGGATCGTGGCCGATCCGCTGGGGATCGCCGGTTCACGCCAGGCTGTCCCGGCCGCGGCCGACGATCCCGTTCCCGTGCCCACCGCGGGCGAGATTCGCCTCCTGCGCGCGCGCGATCTCGTCGCGCGCGGTCACTTCCGGGAGGCGCTTACGGTGCTCGAGCAGGGCAGCAGCGACGAACGGATACGGGTCGACATGGACGAGCTCCGCGCGGCCATCCAGCGCCGCCTGCTGGATGACGTCAGGGCTGCCAGGGCAAGCGGCGGAGGCACGACGTCGTCCACCCCGCGTCCCGCCACGCGATGAGATGTCCCAAATGCCAGTACATCGGGTTCGATAGCGGCGACCGCTGCCGGAACTGCGGCTACGAGTTCTCGCTCGTCGTCGACGATCCGCCGGTTGACGTCAGCCTCTCGTCTGAAGACGATGACGCCGACCTGGCGATGCAGGATCTCACGCTCGCCGCGGACGAGCGTCCCGCGAGCGACGACGCCGGGGCGCTCGATGAGCGGCTCGAGACGCCGGCAGGCGGCAGACGCGCGATCACGGCCGCCGATCTCCCGCTGTTCACCGAACGGTTCGCGGACGACCAGGCGCCTCTGGTGACGCCGCCGGCCGTGCCGCGCCCCCCGTTGTCGGTCCGGCGGACGAGCCCGATGCGCCAGCGCGGGCGGTCGGCCGGGCCGCGTCTGGACCTCGCGTCCACGCCCGAGCCGCAACTCGAACCGTCGCCTCGTGACGTGGAGGCGGCACACGGCACGGCGGGCATCGTACGGCGCGCCGCGGCCGGTCTCGTGGACGTCGTGGTCCTCGGGACCGTTGCAGTCATCGTCGTGTTGCTGACGCTCCGGCTGTCCGCGCTGACCATGGCCGAGTGGCAGGTCCTGCCGATGGTGCCGCTTGCCGCATTCCTGCTCCTCGTGTGCGGCGGGTACTTCGTCCTGTTCACCGCCGCCGGCGGCCAGACGATTGGCAAGATGGTCACCCGGATCCGCGTTGTCACGGACACGCACGGGGCCGCCCCGGCACGGGCAGTGCCGTTCTCCACCGCGATGGTGCGCGCCATGGCCTGCTTCGGCTCGGTGGCTGCGCTCGGCGCCGGCTTCCTGGCCGTGCTCTTCAGCCCGGACCGGCGCGCGTTCCACGATCGTGTCGCCGGCACGCGCGTCATCTCTGCGTGACCCGACTCGCCGTCTTCGTGGCCACCGCGGGATACAGCGGCTATTTCCCGGTCGCCCCCGGGACGGTCGGATCGGCCGTCGGGCTCCTCGTCTACCTGCTGGTGTGGTGGGCGCAATCGCCAGCCGTCGAGGTGGCAACGATCGTCGGCCTCTTCCTTGTCGGTGTCTGGGCCGGCACGATCGCCGAGCGGTACTTCGGGGGAATCGATCCGGGTCCGATCGTGCTCGACGAGGTGGTGGGGATGCTGATTACGCTCGCCTTCATACCCGTGGGGCTGACCGGCGCGCTGGTGGGATTCGTGCTCTTCCGCGTGTTCGACGTCATCAAGCCATATCCCGCCGGCCGGCTCGAACGGCTGCACGGCGGTCTGGGCGTGATGGCCGACGACGCGATGGCGGCAGTGTACGCGAACGTCTCGCTGCGGGCGATCATGTGGGCGGCGCCAGCCTGGGTGGCGTGAAGGCCGGAGGGCGGTCGTCGGGACGTCGCGGCCCGCTCATGTGGCAGCTTCAAAGTTCAGTGTGGAGCAGGATTTTCTGACTTCTCTCCGCACGGCGGAAGTGATCGCGGTCGGATCGGAGCTCCTGGGCCCGACCCGGGTCGACACCAACTCTTTGTACATCGCGGAGGAGCTCGGTGCGGTCGGCATCCAGCTCGTCGCCAAGATGGTGGTCGGCGACCATCTGGAGCGCATTGCGGATGCCTGTCGCGGAGCGCTCGCGCGGAGCGACGTCGTGGTGCTGACCGGCGGTCTGGGACCGACAGACGACGACCTGACGCGCGAGGCGGTGGCGCGGGTGCTCGGCGTGCCGCTCGTCGAGGACCCGGCAATCACCAGGCGGATCGAGGCACGATTCGCGCGGCGCGGCCTGCGCATGCCGGAGATCAACCGCCGGCAGGCCCAGGTGCTGCAGGGCGCGCGATCGCTCGACAACCAGAACGGGACCGCGCCGGGACAGTTCATCGAGTACCGGGGCAAGGTGGTCGTCCTGCTCCCCGGGCCGCCGCGCGAGCTGCAGCCGATGCTCCGCGCGCTCTGTGCCGGTGTGCTCGGCGCACGAGCCGGTGACGAGCGGATCTACCGTGCGACGCTGTTCGTCACCGGCCGGAGCGAGTCGCACGTCGACGAGGCGGTGCAGCCGATCTACGCGCGATGGCGCGAGGCGCCCGTGCCCATCGAGACGACCATTCTCGCCAGTCCGGGACAGATCGAGCTGCACCTGTCGCTCCGATCGCGTGAAGCCGCCGACGGAGCGCGGCTGATCCGCGCGGCGCTCGACGAGCTCGAGGCGCGCCTCGGCGAGGACGTATTCAGTACGGATGGGCGGTCGATGGAGCAGGTCGTCGGCGACCTCCTTCGCGCGCGGGGCTTGACGGTCGCGGCGGCCGAGTCGTGCACTGGCGGGCTGCTGTTGTCCAGGCTGACCGACGTGCCGGGCAGCTCGGCGTACGTCGCCGGGGGGGCCGTCGTCTACAGCAACGCGCTCAAGACCGGCCTTGCCGGCGTTCCGGCGGAGGTGCTTGCCGCGCACGGCGCCGTGAGCGAGCCGGTCGCGGCGGCGCTGGCCGAGGGGATCCGGGACCGCACCGGGTCGGATGTGGCGATCGGAATCACCGGCATCGCGGGCCCCGGGGGCGGCTCGGTGGAAAAGCCGGTCGGAATGGTGGCCATCGGCGTCCTGGTGCGTGCGGATCCCGTTCGCATCCGCACGTTCCACTTCGTGGGCGGGCGTGCGCAGATCAAGTTCTTTGCGACACAGGCCGCGCTCGACATGATCAGGCGGGCGCTCCTGGCGGCGAACTAGTCCCGGGAACTTCGTCCCCCGGACCCGCTTACGCCGTCGCTCGCGGGGCCCCCGTGCCCCGATCCGCTCCGGCCAGGCGCGCCCGTGGCGCGCCTAGCCCGTTATGCGGCTCGCTGGCAACGAGTACAAAATTCTCCTTGCGAGCCGCATACGGGCCTAAAAACCGGAGCTCACTGGGGTTGGGTGCCGCGCCACCTGTCGTAGCGCAGGCCTTTAAGCCTGCTTCCGGGCGGGCGGGCAGACCTGAAGGTCTGCCCTACGTTGTCAACCCAAGTGAGCTCTGGGGTGAGACCGTTATGGCCGCCGGTGTAGGCCGTTAGCCGCAACGAAACGAAATTCTCGTACACGCTGCTGCCAGCACCCCGCTGGTGCGCTGGTGGTGCTCGGAGGCTCGAACCCGATCGTTGGTGCGGGTCGAGCTACAGACTCGTGAACGGACATGCAGGCTTCGCGATGCGGCTGTTCCTCGGGATCGAAATCGACGAAAGCGTCCGCTCCGCGGCTGCTGCCGCGGCGGCGCTGTTGAAGCAGCGCCTCGAGCAGGCAGCGCCCGGCCTCGACGCCCGCTGGGTCGCCGCCTCGAACCTGCACATCACGCTGTGGTTCATCGGCGAGGCGGTCGAAGCCCGCGGGCAGGCCATCATGACCGCGCTGGAGCGCCCGTTCGACACCTCTGCCTTCCGCGTCGAGCTCGGCGGTCTGGCCGCCTTTCCGGCAACCGGCCGGCCCCGGGTTCTGTGGCTGGGCGTCCGCCAGGGGCGCACCGCGCTGCGGGATCTGCATGGCGAGATCGCCGGCAGGCTGGCGCCGCTCGGGTTCGAGCGCGAGGCGCGGCCGTACGAGCCGCACCTGACGCTGGCCCGCGTGAAGGACACGGGCCGTGCGAGCGGCCGCGCCATCGGCGGCGTGCTGGCCGGCGTACCCGCCGAATGCGGCACGTGTCCGGTGACGGCCGTCACGGTGTTCAGGAGCCGTCTGTCTCCGAAGGGGGCCACCTACGAGCCGCTCCTCCGAGTACCATTGCCCTGACGGTGATCTGATGTGGCAGATTCTGCTCGGGTACCTGGCAGGGTCGGTGCCTTTTGCCTTTCTCCTCGCGCGCCGCGCCGGCATCGACGTACGTGTGGCGGGAAGCGGCAACGTAGGTGCCGCGAACGTGCTGCGCACGACGGGGCCCTGGCGTGGCGTGCTGGTGATGGGGCTCGATGTCGGCAAGGGTGCGCTGGCGGTCGTGCTCGCGACGCTGACGAATGCAGGGGTCACGCTGACGGCCTTTGCGGCCGCAGCGGCGGTGGTCGGCCATATCTATCCCGTGTGGCTCCGGTTTCATGGCGGGAAGGGGGTCGCCGTCGCCGCCGGTGTGTTCGCGGTCCTGACGCCTTTCGCGACCGCGCTCGCGGCGCTGCTCTTCCTGGCGATCGTCTGGGGCACGCGGTACGTGTCGCTCGGCTCGATCGCGGCGACCGTGGCGCTGCCGCCGGCCGCCTGGCTCACCGGTGAGCCGCCCGCGGTCGTCCTGGCCGCCGCCGCCACAGGCGTGCTGATCCTGTTCCGCCACCGCGGGAACATCCGCCGGCTGTGCGAAGGCACCGAGCGGCGCATGGGATACCGCGCGTGACGCTCGCGCCGGCAGCCCATGAGGGAGCGTCCGCTCCTGCCGCGCGCTTCGCGGTCCTCGGCGCCGGGAGCTGGGGCACCGCGCTCGCGATACACCTGGCGCGGATCGGACATGACGTGTCGCTGTGGGCGCGCAACGAGTCGGCCGCCGCCGAGCTTCGGCGCACACGTACGAACACGCGCTATCTGCTGCCCGTGCCGCTGCCCGACGCCGTTCACGCCCATGCGTCGCTGGCCGAGGCCCTCGCGGGGGCGGGATTCGTCGTCCTCGCGGTGCCGTCGCACGGCATGCGCGGGGTGGTGCGCGCACTCGTGCCGCGGCTGGAACCGGGCGCCGTGCTGATCAGTGCGGCGAAGGGGCTCGAGTCGTCCTCGCTGTCCCGCATGTCGCAGGTGATCGCCGATGAAGCGGGCAACGGCGTACCGGTGGTCGTTCTGTCGGGGCCGAGCTTTGCCCTCGAGGTCGCCAGTGGCCTGCCTACCGCGATCCTCGCGGCGTCGCAGGACGGGATCGCGGCGAACGCCGTCCAGGAGCGGTGCCGCGGGCCCGCGTTCCGGCTCTACGTGAGCGACGACGTGACGGGCGTCGAGATCGGGGGGGCGCTCAAGAACGTCATCGCCATCGCGGCTGGCGTCGTCGAGGGTACGGGCCTGGGCCACAACGCCATGGCGGCGCTCATCACGCGCGGGCTCGCGGAGATTTCGCGTCTGGCTGCGGCCGAGGGGGCGCGTCGCGATACCCTCGCGGGCCTGAGCGGGCTCGGCGATCTCGTGCTGACCTGCACCGGGGAACTGAGCCGGAATCGCCGTGTCGGCGTCGAGCTCGGCCGCGGCCGCGATCTCTCTGCCATCCTGTCGGAGCTCGGGATGGTGGCCGAAGGCGTGCACACGACGGGGGCGGCGCTGGCGCTGGGTGCACGACATGGGATCGAACTGCCGATCACCGCCCAGATGGCGGCGGTGCTCGAGGGGCGGCGAACGCCGCGTGAGGCGCTCGAGGCGCTCATGCTGCGACCGCAGAAGCCGGAAGCCGATGTGCGCTCAGGCGCCTGACTGACAGACGACAGAACGAGGGATATGGGATTTTTCGACAAGATTCGAGCCTCGCTGACGAAGACGAGGGAACGGTTGGAGGAGGTCGTCAGCCTGTCGGACGCGTCCGCGTCGCGCCGGGCCGCGACGGAGCTCGAGACAATCGAGTCGCTGGAGGAAGCGCTCATCTCGGCGGACGTCGGCGTTGCTGCCACCGAACAGATCGTCTCGGCGGTGCGGGCACGGACGGGACGCGGCGACTCCCTCGGCGAGCTGGTGCGTCAGGAGATCCTGGCGATTCTCCGCGGCGCCGAGCGCCCTGCGCCGAACGGAAATCAGCCGCACGTGGTGATGATCGTCGGCGTGAACGGCACTGGCAAGACGACGACGGTGGGGAAGCTGGCGCGGCTCGCCAGGGAATCGGGGCAGAGCCCGCTCATCTGTGCCGCCGACACTTTCCGCGCGGCGGCCGTGGAGCAGCTGGAAGTGTGGGCGACCCGCGCCGGCGTGGACATCATCCGCGCGCGGACAGGCGCCGATCCGGCCGCCGTCGTCTTCGACGCGATCGCGGCGGGAAAGGCCCGCAAGCGCGATGTCGTCTTCGTCGATACCGCCGGGCGGCTCCACACGCGCGTCAACCTCATGACCGAGCTGGACAAAATCCGCCGTGTCGCCGCGCGCGAGGTGGAAGGGGCGCCGCACGAAGTCCTGCTGGTGCTCGACGCGACAGTGGGGCAGAACGGCCTCGCGCAGGCGCGCGAGTTCATGTCGGTCGCGGGGGTGAACGGGATCATCCTGACAAAGCTGGACGGTACCGCCAAAGGGGGCATCGCGGTCGCCATCGCGCACGATCTGGCGCTGCCGATCCGGTATGTCGGCGTCGGCGAGGGCATAGACGACCTGATCCCGTTCTCTCCGGACGAGTACGTCAAGGCGCTCTTCGAAGAGAAATGGTGAGGCCGCGCGCCGAACGGCAGACCCGGCCCGGATGACGGACGCGATGCACATGGCGCGCGCGCTCGCCATTGCCGAGCAGGGCCGCGGCACGACGAGCCCCAATCCCATGGTGGGCGCCGTTATCGTCGACGCCGAGGGCATTGTCGTCGGCACGGGTGCCCACGAGGTCGCTGGCGGGCCGCACGCGGAGGTGCACGCCCTGGCCGACGCCGGTTCGCGCGCACGTGGTGCCACGCTGTACTGCACGCTGGAGCCCTGTTCCCATACCGGCCGGACGGGTCCGTGCGCGCCGCGTGTCGTGGAGGCCGGGATCCATCGGGCGGTCATCGCCGTCGAAGATCCAAACCCGCTCGTGACGGGCCGAGGGCTGGCGTATCTCCGCGAGCACGGCATCGAGGTGTCCGTCGGTCTGCTCGCCGACATCGCCGCGCGTCAGAACGCGCCGTTCTTCACGGTCATGCGCGCCGGCCGCCCGTTTGTCACGATGAAGGTCGCCCTCAGCGGCGATCGAAAGGTCGGGCGTCACGGCGAGCGCATCGTGCTCACCGGGGCTGCGGCCAACCGGCTGATCCATCGTGAGCGCGCGGAAGTCGATGCGATCGGCGTGGGGTCTGGCACCCTGATCGCCGACGACCCGCTGCTCACCGCGCGTGGCGCATACCGTACGCGCCCGCTCGTGCGCGTCATCTTCGATCGGCGGCTTCGTACGCCCCCATCGGCGCGCCTGTTCTCCACGCGGACGCACGGTCCCATAATAGTGGCGACGACGGTCGTCGACCGTGGCGCAGCCGGCGGGCGTGCCGACGCCTTGCGGCAGGCCGGGGCGACCCTGGAGATCGTCGATCCCGCCCCCTCCGGGACCTTTCTGCGAGCGGTACTCGCTCGCCTGGCTGCGAGTGGAGTGTCGTCCCTCGTGCTCGAGGGGGGACCGACCCTCCACCGGGCGGCCTGGACCGAGGGGGTGGTGGATCGGGTGCAGGTATTCGCGACGCCACGCAACGTTGGTGCCGATGGCGTGCCGTGGCTGGACGAAGATGTCGTACGGCTGGAGGCGCTCGCCGACGTGCGCCACGTCAGGATGGGAGACGACCGCATGAGCGAGGGATATGTTCACCGGGCTCGTTGAAGCCA
>Ga0299913_10004390_pt1 | contig 11839 bp, 8 predicted proteins | sample RVTome_9_FD_201360 | JGI IMG/M metagenome (GOLD analysis project Ga0299913, IMG submission 201360) | Soil microbial communities from uranium-contaminated site in the Upper Colorado River Basin, Wyoming, United States - RVT155D38 (version 2) ... | reverse complement strand
GGCACGGACAGCCGTGCACCATCTCGCTCCACGGACCGGCCGGCGGCACCTGGACGTTTGATGGCAGGCGCGACGGTCGCGAGCCGGCGACGATCGACCTCGACGCGGTCGAGTTCTGCCGCATCCTCTCCGGTCGAGGCAGGGGCAGCGGGTTGCTCGCAACCCGCGTCCCCTTCTGATCACGGCTCTGGGACGCGTGCGACCCGCCTCGTCGCGTTTCGTGATGGCCAGTGCCCGCTTAGCGGTCCATTCGGGAGATAGAGCGGTCCATCCGGACGAATCATGCCAACGTCAGCGACGCCACCATTTCTTTCCTTGACCCTCCGGAGGCGGAGGTGTACGCCTAGTGAACAGGCGTAGGGGGAGCGATGGCGCAGCTGACCGTGTCACTCGAAGACGGCTTCGCGCAGGACCACGTCCTCGTCCGGATCAACGGTGCGACCGCGTTCGAAGGCACCGACGTCACCACCCGGATGCAGACCGGGCTCGCAGCCGCCGTGCGAGCCGATGCCGCCGACACGGTCCACCTCGAGGTACAGCTGCCCGACCGTGGGCTGTCCCGAGAGCTCGACCTGGACGGCAGCCAGACACCTTTCGTCCGGGTGTCACTCGTCGACGGCGACCTCGCCGTCGCGACGACGGACCAAGCCCCGTACTACGCCTGACTCATCGTCGCGCCGACGGCCGGCCGGCGGCATGCTCACTCGGGAGGGACTCTTTTCATGACAGCCAAGACACCTGGGACGAAGACCGACGACCTGTCCGTGTCGGGCACAGGCGCAGCGATGGTGCCGGAGATGCGGACGGACGCCGACGTCCCGATGAGCGAGGAAGACCTCCTGGCCATCGAGGGCCTGGGCCGACCCTTCCCCTTCCCCTTCCCCTTGCTCCGCAAGCGCAGCGGTGTCTACACGCGGAGGCTGCGCATCCCATACGTCGAGAGGTTTCCGTTCTCGCCGCTCCCGGTCGGCATGGACGCCGACAGCATGGAGGAGCTGACCCCGAACCCTGAGGGTCCGCTGCCGATCCCGAACCTGCCCATCCCAAGGCCCGAGATCCCCACGCTGCCCCCGAAGATCCCGTTCCCGCAGAAGTACCGCTACGGCACCGAGGAGCTGCGCGTCGACGTCGACGGCCGGGCCCCCACCATGACCGTGAGCGGCATCGTCCCGGGTGGACTGTTCGTCAAGCGCCTCACGTGGATCGCCCGCGTGACCCGTACGGCGTCGGGCTCGTACGCCGGGCCCATCTCCTACCGTGACGGGACGTCGTCACTGCTGCCCCAGACGCAGGTGGAGGTCAGGCTTCACCCTGCGCTGCCGATCTCACCGCTCACCGCGGTCGCCAAGTTCTCGGGTGGCGGTGCCACGACCGTCACCCGTCACTACGGATTCGACCGGAGCCATTTCCGCGAGGTGAACTTCGAGTTCGACACCACCTCCGACTCCACCGCGGTGACGACGTACGACACGGCCTCGCATCCGAACCGGCCCGCCGGCTTGCCGGCCGAGACGCTCAGCATCGAGAGCGGCTACGGGCACATGGGCATCAAGGTGACCCGGTCGGGTGACTCGATCGTGAACATGTCCGCAGCAGGGTCGGACACGCTGTGGTCGGACATCGAGATGCATGACGCGATGCAGGTGAACTGGTCGAAGTGGGCGAACCTCCCGCAGTGGGCGCTGTGGGTCCTGTTCGCCCGGCAGCACGAGACCGGCCCGAGTCTCGGCGGCATCATGTTCGACGACATCGGCACCGCGCAGCGCCAGGGCACGGCGATCTTCTCCGATTCCTTCGTCGCCACCGCGCCGTCCGGCGACCCCGCGCCAGCTGCGTGGGTGCAACGGATGCTGTTCTGGACCGCCATGCACGAGATCGGCCACGCGTTCAACCTGGCCCACTCGTGGCAGAAGTCGCTGGGCACCGGCTGGGTACCGCTGACCGACGAGGTCGAGGCGCGCAGCTACATGAACTACCCCTATCGCGTCGCCGCGGCGCCCGGGATGACTCCCGAGCAGAGGTTCTTCTCGAACTTCGAGTTCCGGTTCAGCGACAACGAGCTGCTGTTCATGCGGCACGCCCCGGAGCGTTTCGTCCAGCACGGCAACGCGCTCTGGTTCGACGACCACGCGTTCGAGGAGACGCGGATGACCACCGTCTCGCCGTTCGAGCTGGAGGCGCGGGTTCACCGGTCATCGAGGTTCGAGTTCCTGGAGCCCGTGACGATCGAGCTGAAGCTGAAGAACATGACGGACTCCCCGATGGTCGTCGACGCCCGGATCCTGGAGAGCGACCAGATCTCGCTCGTGATCAGCAAGAAGGGAGCCGACCCGCGGGCCATCCGCCCGTATGCCCGACGGTGCTTCCAGCCGGCAGACCGCGTGCTGATGCCGGGCGAGTCGCTCTACGCGTCGATGTTCGTCTCGTCGGACGTCTACGGGTCGGTGATGGACGAACCGGGAGAGTACGTCGTGTACGCCTTCCTGGACCTGGACGAGCTCGACGTGCTCGCCGCGCCGCTCGCCCTACGCGTGATGCCACCGGCGACGCGTCAGGAGGAGCAGATCGCACCCGACGTGTTCAGCGAGGCCGTCGGCCGAACCTTGGCCTTCGGTGGGAGCAGGGTTCTGGAGCCCGCCAACGACGCCCTCGCCGACGCCGCCGAGCGACTCCCGGATCGGCGCATCGCCGTTCACGCCCAGGCCGCGCTCGGCACGGTCGCCGCCAAGCGGGGCAAGGTGCTCGAGGCCAAGGACTCCGGCAAGCTCGATCTCAAGATGAAGAAGGCCGACGTCACGTCGGCACTGGACCAGCTGGGCGCCGCGTACGGCGACCTCGACGTCGCGGCCGAGACGTTCGGCCACATCGACGTGACCCAGCGGGTCATGAACTACGCGGAGACAGTCAAGGAGTCGGGGGACGCCAAGGCCGCCGGCAGCATCGCCGGGAGCCTCGCCGACACGCTCGATGCGCGCGGCGTCAAGCCCAGCGTCGTCGCCGAGACCCGGAGCAAGGCGGCCGAGCTGAGCGACTGAGCGGACTGAGCCGTCCTTCCTGGCGCGTGCGACGATTCGTCCACGCGCCAGGGAGGGGAGAGGCCCGTGGAACACCGCCGACTCGGCCGGCTCGAACACCAGAGCTCGGTCCTCATCTATGGGGCAGCGGCGCTCGGCGAGGTCAGCCAGGATGTCGCTGACGCCTCCGTTCAGGAGGCGCTCGACGGCGGCATCAACCATTTCGACGTCGCCGCCAGCTACGGCGAGGCCGAGTTGCGGCTCGGCCCGTGGATGCCCCAGATCCGCGGCCGGATCTTCCTCGCCAGCAAGACCGGCGAGCGTGGCGGGGAAGCGGCGTGGGCCCAGGTCAACGCGTCGTTGGAACGCCTGCAGACCGACCGCCTCGACCTGCTGCAGCTGCACTCCATCGGCGACCGGGACGAGCTCGACCGGGCAACCGGTCCGGACGGCGCCCTGCACGCGGCTGTCCGTGCCCAGGAGGAGGGCTTGGTCGGCGCCGTCGGCATCACCGGTCACGGACCCGACGCGGCCGCGACCCATCTCGAAGCCCTGCACCGGCACCCGTTCGCCACCGTGCTCACGCCGCTGAACCCGGTGCTGTGGCGGGACGCGCGCTTCCGGGCTGACTACACCGCCCTCGTCGCCGAGGTGAGCAGGCAGGATGCGGGTCTGATGACCATCAAGGCGGTCTCCCGCCGGAACTGGCCGCAGCCGGACCGGCAGGACTACGCCACCTGGTACGAGCCGTTCACCGACAGCGACCGCATCCGGTCAGCCGTGTCCTGGGTGCTCGCCCATGAGGAGGTGACCGGTCTGGCCACCGCGGGCGACGTACGACTGCTCCGACACATCCTCCAGGCCGAGCGCGACCGCGCTCCCGTGGCCGAGGCCGAGGCGGCGCTGGCAACCGACGAGCACTACAGCTCGCCCTTCCTGGACATGCCGATCTGATCCGCCGCACAACGGTGACGTGGCAGGCTGAGCCGACCGCGCCCTCGTGCCGATGAGAGGACACATGTCAGACAGCGAGCAGCTGCGACTGAGCGACGAGCCCGATGCGGTGCCTCGGGCGCGTGCGTTCGCCGCGGCTACGCTGCCTCGGCTCTGTCCGGACGCGGCTGATCTGGTGCCGGACGTCGAGCTCGCCGTCGCCGAGCTCGTCACGAACGCCCTGCTCCACGCCGGGGCGCCTGTGCTGCTTCGACTGCGGCCGATTCCCGACGGCGTCCGGATCGAGGTGCAGGACAGCAGTGGGGCCGCACCCGTGCGTGCCCGGGTCAGCAGCGACACGATGACCGGCCGGGGACTGGCCCTCATCGATGCAGTGGCACCGCGATGGGGCATCGAGCGAGCGGCCGGCGGCGGCAAGGTGGTCTGGTGCGAGGTGACACATGCCGACGTCGCACGTCTCGGCGAGGACGGGCACGGCTCCGGAGCCGAGGACATCGATGCGCTGCTCGCGGCCTGGGACGACGAGCTGGACGGCCAGATGCGCTACACGGTCCACCTGGGTGACGTGCCCACCGACCTGCTCCTCTCAGCCAAGGCCCACGTCGACAACCTGGTCCGTGAGTTCACCCTGCTCTCCGGTGGGGCCGTGTCCGGAAAGAGCGCCGTTGTTCCCGCGCACCTGTCCACTCTGATCGAGACGGTCGTCTACCGGTTCGCCGAGGCGCGGCAGGCCATCAAGCGCCAGGCCCTCTCCGCCGCGGCCCGGGGCGACGAGCGGACCCAGCTCACCCTCGAGCTGTCGGCGGAAGCGGCCGCGGCCGGCGAGGAGTACCTCGTCGCGCTGGACGAGGCCGACAGCTACGCCCGGGCGGCCCGGTTGCTGACGCTCGAGACGCCGCCCCAGCACCGGCTGTTCCGGCGGTGGTACGTCGAGGCGCTCGTCGAGCAGCTTCGCCGTGCCATCGCCGGGGACCCCCCGACGCAGCCTGAGACGCTCGAGCACAGGCTGCTCGGCGAGCTCGGCGTCGTGGCGACCGCGCAACGCACGTCCGACCGTGCGGCGCGTCTCCAGTCCGTGACCGCGGCCCTGGCCGGCGCCACGAACGCCGTCGACGTCGCCGCTGTCGTGATTTCCGAGGGCGTGGCGGCGCTCGGTGCGTCGGGAGGCAGCCTGATCGTCCCGGACGAGGGGGAGCGCCTCGACGTCGTCGGCGCCGTCGGCTACACCGAAGCCCTCGTCACACGTCTGCGGGCGGAGCGCCGCGACGCCGAGCTGCCGGCCGCGTTGACGATGCGCAGCAGGAAAGCGGTGTGGCTGGAGTCGCGGCAGGAACGCGACCAACGGTTTCCCCAGCTGATCGGTCTCGAGCCGGGAACCGTGTCGATGTGTGCCGTGCCCCTGCTCGTCGGCGAGCGGCTGTTGGGTGCGCTGCGTTTCAGTTTCGACGCGCCACGGCTCTTCGACGCTAACGAGCGGGCGTTCGTGACGGCGCTCGCCGGGCAGACGGCCCAGGCGCTGGACCGCAGCGCGGCGTACGACGCGGAGCGGGCAGCCCGCGACGCCGCCGAGCAGATGGCCGGCCGGCTGGCGAGGCTGCAGCAGGTCACGGCCGAGCTGACCGGGGCTCGTGACGTCGACGAGATCGCCGACATCGTCGTGAGTCATGCGTCGAGCGCACTCGGCTCCCCGCTCGCCACGATGTCCGTGCTCGTCGACGACGACACCTTGCGGGTCGTACGGATGCACGGCGCGAGCGAGCAGTCCGTGCGACGGTGGCAGACCTTCCCGGTCAACGCCGATCTGCCGGGCAGTGAGGCGGTCCGGACCAACTCCATGGTCGTGATCCCCAACGTCGCGGAGCTCGAACGGCGCTTCCCGCTGTTGGCGGGCCAGGCGCCGATGGACCGGGCGTTGGTGTGCATCCCGCTCTCCATCGGGGCGCGGCGGCTCGGGGTGGTCACCCTCAGCTTCCCGACCGAGACCGACGTCGACAACCCTGCACAGCTGCAGTTCCTGACCACGCTCGCCGAGGCGTGCTCCCAGGCACTCGAGCGCGCCCAGGCGCTGGCCGACGCAAAGACGGCGGGGGACAAGCTGGAGTTCCTCGCCGAGGCGTCGGCCGTGCTCTCCCAGAGCCTGGACTACCGGACCATCCTCAACAACTTGGCCCGGCTCATCGTGCCCCGCCTCGCCGACTGGTGCTCCGTGCAGGTCGTGGAGGACGGTGCCCTCCGCACGGTGGCCGTCGCCCACACCGACCCGGACAAGGTCGCGCTCGCCAACGAGCTCCAGGAGCGCTACCCGGCCGACCCGGATGCGGCGACCGGTGCTCCGAACGTCGTCCGGACCGGTGTCTCCGAGCTCTATCCCGAGGTCACCGACGAGATGCTCATCGCGGCGGCCCGGGACGAGGACTACTTGCGGATCGTCCGTGAGCTCGGCCTGAGCAGCGCGTTGATCGTCCCGCTGACCAGCCGCGGGACGACGCTCGGGGTGATCACGTTGATCTCCGCCGAGTCCGGTGCGCACTACGGGCAGGCTGACCTCGCGTTCGCCGAGGACATCGCCCGGCGCGCGGCGGTCGCCGTGGAGAACGCGGAGGAGTTCCGCAAGCAGAAGGGTCGCCTCGCCGAGATCACCAGAATTGCCGAGGTGGTCCAGCACGCGATCCTCCCGCCCGTCCCCAAGCGAGCCGGCAACCTGGATCTCTGCACGGCGTACGTCAGTGCGGCCCGCGAGGCGCTCGTCGGTGGCGACCTCTACGAGATCGTGGCCGTGCCCGGAGCAGTCCGGCTGATCATCGGCGACGTGCGGGGCAAGGGTCTCGACGCCGTCCGACTCGCGACGGTTGTGCTCGGGGAGTTCCGTGCAGCCGCGGTGGAGCGCGACGACATCGCCGCACTCGCGCGGCAGATGGACGAGCGGCTGCGTCCCTACCTCGGCGAGGAGGACTTCGTGACGGCGTTGATCGCCGAGGTCGATGACGGCGGCCAGGTGAGTGTCGTGTGCTGCGGCCATCCGCCGGCAATGCTGTTTACCGAAGGGCACCCCAGGTACCTCGGTGACGCGGGCAGCCTGCCCCTGGGCCTGGGCGCCGCCCCTGACGTGGTCACGGCCGCGCTGTGTCCCGGCGACCGGGTGCTGCTCTACACCGACGGGATCCTGGAGGCACGGGACCCCGACGGCCACTTCATCGACCTGGAGACGGTTGCCGAGGCGTTGGCCCACGGACCGCTGGAGACCGTCCTGGACCGCATCCATGCCCAGCTGCGCGCGGCGGTCGGCTCCGAGCTGGCCGACGACCTCGCCCTGCTCGTCGCCGAGTACCAGCCGCGGCAGGGTGGATAGGGGCCGTCCGTTGTCCCCCCCGCGAACGCTCGTCCTCGTGCTGGCCGGTGGCGCCGGTGGCCGGCTCGACCTGCTGACCAAGCACCGCGCGAAGCCGGCCGTCCCGTTCGGCGGAACCCACCGGCTGATCGACTTCCCGTTGAGCAACTGCCTGCACGCCGGGGTGACCGACGTGTGGGTGGTCGAGCAGTTCAACCCGGTCTCGCTCAACGACCATCTCAACAACGGCCGGCCCTGGGACCTGGATCGCACCACGGGAGGGTTGCTGATGCTGCATCCCCATCGTGGGGGTGACCGCGAAGGGTGGCATCAGGGAACCGCGGACGCGCTGTGGCGTCAGGCGACGCTGATCCGCCAGTTTGGGCCCGACGCGTTGGTCGTGGTGAGCGCGGATGCTGTCTACCGGCTCGACTACGAACGTGTCGTGGCGGAGCACCGCGAGTCGGGCGCGACGGTAACCATGGTGACCACGGACGTCGGCCTCGACGACGCCGGGCGTTACGGCGTCGTCGAGGTGAGCGAGGGCCGGGTGACCAGCTACGCCTACAAGCCCGACGACCCGTCGAGTTCCCTGGTGTGCAACGAGGTGTTCGTCTTCGACCCTCCCTCCGTGCTCGATCTGCTGGACGAGCTCGGTGAGGCGGCCGGCGACGACGGTCTCGAGGACCTGGGGGACGACGTGCTGCCACGAGTCGTGGCGGAGGGCGGTGCCCGCGAGCACCGGATGACCTCCTACTGGCGCGACGTCGGCACGGTCGACGCCTACTTGGAGTCGCACCTGGACCTGCTCGCCGACCCGCCGGGCATCGACCTCGACGACGAGTCCTGGCCGATCCGTACGCGCGGCGACCGGCTCGCGGCCGCGCGGCTGCTGCCCACCTGCGACCTGCACGACGCGTTGGTCGCACCAGGTGCGGTAATCGGCGGAACGGTCAGCCGGAGCGTGCTGAGCAGCGGGGTGATCGTCGAAGCCGGGGCTACGGTTCGCGACAGCGTGCTCCTGCCCGGGGCGCATGTCGCGGCCGGAGCGTACGTCGTACGGTCCGTCATCGACGACGAGGTGAAGGTCGGCAGGGGAGCACACGTCGGTGACGACGGGGACGTGACACTGGTCGGTCTCCGGGCGTGCGTGCCGGACGGCGCCGTGCTGCCCGCCGGCAGCCGGTATCCCGACGACGACGACGACTGACCCGGCTGCGACGAGATAGGTTCTGGCCGTGGCCGAGCTCGTCTACCGCCCAGTCATCGGCTTCGCCCGCGTCGTCTTCGCCGCGCAGGGGCTGCGCTTCACCGTCCTCGGCAGTGAGCACGTCCCGCGGACGGGGGGAGCTGTGATGGTGGTCAACCACATCGGCTACTTCGACTTCGCCTACGCCGGTCTCGCCGCCCAACCAGCTGGGCGGCTGGTGCGGTTCATGGCCAAGCAGGAGGTGTTCGAGCACCGGGTCACGGGACCGCTGATGCGGGGCATGCGTCACATTCCGGTCGACCGCGAGGCGGGCGCCAACTCGTTCCGCGCCGCCGTCGCCGCCCTGCGCGCCGGCGAGATCGTGGGCGTCTTCCCCGAAGCGACCATCAGCAGGTCGTTCGAGCTGAAGGAGTTCAAGGCCGGTGCCACCCGGATGGCGTCCGCGGCGAAGGTTCCGCTGCTGCCCACGGTGCTGTGGGGGTCGCACCGGGTCTGGACCAAGGACCACCCGAAACGGCTCGGGCGCACCAAGGTGCCCATCACGATCTCGGTGGGCGAGGCGCTGGAGGCCCCGCGCGGGGCGGACGCCGCCGCGGCCACCGAAGAGCTCAGGCGTCGCATGGAGGCGCTGCTGCACAACGCGCAGCGCGACTACCCGGACCGCCCTGTTCGCGACGACGACCGCTGGTGGCTTCCGGCCCGGCTGGGCGGAACGGCGCCGACGCCAGAGGACGCTGCCCGGCTCGACGAGGAGGAGCGCGTGCTCCGGGCGGAGCGACGCGCCTTCCGTGAGCGCCCGTGATCCGAAGCAACGGTGATCTCCCACGCTAGCCTGCGGAGGTGCGCGTGCTCGAGCTGCCGCCTACCACGGAGAGCGTGCCGACAGCCCGCCGCTTCGTCCGCAACGCGATGCGTGAGAGCGACACGGCCGCCGACGTCGACACAGCCAGCCTCCTGGTGACCGAGATCGTCACCAACGCCGTCCTGCATGCTTTGACGCCGATGACCGTCCGGGTGGCGGTGGCCGCCGACGTCGTCCGCATCGAGCTGCGGGACGGCTCGATCCTGCCCCCTCGGATGCACAGGTTCTCGGCCACGGCGGCGACCGGGCGGGGACTGCAGCTGCTCGAGCGTCTCGCAGTGAGCTGGGGCGTCCGGCCGGAGCCCCCGGAGGGCAAGGTCGTGTGGTTCGAGGTCGGCGGGGCGTCGGAGTCGGACTGGGACAGCGATGCGGGCGACTGGCTCGGCGAGGGGGCGCCGGGTGGCTTCTGAGCTGCTCAGGCTCGGGGCCTGCGTGGTGGTCTGCGAGAATGTCGTCGCGGCGACGCCCCGCGCCGATGCGTGACCTCCGCCCGTCGACTGGAGCCGCGACCAGGTGACCGAGATCAGCTCGCTGCGGCGCGCCGTGCCGGCGCCCAGCAGTCACGCCATCCCCACCAGGGTGCTGCTCGTCGAGGACGACGAGGGCGACGCGTTCCTGGTGCGAGAGCTGCTGCTCGATGCCGGCGCTGACATCGAGCTGGCCCGGGTCCGATCGCTCGCCGAGGCGGCGCCCGTGCTGCCCGGCCAGTTCCACTGCGTGCTGCTCGACCTCGGGCTGCCCGACGCGGAGGGCCTGCAGGCACTGCGGAGCGTGCTGGAGGCGGCCCCGACCATCGCCGTTCTGGTGCTCACCGGCCTCTCCGACGAGCACCGCGGCACCGAGGCCGTCGCCGTGGGAGCCCAGGACTACCTCGTCAAGGGCACGATCGACGGCCAGCTGCTGACGCGTGCGATCCGCTATGCCGTCGAGCGCAAGCGCGCCGACGAGTCGATGCGTCGGCTCTACGAGTCCGAGGCGCGCGCGGCCGAGAACGCGCGACTCGAGCGGGGGTTGCTCCCGCTGCCGCTGGTCAGCAGCCACGGCGTCGACGTGGTGGCTCGTTACCGTCCGGGCCGGCACCAGTCGCTGCTCGGCGGCGACTTCTACGACGTCGTCGAGTGCGACGACGGGTCCCTCTTCGCGTTGATCGGTGACGTCGCCGGCCACGGCCCCGACGAGGCTGCCCTCGGCGTCTGCCTGCGCATCGCCTGGCGGACACTTGTCCTTGCCGGCGCAGACCCGGAGAGCATCCTGTCCAGCATGGACGCTGTGCTCGTCAGCGAGCGCGGCTCGGACGAGGTCTTCGCGACGGTGTCGATGGTGCGGATCGACGACCTGCGCGGGACCGCCCGCTTCTGGCTGGCCGGCCACCCGCTGCCCGTGATCCTCGACGGCGGTGTGACGCCCGTGCCCGATGAGGCGGCCGGCACCGCGCTGGGCATCGTCGACGGCAGCGCGTGGCCTGGTTTCGAGATCCCGCTGGACGATCGAAAACGCGTGATGCTCTACACCGACGGCCTGATCGAGGGGTACGACGGGCCCGAGAGCCGTGCCGGCGCCGATGGCGGCCGCCGCCTCGGCGAGGACGGCATGCAGCGCATCCTCCGCGACCTGATTGACTCGGGCCTGGAGGCCGGGCCGTTGGTGGATGCGCTCGTCAGTGAGGTGCAGGAGCGCAATGGTGGGGAACTGACCGACGACATGGCCGTTCTCCTGCTCGCCTGGTCCGACCGCACGTGACCCCGTCGACGCTGCGACGTCGGCTGGTTCTCGCCTTCCTCGCCCTCGCTGTCCTGATCGCGCTCGGTCTGACGGTGGCCGTCGTCGCCGCAGCGCGGATGTACGACGCCCAGGGGCAGGTCACGGACCGGCTGTTCACGGCCCACGCATTGGCCGGAGACCTCAACCAGGCGGTTCTCGACCAGGAGACCGGCTTCCGGGGATACGCGCTCTCCCGCGAGGACGACTTCCTCGAGCCGTACGCCGCGGGTAGACAACGTACCGACGAGGTCAACGCGCGACTGGACGTCATCGAGGAGGACTTCCCCGACCTTCGCCAGCGGCGGATGACCCTGCAGCGGCAGCTGGCCGAGTGGCGCGCGACGGTGGTCGACCCCGGTGTGGCGCGAGTCCGGTCCGGCGGCCGGATCGACGAGGCCACGCTGCGTTCGGGCAAGGAGCAGTTCGACCAGGTCCGGGCTGCGGTGGACGACTACCGCGGCGAGATCCTGCGGCACCGTCGCGACGGTGTCGAGGAGCTCCATCGCAACAACATGGTGCTCTTCGGCGTCGTCGCGGTCGGGGTCCTGCTGATGATCGTTGCCGGTGGGTTGGCTTGGGTGGCACTCCGGCGATGGGTGACCGACCCGCTGGCGCGGTTCGGCGACGAGGTCGGCCTGGTCGAGCAGGGAGACCTCTCCCACGAGGTGCGGATGGACGACGCTCCTGCCGAAATCAGCGTCCTGGCCGAG
>Ga0299913_10004389_pt1 | contig 11840 bp, 10 predicted proteins | sample RVTome_9_FD_201360 | JGI IMG/M metagenome (GOLD analysis project Ga0299913, IMG submission 201360) | Soil microbial communities from uranium-contaminated site in the Upper Colorado River Basin, Wyoming, United States - RVT155D38 (version 2) ... | reverse complement strand
GCGAACGAGCGACTCGACGTCGAAGAACGCATCCAGCGGGAGCGTCAGGTCAGTCGAGACCTGAGGCAGGATCGAGGAGCCGAGCAGCCGCCGTAGCTCGGCCAGGTTCCACCGCACTGCGCCCAGCGGATCCTTGGCCCTCCCGAACAGGAGCTCGGCGAGATGCTCGCGGGAGGGGCTGCGGACCCGGCTCAGGCTGAGATACGCGAGCAAGCCCCATGCCTTGCGACCCCGGGGTGGCGGCACTGGGTCGCCGTCGCGCTCCACGCGCGGCTTGCCGAGCAGATGAACGGCGAGCGACATGCGGCCAGGGTGATCGTACCCTCGCGGGCCTCCGCCGTCGATCCCGGCTCAGGCATGGGCCGCCCGGGGCCGGCGGAGCTGGAGCGCGCGGCGCCAGCGGCGTCTCGGTGCAACTCGCTCCCCCAGCGGCTCGGCCCGGGCAGTGAGCATCTCGACCAGGTGCGCGGTCGGCTGGAACGGGTCGGCGATCGGCTCCCCGCCGTCGAGCGACAGCGCCGCGCAGACCTGACCGTCGACCTCCGCGAGCAAGGTCGGGACGAGGCGCGGGGGTGGCGCGCTGTCGAGCTGCGCCAGCCGGCGAAGGGCGTTTGCGTCCGCCCGGCCGGCCATGCGGACAGTCACCTTCTCGTTCGCACCCGGTACCTCCGGCGCGTATCTCTCTGACCAGTTCTTCATCGGTTCCTCCTCGCTGGACGGTGGTACGCCCAGGGTCGGCGATACGCATGTGACCGGGCGTGTGAGGAAGTGGGCCTCAGGCCCGCTGGCGCCTCAGTCTGCGGAGCTTGCCGTTCTGGAACAGCGCCCGCACCGAATCGGGCGAGGCCCAGAGCAGAAACGCCCCGCCGCCCCCGCGCAGCCCGGCGCGGATGCAGCGGGCGGCGCGGCCCTCGTTGACGCTGCGGATCGGCAGGCGCCGCTTCGCCTTCGCCCTGTCGCTGAAGGAGACCTGGAAGGCGAGATTGCGGCGCTTGCGGCTGAACTTGCCGTAGTGGCGATGCAGGCGCCCGGCGGCCGGCCGCATCCGCTTCAGCGCCCGCTCCTTGCGGGCGGCCTTGCCGCCCCGCCGCCTGCCCCTGAGCCGCTGCTTCCTGCACGTCTCCTGGGTCGCCACCACCTGGATCCCGCCGCGCCGCTTGCCGAATCGCCTGCTGCGCTGGTCGAGCACGCGCGCGATCCGGCCGTAGTGCCAGTCGTGGTAGTAGGTCGGCACCGCCCCGACCCGCCTCGCCCCGCCGCCGACCCGCTGCCGGTTGCGCTTCAGGTTGCGCGCCAGGTCGCCGCTGCGGGCGCGGAGTCGCTTCAGGGCGCGGCCGAAGCGCCGCTTCCACCTCGACAGGCCGGAGTTGGTGGCCCGCGCCCGGCGCCAGTCGCGGTGCTCCCAGTCCAGCAGCACGGCCCAGAGGTGGGGGGAGTCCGCCAGCGCGAAGGCGTATCCCGGCCGCCGGGGGTCCGAGCCGAGGCCGTTGAGGGTGACGATCCGGTTGCAGGGGAAGCTCCGGGTGAGCCTGGAGACGATCTCCCTCGCCTTCTCGGGGCTGGACCCGCCGAAGCGGGTGTTGACGACGAAGATGTCGCGCGCCCGCAGCTGGCCGCGATCGGCCTGCAGCTGCGCGAGCTGATCGATGTTCCGGGGCTTGTTGACCCTGAGCAGCATCGTGAACCTCGCCGCCGGCCCTCCCTTGGGGCTCAGGTGCGAGGGATTGCCGGGGCAGCCTGCTGCCTGCGCGGCCGCCTCGGGCGCGGCGGGGGGGCCGGCGAGCAGGGAGGCCGCTAGAACCGATGCGGCCAGGGCCATGACCGCCGCCGGGCGTTTGGGGTTGATGCTGGCGCGCAAGCGAGAACTCCAACGGGTCGGGTTCGACGAGTCCTCACCGTAGCGATCACCTCGCCCGGGCCTGGCCCGGAATTGCGAGACTTGGCCGCATGTCCCCGCAGGGCCAGATCCCGCGTCTCGATCCGCTGCCGAGCTCGTTTGAGACGACGCGTCGCGGCCTGCACCTGGTCGCCGAGCGGATCGTCGCGCCCGCCCGGAAGCCCGACAACGAGATCTCGCTGCGGGCGACGCCGGGAGGCTTCGGGACGCCTCCGTTCGAGCACGATGGCTCGGAGCTCGAAGTGAGGGTGGAGGGCGTCGAGCTCGTCTGCGCCCGCGACGGCGCCGAGAGCCGCACGGCGCTGGAGTCGCTGGCCCAGGCCGGCGGTCTCGTTGCCGAGCTGCTGCCCGGCGACGACGCTCTCGACGACTCGCCGCTCGGAATCGACCCGGCCGCCGCCGCGGCGCTCGCCTCCTGGTTCGAGCTCGGCCGCCAGGTGCTGGAGGCGCTTCGCGCCGAGGCGCCCGACCGGGACGAGCCGACGATCGCGCGACTCTGGCCGGAGCACTTCGACCTCGCGATCGAGTCTGGATCCGAGGCCGCCGGCCGTCGCGCCAACTACGGGTTCTCGCCGGGGGACGCAGACCACCGCGAGCCCTACGCCTACGTCGGCCCCTGGAGCGGAGAGCCGCGCGGGGAGCTTTGGAACGCGACTGGCTTCAGCGGGGCCGAGCTCGGCTACGGGGAGCTCGCGGGCAGCTCCGATCCGCTCGCGACCGCGCTCGACTTCTGCCGGACTCGTCGGGAGGCGCTCGAGCGGGGCTTCGAGTAGAACTCGATGCGAGCACGCGACAACGAAGGGAGAAGGAGATGGCTGAGGAGCTCGGCGCCGATGCGGGCAAGGGCCTGAAGGCGCTGGGAGTCAACTGCACCCTGAAGCGCTCGCCGGAGGTGTCCAACACCGAGGCGCTGATGAACCGGGTGCTCGGCCTCCTGGGCGAGCACGGGGTCGAGACCGAGATCCTGCGGGTGGTCGACTACGACGTCCGCTTCGGGGTCACCTCGGACGAGGGCGACGGGGACGAGTGGCCGCAGATCCTGGAGAAGGTCAAGGCCGCCGACATCCTGCTGATGGGGATGTCGATCTGGTTCGGGGTGCGCTGCTCGGTGGCGCAGATGGTGATCGAGCGCCTCGACGGCACCTACAACGAGACCAACGAGGCCGGCCAGTACCCGCTCTACAACAAGGTCGCCGGCGTGGTCGTCACCGGCAACGAGGACGGCGCCCATGCCTCGGCCGAGACCACCCTGTTCAACATGACCCACCTCGGCTGCGTGGTGCCGCCCAATGCCGACACCTATTGGGTCGGGGACGCCGGACCCGGGCCCTCGTACATCGAGGCCAGCGGCGAGAAGCACCCATACACCCAGCGGACCAGCTCCTGGTGCGCGCACAACCTGCTGCACATGGCGCGGATCATGCGCGACAACCCGATCCCGCCGATCGGCAACACCCTCGAGGAGCACGGCGGCGACGTCATGCACGTAGGCTAGGCGCCCGATGGGCTTCCGAGACCGCCGAGCGCAGAAGCAGGCGCGCAAGATGGCCGAGCAGATGCAGCAGGGCGGCGGCGCCGATCTGGACGCGGCCCGGAAGCAGGCCCAGGAGCTGCAGCAGATGTTCGGTGCGCAGGGAAGCGACCCGGTGGCGATGCCGGACATGGCCGAGCTCGGCGAGCTGGCGTCGGAGCTGGGCGGGGCGAGGTTCAGGGTGAGGTTCGCCGCCGACGCCTTCGGCCCCGGCGACACGGTGGACGGCACCCTGGTCGCCAGCGAGTCGATCAAGAAGGCCCGCGAGATCAAGGCCGAGCTCCGCTATGTGGACGAGTCGAGCGACTACGTCGAGGGCGTCACCCACGCGACGACCGGCTCTCTACACCAGGGTCCCCTGGAGAGCGGAGTGGAGCTGCCGTTCACGCTGCGGCTCCCCGAGGACGCCCTGCCCAACTGGCCGGGCGCCGACGGGGTCGTCGTCGAGGTCCAGCAGGGGACGATGATCAGGTCCGATGGGCCGCCCGGTCGCCTGCACTGGGAGCTGGTGGCCCTCGTCGACGTCCCCCGGGGAAGGGACATCGAGGAGTTCACGCCGGTGCCGCTGAGCGGCGATGCCTCGAGGTGGGCCGGCACCGCGCTGCCGCCCGGCGAGCAGTCGACCAAGCGGGTCGTCAAGGGCTGGGATGTGGAGATCGAGCCGCAGCGCCGGGCGCTTCGCCGCGGTGAGGAGATCGCCGCCGCGCTCACGATCGGCAAGCCGGGAGCGGATCGCACCGCGCTGCGGGCCGGCCTGGTCTGCGATGCGGTCTATGACGTGGAGACGACGAGCACTGACGCCGACGGCAACACCACCACCAGTCGGGCGACGAGGACGACCCCGGTCTACGAGGACTGGGCGGAGATCGATCCGGCGGCCCCCAAGCAGCGGCTGCAGCTGAGGGTCCCGGAGGACGCCCCCTTCAGCTACCCGCGCTACAAGAAGGCCGCCTTCGGCCTGGAGTGGAAGCTCGTCGCCCGCGAGGACAAGCGGCTGCGCCGCGACCCGCGGCGGGAGGCGATGATCCAGGTCGCCCCCTGACCGCCGATGCGGGAGCTCAACTTCATCGAGAAGGGCAGGCTCGAGTGGCGGGAGGCCGACGAGCCGAGGCTTGAGGGGGAGGGCGAGGCACTGGTGCGGCCGCTCGCGGTCGCCACCTGCGACCTCGACCTGCTGCTGGTGCGAGGGCTGGCCCCGGCGGAGGGGCCGTTCCCGTTCGGCCATGAGTGCGTGGCGGAGGTGACCGAGGTGGGTGACGGCGTCGCCTCGGTGCGGCCTGGCGACGTGGTCAGCGTCCCCTTCCAGATCTCCTGCGGGGAGTGCGAGACCTGCCGGCGCGGCCACACCGGCAACTGCGAGCGGGTGGAGCGAATGGCGATGTACGGGTTGCCGATCGGGACCAACTACGGCGGCTTCCTCAGCGATGCCGCCCGGGTGCCGTTCGCCGAGGAGATGCTGGTCAAGGTCCCCGCCGGGATCGAGCCGGAGACGGTCGCGAGCCTCTCCGACAACATCCCCGACGCCTGGCGCACCGTCGGGCCGCACCTGCGCGAGCGCCCCGGCGAGCCGGTGCTGATCTGTGCCGGCGGCGCCACCATCGCCCTCTATGCCGTCCAGATCGCGCTGGCGACGGGGGCCGAGCGGGTCGACGTCGCCGGCGGCAGCTCCTACCTGCGCGGCCAGGCCGAGAAGCTCGGCGCCAATCTGCTCGAGCGGGAGTTCCCCAAGCGCCACGGCCCCTACGCGATCGTGGTCGACGCCAGCGCCGACCCGGAAGGCCTCGCCTGCGCCCTGCGCTCGACCGAGCCGGAGGGCGTCTGCACCAGCATCGGCATCTACTTCAGCGAGACCACCCCGGTGCCGCTGCTGGAGATGTACACCAAGGGCATCCGCTTCCACACCGGCCGCGTCCACGCGCGCCCCGCGATGGAGCCGCTGCTGGAGCTGATCGCGGACGGCAGCTTCGAGCCGCAGCGGGCGACCGGCGAGACCGCGGGCTGGGATCAGGCGCCCGAGGCGATCGCCGGGCATCGCTCCAAGCTCGTGATCTCGCGCGCCTAGGGCGCTTCGGAGCGCTCGGGGCTCAGCTCAGCGGCGGCCGCAGCGAGCGCATGCGCGGCTGCTGGAAGAGCCGGGCCATCGCCTCGGTGGAGGCGAAGAAGAAGAAGGCCCCGGCGCCCTTCTTGAGGCCGCCCCGGATGCAGGCGTCGGCCTTTGCGGCCGAGGTCTTGGTGATCGCCATGCCGCCGCCGGTCGGGTTGTGGCTGAGGGAGATCTGGATCGCCAGGTTGTTGAGCTTCGGGCGGGCCTTCTTCTTCAGCTTGCGGCGGATCTTGACCTTGCGCTTCTTGCCGCCCCGCTTCACCTTCTTGCGGATGATCTTGAACCGGTACTGGTCGAACAGCCGCTTGACCCGGCCGCCGAACCCCGCGCGGCCGCCGTCAGCGCAGGAGTCCTGGGTCTGCACGCTCAGCAGGCCGAGCTTGCGCCCGCCCAGGCGCCGGTTCTTCTTGTCGATCGCCTGCGCGATCCGGCCGTAGTTCCACTTGGCGTGGTCAATCGGCACCAGGCCCGCGCGCTTGCCGGCGCCGGCGGGGTTGGCGCCGAGCGTCCCCGAGGTGAAGCCGAGCCAGCCCTTGATCCGCTTCAGGGCCTTCTTGTACTTGCCCCGCCACGGGCCTCGACCGGGCGCCGTTGCCCTGCCCTGGTTCCAGTCCATCGGCTCGAAGTCGCTCATCAGCGCGAACACGCCCGGGTGGTCGAACAGGGTCAAGGCGTAGCCTGCGCTGCTCGAGTCGAAGCTGAGCCCGTTCAGGGCGACGATCCGGTTGCAGGGGAAGCGCTCCTTGAGGCTGTCGGCGAGCTGCTTGGCCACGGCCGGCGTCACCGCCGGCTGCGTGCCGCCGGCGTTGCCGGTGAAGCGGGTGTTGATGACGAAGACGTCCTGGGGGCGGACCCGCCCGCCCAGGCCTCCGGTGGCCGAGTTGAAGTTCCTATAGGCGTCGACGTTCGCCTGCGTGTTGATCCGCAGCATCATCGTGAACCGCTTCGGGCCCGGTCCCTTCGGGCTCAGCCCCCCCGGCAGGCCGCACGCCTGCGCGAAGGCGCGCTCGGGGGCGGCCGCGCCACCGGCGCCGAACAGCGTCGCGAGCAGCAGCGCCAGCCCCGCGCCGAGCGCGAGGCGTCGAAGCCCGTGGGCCTTTGTCTGTGGGTGTCCTGCCGTCAGCATCTGTCGCGAGGCGCCGGGGAAGCTAGCCGCGCTCAGTGCAGAACACGGTCGACGCCTTGCAGTAGCGGTGCGCCGGCGGCTCAGGCGTGGCGCAGCGCCACCAGGGCCAGCATCGCGTAGGCGACATTCGCCGCCAGCAGGGCGGTCTGCTGGCCCGGCGGGTCGTAGGGAGGCGAGACCTCGACCACGTCGAAGCCGCGAAAGTCGATCCCAGCGAGCGCGCGGACAAGGTCCAGGGCCTGGGCCGAGCTCGGCCCGCCCGGCTCGGGGGTGCCCGTGGCCGGTGCGAAGGCGGGGTCGACGAAGTCGATGTCGAAGCTGAGCAGGGCGGGGCCGTCGCCGACGCGTCGGCGCGCTCGCTCGCCGTAGTCCTCGGCCGACAGCCCTCGCAGCTCGGTCCACTCGATCAGCTCGAAGCCGAGCTCGCGGGCGTCGTCGAGGTCGTCCGGGCCGTAGAGGGGCCCACGCATCCCGGCCATCAGCGAGCGGGCGGGGTCGATCAGTCCCTCCTCCACCGCGCGGCGGAAGGGGGTGCCGTGGAAGTAGCGCTGGCCGCCGTAGGAGTCCCAGGTATCGGGGTGGGAGTCGAGCAGGACCAGGCCGAGCTTCCCGTGCCGCCCGGCCAGGGCCCGCAGCTCCGCCAGGGCCACCAGGTGATCTCCCCCCAGGACGAGCGGCAGCGCACCGCCGCCCCCGACCGAGGCAAGCCCCTCGGCGAGCTGCCCGACACCGCGCTCCGCGTCACCGGGAGAGGCGACCACGTCCCCGACGTCCACGACCTCGAGCGATCCCAGCACGTCGACCCGGGCGACCGGGTCGTAGGGGCGCAGCAGCACCGAGGCGGAGCGGATCGCCTCCGGCCCGAAGCGCGCTCCGGCCCGAAAGCTGGTGCCGAGGTCGAAGGGTGCTCCGACCACGGCCACGTCGGCCCCCTCCGGCTCGGTCCGGTGCGGTTGGCGGGCGAAGGTGCGCAGGCCGCTGAACCGCGGCGGCGACTCCTCGGGGGAGGCCTGGCCCTCAGGCATCGCGATCCTCCTCGTGCACCACCCGGATCGTCTTCAGGCTGCGATCGCTGGCGCCCCGCACCAGGCCGCCGTGGGCGAGCGAGTCGGCGATGTAGGCGAGGGTCGGCGCGGTCAGGCGCTCGCCCGGCAGCACGTTGGGGACGCCCGGCGGGTAGGCCGCCAGCGACTCGGCCGCGATCCGGCCCTCGGCGCGCTCGAAGGGGACCACCTGCTGGGCGCCGAGGAAGGCGTCGCGGGGGGCGAGCTCCAGCGGCCCCCAGGGGGGAGGCTCGGCGAAGGCGCCGCGGCGCTCGCGGTCGGCGGGGCCGATCGCGTCCACGGCGTGGCGCAGGCCCTCGAGCAGCCGCTCCGCGGTGGGCTCGGCGCGCTCCCCGATCCCGAACACCCCGACCGCCACGTTCTCGGAGAAGAGCTCGAGGTTGATGTCGTCGCGCTCGCGCATCAGCTCCGCGATCCTATGCCCGGTCGCGCCGGTGCCCCGCACGTCGACCGCGAGCCGCAGCGGATCCCAGGCGGCGACGCTCTCGCTGCCGGCGAGCCGCTCGTCGAGCACGTCGAGCCCGGGGATCTCGCGGATCCGCTCGCGGGTTCGGCTCAGTGCGAAGAGGGTCTCCTCGAGCAGCTCCTGGCCCCTGGTGGCGGCGTGGCGGCGGGCGGCGTCGAGGGAGGCGGTGAGCAGGGAGTTGGGGCTGGTCGACTCGATCAGGGTGACCGAGCGGTCCACCACCTCCTCGTCGACCAGCTCCCCCGAGCCGAGGTGCAGGATCGCCGACTGGGTCAGGCTGCCGACGATCTTGTGGGTGCTGGAGAGGACGATGTCGGCCCCTCCGCGCAGCGCCCCGGCGGGCAGGCGATCGTGGAAGTACAGGTGCGAGCCCCAGGCCTCGTCGACGATCAGCGGCACCCCCCGGGCGTGGGCGACCTCGGCCAGCTCGGGCACCCGCGCCACCGCCCCGAAGTAGGTGGGCGAGACGACCATCGCCGCCATCGCCTCCGGCGCCTCGGCCAGGGCTAGCTCGAGCCGCTCGGGGGTGACGCAGTGCGCGATCCCCAGTTCGGGGTCGAGCTCGGGGGCGACGAAGCCGGGCCGCAGGCCCGAGAGGACCAGCCCGTCGATGGTGGAGGAGTGCACGTTGCGCTGGACCACGACCAGGCCGCGGTCGGGAGGGCCGGAGCGGGTTCGCTCGCGCGAGTGGGCGAGGGCGAGGCAGATCGCGTGGTTGCCCCCGGAGGCCCCGTTGAGCAGGAACCAGCTGCGCCTGGCGCCCCAGGCCTCGGCGGCGAGGCGCTGCGCGCGCTGGAACGGAGTCGGCTCGGGGCCGACGTCGATCCCGCCGATCCCCGCCGGGACGTCGTGCAGCAGCGCCGCCGCCCCGAGGATCCTGACCAGGTCGGGGTCGGCGCCCTCGCCCTTGTGGCCGGGGATGTGGAGCCGGGCGGGCTCGCGCTCGACGTACGCGGCGAGGGCGTCCAGATAGGGCGCTTCGGATTGGTCGGTCACCGTCGCCGAGTCTAGGAGCACGGCTCCGCCATCAGACGGCCCTGCTACCTGCAGGGCTCGGGCCGTTCGCTGGCACTGCGGTCGCGGGGCCTAAGCGCCGTGCGGCGGCTCGCCCCCGGTGTACTCCGAATAGGGGTACCACCACTCCTTGGGGGTGATCTCGCTTTCGATGTGCACGTGCTTGGTCTCCTGGAAGGCCTCCAGGCCCTCGCGGCCGAGCTCCCGCCCCAAGCCCGACTGCTTGAAGCCGCCGAACGGCCCGGCGTCGTTGTCGGTGAGCGGGTCGTTGAACCAGACCGTCCCCGCCTTGATCTCGCGCATGCAGCGCAGGATCGTCTTGAAGTCCTGCGTGTAGACGTTGGCGCCGAGGCCGTAGCGGGTCGAGTTGGCGAGCTCGATCGCCTCGTCCAGGCTCTTGACCGGCACCAGCGGCGCCACCGGGCCGAAGGTCTCCTCGCTCAGCAGCTCCGTCTCGGCGGCGGCGCCCGTGACCACCGCGGGGGCGAAGAAATGACCGTTGGACTGTCCCCCGTCGCCGCTGCCGACCACGACCTCGGCCCCGGCGGCGACCGCGGCCTCCACCTGGTCGGCCACCTTGCGGCGCTGCTCGGCCGAGACCATCGGGCCGATGTCGGTCTCGTCGCGCATCGGGTCGCCGATCACCAGCCCCCGGGCGACCTCGGCGAAGGCCTCGAGATAGTCGTCGTAGACGTCGCTAAGGACGTAGAAGCGCTCCGCCGAGGTGCAGACCTGGCCGGAGTTGAGAAAGGCCGCCCAGGCGCCGCCCTTGGCTGCCACCGGAAGCTTGTCGGCGATGTCGGAGCAGACGATGAAGGGGTCCTTCCCCCCCATCTCCAGGTTGACGCGAGCGACTCGGTCCACGCAGGCGCGGGCGACCTTCTTGCCGGTCTCGACCGAGCCGGTGAAGGCGACCCCGTCGACGCGATCGTCGGAGGCGATCGCCGCACCCACGCTGCCGTCGCCGGCGAGCAGGTTGACCACGCCCGCCGGGAGATGATCGAAGCACGGGGCGAGCATCAGGGTGGAGAGCGGCGTCAGCTCCGAGGGCTTGCCGAGCACCGCGTTTCCCGCGGCCAGAGCCGGCGCCAGCTTCCAGGCGAGCAGCAGCAGCGGGTAGTTCCAGGGGACGATGCAGCCCCAGACCCCGTGCGGCTCCTTCAGCACCATCGCCAGCTGGGTCGACTCGATCGAGGGGATCACGCGGCCCGCCGAGTCGCGACCGATCTCGGCGTAGTAGTCGAAGCAGGCGGCGGCCCAGCCGACCTCGTCGGAGTTCTCCACCCGCGGCTTGCCGCCCTCCAGGGTCATCACCTCGGCCAGCTCGTCGGTGCGGGCGCGCAGCCGGACGGCGACCTCGTGCAGGAGCTCCCCTCGCTCGACCGCGGGCATCCGGGCCCAGCCGGCCGAGGCCTCGGCGGCCGCCGCGATCGCGGCGTCGAGCTGCTCGTCGCTGGGCATCCCCACCGCGACCAGCGTCTCCTCGCTGAACGGGTTCTCGACCTCGAGCCCCTCTCCCTCGCCCGCGACCTGCTCCCCGCCGATCAGCAGCCTGGTCTCGAGCTCGGGCATGGGGCGATCGTAGTCGCTGCCCGCCCCCGTAGTCGCTGACCGGCTTCGCCATCAGGCTGCCGCACTGCGGCCGCAGACATCAGGCGCGGCGCTGACGCGCCGCTTCGAAGGAGAGCGGCCTTGTGCGGCATAGGCGGGGTAGGACGACCAGGGGGAGAAGGAAACCGGCCGCCCTATCCGCCCGCCTGCGCCGAGGCGAAACTCGGCGAAGACGAGGCGCTTTTAATGGGCGGGCGCCGGAGTAGGGGGTCTCCGAACGCCCGCCCGCTGCCTCGACTCGGGTTCCACCTTACCCGGGAAGCCGCCAGTTAAACCGGCCATGGCGAAAAGGGCGTAATTTGCGTGTTTCCAGGCTGCCGATGGCCTCCCAGGTCGCGCGCCGTTTGGGCGGGGTGCCGGGGGGTAACCTGAATCGCAGAGGGAGCCCTCCACGCGCCCTCCTGTGCGCAAAGCGGGGAGACAAAAGCCACCAGGGACGCAGGAGTTGCCGACCGCGACCGAGAAGACGATGGACGATCCCGCCCCGACTCCCGAGAGCACCCGGTCGCCCGGACCGGGCGAACAGCTTGCCAAGGAGCGAGCCCTGCTGCATCGCTACGCGGAGGATCGCTCGCCGACCGTGCGCGAGGAGCTGGTGGAGCGCTTCATGCCGCTCGCGCGCCGACTCGCCTCTCGCTACGCCGGCGGAGCCGAGCCCTATGACGATCTCGTCCAGGTGGCCAGCGTCGGCCTGGTCAAGGCGATCGATCGCTTCGACCCCGAGCGCGGCACCGCGTTCTCCACCTTCGCCGTGCCGACCATCCTCGGCGAGCTCAAACGCCACTTTCGCGATCGAGGCTGGTCGGTGCACGTGCCCCGCGACGTGCAGGAGCGAATCCTCAAGGTCGAGCGGGCACTTGCCGAGCTGCCCTCCAGGCTCGGTCGGGTGCCCACCGTCAGGGACATCGCCGAGCGGCTCGAGATCTCGGACGAGGAGGTGCTGGAGGCGATGCACGCCTCGCAGGGACATCACTCGGTCTCGCTCGACGCCTCCTCGTCGCTTGCCGACGGGGAGGATCCGGCCCCG
>Ga0299913_10004388_pt1 | contig 11840 bp, 11 predicted proteins | sample RVTome_9_FD_201360 | JGI IMG/M metagenome (GOLD analysis project Ga0299913, IMG submission 201360) | Soil microbial communities from uranium-contaminated site in the Upper Colorado River Basin, Wyoming, United States - RVT155D38 (version 2) ... | reverse complement strand
TTCGCGTCAACGCCTTCAACCAGAACCGCGGCTCAGCCGCGGTTTTTCGGACCATCCCGTCCGAGATACTGTCACTCGACGATCTCGGTGCGCCGCAGATCTTCAAAGACGTCTCGATGCATCCGCGTGGCATTGTCCTCGTTACCGGGCCGACCGGCTCCGGAAAATCGACGACGCTTGCGGCAATGGTCGACTACATCAACGACAGCAAGCCCGATCACATCCTGACGATCGAGGATCCGATCGAATTCGTGCACGAAAGCAAGAAGTCACTGATAAATCAGCGGGAGGTTCACCGCGATACGCTCGGCTTCAACGAAGCGCTGCGCTCGGCATTGCGCGAAGATCCGGACGTCATTCTCGTCGGCGAGCTTCGAGACCTTGAAACGATCAGACTCGCGCTGACTGCCGCTGAAACCGGCCATCTCGTATTCGGTACCTTGCACACCAGTTCGGCAGCGAAGACAATCGACCGCATCGTCGATGTATTTCCCGCGGCGGAAAAAGAAATGGTGCGCGCGATGTTATCGGAATCGTTGCGCGCCGTTATTTCGCAGACACTACTGAAGCGAATCGGTGGCGGCCGAATTGCGGCTCATGAGATCATGATAGGGACACCTGCCATCAGGAATCTGATTCGGGAGGGCAAGATCGCGCAGATGTATTCCGCGATACAGACGGGTCAGTCTTCCGGCATGCAGACCCTGGATCAGAACCTGAGCGAGCTGATGGCGAAAGGCCTGATCAACAAGGAAGAGGCGCGGTTCCGCGCGGTCAGCAAGGACAATTTTTAACAGTAGTCTGGGCGACAGAAGGAAGCCGAAGGCGTGACGGGAGAGCAGGGTTATGGAACGTGAACAAGCGGTGCGGCTTACGCAGAACCTCTTGCGGAAAATGGTCGAGAAAGAAGGATCCGACCTGTTCATTACTACCGGCTTTCCACCGGCAATCAAGATCGACGGACAGATACACAAAGCGACCGACACGCCTCTGAGTGCGGAACAGTCGGCGATAATGGTGCGGTCCATCATGAACGACAAGCAGGTCAGGGAATTCGACGCCACCAAAGAGTGCAACTTCGCCATCAGCCCGCAGGGCATCGGCCGCTTTCGCGTCAGTGCCTTCATTCAACAGGGCCTTGTCGGCGCGGTTTTACGCACGATCACCACGGAGATCCCGACGCTCGCCGACCTCGAACTGCCGCCGATATTGAAAGACGTGGTAATGAACAAGCGCGGCCTCGTGATCGTCGTCGGCGGCACCGGCTCGGGCAAATCGACGACCCTTGCCGCGATGATCGGCCATCGGAACGAAAACTCCAAAGGCCACATCATTTCCATCGAGGACCCCGTCGAGTACGTCCATCCGCACAAAGGCTGCGTCATCACCCAGCGCGAGGTGGGCGTGGACACCGAATCCTGGCACGCGGCTCTGAAAAACACCCTGCGGCAGGCGCCCGATGTGATCCTGATCGGCGAAATTCGCGACAAGGCCACCATGGAGTACGGCATCCAGTTCGCCGAAACGGGGCATCTGTGCCTGGCGACGCTGCATGCCAACAGCGCCAACCAGGCGCTGGACCGCATCATCAACTTTTTCCCGGACGAGCGCCGCCAGCAGTTGCTCATGGATCTGTCGCTCAACACCAAAGCGTTCATCTCGCAGCGCCTGATACCGCGCGAAAGCGGGGTGGGCCGTGTCGCCGCCATGGAGATCATGCTGAACTCGCCGCTGATCGCGGACCTGATTTTCAAGGGCGAGGTAGCGCACATCAAGGAAATCATGGCGAAGTCGACGCGGCTCGGCATGCAGACGTTCGACCAGGCGCTCTTCGCACTTTATGAAGATGGCGCCATTTCCTACGAAGAGGCATTGCGCAATGCCGACTCCAAAAACGAACTGCGGCTGCGGGTCAAGCTCGAGAGCAAGCGTGACTCCGCTATAGCCGAGCAGCAGGCCGAAAGCCTGAACATTGTCGAAGAAGACACGGCCCGGACTTTCTGAGCGATACCTCGGCGATCCTTCATGAATGTAAAACCTTTGTTCAAACTGATGGTGGAAAAAAAGGCTTCGGACCTTTTTTTCGCACCCTATGCGCCTGCAAAGATCAAAATCGACGGCAAGATCATGCCCGTCAACAAGCTCGAAATGACGCCGAAGATGGTGAGGCAGGCGGCCATGGAGCTGATGGACGAAAACCAGCTCGATATCTTTACGCGCGAGCTGGAGGTTGACTTCGCCATCTCCGAAGCGGGCCTGGGGCGCTTTCGGGTGAATATCTTCCACCAGCGCGGTAATGTCGCGATGGTTTTGCGCTACATCACCGCCGACATGCCGGTACTCGACGATCTCGGCATGCCCTTGCAACTCAAGGACCTGGTGATGCTGCGGCGCGGGCTGATTCTGATGGTCGGCGCGAGCGGCAACGGCAAATCGACGACTCTTGCGGCGATGATCAACCACCGCAATGAAAAGACCTCGTCACACATCATCACCATCGAGGATCCGATCGAGTTCCTGCATCCGAACAAACAGTCGATCGTGAATCAGCGCGAGGTAGGACTGGATACCAAGTCATACGCTAACGCGTTGAAGAGCGCTATGCGTGCGGCGCCAGACGTTATCCAGATCGGCGAAATTCGCGATCGCGACTCAATGCAATCGGCAATCGACATGGCCGGCACCGGCCATCTCGTGCTCGCGACGCTGCACTCGAACAACGCGCCCGAGACGCTGGATCGCATCATCAACATGTTTCCGCAGGAACAGCACACCCAGATTTTCATGGACCTGGCGCATTACCTGCGGGCGATCATCTCGCAACGGCTGGTCCGCTCGCGTGCGGGCAGGCGAGTGGCCGCAGTCGAGCTCATGCTCAACACACCGCACATCAAGGACCTGATCCTCAAGGGCGATATCTCCGAGGTCAAGGAAGCGATCAAGGACAGCGGCGAAAAAGGCGTGCAGAATTTCGACGATGCGCTCCTCAACCTCTACAAGGCCGGCACCATCACGCTCGAAGAGGCGATGTCGCACGCCGATTCACGCTCCAACCTCGAAGCCAAGGTGAACTTCGGGTAGACCGGCCGACCTTTGAGCCCTGGTGGTGGGCGGAGTGCCGTTATAAACAGTGCAGGCCAGGGCGGCGTCAACCGGGAAAAACCGTGGAAGCGTCGAATACGGGACCATCGACGCACACTCGCTTCATTGCCGGTCCCTCGGACCTGCGCACCAGCACGGTACAGCCGGCGCAACCGCCTACCGCGCAGGCCATGTATTCTTCCAGCGACGCCTGACAGGGCACGCGAAATTCGCGCGCCAGGCGGGCGACGGCCTCGATCATCGCGGTCGGTCCACAGGTGAAGATTTCCGTCTGCGCCAGCTCGTCCTCCGTCTGCGACTCGAGCCACAGCCTTGCAAGATCGCTGACATAGCCGCGAAAAACGCCGCGGGAGCCGGACAGGCTCGCGAGCCGGCTCGGGATTCGCCAATCTTCCATCAGCGGCATGGCGCTGACGAACTCCTTTCCCAGCCACTCGGTAGCAATGATCGATTCGCCGAGCTCGAAAGGAAAAGGGATTTCCGACCCCATCAGCACCAGCGTCTGCCAGTCGAAATTCTCCTCGCGCAGGCGCTCGGCGAGAAAAATCATGGGCGGTATGCCGACGCCACCGCCGACCAGCAATGTCCGGGGCCGCGCTCTCGACGGGTCAAAGCCCTTGCCGATCGGGCCGATTATGCTCATTCTGTCGCCGGGCTTCTTTTCCCCGAGCGATCGCAATCCGTTGCCGACGATCTTGAACAGGACTTCAAGCCAGCCCTCGGCCGCATTCGCTCGCATGATCGAAAGCGGACGCCGCATCGGGATGGCTTCGTCACAGCGGATATGGACGAAGCTTCCCGGTACTGCGCGCCGCGCCGTCTCGGGCGAATGCAGTCGCAGGATGTACTGTTTGCCCGGAAACGTCCTGAGCTCGGTGACTTGGGCATCCTCTACGACGATAGTGCCGCGGTTACGCTGCGCCGCAGTCTGTTCCGGTGTCGCCTCGGTCACTTACCTTCCAGCGTTTCCGTAACCGCGCTCAGGACGGCCATGCGGACGGCAAGGCCGTTGGTGACCTGTTTCGTGATGACCGAACGGCGGCTGTCTGCGAGACTGGACTCGATCTCGATGCCGCGGTTCATCGGTCCCGGATGCATGACGATCGCATCCGGCGCCGCCAGCTTCATTCGCTCATGGCTGATTCCGTAGTTGGCGAAATACTCGTCGATGCCCGGGATCCCGTCCAGGTTACCAATGCGCTCACGCTGGATGCGGAGCGCCATGACGACGTCTGCACCCCGAATGCCGTCGTCGAGGCGGTGGAGGATCCGCGCCGAGGGCATCTCGCCCGGATCCGGTGCCAGGGCTCGCGGTGAAATCAGCCGCAGCTCGCCGACACCCATGGTTGTGAGGCCCTGGACGGCTGAACGAGCGACACGAGAATGCGCGATGTCCCCGACGATGGCGACGGTCAGGTTGCGAAAGTCGGCTTTGTGCTGGCGTATCGTCAGCAGGTCGAGCAGCCCCTGCGTCGGGTGCGACACATCCGACTCGCCCGCGTTGAGGATGCTGACGTAGTCGTTGACGTGGCGTGCGATATAGGCAGGTACGCCGGCGCTGGCGTCGCGAATGACAAACACGTCGATCTGCATCGCCTGCAGGGTGTACATCATGTCGAGAATGCCCTCTCCCTTTTTGCGCGACGAGGTGTTGACGTCCAGATTGAGAACGTCCGCGCCCAGCCGCTTCGCCGCGAGATCGAACGATGCGCGCGTCCTCGTGCTGGGTTCGAAAAAAAGATTGGCGACCGTCCGGCCCCTGAGCGCGTCCGTGCGGACGGGTTGCTGTCCGAGTGGACTGAGAAAGCTTTCCGCGCGGTCGAGCAGATCGGTGAGTTGCTGCTTCGTCAGGCCGCGCAGCGTCAGCAGATGCCGCAGAGCGCCGGATGCTGTGACCTGAAGATCCGGTTCATCGTCGATATTGGGACGTTCAAAAAGCTCGCTTACTGACATGGCGTCCGGAGTTTACTCTCATTTCAGCGTCCGTTCCCGGCCTGGTGATGCCTGCGCAGCCAACGTTCCGCAATGAGCGTCGCGGCAGCGGCATCGATCATTTCCTTGCGGATCCTGCCTCGCATGCCGAGCCTGCGTTCGGCGACGAGCATCTGTTGCGCTTCTGCGGACGAGTAACTTTCATCGATCGTTTCCACCGGCAGGGAAAAACGTGCAAGGCCCGTGACAAAAGCCCCGATCGCGTCGGAAATTGCCGAACGGGAGCCGTCGACCTGCAATGGCATACCCACCACAAGGCGCGCCGCTCCCCATTCGCGAATCAACTTCGCGATGCGCTGCCAGTCCGGTCCCGTCGCGCCGTTGGCGACGACACCCACCGGGTTGGCCGATCCCGTGACCGTTTGTCCGACGGCGACGCCTATACGCCGGAGCCCGAAATCGAATGCCAGAAGAGTTTCGTGCGTCGCGGTATCAGGCGTGGCCGGCATTCTGGGACATGCGGCTGATATCGACACCGAGGATATTCGCCGCGGTAATCCAGCGCTTGGAAAATGGCACGTCGAAAATGATTTCCGGCGTTGCGGGCACGCTCAGCCACGCGTTCGCGAGCATCTCGGCTTCGAGCTGACCGGGCTGCCATCCGGCGTAGCCAAGGGCAACGAGCGATTTGCTCGGCCCCTTGCCGGCAGCCATGGCATCCAGGATATCGCGCGACAGCGTCAGCTGAATATCCGGAGACACGGCCACGGAACTTTCGAATTCGGCATCCGGCATGTGCAGCACGAAGCCTCGTTCGCGCGCCACCGGGCCGCCGTCGAAGACCGGGATCTGCGATGCAGCGACATCGGGATCGGGCACCGCCAACTGCGCGAAAAGACCGCCGAGGTTCAGGCCCATCGGCCGGTTAATGACGATCCCCAGCGCGCCCTCGGAATTATGCTCACAGATAAGTGTGACCGTCGTGCTGAAGTTGGGATCCGCCATCCCGGGCATTGCGATCAGCAGCTGATTGTTGAAGAAACCCTCAATCTCCATACTTGATCTCCATAGCCACAGTATCGACCCTGGTACGGGCTTAGACAACTGCTTTTGGATTTCATGCGCACGGCCTCAATCTTGCGCCCGTGGGGGCCCGCCACGCGGCGATTTTGCTACTGGCGACGCGCGGCAACAGCCGGTGGTGCGAGACCAACACGCGCAGCCTGCAAAGCCGAACCGCCGCAGCCCCGGACGCCGCTAATTCACGTTCGCCGCCGACGGCGTCGCAATGCCGCTGAACTGCCACTTGTAGGCAAAGCGCAGCTGGTCGTAATCGGCCCGAATGGCCTCGGGAAAGGGATCGAATGGCGCGGCGCGGCGCAGGATATTGAGAGCGGCCTGGTCCAGAACCCTGGACCCGGACGAGCGGCGAACGATCACTTCATCGAGCTGCCCCGAAGCATTGATGGTAACTTCCAACGTCGGGCTTCCGGTGAGCTCGCTTAGCACGGACTGCTCGGGGAAATATTTGACGCCGGTCGTCTCGATTTTGCGCTTCCAGCTATCGAGATAGCCGGCGACTACCGACTCCCGCGTGTCCACGGTCGTTACCAGTTCGCGGGGATTGTCGTCGTGGATCTGCAGGTTGACCCTGCTGTCCTGCGGCAGCGGCAAGGTCGTCTCGGCCCCCGCTTCGAGTGCCAGAGCGGTCGCTTCGTCTGCCATCGGATCTTCGCGCGGCCGGTCCGCGACCTGGCTATCCTGCCTGCTGACGCTGGTCACCACCTGGTCGGCGGCTGCCTCACGGTTTCGGGAACTGTCGAGACTGTTGCCATCCGCTTCGCCGGCGTTGTCGAAGGGGACGTTGCTTTCGGCGAGAGCGCCGGGACGCACCTGTAGCAAGGTATTACCTCCACCGTCCTGGTTCGCCTGCGCAAGGTAGTCTGCATCTTCTGGTTCGGCGATGGATCGGTCCGGGTCGGCAACGATCGTGACTTCCAGCGAGATCGCGTCAGCGTTGTCTTTGCCCAGCATCGCGTTGAAGGTGATCCCGATGATCAGAACGCCGTGAACGAGCGCGGCGAGAAAAAGCATCGGCGGCAGCCGGTCCGGCTTCTTTGTCCCATCCCGAAGGCCGGGCGGCACGAGCGGATCGAGATCTTCCGCTGCATCGATCTCGGCAAAGACATCCGTTGTAGCTCGCATTTCGGCCATTCGTGCTATCTGTCAGTGGCCCCTGATTCGGGCATTCTGGCACAGGAACTGCTGCCTCGAGCGAGCCATTTTACCGTCTACGGCAGCGCGGCAGTGAGACACAGGTCCGCCCCGGGTAATTATGGGGGAGTCCGCCCATGCGCATCAGGTGCGTTTATGCTCGAGGATTTCAGCAATCGCGTCGAACAGGGTGCCTGCGATGTTGATGCCGAACCGTGCGTCCAGTTCGCGGATGCCGGTCGGGCTCGTGACGTTGATCTCGGTGAGCCAGTCGCCGATGACGTCGATGCCGGCGAAAATAACGCCGCGTTCTTTCAGCACCGGGCCGACGCGGGAGCATATCCATCGATCGCGATCGGTGAGGTCGCGGCCTTCGCCGACGGCGCCCATGACGAGATTGCCGCGATTTTCACCCTTTGCGGGAATGCGTGCCAGCGCATAAGGGACCGGTTCGCCGTTGACCAGCAGGATGCGCTTGTCGCCGTTGCTGATCTCCGGAATAAAAGCCTGTGCGATCGCGAAGCGGCGGCCGTTGTCGGTCAGGGTCTCGAAAATCACGTTGGCGTTGTTGTCACCTTCGACCACAACGAATACGGAGCGCCCGCCCATGCCGTCCAATGGCTTCACAACGATACGACGATGCTCGGTCAGGAACTGCTTCATGTCCGCCATCGAGCGCGTGACCAGCATGCGTGGCGCGCAGTCCGGGAACCACGCGGTATACGCCTTCTCGTTCATGTCGCGCAGACTTTGGGGTTTGTTGACGACGAGCGCGCCGCCTGCTTCGCCCCGCTCGAGGATATAGCTGCTGTAGATGTACTCCATGTCGAACGGCGGATCCTTGCGCATCAGGATGACGTCGAGGTCCGCGAGGCGTATGTCCGCTGATGCGCCGAAACTGAACCAGTCGTCGAGCTTGTCCCGCACGGACAGAAGTCTGGAGCGGCCGTAGGCATCGCCGCCCACCAGCCTCAGATCCCCCTGCCTCAGGTAATGTATTTCGGCGCCACGGCGAGCCGCCTCGAGCAACATCGCCAGAGTGCTGTCCTTTTTCGGTGTGATGGATTCGATCGGGTCCATAACGACCCCGAGACGCATATTCGTTTGCGACATGTCGCGTTTTCCCTGCCGATACCTGATCCAGGCGAAGCCGCGTAACTATACAGCGCCGGCGCCCGATGCAAAGACCGCCCGGCAGCGTCGGCAAGAGGGCACCGCGCAAGCGAGATGCGGCGGGTTCGATTTCGCCCGCCGCATTTCCCCAAAAACGGCCGAAAGCGCCCCGCAAACCGCAACGAAGGCATCGAAAACCGAATAAAATCAGGAAACTTGCGGCATGTGGTGACCGTCATGGCGACCTCCTATTCAATATGGTACAAGTCGCCTTGGGGACGCGTTCTCAAGCCTGAGAACGCATGGGGCGAGGAAATTCAGTGTCAGATAATGCTTCTCGAAGTCTCAACGGACTCAAGATTCTGGTCGTGGACGACAGTAAAACGATCCGCCGGACGGCGGAAACGCTGCTGTCGAAGGAGGGATGCCAGGTGTTCACGGCGATCGACGGGTTCGACGCGCTTTCGAAGATTGCCGATCACCAGCCGGATCTGATATTCGTGGACATCATGATGCCGCGCCTCGACGGCTATCAGACCTGCTCGCTGATCAAGCACAACAAGGTTTTCAGGGACACGCCGGTGATCATGCTGTCGAGCAAGGATGGACTGTTCGATCGCGCCAGGGGCCGTATCGTGGGATCGGAGCAATACCTGACCAAGCCTTTCACCAAAGACGAGTTGCTGGGCGCCATTTCCAACCAGATAAATTGAGGGAAACCCGAATGGCCGTGATTCTGATCGTTGACGATTCGCCGACCGAACTGCACCTGTTCCAGAACATGCTCGAAAAGAACGGTTTTCAGACGCTGGTTGCCGACAGTGGCGAAGAGGGTATTCGACAGGCGCAGTCGCAGAGGCCGGACTGCATCCTCATGGATGTGGTGATGCCGGGCATGAATGGCTTCCAGGCAACGCGCAAACTGACCAAGGATCCGGGCACAGCGAAAATTCCGGTGATCATGATCACCACCAAGGATCAGGAGACCGACAAGATCTGGGGCATGCGCCAGGGCGCCGTGGAATACCTGGTGAAACCGGTCGCCGAAAAGCAGCTGGTCGAGAAGATCAATTCGATCGTGACCGGTTGATGAACAAGGGCGTCGATCTCGCCACGCTGGTCGAAGAACCGTTCGATCTGTTGCAGGAACTGGAGCGCCGCAGTCGCGTTGCACTCGCCGGCAAAGGCAGCAGCGGCGGGCTGTCGGCGGAATGGGTGGGCGTCGGCTTTCGCATCGGCCAGGAGCAGTTCGTTTCAAGCCGCAGGGAAGTTCGCGAAGTTCTGATGTTGCCCGAGACGATGACCCGCGTTCCGGGTGCGAAGAAGTGGGTGCTCGGCATCGCCAACCTGCGCGGTCATCTGTTGCCGCTGATCGACCTGAAAATGATGCTGGGCAGCGGACGGACGTCGCTGAAGCGCTCCACGCGCGTCATATCGGTCAACCACCGCGAAATTCCGGCGGGCCTGGTGGTGGACGAGGTGCTGGGATTCCGCCGCTTTGCGGACAACGAATTCACGGAAACATGCCCGCCCACGGTGGTCCGCTGCGACCGCTATCTCGAAGGCGGCTACCAGCGTGGCCACGACGTCTGGCCCAACTTCAGGCTTTTCAATCTGGTGGAAAGCAGCTCGTTTCTTCAGGCCGCGGCAGACTGATGCAGCGGACATACTCAATTAACCGACTAGTGCAAAGCCATGGCTAAGAAACCCGACAAGACATCCGCCTTTACTGTTCAGGCATTGATCACGGCAGTATTGCTGATTGCGGCAGCCCTTGTTCTCTACCTGCAGTCGGGCCGCGACTCGAGCGCCGATGCGCCAGGCTACGAGCTTGCGGCGCTCTCCCAGGCGCTGCCGCTGCATGCGGCAAATGCCGTCGCGGGGGACGATCAGGCGTTTGACAGGCTCGAGGCTGCGCTGTCGCGGCTGACGGAGCTGACGGCGAACGTACCGGTGCTGCCGGCCGGTTCGCAGCCGTGGACAAACCTGGAGCAGCATGCGCGGGCGGTCCTTGCAAACCGCGCCGATATCGAAGAAATCGTCGAGGCGGCGGCTTACGTGAACGAACGCATGCCGCAGATGCTGGAGGCAAGCGAGGCCCTTCCCGAGCAATCGCGCGCCACCAATGTGATGCAGGAATTCCAGTTACGCGGGGCAAATCTGCAGCAGTCGCTCGATCAACTGCCTGAAAGCAACGATCCCAAAGCACTCGCGGCCGCCATGGGCGACGATCTCGCGTATCTGAAGCTGGTGACCGATGCACTTTCCGGAGCGTCGACTGAACTGGACGTCGCGGCTCTCGACGCCGACACGCGAGATTCCGTGCTGTCGCCCATAGTCAGCGAACTGCTCGAAATCGAGCCTCGGGTCGAGCAGGCGCGTTCCGCGGCGGCCACACTCGGCAATCCCGCCGCGAACGTCGCGGCGCTCTCGGCGATCGCGAGTTCGCTTTACGACCCGGTATTGTCGCCGCCGGAGAGCCGCTCGGGCGGTTTTTTCATGAATCCATGGCTGCCGTTGACGCTGCTCTTGCTGGCATTGCTCATGCTGGGAGTCCTGGCGGCCATGCACGCCAGAACAGCCGTATTCGAACGAGCCTCGCAGGAACAGACGGAACAGAACGAGCGCAATCAACAGGCCATCCTGAGGCTTCTCGATGAACTCGGCAGTCTCGCTGACGGCGACCTGACGGTCGAGGCCACGGTGACTGAAGACATCACCGGAGCGATTGCCGATTCGATCAACTATGCAATCGAAAAGTTGCGGGAACTGGTGGCGACGATCAACGAAACGGCAATCATGGTCGACTCCGCCGCGAAGCAGACCGAAAGCACGGCAGTGCATATGGCGCGCGCCGCGAAAAACCAGAACGACGAGATCCGCGCAGCGACGGAATCCATCGAGTCGATGGCGAGTTCCATCGAAGAGGTATCAGGGAATGCGGAACGATCCTCCGACGTTGCCAGGCACTCGGTGGACGTTGCCCACAAGGGCGGTGACGCGGTCCGCCGAACGATCGACGGCATGAACGCGATTCGCGAGACCATTCAGGATACTTCCAAGCGCATCAAGAGGCTCGGCGAGAGCTCACAGGAAATCGGCAACATTGTCGAGCTGATCAACGACATCGCCGAGCAAACGAATATCCTGGCGTTGAACGCCTCCATCCAGGCCTCAATGGCCGGCGAAGCAGGGCGTGGATTTGCGGTCGTGGCGGACGAAGTCCAGCGCCTGGCCGAACGTTCGACCAACGCGACAAAGCAGATCGAGGTGCTGGTCCGCACCATCCAGGCGGATACCAACGAGGCGGTGATTTCGATGGAGCGAAGCACGACCGACGTGGTTGGCGGCGCGTTGCTTGCGGAGAACGCGGGAGCGGCGCTGGACGAGATCGAGCAGGTGTCCAATCAGATCGCAAGCCTCGTGCAGAATATCTCGGGCTCAGCCCGTGAACAGGCCGGTTCGGCGGCGGACGTGAC
>Ga0299913_10004387_pt1 | contig 11841 bp, 13 predicted proteins | sample RVTome_9_FD_201360 | JGI IMG/M metagenome (GOLD analysis project Ga0299913, IMG submission 201360) | Soil microbial communities from uranium-contaminated site in the Upper Colorado River Basin, Wyoming, United States - RVT155D38 (version 2) ... | reverse complement strand
TTCCCGTTCGACGGTTCCGCCATCGTGATCTGGGACAGCGGCGCGCCGGCGCCGCCGCCGGGCAACGTCGCGCCGCGCGAGGGCGAGGACCCGCACGGGGATCCCCGCAGCGCCGAAGCCGCCCGCCGCCAGAAAGCCGCGTTTCTCGCCCCCGACGGCGAGCTCGTGGACGTCTGCGACCGCGCGCCTTGCGAAGCCGCGCCGAGCTAGAGCTCATGGGTGCGGCAGCAGGAGCAAGTCACGCACCGATATGGCGTCCGAGCGAGCGACCGCGGCGCAGGTACCCTGCGCCGCAGCGAGCGAGGCAGAGGGTTAGGGGCAGTGGCCGGGGTCGCGGGGCGGGGGATCGCCGATGCCGGCGTTGGTGCACGGCACCGGCAACGTCAGCGACAGGGCGTACGCCGGCGCCGGTGCTAGGGCCAGGTCGAGAATCCGCTCGGCCAGCCACGTCGCGCCGGGCCCTTCGAAGTGGTAGCCGTCGACCGGTCGGGGCCGGATGCCGGGCGCGACCTCGTCGGGGCAGGGCGGGCCGCCCGGGCACAGCAGGTCGGCGAGGTCGACGACTGACGTGGTGTCGGTGTGGTGCCGCCCGTACGAGCGCATGAGCCCGGCCAGCTTCTGCTTCGCCACCGTGTCCTCGGGGTCGACGGGGTTGGCGTACTCGTTCGGGAACGCGTTGGGGGCCAGGGGCAGCATCACCACGTGGCCGCCGGCGGCGGTGAGGCGTTGCACCGCCCGGTCGACGGCGCCGGCGATCGCCAGGTTGCCCTCGATCGTGCCGAACTCGACCATGCGCCCGTCGAGGATCCGGTTGGGCCACGTCTCCCATCCGCTCAGCCAGATGACGAGGTCGGGCTCGTGCTCGGCCACCTTCTCGACCTGCAGGCGGGGCGCGACTCCGGGGCAGACGCCGGTGTCGTAGATCAGGTCGATGAAGGGGCTGCCGGTGGCGTCGACGGTGACGCCGTCGATCACCCCGCACCCGGGGATGGCAGCGGAGAAGACCTCGATGCCCAGCGGAGCCGCCGCCTGGCGTAGGTAGGGCGTGAGGCTGTCGGCGGCCGAGTCGCCCACCACGAGGATGCGCTGCACGCCCGGCGCGTCGTGGGCGCCGGCGCCCGCCGGTTCCGAGACCGGGACGACGGCGAGCGCGACCGCGGCCGCCGTAACGACGTACCCAAGCAGTCCGAGCCGGAGCCGTCTCATGCGCACCGGCTGGGGTCGCGTGCGGGCGGGTCGCCCACGCCGGCATTGGCGCACGGCACGGGCAGCGACAACGTGAGCGCGTGGATCGGCGCCGGCGCCAACACCAGGTCGAGCAGCTCCTCGGCGAACCACGCCGCTCCCGGCCCGCCGAAGTGGTACCCGTCGATGTGCCGGGGCCGGACGCCGGGCCCGACCTGGTCGGGGCAGGGCGGGCCGTCGGGGCAGAGCAGGTCGGCGACGTCGACCACGGTCGTCACCCCGGCGTGGCGCCCGGCGTAATCGTCCATGAGCCCGGCTAGCCGCCGCTTGCCGACCTCGTCCTCGGCCTCGGGTGGGTTGTCGTACACGTTGGGGTACGCGTTGGGCGGCAGCGGGAGGAACACGACCCGGGCCCCGCCGGCGCTGAGGCGCCCGACGGCGCGGTCGATGGCGCCGGCCAGCGCCAGGTTGCCGTTGAAGGTGCCGAACTCGACCATCTGCCCGTCGAGACGGCGGAACGGCCAGGTCTCCCAGCCGCTCATCCACAGCACGAGGTCGGGGTCGTGCTCGGCGACCTTCTCGATCTGGAGGCGGGGCGCGGTCCGGGGACAGACCGTGTAGTCGATGAAGAGCTCGGGCGCGGGCGAGCCCGGCGGCACGACGAGATCGCCCTCGATCACGCCGCAGCCCTCGATGGCGGCCGAATGCACTTCGATGCCCCGGGCGGCCGCCGCCTCCCGCAAGTAGGGAATGAGGCTGTGGGCGGCCGAGTCGCCGGCGACCAGGATCCGCCGGACCCCGGCCGCGTGCTCACCGCCGGCGTGGCCACCCGCAGCTTCTGCCAGAACGAGCGGAGTCGCGGCGATTGCGATCAGACCTGCCGCGAGCCCGCGCAAAGCCCCCCAGCTCAACGCGAACCCCCCTGATTGGGTCGAAACAGTACCCATACCGGCGGGGATCTAGACAACTCGGAACGATTGTGAAAACCTTGTTTTCAATGTCGCAAACAAGTTTGGCAGCCGAGCTCGTCGAACGGGGGGCCGACGCCGCCCGCCGCCGCTCGGCGGCGGAGATCGACCGCCTCCTCGGCGCGGCGGAAGCCGCGCTTACCAAGGGTGGGTACGCCGGGCTGCGGGTCGACGACGTTCTCGCCGAGGCGGGCCTGTCGACCCGGGCCTTCTACCGGCGGTTCCGGGGCAAGTCGGAGCTGTTCCTGGCCCTGTTCGACCGGGAGGCGGTGCGCGCCGGCGAGCGGCTGCGCGCCGTCCTGGCCCGGGCCGACGACGCCGAGGCCCGGGTGCGGGCCTGGATCGAGGCGACGCTGGCACTGGCGTACGACGCCCGCCTGGCTCGGCGTACGCGCCTGTTCCTCGTCGAGCGGCACGTCCTCACGACCGAGTTCCCCGAGCTGGTGGCGCGCTGCGTGCGGGCGTTGCTCGAGCCACTCGAGGACGCGATCGCGGCCGGCCGCGACGAAGGCATATTCCCCGGCGCCGACCCGGTCGCCGACGCGCTGGCGATCCACCACCTTTGTGCCGGGCTGACGTCGGACCGGCTGCTCGGGACCAGCAACCGGTCGCGCGCCAACGCCGTGGCGCTGGCCGAGCGATTCGCGCTCACCACCCTGACCGGAGGTTCATCATCGTGATCGACGACGCGCTGAGAGGCCGCGCCGCCGTCGTTGGCATCGGGCGCTCGGCCTACGGCAAGCGGGGCGAGCTGGCCGACGAGGGGACGCTGCGGCTGGCGGTGCACGCCATTCGCGACGCCTGCGCCGACGCCGGCCTCGACGTGAAGGACATCGACGGCTTCTCCTCCTATTCCGAGGACAGCGCCCACCCCGGCGCGCTGCAGATGGCGCTGGGGACGCCCCGGGTCCGGTACGCCGGCATGGTGTGGGGCGGTGGCGGCGCCGGCATGGGCGGGGCGTTCGCCAACGCGGCGATGGCAGTCGCCACCGGCGTGGCCGAGTGCGTGGTGGTGCTGCGCAGCATCAGCCAGGGCAACGTCCGCTTCGGCCGCTCGCTGGCCGGGCTGCAGGGGAACCTGCCGGCGCCGTTCGGGTACGCGCTGCCGTTCGGGCTGATGTCGCCGGCGCAGATGTTTGCGTTGCCGGCCCGCCGCCACATGGAGGTCTACGGCACCACCATCGACGACTTCGCCGAGGTGTCGGTCAACGCCCGGCGCAACGGCGCCCGCAACCCCGACGCGCGCTTCCGCACCGAGATCACGGTGGAGGACCACCACGCATCGCGGATGATCGCCGACCCGCTCCGGCTGCTCGACTGCTGCATGGAGAGCGACGGCGCCGCCGCCGTGATCCTCACCACCCCCGAGCGGGCCGCCGACCTGCACCAGCCGGCGGTGCGCGTGCTGGGCGCGGCGGTGGCGGGCGGGTACCGCTGGGGGGAGGGGATGCTGTCGGGGCACAACATGCCCGAGTCCGACTTCGCCACCGCCGGGCAGCGGGCGTCGGCCGACGAGGTGTACCGCCAGGCGGGCATCGGACCCGACGATGTCGACGTGGCGATGATCTATGACCACTTCACCCCGATGGTGCTCATGGGCCTGGAGGACTTCGGCTTCTGCAAGCCGGGGGAGAGCGGCCCGTTCGTCGCCGACGGCAACATCCGCCGCGAGGGCTCGCTGCCGGTGAACCCCCACGGCGGGAACCTGTCGGAGGTGTACCTGCACGGCATGACCCACGTGCTGGAGGCGGTGCGCCAGCTGCGCGGCACCTCCGTCAACCAGATCGACGGCGCCGAGGTGTCCCTCGTCGTCGCCGGCGCCGGCCCGACGCCCACCGGCGCCATCGTGCTCGCGAAGGAGAGCCCATGACCCAGCTCGTCAATTCCGCCGACTCGCACGTCGTCGAGCCGCTCGACCTGTGGCAGCAGCGCCTGCCCAAGCACCTGCGTGACCGCGCGCCCCGCATCGAAGAAGTGGGGGGCAAGTGGACCTTCGTCGTCGAAGGCCTGCCGCCGCGCAACATGGGAGGCGCCGGCGACGCCAAGTCGAAGAACAAGCAGGCGACGGGGTTCCGCCCGGGCGGGTCGGACCCCGACCTGCGGGCCCAGGACCTCGACGAGGACGGCGTGTGGGGCGAGGTGCTGTACCCGACGATCGCGCTGTTCGGCTTCATGATCCCCGACGCCGAGCTGCGGTGGGCGACCGCGCGCGCCTACAACGACTGGCTGGCCGAGACGTTCACGGCCGCCTCCAAGCGCTTCGCCGGCGCGGCGATGATCCCGGTGCAGGAGATCGACGCCGCCGTCGAGGAGATCGAGCGCGTCGCGCGCCTCGGGATGCGCTCGGTCATGCTGCCGATGCAGGCACCCGACGCGCAGCCGTACAACACCGATCGCTACGACCCGGTGTGGGCGGCGGCGCAGGCGCACGGCATGCCGGTCAGCTTCCACGTCGGCACCGGCGCCAACCCGGTCCACGAGCGCGGCCCCGGCGGCGCCGTCATCAACTACGTGGAAGTGGGGCTCGGCGCCCAACGCACGCTGGCGTACCTGGCGGCGTCGGGCGTGCTCGAGCGCTTCCCCGAGCTGCACGTGGTGATGGTCGAGTGCGGCGCCGGCTGGCTGTCGTGGCTCATGGAGCGCATGGACGAGGCGTTCGAGGAGCACGCCGGCTGGGTGAAGCCGAAGCTGGCCGAGCCGCCGAGCTTCTATGTCCGCCGGCAGGGCCACGTGACGTTCGGCAACGACGGCGCCGGCGTGGTGAACCGCGAGCTCACCGGCATCGAGCCGTTGCTCTGGGCGTCGGACTACCCGCATCCCGAGGGCACGTGGCCGCACACCCAGGAGACGCTGACGCGGATCTTCGCCGGCGTCGACGAACGCGAGCGGCGCTTGATCACGATCGACAACACGGCGCGCCTGTACGGCCTCGAGCCGCCGGCGGCGGGCTGACCCGTGAACGCTTCTCCGCTGCCCCCCGCCCTCCGCGCCGGCGCGCCCTACCTGCCGGCCGGCTTGCCGTTGCCGCCCGTCGACCGGACCAACGCCGGTTTCTGGCGCGCCGCCGCCGAGGGCCGCCTCGACGTGCAGCGGTGCACCGAGTGCGGCGCCCACCGCCACCCGCCCACCGAGGGTTGCTACCGGTGCGGCTCACCGGAGTGGGCGTGGGACACGCTGCCCGGCACCGGCCGCGTGTTCACCTACACCTGGGTGCCGGAGGCGCTGCACCCGGCCATCGAGTCGGCGGCGCCGTACAACGTGACCGTCGTCGAGGTCGACGGGGCCAGCGACGAGCCCGTCCGCCTGGTCACCAACGTCGTCGACGCCACGTCCGAGACCCTGCGGGTGGGCGCGGCGGTGACGCTGGCCTGCGACCGGCTCACCGACGAGGTGGGCCTGCCGCGCTTCCGGCTGGCTCCGTAGGCCCGCCGGCCCCATAACCTTCGGGGCGCATGCCCGACCAGCCCAAGTCGTTCTTCCTCACGCCCGAGAGCCACGCCTACCTCCTCGCCCACATCACGCCGCCCGACGAAGCGCAGCGGGCGCTCATCGACGAGACCGAGCAGCTGGGCGACATCTCGATCATGCAGATCGCCCCCGAGCAGGGCGCCTTCATGACCCTCCTCGCCCGCCTCGTCGGCGCCCGCCGAGCGGTCGAGGTCGGCACGTTCACCGGCTACTCCGCCATCGCCATCGCCCGCGGCCTCGCCGACGGCGGCCGCCTGCTGTGCTGCGACGTCAGTGAGGAGTGGACGGCGATCGCCCGCCGCGCCTGGGAGCGAGCCGGTGTGGCCGACCGCATCGACCTGCGCATCGCGCCAGCCATCGAGACGCTGCGCGCCCTCCCAGCCGGCGAACCCATCGACCTCGCGTTCATCGACGCCGACAAGCCCAGCTACCCCGATTACTACGAGGAGCTCCTGGCCCGCCTGCGGCCCAACGGCGTGATCCTCGTCGACAACACGTTGTGGTCGGGCGCCGTCGCCGACCCGTCGGTGACCGACGACAGCACCAACGCCATCCGCGCCTTCAACGACATGGTCGCCGCCGACGACCGCGTCGAGAGCACGATCCTCACCCTCGGCGATGGGCTCACGCTGATCCGCAAGCGCTAGTCGGAACCGGCGCCGCCCCTATTGTGACCAACGTCACAGATGGGTTCCGGCCGGCCCAGCCGTCGGACTCTCGATGGCACACCAGGCCTTCGATGCAAGGTAGGTACCTGATGCAGGCACGAAACCTGGCCGATCTCTACGAGCTTCCACTGGTCGAGTGGGACGACATCACGGAGCGCCTCGAGCGCGGCATGTCGCAGGGGCCCGGGAACGGGGGTCCCGACCGGCACACCTGCTGGCTGGCCACGATCAACGGCGACGGCAGTCCGCATGTCACCGGGATCGGCGCGCTGTGGGTCGACGGCACGTTCTGGTTCGAGACCGGCGACACCAGCCGCAAGGGACGGAACCTCGCCCGGGACCCGCGCTGCACGTTGAGTGTCGCGACACACGAGTTCGACCTTGTCGTCGAGGGCGCGACCGTCAAGGTGACCGACCCGCCGACCGTCGCCGACATGGCGGCGCGGTGGGCCGGCGACGGTTGGCCGTGCAAGGTCGACGAGTCGGGGGAGGCGCTGACCGCGGAGTTCAGCGCGCCGTCGGCCGGGCCTCCGCCCTGGTACATCTACCGGATCACGCCGCGCCGCGCCACGGCGCTCTCCACGGTCGAGCCTTACGGCGCGACCCGTTGGCGCTTCGACTGATGCCCACGATCGCCGACGTCGCCCGCATCGCGCGCTCCCTGCCCGAGGTCACGGAAGGCAAGAGCTACGGGAACCCCACCTGGTTCGTGGCCAAGAAGGCCTTCGTGTTCGAGCGCCCGTTCAGGAAGGCGGATCTGAAGCGGTTCGGGGACGAGACGCCGCCGACCGGGCCGATCCTCGCCGTGCGCGTCGAAGACCTCGAAGAGAAGGGAGCGGTACTGGCCGAACGGCGGCGCGGGTTCTTCACGATTCCCCACTTCGACGGCTACCCCGCCGTCCTCATCGAGCTGCGCACGGTCGGCAAGCGCGTGCTCGAAGAAGCCGTCATCGACGGTTGGCTGGCGTGCGCGCCTTCGCGTCTGGCCGACGAGTATCTGGCGAACCGCCGCCGACGACGCTGAGCCTCGAGTCAGTCGAGCACCAGCGTGCCCGGACGCTCGACTCGCCCCCGCACGCCCGTGCGCAACCGCTCGGCCGGCGTGAGCCGCGGAGCCCGGCTGCTCACCAGCAGCTCGGCGCTGTCGTCCGCCACCACATCCCAGCGGTCGGCGTCGTAGGCGAGCCGGCCGGGCTCCATCTCCCACGCGCTCGTCGGTCCGAGCTTGCGCCAGCGGCGGGCGTCGGGCAGCGCGGCGGCGGCATCGTCGTCGGCGGCCAGAACCGTCTCGACCGACGAGAGCACGTCGACGGGATCGCGCTCGAGGTCACGCAGCCCGTCGACGACGGCGCCGTTCACGCCGACCACGATCTTCGGCTCGAGCTGGCGCACCAGCGCCGCGACGCGGAACGCGTCGGCGGGAGACGCGTCGGCCGAGGAGTAGAGGGCGCCGCAGCGGCCGGCCGCCTTCTCGATGGGCACGGCATGGATCGCCTAGCCCGAGCGCAGCGAGGCGCGCCGCGTGCGAGTCCGCCTCGTCGTCGATGTCGGCCTGCGACACCGGCCACGGGGTCACCTCGCCGTCGACGACCAGGCGACCGATGCCCCAGACAGCGGGCGGCTCCTCGAAGGGCCCGAACATCAGATGGTCATAGCACCTCGGCGATGAGCGCCGCGGCCCGCCGGGCGCCGTCGGTCTCGACCGGCCGGTAGTCGACGCCTCGTCCGGCTTCGACGGCGATCGCGTCGGCGAGGGCATCCAGGTCGGCTTCGTCGAAGTCCACCCGCCGCCCGGCGCCGTGGCGCTGGAGGCGGTGGTGCACGTGGAAGTTCTGCTCGAAGTGGTGGCGCAGCGGCACGTACACGAAGGGCCGCCGGGTGGCGGTGAGCTCCATGCAGGTGGTGAGCCCGGCCTGGACCAGCGCGACGTCGCACGCCCCCAGGTGCCGGTACAGCTCCGGAACGAAGGGGCGCACGTCGACGCCGTCGGGCGCGGGGATCGACGCCGGGTCGATGCGAGGCCCGGTCACGACGAGCATGCGCAGCCCGGGGACGCGATCGGCGGCGATGGGGTAGCAGTCGGCCACCCGCCGGAGCAGGTCACCGCCTACGCCAGATCCGCCGACCGTGACGACACAAACGCGCTCGTCGGGGCCGTACCCGAGTTCGTCGCGAAGCGCGTCGCGGTCGGCGACGACGGACGGGTCGAAGCCGGTGATGTAGCCGGGGAAGTCGTAGTGGTCGGCCGTCCAGTCGCGGATGGCCGGCAGGTCGGGCCCGAAGCGGTCCGGCACGATGTCGTCGGGGTTGCCGACGAACAGCGCACGGTCGCGCACCCGCGGGTAGCGGGCGATGTGCTCGATCATCTCGGCGTTGTAGTCGGCCGTGAGGTACGCCTCGTGCTCACCGCCGTCGGGCATGGGCAGCCAGCCCACGAAGTCGGTGAACCAGCAGTACGCGAAGCGCTTCAGCTCAGGGTTCTCGTGCAGGAAGTAGTCGACGTCCCAGGCTTCGTCGCCGATGACCAGGTCGTAGTCGCGACTGGTCACGACGTCGTGGAACACCATGAAGTCGGCGAGCAGGATCTCGTCCATGCGCCGCCACGCCTGGAAGCAGTGCAGGTCGTGCTCGCCGGACTCGGATTCGATGTGGGCGGACTCGCTCGCCAGGTGCGCGCTCGCCGGGTGCACCTGCTCACCGGCATCGTCCAGGACCCGCGTCACCGGGTGCTGGGCGAGCCACTCGATCTCGAGGTCGGGATGGAGGCGGCGGAGCTCGTCGGCGACGGCCAGGTCGCGGCGCGCGTGACCGAGGCCGATCGGCGAGGAGATGTAGAGGGCGCGCTTGGGCCGGCTCTTCCCGCGCACCCACTGACGGGGCATAGGTTCCGGCCGCACGACGCGGTCGACGAACTCGCGGATCAGGAGGTTCGCACGCACGGGGTCTCTCGTGAGCGGGATGTGGCCCGCTCCCTCCAGGATGACGAGGTCGCCGCCGGTGTCCTCGGCCAAGGTCTCGGCTCGGGCCCTCGGAGCCACGTGGTCGTCGTCGCCGTAGACGACGAGCGTCGGCGCGACCACGCGGGTCGACCACTCGCGCAGCGTGTCGGGATCGAGGTTCCCGCCCGACGCCTGCGCCAGGAGCAGCTCGGGCGTGGTCTCGCCCGCCCACCGCACACTGTCCTCGTGCTGCTTCGTCGAGTGCGGCTCGGTGAAGCACTGGTGGAAGAAGAAGCCCTTGAATTGGTCGTACTGCTCCCGCCAGTAGTTCGCATTGACTCGGTCCCAGCCCGTCGGTTCGGTGGGTGCCGGATCGAAGAAGTGTCCGACGGCCTCGGTGCGCTCGACATGCAGGGGTTCGACGGCGAGGCTCGGCCCGACGAACACGGCGCCGAGCACCCGGTCGGGGTGGTCGGCCGCCAGCTTGACGCCCCACCCGAGCCCTTGCGAGAGCGCGACGAGGATCGCCTGGTCGGAGCCGGTGGCATCGAGGACCAGCCGGGCGTACTCGGCCATGGCTTCGACCGTGTACGCGTCGCCGTCGAGCGGGCGATCGGAGCGGCCGTTGCCGGGCGGGTCGAACGTGACGACGCGGTAGTGGCGGGCGAAGTAGGGCACCTGCAACTTCCACATCCGCGAGTGGACGATCATCCACGCCGGGAGCAAGAGCAGCGTCGGTTTTCCTTCGCCGAAGACCTCGTAGGCGATCTTGACGCCGTCGTGCTCCACGTATCCGTCGACGGTCGGTTCGCAGGCGCGCACCGTCACCCTCCTTCTCTTTGGTGACCGCTCTCCTCGAGTGTCCTGATGGCGGCGCCGATGCGCCGCAGCGCCGACCGGATCGGCATCGCCTGCCGATCGACGCCGAGCAGCAACAGCGCTTCTCCGCCGAGGAAGGCGAGCCCGACCAGGGTCGCCGCCTCGTCGGCGGCCAACGGCCCCAGCGGGCCGAAGCGACGCTCCGCTTCGTGAGCCACGTCGGTGAGCACCTCGAACCAGCCGGTCAGGAGGCCCCGCACGGCGGCGCCGAGCTCGGGGTTGGACCAACCGGCGGCGATCATCTCCTGGAGCACCCGGACGTAGCCCGAGTCGAGGTCGCTCTCCAGGAAGTCGCACGCCTGCTCGTACCGCCGCCACAAGGGTGCGTCGGCCGAGTACATGCGGGTCTGGCGTTCGAGGAGGCGCTGGTTCTCCTCCTCGAGCAGCGCCAGGACCAGGCCGCCCTTGGACCCGAAGTAGTAGTGGAGCTGGCTGAGCGGCACCGCCGCCGCCTCGGCCACCTTGCGGGTCGACAGCTGGGCGTAGCCGTGGGCCAGGAGTCGCCGGCGGGCGGCCCCCAGGATCTCGCTTCGGGTGTCGACGCTGGTCTGCGCCACCGGCGCTCCGCTCTCCTCGTCGGCATCGTCGGTCGATCGACCGAAGATTTCCTTGACGCTACAGAAGTGGTGACTAATACTCAACCCCTGATTCGGTCGATCGACCGACACGGCGAGAGACCAGATGGGGGGATCCCGTGCGACGACTGCCACGGACCTTGTTCATGGCCTACAGCCTGGCCGTCTACGTCGGCTTCCTTGCCGTCTTCGTGTACGCCATCGGCTTCGTCGAAGGGGTCGGCGTCCCCAAGGACATCGACGACGGGCAATCGGTCGCCACCGCCGCCGCCGTCGCGATCGACGTCGCGCTGCTCGGCCTCTTCGCCATCCAACACAGCGTCATGGCGCGACCCGCCTTCAAACGGTGGTGGACGCGCGTCGTGCCGGCGCCGATCGAGCGCAGTACCTACGTGCTCGCCGCCTCGCTGGTTCTCGCCCTGCTGCTCTGGCAGTGGCGGCCGCTCCCCACCACCATCTGGGACGTTGAATCCGACACCGCGCGGGCCGCCTTGTACGCCCTGTCGTGGCTGGGCTGGCTGACCGTGCTCGGAACCACGTTCCTCATCAACCACTTCGACCTGTTCGGGCTCCGCCAGGCCTACCGGCACCTCCGCGCCCGTCCACCGGCGACCCCGGAGTTCCGGACACCCCTGCTCTACCGTCTGGTCCGCCATCCCCTCATGCTCGGCTTCATCGTCGCCTTCTGGGCCGCTCCCACCATGACCGAAGGCAGGCTCCTCTTCGCCGCGCTCAGCACCGGCTACATCCTCGTCGCGCTCCAACTCGAAGAACGCGACCTGCTCCGCGCGCTCGGGGACGACTACGGCGCCTACCGGCGACGCGTCCCCATGCTGGTCCCCGGCCTCAAACGCCGCGCGACTGCCGGGCGCTAGGCCTTCGCGACCCGCGGGATCTTGTGGGGTGGGCCCTGGCGCAGCAGTACCTCGTGTTCGACCAGCTCGACGTCGGGGGCGATGCCGACGGCCGCCTCAACGGCGTCGCTGACCCGCGTGCGCAGGTCGTTGACGCCCTTGGGTCCCGCGGTCCCGTATCCGACGCGCAAGCGCAGCCGATCCACCTCGCGCGCCGTTCGGATCACCTGGAACAAGCCGGCGCTGGTCTCGGGCACGCCCTCGATCGCCGCCCACAGGTCGCCGGGCAGCAACGACTTCCCGTC
>Ga0299913_10004386_pt1 | contig 11843 bp, 13 predicted proteins | sample RVTome_9_FD_201360 | JGI IMG/M metagenome (GOLD analysis project Ga0299913, IMG submission 201360) | Soil microbial communities from uranium-contaminated site in the Upper Colorado River Basin, Wyoming, United States - RVT155D38 (version 2) ... | reverse complement strand
GAACCGATCCCCCGCTGCGGGTAAGGCCGGATCGCTCGTGCCCGATCCCGCCGAGCGGGACGCGTGATCAAGTCTCGGTCGAGGCGGCGTCGCGGTAGCGCCGCGCGTGCCAGCCGAAGGCCGCGAGGCCGACCGGCAGCGGCAGCCAGTAGGAGAACAACCGGTAGGCGAAAGTGGCCAGGACCGCCGCGCCCGCTGACACGCCGGCCAGCGCGAGCATCGCCGTCAGGCCCGCCTCGACGAACCCGAGACCGCCCGGCGTGATCGGGATCTGGGCGAGGATCTGCGCCGCGCAGAACGCCAGCAGCACCAGCGACGGGCGCGGCTCGGCCCCGACGGCGGCGAGCGCGGCGAGCAGCGTGGCGAAGTCGAGCGCCCAGCGGCCGCTGGTCGCCGCCAGTGCGCGCTTCCACCGTGGACCGAGCGTGCCGACGATCCGATTGCGCTCGCGCAGCAGGCGCTCCGGCAGGTGCCGCAGCGGCTCCGCGCTCCGTCGCACCCGGTTGCGGATGCGCTGGAGCACGCTGCCGACCCAGGCCAGCGCCCCGTCGTAGGCGATCAGGACGGCGCCGATCGCGAACAGCGCGACGAAGACGGCGAGGCCGACCGCGGTCGCCTCCAGCAGGTCGCGGCTCACGCCGCCGCGCAGGATCGCCGGCACCGCCAGCACCGGCATCGCGAGCACGACGGCGAAGGTCAGCAGGTTCGTGGCGGTGAGACCGGAGACCGCCCGCGGCCCCGGCAGTCCGGCCTGCACCAGCATCCGGTACTGCAGCGCGGCACCGATCGCGCCGCCGCCGGGGGCGATCTTGGCCAGCGCGTTGCCGGCCAGCTGCGAGCTCACCACCGCCGGCCACGACGGCCCGCGCATCGCCAGGTGCTGGAGCGCCCACAGGCACGCCAGTGCGCCGGTCTGCAGCCCGAGCATCAGCGCCAACCACGCGGGCGAGAGCTGGTCGAGGTCCTCCCAGGACCCCAGCACCTCGACGAGGCTCGGCGCCACGAGGTAGAGCGAGATCCCGGTGAGGGCGAGCAAGAAGACGGTGCGCACGATCCGCCGCCGCGGCGGCGCCGCCGCCTCGCCGAGCTCGATCTCGTGCTCAGCGTGCGCGCGCTCGTCGATCGCATGCTCGACCCGGTCGGCAACCCCGGTCATCGCCGCGACATCAGCCGAGCCCGCTGATCCCGTCGCCGATCAGCTTCGCTCCGATGACGAGGCACAAGACGGCCATGATCGCCGCGTTGTGGGCGCCGAGCCAGAGCTTGAGCTCGTCGAGCAGGCGCTTCGCGCGGGCGCCGAGCACGAAGTAGAGCGCCACCGGAGCGGCGGGCCCGAGCGTCCCGACGAGGATGAACACCGCGAGCGCGACGGCCTGCTCGCCGGTGTCGACCCCGGTCTGGGCGATCGTCGCCGCGGCGCCGACGGTGAGCAGGAGGTTCTTCGGGTTGACGCCCGACAGGGCGGCGGCGATCGCGAGCGAGCGGCCCGCCGTGAACGTGTCGATCGTGCGCATCCACTTCGGCAGCTCGGGGTCGGCGCCCGGCTCCGGGCGCCCGCGCCACTGGCGAGCGGCCACGAGCCCCAGGAGCACGCCGAGCGCGATCTTCAACACGTCGACCCACGTGGCCGGCTCGGCGTCGTCGGTGGCGCCGGCCCCACCGGCGACCGCGAGCGCGATCGCGCCCACGACGGCAAGGCCGAGCACCCAGCCCGCCACGAACGCGGGGCCGTTGCTGCGGCCGCGCGGCGTGCCGAGCATGAGCACGACGGCGATGATCGGCACCGGGCTGAGCGCGACGCCGACGCCGAGCGAGAGGACCTGCCCGATCGCCTCAGCCATCGCGCAGCACGCAGCGGAAGCCGAGATGACCGGTCGAGGTGTCGACGGCCTCGAACTGCCGGGCGGCCGGGCGGTAGCGCAGGCAGTAGTTGGGCGCGCACAGGTGCGAGCCGCCCTTGATCACCCGGCGCGGGATGTTGTCGCCCGCCTCGGTGGGGGCGCAGCACGGCCGCTGCGCTGCGCCGTTCGCCGACGCCTCGTCGCACGTCCACTCCCACACGTTTCCGGCCATGTCGTGCAGGCCGTAGCCGTTGGGCGCGAACGCGCCGACCGGCGACGTGCCCGCGTAGCCGTCGCTGAGCAGGTTCTGCCACGGGAACTCGCCCTGCCACGTGTTCGCCATCATCCGGCCCTCCGGCGCGAACTCGTCGCCCCAGGCGAACACGGCGCCCTCGAGGTCCCCGCGCGCGGCGAACTCCCACTCGCTCTCGGTCGGCAGCGCCTTGCCGGCCCAGGCCGCGTATGCCTGCGCGTCCTCGTAGGCGACCTGGGTGACGGGATGGCGCCCGCGCGTGTACGTGTCGCTGGCCGGCCCCTCCGGCCGCTGCCAGGTCGCGCCCGGCACGTAGGCCCACCAGTTGCGGAAGTCGCGCAGGTCGACCGGCCCGCGCGAGGGCCGGAACACGAGCGAGCCGGGGACGAGCGCCGCGGGATCGGCCTCCGGATAGTCGGCCGGGTCGAGCGGGCGCTCGGCCACGGTCACGTGCTCGGTCTCCCTCACGAAGCGACGGAACTCGGCAACCGTGACGGGCCGCTCGTCGATCCAGAACCCCTCGACCGCGACGGGCCGGACCGGCCGCTCCTCCGGGTAGAAGTCGTCCGAGCCCATGGCGAACGTGCCGCCGGGCACCCACGCCATGCCGTCAGGCATCCAGGTGGCTCACGAAGTAGTCGAGCGCGGTCGCCGTCTTCGTCTGCTGCTCGCCGGAGAGGTCGACGCCGCGCCCGGCCAGGAACGCCCGTGCCTCCGCGGCCACCTGGAACATGTCCGACGGCGCGCACTTGGTCGACAGCTCGAGGATGCGCGAGCCGTCGGGATACAGCCACAGCTCCGCCACCATCTTGCGTCCCAGCTCCTCCGGCGTGACGTTGACCTTGAGCACGAGGATCGGCCCGAGCAGGACCAGGTCGTCGAGCTCGAGCCCATCAGGCGCATGGGCGGAGTAGAACGCGCGCTGCTCCTTCGTGAACAGCTTGCGGACCGCGCGGTCGCCGGCGATGTTGCGCCTCACATCGTCCTCGCCGATCCGTGCCTTCATCGAGGCCGAGCAGACGTAGCCGCCCGGCATGGCGTCGAGTTCGACGACCATGCTCGGCGACCGGCGCAACTCGTCGGGGATCTCCTCGGGCACGACGGGCCGGAGCTTGATGACGCTGTCGTCCGCCCGGCCCTGGACGCGCCGGGCGCGCACCACGAGCCCGGCCTGGTTGAGCGTGAGGTCGCGGGTGTCGTAGAAGCAGACCATCCGGACGTGGGCGTCGATCGGGTCGATCCCGAGCGCGAACGCCGTGCTGCGGTGGTGCTCCGCCGGCACCGTGAGCTTGAGCTCGACGCTGTCCGAGCCTTCGGCGAGCGCGAGCATCTCGCGCAGCCGGTCGTCCGACATCGCGGTGGCGGCCATGGCTATGCGGGGACCGCCGCGCCGGGACCGGTGTGGTGCCGCGCCCCGCGGAGCTTGAACGCGACGAAGACCATGAACGCCCCGCGCACCAGCAGCGAGATCGCGAACAGCACCGCGAGCGTCACGAGGCTCAGCCCGGGCAGCGAGAGGATCAGGATGCCGAGGATCGCGTCGATGATCCCCAGCCCCATCTGCGCAGCCCGGTCCTCGAGCTGCGAGAACGACCGGATGAAGCGCACGATGCCGGCGACGACGAGGTAGATCCCGAGCACGACGATGATCGCGAGCAGGCTCTCGCCCGGGCGCCGCAGGCAGATCAGGCCCGCGACGATCGAGAGGACGCCGACGATCGCCGCCAGCGCGCGCGACTCCGCCTCGCCGGCGATCGCCTCGGCGATGTCGAGCGCGCCGGAGAAGAGCAGGCCGATGCCGGCGAAGATGCCGAGCGCGAGCAGCGTGATGTCGGGATAGGCGATCGCCAGCACGCCGGCGACGATCGAGACGAGCCCGACGGCTCCGAACAGCCACCAGTTGCGGCCGAGGGCGGGGACTTCGGAAACGGTCGACATCTTCACCTCACCAGTGCCTGGGTCTGCTCGGGGTCCAGCAGGCCCTGCTGGAGGATCGCGCCGCCTGTGGCGGTCACCGCCTCCTCCAGCTCGCGGGCCCACACGTGCTCGATCAGCAGGAGGCCGGCCGCCTGACCGGGTTCGAGCGCGCCGGCCACCTCGTCGACGTCCGCCTCCGAGACGAGCGTCGGCCGGCCGGGGATCCCGGGCCGGGTCTCGAGCTCGCCCGAGCCCGGCACGCGCCGGACGAACAGGACGTCCAGCACCCGCAGGGCGCCGCTGCGCTCGAAGCGCTCGAGCTCGGCGACGATGCGGCCCTCGAACGTCGCTTCGGGCCCGAACCCGGCGGCGATGAAGGAGACGGGCCCGATCGCGGTCATCGACCCGCCTCGTCGCGATACGCGATGGCCACCAGCTTGCTCATGTGTCCTCCTGATCGTCTTGGCGCCATCACCGTCGCGCGCGGGCGGGTGACTCGGCATCACCCTCCGCGGGTGAAGCGCGATCACCCCGTTCCCCGTCACCGTCGAGCGATGGCGCGCGCGAGCTACGAGATCCGCATCCGGGGCCGGGTTACCGAGCCTCTGCTCGCGAGCTTCGAGGGGATGTCGAGCGAGCTCGAGCCCGTCGAGACCGTCCTCCACGGGCCGGTCCGCGACCAGGCCGAGCTGCACGGGCTGATCGATCGCATCCAGGCACTCGGCCTGGAGCTGATCGAGGTCCGCCGCCTTCCCTCCTAGGGTGCCAGCAGCTCGAGCGAGCGGGCGCGGGTGACGGCCTCGCGCCGGTCGGCGACGTCGAGCTTGCGGTAGATCGCCTTCAGGTGCGTCTTGACCGTGTTGACCGAGACGAACAGCTCCGACGCGATCTCCTGGTTGGACATCATCGTCGGCAGGTAGCGCAGCACGGCCCGCTCGCGCGGGCTGAGCGGCACCATCATGAAGGGCGAGTGGGCGCGGTCGCGCCCGTTGGCGCCGTCGAGGGAGGCGAGCAGCTCGCCGACGAGCGCGCGATGCGACGTGCCGCTGCGCAGCTGGCGGCCGAGCAGCGGCGAGAGCGAGCGCCCGAAGTCGAGCAGCGCCCAGCGGAGCCCGCCCGGCTCGGCGAGCTCGAGCGCCCGCTCGAGCGACGCCGCCGCGCCGTCATGGTCGGCGAGCGCGTCGAGCGCAAGCGCGTCGACGGTCCAGGCCTGCACGGCCGCCGGCGTCGCCTCGTCCCGGAACCGGTCCGACCAGGTGGAGACGATCGCGCGTGCCGCCTCCCACTCGCCGTCGGCGAGCCGGAGCTGCGCGAGCACCACGGCGCCGGGAAGCGAGGACGGTCCGGATGCGCCCTCGCCGAGCACGCGGGCGGCGCCCGCGCGGTCGCCGAGCTCGGCGCGCAGGATCGCCTCGCGCACGGCGAAGTACTCGCGCATCGATTCGGGCAGGGGCCAGTCGCCGATCTCCTCCGCGCCCGACTCGACCACAGCCAGGGCCGCTTCCACGTCGCCGCGTGCGGCCAGCACCCCCGAGCGCAGGAGCGCCAGCCCGGCCCGCAGCGGCCGCTCCTGCGTCCCGCGCAGCGCCTCGCGCGCGAGCTCGACGGTCGCGGCGGCCTCCTCGCGGTGGTCCCACAGGAACTCGGCGTTCGCCAGCGCGAGGTACGCCGCGCCGGCCGGCCACGTGCGTTCCCAGCCGTGGCGCTGGGCGACCTCGATCGCCTCGCGCGCGTGCCGGGCGGCGCGCGGGAAGTCCTGCGTCGTCCCGGCGAGCACCGCCAGGTGTGCGATCGCCAGCAGCAGGAGCCAGTCGCGGCCCGCGTCCGTCGCGGCGCCGCGAGCGCGCTCGAGATGCCCGGCGGCGGCGTCGACGTCCCCCGCCCACAGCTCGGCGATGCCCAGGTTCGCGAGCGCGAGCGCGCGCAGGTCGGAATGGACAACGCCGGGCTCGAGCCGTCCGTCGCGAGCCAGCGCACGGCCCGTCTCGAGCGCGGACTCGAGATCGCCGCGCAGGCGCGCGACGTGCAGTCGCAGCGCCGCGAACGACACGGCAAAGCGAGCCTCGTGCTCGGCCGGCACGCGGTCGGCCGCCGCCGCCGCGGCGTCGAGCAACCGCGCGGCCTCGCCGTGGTCGCCGCGGTCGAGCAGCGCGCTCGCCACGGCGAGCGCGAGCTCGGGATCCTTCGCGGTCCAGTCCGGCGGCACGCGCTCGACGAGCGGCCGCAGGGCGCCCACCTCGCCCCGGATCAGGAGGTCGACCCAACGCTCGCCGGCCAGTCGCGCCGCGAGATCCCAGGCGCCGGCCTCGACCGCGTGCACGAGCCCGCGCGCGTCGTCACCGTGCTGGGCCAGCCACCACGCCGCACGGCGGTGCAGCTCAGCGAGCTCGTCGGGGAAGTCGCTGCGCAGCTCGGCGTGGAGCAGCTCGCGGAACAGCGCGTGGTAGCGGTACCACTCGCCCCGCCGGTCCAGCGGCGCGAGCAGTGCCCCGCCGCGCGCCAGCTCCGCCAGGCGGCGATGCCCGTCGGTGCGGTCCGTCAGCGCGTTGGCGAGGTCTCCGTTGAGGACTCCGGCGATCGACGTGCGCAGCAGGAAGCAGCGGTCGTCCGGCGGCAGTACGGACATCACCTCGGAGATGAGGTAGTCGCTGATCGCGCGGTCGTCGCCTGCGAAGTCGTCGACGAAGCGGCCGGGCTCCGGGTGGTCGCGCAGCGACAGCGCCGCCAGCCGCAGCGCGCCCGCCCAGCCCTCTGTGCGGTCCCACAGCCTGCGCACGTGCTGCCCGGCCATCGACACGCCGGCCGCGGACAGCATCTGACCGGTCTCTTCGAGGTTCAGCGCCAGGTCCGGCTCGCGGAGCTCGGCGAGCTGCTCCTGGAGCCGCAGCCGGCCGAGCCGCAACGGCGGATCGGCGCGCGTGGCGAGCACGATCCGCAGCGCGAGCGGCTGGCGGTGGAGGAGCCGGTCGAGATCGGCGTGCACGGCCTCGGCCACCTCGTGGAAGTCGTCGAGCACGAGCACGACCGGTTCGTCACGGCCGTCGAGTGCGGTGACCAGCGCCGCCGTCAAACGGTCGACGCGCCCCTGCGGATGGGCGGCCAGCGCGGCCACGGCGTCGCCGGCGCCGGCGCGGTGCAGCGCCTCCAGGACGGCGCGCCAGAACCGCCGGCGGTCGGCATCGGCGCCGTCGAGCGACAGCCAAGCGACCGCACCCGGTGGGTTGCCGGCGCCGATCCAGCTCCCGAGCAGCGCCGTCTTCCCCGCGCCGGGCGGTGCGGAGATCAGCGTCAGCGGACGTTGCGTCGCCGCGTCGAGCGCGTCGAGCAGGCGCCGCCGGACGATGATCGTCGGCAGCTCGGGCGGGAACGCGAACTTGGTCGCCGGCAACGCACCGGCATTTGGTGTGGGGGCCTGACGAATCACTCCTCCTCAACCAAAGAGTGAGTCCGTTCGATGACAGTACCGGAACGCTACCGGCGCGTTGGCGCGGGCTACAGCGTGTCAACACTAGTCATGGCGCGCATGTGGTCACCCCCGCGAGTGAGGGCGTCGCACCATCGCCGGACCGTGAGATCACCCGGCGCGGGTGAGGGAAACGGCAAGGACGCCCGTTAGCGTCAGCCGCGATGGACCGGCCACAGCGCGTCGAGATCGTCGTCCCGGTGCGGACGCTGCTGCTCGTGGTCGCGGTCGGCGCCCTGGTCGCCATGGCCGTGGTGGCGCTCGGCACGCTGATGTCGATCTTCGTGGCGGCGGTCGTGGCGCTCGGGCTCGACCCGCCGGTCGGCGCGCTCGTGCGCCGCGGCTGGGGGCGCGGCCGCGCGGCGCTCGCCGTGTTCGCCGCCCTGTTCGCGGCCGTGGTCGCGATCGTCCTGGTGACGGCCGGGCCGCTGTGGGACCAGATCGTCGACTTCGTGAACGAGCTGCCGGCGTACTGGGATCAGCTCACCGAGAACGCGGTGTTCCAGGACATCGTCTCGACCGCGGGGGCCGATGACAGGATCCGCGAAGCGCTCGCCGACCTGGCCGCCGGGCTGCCGGACGCGGCGAGCGCGCTGCTGGGCGTCGCGGGCGGCATCTTCGGTTCGTTCCTCTCGCTCGTCACGTTGACGTTCCTGGCGCTGTTCCTGCTGATGGAGCGGCCGGCGATCACGGCGTGGCTGTTCGGCTTCGCGCGGCCGGCCACGGAGGCGCGCTGGGAGCCGGTGGTCGAGGAGTCGATCGCGGCCGTCTCGCAGTCGCTGCTCGGAAACATCGCGATCTCGGTCGTGGCGGCGACCGTCGCCGGGCTGTCATCCTGGGCGCTCGGGCTGCCGTTCCCGATCGTGCTCGCCGTGATCGCCGGCTTCCTCGACCTGATCCCCCAGGTCGGCGCGACGATCGCGTCGATCATCCTCGTGGCCGTGGCGCTGACCGAGAGCACGACCGCGGCGGTGATCATGCTCGTGATCCAGCTGATCTACCAGCAGGTCGAGAACTACATCGTCTATCCGATCGTCTACCGCAAGGCGGTCGAGCTGTCGGCGTTCACGACGATCGTGGCGGTCCTGATCGCCAGCTCGATCCTCGGCGTCGTGGGCGCGATCCTCGCCGTGCCGTTCGCGGCCGTGATCAAGATCGTGCTGCGCGAGGCCGGCGCGCCGCGGCGGGCGCGCATGGCCGCGCTGCGCGAGCCGCCGGTGATCACCGAGCCCGAGCTGCCGGGCGGGATCACCCAGTCCGGGTGATCCCCAGCCACCCCGCGGCGCGCGATGCTGGGCGGCGTGACCGACACCGCCCCGTCCCATGAGGTCGCGCGGCTGAAGGACGAGGTCGCCCAGCTTCAGGCGAAGCTCGACCGCCGTGCCCTGTGGCGGATGCGCGGGCGGCGCGCCGGGCTGACGCTGCTGCTCGTGCTCGGCTGCGGACTGGTGGCGATGTCGCTGATCGCCGCCTACGTGCGCGTGACGGTGCTCGACACCGATCGCTACGTCGAGACGATGGCCCCGATCGCCGACAGCCCGGACGTGCAGCAGGCGGTGGCCGAGCGGCTCGACGCCGCGATCTCGAGCCGGGTGGACTACGCCGCGCTGCTGAGCGAGGCGCTCCCGGATCAGGCCGACCCGCTCGCGCCCGCGCTCGCCGGCGCCCTGCGGCAGGCGGTCCGCTCGCGGCTCGACGCGTTCGTCGCCTCCGACGAGTTCGCCGGCCTGTGGGAAGAGGCCAACCGCCGCGCGCACTCGCGCGTCGTGGCGCTGATGACCACCGGCGAGTCCGGCCGGCTGCGGCTCGACGACGACACCGTGTTCCTCGACCTCGGACCCGCGGTGGACCGCGTGCGGAGCGGCCTCCAGGAGCGCGGGCTGGACCGGCTCGCCTCGGCGATCCCGCCGAGCGTCGACGGCCAGGTCACGCTGCTCCAGTCCGAGGGCTTCGTGAAGGCGCGGCGCGGCATCGACCTGCTCGAGGGGCTGACGATCGTGCTGCCGATCCTCGCGCTGCTCTGCCTGGCCGGATACGTGGCGCTCTCGCGGCCGCGCCGGCGCGGGCTGCTCCGGGTCGGCCTCGGGCTGATCGTGACGGCGCTGCTCCTGCTCGCCGTGGTCGGGATCGCGCGCTCGGCGTACCTCGACGCGATCGACGCCGACGTGCTCCCGCGCGAGGCCGCCGCCGACATCTTCGACGCGCTGGTGGGGCTGCTGCGGACCGGCCTGCGGGTCGTCGCCGTCGCCGCCGTGGTCCTCGCCCTGCTGGCGCTCGTGCTCGGCCGGGCCGACGACCTCCTCGCGCGCTCGCGCGCCGCGGTCAGCGGGCTCGCCTCCGACCGCCGGATCGGCTGGGTGGCGCGGCACCGCGGGCTGCTGCAAGGCACGGCGATCGCGCTCGGCGCGCTCGTGCTGCTCTCGTGGGACCCGCCGACGGCCGGCCTCGTCCTGATCGACGCCGCGCTCGTCGCCGCCGCCGTGGCGCTGATCGCCGCGATCGCGGGCGCCGCCAAGGGCGAGGGCCGCGGCCTACCCGGCTGACTCGCGCTCGGCCTGCCGCTGCCGCAGGAGCGTGAGCGTCTTCGCCGTGAGCGCGGTGAAGAAGGAGACGAGGATGCCGATCCCGGCGAGCACGTACACGACCGTGAACAGCTTGCCCTCCGGGGTCTCGGGCACGAGGTCGCCGTAGCCGACCGTCGCCAGGCTCATCGCGCTGAAGTAGACGGCGTCGATGACGCCCCAGCCTTCGACGAGCGCGTAGAAGACGGTGCCGACGATCAGCAGCGACGCGACGAGCAGCGCCGGGCCGCGCTCCTCGCGGTCGCGCAGCATGACCACGAGCGCGCTCAGCGGGAGCCGTAGCCCGGCGAACAGCCGAGGTCGCCGCGGATCGACGCTCATGAGCACATGCTGACCGCCGGTGCGGACGGTCCGACGGCTCAGGCCGTAACCGCCCCGGCGTAGGCCTCGTGGCCGAGCCGCCCCAGCACCACCGGCCCCTGCTCGCTCGAGCGGACGAGCGCGAAGCCGATCCCGGGTGCTCGCGCAGCGCCGGGAGCAGTGCCGGCCAGCACTCGTCGATCTGCTCGCGCGTCACGCGGCCCGCGAGCTGCGGGAAGCTGATCAGGCCGAGGCAGCCGGAGGCCATCACCGCGAGCTCCGGCAGCTCGGCGGTCGCCTCGGGCTCCTCCCCGACGCGCACCGCGCCGTCGACCGTACGGCCGCGGGTAACCGCGCGCACCGCAGCCCACCGGCGCCCTCGGAGGCGGCCGCCTCGGTCAGCGCCGCCCCGGGCCGGCCGCGCGCCTCGTCCTCGCCGGAGCCGGACGCGGCGATCGTTCCGGTTCGGCCTCGCAGGCACGGGCGACGAGCGCCTCCAGCGTCTCGCCGTAGCGCTGCAGGAACGTCGCGCCCTGGGTCTGGCCGTGGTCGGACAGCGGAAGGCGGGCACGTCCTCGTTGCGGGACGCCGGGCGCGGCCGCGAGCAGCGTCACGGCGCCGTTGCGGACGAGCGCGGCGATGCCGAACGTCAGCACGGTGAGCGGCAGCGCGATGCGCACGATCAGCGGCCACAGCAGCGCGTTCACGATCCCGCCGATCGCTGCCAGGCCGATCGCGGCGCCGAGCCCGGCGATGTCGAAGCTCGCCATGATCGCCGCGAGGCCGAGCAGGGTCGCGGCGACCACGACCAGCGTGGCCAGCATGCGGGAAAGCAGCTTCAGGCTCGAGCGCGACGATACTCGCAGGCGGGCGGAGCATCCGGCATCACCCGCGGGGGGTGGTTCACCCATTGCGGGTGACGACGGCTCACCCCGCCGTCGCGGACGATCTCGGCATGGATCTGCATCCGGGCGAGCAGGTCGTGTTCGAGGGCCATCCGTCGTGGCGCGCCCTGCTCTCGTTCTACGTCGGCGGCCTGGTCGCGGCGGCAGCCGTCGCGGTCGTCGTCGGCCTGGTCGCGGACGTCCTGGCGGCGATCCTCACCGGCGCCGCGCTCGTCGCCGGCGTGCTGCTGTTCGGGCTCGTCAAGCGTATGGCCACGACCTACCTCGTGAGCACGCAGCGCCTCTACATCCGCCGCGGCGTCCTCAGCCGCCGCGTGCAGCAGACGCGCATCGACCGCGTGCAGAACGTCAACACCGAGCAGTCGCTGCGCGACCGGCTGCTGCGCGTCGGGACCGTCGACTTCGACACGGCCGGCTCGGACGACAGCGAGTTCCGGTTCGTCGGGATCGCCGACCCGGCGGCGGTCGTGGGCGCCGTCGACCGCGCCCAGCGCGAGGCGGCCGCCGCGCCCTGACGTCGCGGCGGTTCGAACCCCGAACTGCGCATTGTGCGGTTCGAACCGCGAACTGCGCATTGTGCGG
>Ga0299913_10004385_pt1 | contig 11843 bp, 10 predicted proteins | sample RVTome_9_FD_201360 | JGI IMG/M metagenome (GOLD analysis project Ga0299913, IMG submission 201360) | Soil microbial communities from uranium-contaminated site in the Upper Colorado River Basin, Wyoming, United States - RVT155D38 (version 2) ... | reverse complement strand
CCGCCTGGTGGATTGGCGTCCGTGTGAGACAGGTTTCGCACGAAGTCAGCGACCTTGACAGCGGCCCCGCGCGTCAGTTCAGCAGGTCGGAGAGACTCGTCAAGGTGAAGCCCCGGTCCCGCAGCCCGGGCACGATCAGGCGCAGCGAGTCGAGCGTCTCGAACCCACCGAGATGGAAGAGCACGTTCGACCCGTTCACGGCATTGCCGATCACCTTGGCCGCGATCTGCTCGGCCGTCGGGCCGCCATCGCCGATCGGCTTCCAGTCGATGGTGTCGATGTCCCACAGGAAGGTCTTCGTGTACCCGACCGACGCGACCGCGTTGATCACCGCGTCGCTGATCGACCCGTACGGCGGTCGCCAGTAGGGCTGCGGGTTCTGCCCGGTCCCGGCGCGGAGGATCGCCTCGGCGTCGGTCATCTCCTGCCGGATGCGGTCGGCCGTCGGAGGACCGCCCGCGCACGGAGCGGAGCTCGGTGAGCCGCCGCCACCGCGGACGAGGTCGCAGTGGTACATCGTGTGGTTGGCGATCTCGAACAGCTCGGGGTGCGCGCGGATGATCGCCATCACCTGCTGGCCCTGCGCACTCTCGCTCATGATCCCGGTGGCGAAGATCGTGGCGCACACGCGGTTGGCGACGAGGAAGTTCATGATGTCGACCGCCGGATCCATCCGGCCGCCCATGTCGAAGGTGAGGGCGACGCCCGGCCCGGCATTCGGGATCGTTCGGAAGACCTGTGCCGATCCCGCCGCGACGCGATTGCCGGCCGTGCAGCCGCCGCCTCCCGAGGGTGGAGCGGTTGGCCGTGGCGTGGCGGTCGGGACGGGAAGGGGCGTGACGCCGGGGTCGCCGCTGACGACGAGCACCCAGCCCGGCTCGATCACGTTCGGGTTGGTCGCCAGGGACGGATAGCGGTCGGCGTTCCACGCCTGGAGCTGCGCCGTGGTCGTCCCGTAGGCGCGGGCGATGGCCGCGAGGCTGTCGCCGGCCCGCACCGTGTACTCGGTGCCGGTGACCGGCGTGGCGGTCGGGGCCTCGGACGGCGCCGTCGACGGGGACTCGCTCGGCATCGCCGACGACGAGCCGGCCGGCGTGGACGTGGGCGTGGCGGTCGGCGCGGAGGTCGCAGGCGATTGCGAGGGAGTCGCCTCGGGCTCGCTGCTGCAGGCGCCGAGGACGAGCAGCGCAACGAGTGCCGTGGCGAAGCCGCGCGGTCGCATCGGATCAGTTCGGGTGATAGCCGAGGTCGCCGGCCGGCATCGGCGGCATCGGGTCCGCCTCGAGGAATCGGACCTCGCGGCGCAGGAGCTCGAGCTCAGCGCGCAATCGGGCCGCGGCATCGGGCAGCTCGAGCAGGTGCTGCTTGCGGGCGAGCTCGACCTGGAGCACGCCGGCCACGCCGTAGCTGGCCGCCACCGGGTCGTCCGGCAGGCGGATCGGCTTGAGCACCTCGTCCAGGGATGCGGCCATGTCGGGAGGCTCCTGCAACTGCTGCCCCACGGACGCGGTACGGGCCACGAACCGTTTCACGGTGCTGAGATAGGCGTCGAGCGCGCGCTGGACGCGAGGCACCAATGGCGCCGCCTCGTCCCCCGCCGGCTCGGGCAGCACCCGGGCTTCCACGAGGGCGTACGACCCGGACCGATCGACCTCGCCCAGCCGAGCGCGGCTCACGCCGACCACCAGCAGCAGCCATCGGCCATCGGGGAACTGCTCCGCGCTGCGGACCTCGCAGATCGTGCCGACGGACTGCGCCGTCGCCTCGCCGCCGACCTCGCGACCCTCGGTGATCATGCTCACCACGAACCGGCCGCCATACGGCGACCCATCGGCCATGACGTCGCGGGCCATGGCCCGGTAGCGCTCCTCGAACACGTGGATCGGGAGCGGCAGATGCGGGAACAGGACCGCGTGCAGCGGAAAGTGCGGGAGCTTCATTCGGGAGCCATCGTCGCACCCGGTTCGAGGACCGGCAACCGATGACCCGCCGCGCGTGCCGGACGGCTACTCCCCGTCGACGAACGTCGTGTCGATCTGCGCTCGCTGGAGCTTGCCCGAGTAGTCGATGTAGACGCTCTTCCACTCGCTGAAGAAGTCGAGCGCCGCCTGGCCGACCTCGCGGTGACCGTTGCCCGTGGCCTTGACGCCGCCGAACGGGAGGTGCGCCTCCGCGCCAATGGTGCCGTGGTTCACGTACCCGAGGCCCGACTCAAAGTCGCGGATGCTGCGGAACGCGAGGTTGACGTCCCGCGTGAAGAGCGACGTCGACAGCCCGTATTTCACCGAGTTCACGATCCGCACCGTCTCGTCCCAGCCGGTCACCGGGATCACCGAGGCGACGGGACCGAAGATCTCCTCCTGGGCGATGCGCGCATCGGGCCTGACCTCGGTGAAGATCGTCGGCTGGAAGAAGCTGCCCTTCGCCAGGTCGCCGTCGCGAGCCGGCTCACCGCCGATGACGAGGTCCGCCTCGTCGCGACCGATGGCCGCGTAGCCGGCGATGCGCTCCACCGCCCCGTCGTTGATGACGGGGCCGACATCGGTCTTCTCGTCCAGGCCGTCCCCGAGCACCAGCTTGCCGACGCGATCGCGGAGACGGCCCACGAAGTCGTCGTGGACGTTGCGGTGGACGATCAGCCGCGACGCGGCCGTGCAGCGCTGGCCGGAGGTGCCGAAGGAGGACCACACCACGCTGTCGAGCGCCAGGTCGAGATCGGCATCCTCCCAGATGACGATCGGGTTCTTTCCACCCAGCTCCAGGCTCACGCGCTTCAGCGTCTTCGCCGCGCGGGTGCTGATCTCGACGCCGGTATCGGTGTGACCGGTGAAGCTGATGACCCGCACGTCAGGATGATCGACGATCGCGTTGCCGACCTCCGCGCCCGAGCCGGTGACCACGTTGACGACGCCGTCGGGGAGCCCACCCTCGGCCAGCAGCTCGACGAAGCGAACCATGCAGGCAGGCGTGTCGGACGCCGGCTTCATGACCGCGGTGTTGCCACAGATGAGCGCAGGGAACAGCTTCCAGGCCGGGATCGCCACCGGGAAGTTCCAGGGGGTGATGATCCCGACGACGCCGATCGGGCGACGGATCGCCATCGCGAACTTGTCGGGCATCTCCGACGGGACCGTCTGCCCGAAGAGGCGGCGGCCCTCGCCGGCCATGTAGTACGCGACGTCGATCGCCTCCTGGACGTCGCCGCGCGCCTCGGCGAGGACCTTTCCCATCTCGCGCGTCATGAGGCGGCTGAGCTCCTCCTTGTGCTCGGCGAGGAGGCGGGCGATGCGGAACAGGATCTCGCCGCGCTTCGGCGCGGGCATGAGGGACCAGGAGGGGTAGGCCGCACGGGCGGCCGTGACCGCCGCCTCGACGTCCGCGGCCCCCGATGCCGGGAACTCGCCCACCACATCGTCATGGTTGGCGGGGCTGACGCTGGTGAAGGTCGCTCCCGATGCGGCCGGCTTCCAGTCGCCGGCGATCAGGTTCTGGTACGTCTTTGTCACGAGTGGATCGTCTCCTCAGGGGCGCGCTCGATGAGCGCGGCAGGCCTCAATTCTAGACCCGCGCCACGCCGCGCCGATTCCCGATGCCTCGGCGCCGATTCCCGGGCGCCATGGGACATTCGCCCCTACGGGTCCGGTCCCGGCCTCCGGCACGATGGGTCCACAACTGAACAACCGATGCGCCGGAATCCTGTTCATAGTCAACGGGGCTGAAGTAGTGGCACTCCGACGCATCGGTCTCAGCGAGACGCCGGTCCGGCAACGGGCCGGCGTCTTGTCGTCTCCGATAATCCGCTGGTAAGCGGCCGCGAAGAGACTGCCGGCATGATGCTGCTCGCCACTCCGTTCTCGCCCACGCCGGCTCGCCTCCATCCGCAAGGAGGCTGCCCCCATGTCCATCCGACGCTCCATCACCGTGCTGCTGGCCGCGGGCCTGATGACCGCGCTCACGGTCGCGCCTGCCGCCGCGAAACGTCCCATCCCATCCACTCCCGACGAGCCGGCACTCACCGCGGAGCAGCAGGCGGCATCCGATGCGAAGGTCGCGGCTGCCGAGGCGTACGTCGCCGAGCTCGCCGCCAGCGGACCGGGTCTCGTGTCGCTCGCGTGCATCTCGCCGCAGGGCGCGGGCACCGACAGCGCGACCACGCCGATGGCCGGCTGTGTCACGCCGTCCGGCGCGCTGAGCGTCGCAGCGCGGGACCAGACGAAGAGCTACTACTGCGGGCCGGCGGTCGGGCAGGTGATCGCCAACTACGCCTGGGCCGTGGCCGGCGGCGCGAACAAGTACTCCCAGGGCACCATCGCGGGCTGGATGGGGACCGACGCGAAGCTCTCGACCAGTGCGCCTGACATGGTGTACGGACTGGAGCGAGCAACGGCCGGCGCACCGCGGCGGCCGGCGAACTGGGCCTGGGTCATCACCTCGCTGAGCGACACCGACGGGGACGGCGCCGTCGGCGACCAGCTTCACGACTACGTACGCTGGAACGTCAGCGGCTCGAAGATGCCGCTCGCATTCGCGGTCAAGCCGCACGACCGCAACTCGCGCTACCACCTGTCGAGCTGGCCGAAGGTGGTCGACTCGGTCGGCCACTGGATCACCGGCTATGGCTGGTACGCGTTCTGGACGAACAGCGACACGCCTCGCATCTACTACACCGACTCGTCGAAGGACGAGGGTGGCTCCACCGGCAAGTACTGGGATCCGACGCGACACATCGCGGCGCTGATCATGGAGCACACGAAGCGGCTCGTCTGGTGAGCCGATTGATCGGGCCGGCCGCGAGAACGCTCGCGGCCGGCATCGGCCTGGCAGTGGCGCTCACCGCGTGCAGCGTCGCGCCGACGCCGATCCCGTCGCTCGAACCAATCGCGCGCGTCACTCCGTCGGCGGAACCGTCCCCATCGGCGGCAGCGCCCCCATCGCCGATGCACTCTCAGGCCATCGGACCGAGAGCGGTCGACCTCGGGCTCGAGCTCGGCATCGGCACGCTCGGGGGCGACGCGGGCAATGCCGTCGGTGAGTTCGCCAGCGACGGCTGGTCGGTCATCTTCTCGTCCGGGTTCGGACCGGATGTCGCGCGGGACGATGCGGCGCCGGACGTCTGGCGCCTGACGCCGGGACCGTCCGCCGAGCCGGAGCTCGTGTGGCGCAACCCGGCCCGGGACCACACGATCGCCCGGATCGCCGGGGACGCGGGCGCCGTTGCCTTCGTCGACATCCCCCTGACCGGGGAGCGCGCGTGGACCTTCCGGTTCATCCCGCGGCACGAATCGGAGGCCCGCGTCCTCGACGAGCATCCCGGCGACGACGACGTGCCGAGCCTGGTGCCGAGCTTCAGCGTGGGAGAGGACTCGGTCGTGTGGACCGCCTTCGACCGCGGAGCTGACGGGCCGGTCTCCCAGCTGCTCGAGGCGTCGTCGCCGACCTGGGAGCCACGCGTCCTCCTCGAGCTGCCGGCCGCGGAGGCCGAGCTGTGGCTGCCCTCCAGCTCCGGCAGCCTCGTCGCGTTCACCGAGGTTCGCTACGCGCCGGACCGGCTGTCCGACGAGCGGCACGTGTACCTGATGGACCCGGACGATCCGGACGGCCGTCGCCGGCTCGACACCAGCGGCCGCGCGACGATGCCGCTCATCGTCCCGGGCGCCGTCCTGTGGAAGGAGGCCGATCCCGGATTCAACATGTTCAACTGGGGCCGCATGTTCCGGTTCGATCTCGAATCCGAAGCAGTCACCCGTGTCGACGCCTCGCCCCAGGAGTACGTCAACTATCCCTCTGCCGGGGGTCGCTTCGTGGCCTGGTATGGGGCCGACAGCTTCGCGCTCGGGGTGTACGACCATCTGCTCGACGAGGCACGCGTCATCGAACGGTCGGGCAACGACACGAGCCTTCTCCGGCCGCACCTCGCCTGGGACCTGCTGGTCTGGATGCGGGTGGCCGGCAGCGGGGCGGACAACCAGGCGGAGCTCCGGTATGCCTTCCTGCCGGGCGCCGGGGAGCTGCGCCGCTGAACCCGCCTGCTACGGGTGCGTCATGCGCATGACGTCGAGCGCCTCGTCGAGCTGGGCCTCGGTGAGGCGCCCGGCGTCGACGTGCCCGCGCTCGATCACGACCTGGCGGATCGTCTTGCGCTCCTCGAGTGACTGCTTCGCGATGCTCGCCGCCTCCTCGTAGCCGAGGTACCGGTTCAGCGGCGTCACGATCGACGGGGAGCTCTCGGCGTACTCGCGCAGCCGGTCGCGGTTGGCGGTGATGCCGTCGACACATCGGTCCGCCAGCAGGCGGGTGACGTTCGAGAGGAGCCGGATCGACTCGAGCACGTTGCGGCCGATGACCGGCAGCATGACGTTGAGCTCGAAGTTCCCGGCCGCGCCGCCCCATGCCACCGCCGCATCGTTGCCGACCACCTGGGCACAGACCATGAGGGTGGCCTCGGGGATGACCGGGTTCACCTTGCCGGGCATGATGCTGCTCCCGGGTTGCAGGTCCGGCAGATTGATCTCGCCGAGGCCGGCACGCGGACCGGATCCCATCCATCGCAGGTCGTTGGCGATCTTCGTCAGCCCGATGGCGATCGTGCGCAGCTGGCCGGAGAGCTCGACGAGGCCGTCGCGAGCACCCTGCGCCTCGAAGTGGTCCCGCGCCTCGGTGAGCGGCAGGCCGGTGTCGGCCGCGATGACCGCGATGACCCGTCCGCCGAAGCCCGGTGGCGAATTGATGCCGGTGCCGACGGCGGTGCCGCCGAGCGGCAGCTCCGCAACGCGCGGGAGCGTCGCCTCGAGGCGCTCGATGCCCATCCGCACCTGCGCCGCGTACCCGCCGAACTCCTGCCCGAGCGTCACCGGGGTGGCGTCCATCAGGTGCGTCCGTCCCGACTTCACGGCATCGGCGAACTCCGCGGCCTTGCGCTCCAGCGACGCCGCCAGGTGATCGAGCGCGGGGATGAGGTAGCGCACCACGCCGGCGGTGGCCGCGATGTGGATGGCCGCCGGGAACATGTCGTTCGAGGACATCGGATGGTTGACGTCGTCATTCGGATGCACCGGCCGGCCGAGCCGCTCCGCCGCCAGGGTCGCGAGCACCTCGTTCATGTTCATGTTGCTGCTCGTTCCCGAGCCGGTCTGGAAGACGTCGATCGGAAACTGGTCGTCGTGGTCGCCGCGCGCCACGTCGGCGGCCGCACCGGCGATCGCCTCCGCGAGGTCGGGCTCGATCATCTCGAGCTCGCGCTTGACCGATGCCGTCGCGCCCTTGATCCGGGCGAGCGCCTCGAGCAACGAGCGCTCGAGCGTGCTGCCGGAGATCGGGAAGTTCTCGACGGCTCGCTGGGTCTGTGCCCGCCACTTCGCATCGACGGGGACGCGAACCTCACCCATCGAGTCGTGCTCGAGGCGGAACTCGCTCATCGGCTGAAGTCAGGGTCCTCTGCGTCGGTGAAGCGGATCACCGGCGGGATGAGGTAGGGCAGATGGCCCTCGTTGAGCTCGCCGAGCAGGCGCGTCGCCTGGCCGATGAGCTCGTTGACGAAGATGCCGTGGTGCGCCGGCTCGAACGGTCGCAGCTTGGCGAGCCCCTCCGAAAGCTTGTTGCGCGCCCCGCGCAGGTTGCGGCGCTGGAGGTGGAGCAGCCCGGCCGCGATCTGGATGAGACCCTGGTAGAAGTCGCGGTCCTCGTCCGGCGCAGCACGCCAGAGCGTCTCCCACGCCTCGTGGGCATGCCAGTAGCGGACGCCGTTGAAGAGCGCCACGCCCTCGGCGAAGAGCCGGTGCGCCTCGGCAGGGTCGAGGGGCGGGGTCCGTCCGGGCGAGAGGTCGCCCGGGGCCGCGGGATCGGTCTGGACGGAGGCGTCGCTCATCGGCCCGATCGTAGCAGGCAGGGGTCCGCGGCGACCCGCGGCGCCGACCTGGCCAACGCGTACCGCAAGCTCGGCATCAGTTCTCGCGCCGAGCTGGCGGGCGCGCTTCGGGATGGCGCTTCGCTCGGGCCCTCATCGGTCTAGGCTTCGCTGCCATGCAGCGCACCGCTCCACGCTGGTGGCAGACCGGCGTCGTCTACCAGGTCTACCCCCGCAGCTTCGCCGATGCCGATGGGGACGGCACCGGTGACCTGCGCGGCATCACCGGCAGGCTCGACTACCTGGCGTGGCTGGGCGTCGACGCGATCTGGATCTCGCCGTTCTATCCCTCGCCGATGGCCGACTTCGGCTACGACGTGGCCGACCACACCGCCGTCGATCCACTGTTCGGCACCATGGACGACTTCGACGAGCTGCTGGCGACGGCCCACGAGCGCGGCATCCGGGTGATCGTCGACTACGTCCCCAATCACACGTCCGAGCAGCACCCCTGGTTCGTCGAGTCGCGGTCCTCACGCGACAATCCGAAGGCCGATTGGTATGTCTGGCGCGACGCGAAGCCGGATGGCGGACTGCCGAACAACTGGATCAGCATGTTCGCCGGCCCGACCTGGACCTGGGACGAGGCACGAGGCCAGTACTACCTGCACATCTTCCTGCCCGAGCAGCCCGACCTGAACTGGCGCAATCCGGAGGTCCGCGGCGCAATGTTCGACGTCGCGCGCTTCTGGCTCGACCGCGGCGTCGACGGCTTCCGGATCGACGTGGCGCCGATGGTCATGAAGGACCCCGAGCTGCGCGACAACCCGCCGAACCCGAATCCGGGCTGGGAGCACTCGCGCCTCGGGTCGTGGTTGACGCAGCTCCACGTCAACGATCACAACCACCCGGACATGCACGAGCTGTATCGGTCATTCCGGGCGTTGCTCGAGTCATACCCTGGGGATCGGGTGAGCATCGGGGAGCTCCATCACCCGGACTTCGACCGCTGGGCCGAGTACTACGGCGAGCGGCAGGACGAGATCCACGTCCCGTTCAACTTCCACGTCATCAACGCGCCGTGGACCGCAGAAGCGGTCCGGCGCGCCGTCGAGGGTGTGGAGGGCGCGCTGCCGCCCGGGGCCTGGGCGTCGTGGGTGCTGGGCAACCACGATCAGCCGCGATTCGCCTCCCGCGAGCGGGCGGGGCGGGACCAGGCCAGGGTCGGCATGCTGCTGCTGCTCACGCTGCGCGGCACGCCGACGATCTACTACGGCGAGGAGATCGGCATGGTCGACGTGCCGGTGGCCAGCGAGGACGCGCGCGACCCGCTCGAGCGGCGCGAGCCTGGGCGCGGCCGCGATCCGGAACGCTCGCCGATGCAGTGGGACGCATCCCCGAACGCCGGCTTCGCGAGCGCCGACGCCACCCCGTGGCTGCCGCTGGCGCCGGATGCGGACGTGGTGAACGTCGCCGGCCAGGCGGAGGACCCAGGATCGATGCTCAACCTCACTCGCGACCTGCTCCGCCTGCGGCGGGAGCACCCGGTGCTGCTGCGGGGCGACTTCGAGCGCTTCGGTCCCACACCCAACGGGACCTTCGCGTTCCGGCGCATCGGTCCAGAGGGCATGCTCAACGTCGTCCTGAATCTCACCGGCAAGGCGCGCAGTGTGCCCCACGGTGGGCCGGGCCGCGTGCTGATCGGGACCCATCGCGACCGTGACGGCGCCACGGTCGAGGGGACCCTCGAGCTGCGACCGAACGAGGCGTTCGTCGTCGAGGCCGGCGCCTGAGAGAGCGTCAGGCCCGGTCGGGCCGGTACGGCGCCTTGCGGTCGATGCTTCCGACGAACTGCGGAAGTCGATCGTGGCCGAGCATCTGGCGGATGGCGGCGTTCTCACCGATGTGGAACCAGTAGTGATAGATCACCCGCTGAAGGAGATCGCCGTGGCGGCGCTGGATCTGCCGCCCGCCGCTCACCACGTGAGACTCCAGGACATCGGAGGTCACGCGTTCCAGCCATGCGTCGGCCTCGGCGGTGATCGCCGTCCACGCAGCCAGGACCCGCTCGAGCGGCGGTGAGCTCGGGGGACCCCCCGAAACGAACTCGCGATCGATGTCGGGAAACGGCCTCCGACCGGTGGGCCAGGTGACGAAGTACTGCTGCTCCTGCCAGGCGAGGTGTCCGACATTCCAGCTGATGCAGTTCATCGGCTCCAGCCGGCGCCGGGCAGCGGCCTCGTCCAGGCCACGAAGCCCGCGCGTGAACTCCGATCGGGTGAAGCGCAGCTGGTCGACGAGCGGATGTGCCATGGACTTGATCCTGGCCGCGATTCCTGACGGCGGCCGTCAGGAACGGACCAGCTTCGGCGGACCGGCTTCGATCCGCCGTCGCGCGACCGCGGGGTCGAAGGTCTCCCAGTTCGACTCGATCCACCATGTCGCGCCCGCATCGGCGAATCGGCGGAGCTCGTCATCGGCGGCACCTGGCTCCGTCGGTCCCTCGAGGACGATGTCGAAGCCATCCGTCGAGCCTCGCCGTTCCGCGATCCAGTCGCGCATCTCCCCGATCATTTCCGGGGTGTACGAGCCGCCGCCGACGACGGTGGGCAGGAGGCCGTCGTAGCGCGCGGCGCGCGCCATCGACCGTGCGGCCGGCCAGGCGCCGACGACCCAGATCGGGATGCGTGGTCGCTGGACCGGCGTGGGCCGGAATGCCATCGGGGGGAACCGGTAGTGGGTTCCCTCGAAGCCGAAGGGTTCCCCGCTCCACAGGCCGGTGAGGATCTGGAGCGTCTCGTCCAGGCGCTCGGCGCGGGTTCGGCGGTCGGTGGGCTCACCCACCTTGCCCCAGCCGGCGTCGTCCACAGCACCGAGCCCGATGCACAGGACGAAGCGGCCTTTCGACACGTGATCGAGGGTCGTCGCCTCCCGCGCCACCTTCCACGGGCGCCGCCGCGCGAGCGGCTGGATCATCGCCCCGATCCGCACGTGCTCGGTGGCCATGGCGAAGGCGCTCATCAGCACCCACGGGTCGTGGACCTCGATCGCGTCGCCGACGTGGATGCCGTCCCAGGTGAAGACGCCGTCCCAGCCGGCGGCCTCGGCGGCCCGGGCCAGCTCGACCTGCTCGTTGACCGGGCCCCCGGTGATGATCACCCCGTATCGCAACGCAAGCTACCCCGTCTGCTGGCAGATAGTCACGATCCGCTGGACGCCGTGCGGTCCCTCAGCCGATGCGGATCAGCTTCTTGTTGGTGAACTCGTCGGCGCCGAAGCGGCCGAGCTCGCGGCCCGATCCCGAGCGCTTGATGCCGCCGAACGGCAGCTCGGCGCCGTCGGCGAGCACGACGTTCACGAACACCATGCCGGCCTCGATGCTGTCGGCGACGCGGAGCGCCTGCTCCTCGTCGGTGGTGTAGACGTACGAACCCAGGCCGTACGGGGTGTCGTTCGCGATCTGCACTGCGTCGGCTTCGTCCCTCGCGCGGTACACCTGCGCGACCGGACCGAAGAACTCCTCCTTGGACGCGGGGTTGTCGGGCGTGACATCGGTCAGCACGGTCGTCTGGAAGAACGCTCCGTCGCGCGCACCCCCATGGACCAGCCTGGCACCGTGCTCGATCGCGCGCTTGACCTGCCCGTCGAGACGTTCGGCAGCCTCCAGCGAGGACAACGGGCCGAGCGCGGAGTCGGTCGACGTCGGGTCGGCCGCCTCGACCTCGGCGAGCTTCGCGGTGAAGGTCTCGAGGAACGGCTCGTACAGCTCGTCGGCGATGATGAAGCGCTTGGCCGCGTTGCAGCTCTGGCCACTGTTGTCGAGGCGGGCGTCGACCGCGGCCTGGGCCGCGGCGTCGAGGTCGTTCGTCGAGAGCAGGATGAATGGGTCCGAGCCACCGAGCTCGAGCACGACCTTCTTCAGGTGGCGACCGGCGATCTCCGCGACCTCGGCCCCCGCCCGTTCCGAGCCGGTGAGCGAGACACCCTGCACGCGGGGGTC
>Ga0299913_10004384_pt1 | contig 11849 bp, 9 predicted proteins | sample RVTome_9_FD_201360 | JGI IMG/M metagenome (GOLD analysis project Ga0299913, IMG submission 201360) | Soil microbial communities from uranium-contaminated site in the Upper Colorado River Basin, Wyoming, United States - RVT155D38 (version 2) ... | reverse complement strand
TCGGCGGTAGGCGGGCAGGTCGACTGGACGATGAAGGTCTCCCGCCCGCGGATATTTTCCATGATCTCGACGCTGATCTCGCCGTCGCTGAAGCGTCCGACCAGGGCCTTTGCGAGCGGCACGTGCAACACCCTGGCAATCTCTTGCGCAAGCTTCGGGTGCGAGTTGCCGGAAAAAATTGCCATCGTGCCCAGATCCACGGCTACGATTCTCCCCGTTCCTGTATGGTCATGCTGATTCCCCGAAGCTCCCGGGGGCGTGGCTGGGGTGGCAGGATTCGAACCTGCGCATGACGGGATCAAAACCCGTTGCCTTACCACTTGGCTACACCCCAATCGCGCGTAGTGTGCTGGGCAGTAACGTAGGTGTCAACGAGGCTCCGGCGCGTCAGCGCTCAGTCAACCTCTGTGCCGGTCGCCCCGGTCGTCACCTCCCGAACGCTCGAATCGGGCTCTGTGCAAATCAGTAGAAAACCCAGTTGTCGATCACGAGCCGCACCTTCGTATCGCGATGCGTCGCCGACATCCGTCGCGGCATCGGCTGGCCACCGCCTTGCGCGTACTCGTCTATCTGCACAACCCAGTTGCGCTGCGCGAGCCGCGTCAGCTGCCCGCTCGCGTCGAAGGCCGTTTCGGCAGGCGACGACGGGTCCGGGATGCCCAGTGCCCAGTAGCGCAGACTCGCGACCGGAATGGTCCATCCGTAGCGCCTGTACAGCTCGGCTTCGGCGTCGCGCAATTTGGTCACTTCGCCGTTCTCGTCCGTAACGGCAACCTGGCGTTTGTCCCCCTGAATCTTGACCGTTCCCACGCCGAGCGGCCCGCTCACAGACGCCAGAAAGAGGTCGTCGTGCTGCCACCAGGAGAGCTTGCCGTTGAAGCCGTCGTCTCCGGCACTGACGCCGATGCGGCCGCGAAATTCCCACTCGGAGAGAGAAGACAGCGTGTTGCGGCGCGACTCCCAGTCGTTCAGCGCCGGAAGACCAACACCACGCTGTGTGGCGCAGCCCGCCAGGGCAAGGAGCAGCAACGCGGACGCGATGGCGCGAGCTTGCCGCCGCGGTGTTTTGTCAGGGACTGCTTTGTCAGGGACTATGGGGGAACACTCGCTCACGGACGTTCTCGAGCAATTCGTTCTCCGGAAAAAGAAGCTCGGCGTCTTCGAGAACTTCCTTCGCTTCTTCGAGGCGCTCGAGCTTCCACAGCACCTCCACGATATGCGCCGCAACTTCAGGGTCCTTCAGCGAGTCGTAGGCGCGTTTGAGTTCGATCAAGGCCTTCTCGTGCTCACCCTGGCGATACAATACCCAACCCCAGCTGTCGATTATCGCAGCGCTTTCGGGTTCCAGTTCCAGCGCTTTTTTGATCAGTCGCGCGGCCTCCCTGAATTTCGTGGTGCGGTCGGCCAGCGTGTATCCGAGCGCATTGAGCGACAGTGCGCTTTTCGGCCACCGCTTCACTGCCTTGCGGTACTGGGTGACCGCCTCGTCCACCTTGCCCATGCGAAGCAGCAGTTCCGCTTGGCCGAGTACCACCCCCTCGCTATCCGGACGATATGCGACCACCTGTTCGTACAGATCCAGGGCTTCAGGATAACGCTCGAGCGAGGCCAGCAATTGTGCCTTCGCCTGCATCATGTCGATGGCATAGTTCGGGTGGGTTTCGCCGAACTCCGTAAGATGGGCAAGGGCTTCTTCGGGACTGCCTTCCTGGGCGATGATGCCGCTCGCCCTGCTTTGCGCGGCGACGACGTTCTGGCCGGCGATTACCTGCGAATAAAGCGCCACGGCGTCATCGTATTCCTGGCGGCGGTCGGCGATGCGTCCCAGGTAGAACAGCGCATCCATCGTGTGGCGGCCGCTCGCAAGGAGATCCTCAAAATCGGACTGCGCGGCATCCAGATGCTCCTGCCTGAAATTGATGATCGCCATGAGCCGTAGCGCATCCGTACGCGCCGGCTGTTCCAGCAGTACCTGGTTGACCTGGCTCAAGGCATCGTCGTCCCGCTCGGCGGCCAGGTACATGATCGCCAGTTCGAGGCGCACCTCCGGGTCGGGGTCGGGGTTATCCCCCACCATCCTGGCGGTATAGTCGATGGCGCCTTCTTCATCCCCACCCAGAAGCAGCGATCGTGCATACAGCAAATGCGGCTGGACCCAGTCTTCCTTCAGTTCGATGGCCTTCTCCGCCCTTTTGCGTGCCTCGTCGGTATCGCCCGCCTGCAAAGCCATGACACCCACTGCATAGTTGGCCGACGCGGAATCCCTGTGTGGCTTGGCGAGTTCGCGCATCAGCCAGGCGGCATTCTCCGCGTCTTCCTCGGAGAGAAAGGGGATGAGCGCCACCAGCCGTTCATCAACGGGTTCCTTGCCGCGCTCCAGCAGCTCTCTGAAGCTCCGGCGCGCATCCCTCAGGTCGCCGTTTCGGAGCTCAAGCTGGGCCACGTAAAGCAAGGCCTCGTCGCTTCCCTGGTCGAGCTCTAACCATCGCTCTGCAGACTTGAGCGCGTCGTCGTTAAAGCCGTAGCTGTAAGACACACGCGTAGCCTGACGCGCGACCTCGACATCCGAGCTCAGCTTCGCGGCTTTTGTATATTCTTCCGATGCCTCCTTGTACCGTTTTCGCTGCAGTTCGACTTCTGCCTTGAGCAGGTGCGCGGTCACTTTCTCCGCATCGTCGTCGGCAGCCGATGCAGCCAGCCACGGACACGCCAACATGGCCAGAACGGCAACCGGAAGTGTCAATCGGTGCATAGGCAAGCGCCCGTCGGGTTTCTCAATGGATATTCCTGCTCATTGGGTGGCGGCAATAAGATACAGCTGATCGGCGGCCGTGGCTTACACAGACAAGGAACTGCACCGTCAGTTCGCTTATGATACCGGGAGTTTTCTCGGAGTCTGCGCGGGACCAGGCAGGCGCGTTCAGCGAGCCAGGCTCGAATTCGGCGAAATCAGGCAAAAGACGGAGCTTACAGCCGGTAAATGAGTGAATCGTTGCAATTTGGCAGGCCGATTGAGCACGAACAGCAAATTCCACCCGAACTCCAAATCAGACAATGCCGCTGCACATACTTGGGCTGAACCATATCACGGCGCCTGTGGAAATACGCGAACAGGTCGTGTTCACGGGGGAAAATGCCGGTCGAGGCCTCTCGGAGCTGCTGCGCCTTCCCGGCGTACGGGAGGCCGTCGTGCTGTCGACCTGCAACCGGACGGAGTTCTATGTCGACGCCACGGATGCGGGTGTGGGCGAGCTGCGTACCTGGCTGCTCGAGGGGCAGCGCATGGATGCCGAGGCCGCGCGCGCGCTGTACTCCCTGGGGCACTCCGAATCGATCCGGCATCTGTTCCGGGTCGCCTGCGGCCTGGACTCGATGATTCTGGGTGAGCCGCAGATCCTCGGGCAGCTGAAAGACGCGTTTCGGCTGGCCGAACGGCACGGCGCGGTCGGCATGACGCTGAATCGCCTTTTCCAGCATACGTTTTCCGTCGCGAAAAAAATTCGGACAGACACCGAGATCGGCAGCAGCCCGGTGTCGGTAGCATATGCCGCAGTCAACCTGGCGAACCAGTTTTTCTCCGGGTTCTCGCACCACACGGCGCTCCTGATCGGCGCAGGCACGACTGTAGAGCTGGTTGCGCGACATCTGCACGGCAAGGGCATCGGTCGGATGTTCGTCGCCAACCGCGACCTCAACCGCGCGCAGACTCTGGCCGAACCGTTCGGTGCATTCGCGCTACCGCTATCCGCGCTCGATGGGACTTTGCCGGATGCTGACATCCTGATCAGCTCCACCGCGAGTCCCGACCCGATCATCAGCGTCGAACAGATGAAAAAAGCGGTGCGCGCCCGACGCAGGAAGCCGGTCTTCGCTGTGGATCTCGCGGTCCCGCGCGACCTCGATCCCTTGATAAAGGGGCTTGACGACGTTTACCTGTACACCGTCGACGATCTCGATCGAGTCGTGATGGAGGGGCAGAGCAATCGGGAAGCCGCCGTCGCCGAAGCCAATCGAATACTCGACGAGGAAATCCGGCGATATCTCGTCATCGAACGCAGTAAGGAAGTTGCGCCGGTCATTACAGCACTTCGCGACCACGGCGATGCCCTGCGACGCGAGGTTCTGCAGCAGGCTCGGAAGCGTCTGGACAAAGGCGCCGACACGGACGAAGTGCTCGAATATGTGACGGCGTCACTGCTGAAGAAGCTGCTCCACCAGCCGAGCGTGCGCTTGCGAGATGCCGGTGCCGCCGCCGACGCGAAGTTCATCGACGCGATACGGGAATTGTTCGGCCTCGGTCCGGAGAAGGAGACGCAGCACAGCACCGAAGACCGCAAGGACGAAATTTCGCCATGAAGGAATCCATCCGGGGCAAGCTCGAAACCACCAGAGACCGTTTCGAGGAAGTCTCCGGTATGTTGTCCGACCCGGCAATCATCGGTAACCAGAACCGGTTCCGCGACCTGTCCCGGGAGTACTCACGGCTCGAGCCGATCGTCAGCCTCTTCAAGCAGTATGAAAGCCTCGTCACCGAGATTGCCGCCGCGGAAGAAATGGCTGCTGACGAGGACCCGGATATCCGTGAGATGGGCCGCGACGAAATGACGTCCCTGAACGAACGGCGGGAGCAGCTGCAGCGCGATTTGCAGAAGGCGCTGATTCCCCGCGATCCGCACGACGACAGCAATGTATTCCTCGAAATACGCGCCGGAACGGGCGGCGACGAGGCGGCCATATTCGCCGGAGACCTTTTCCGCATGTACGCAAAATACGCCGAGCAGATGCGCTGGGGGCTGGAAGTCCTGAGCGAGCGCGAAGGCGAGCACGGCGGATACAAGGAAATTGTGAGCCGTATCTCGGGTAGCGGCATTTACGGCAGGTTGAAGTTCGAGTCCGGAGCACACCGGGTCCAGCGGGTGCCGGCCACCGAGTCGCAGGGGCGAATACACACGTCGGCCTGCACGGTTGCGATCCTTCCGGAGCCGGACGAACTGGAAGAAATCGAAATCGACACCGGCGACCTTCGGGTCGATACCTACCGCGCCTCGGGCGCCGGTGGGCAGCACGTCAACAAGACGGATTCCGCCGTGAGGCTCACGCATCTACCGAGCGGCATCGTCGTCGAATGTCAGGACGAGCGTTCCCAGCACAAGAATCGCGCGCGAGCCATGTCACTCCTGCAGGCGAAATTGCTCGATGCCGAACTGTCCAGACGTGAGACGGAACAGGCTTTGCAGAGAAAGCTGCTGGTGGGCTCGGGCGACCGCTCAGAGCGTATACGCACCTACAACTTTCCCCAGGGACGCGTGACGGATCACAGGATCAATCTCACGCTTTACAAGTTGCAGGAAATCCTCGAGGGCAGTCTCGACCAGGTGATCGATCCGCTGATCAGCGAATACCAGGCGGACCAACTGGCGGCGCTGGCGCATTGAGAGACGTCCCGCCCATTGGTCGCCCGCAATGGCGGGCTCCTACAGCGCACTTCCCGTCGGAATCGAGCGCTGTAGGAGCCCGCCATTGCGGGCGACCAATGCCTCTGAGGAAATTTTGCCCGCCAAGGCTACCCCAGCGCCCGGTCGAGGTCTTCGATCAGATCGTGGACATCCTCGACGCCTACCGACAGGCGGATCAGCTGGTCGCTGATACCCAAAGCTTTGCGCTTCCCGGCCGGCACGGAAGCGTGCGTCATGATCGCAGGGTGATCCACCAGACTCTCGACGCCGCCTAAGCTTTCCGCCAGCGCGAAAACTTCGCAACGCTCGAGGAACCGGCGCGCCTCATCGAGGCCACCCTTGATGAAGAACGTGACGATGCCACCGAAGCGCGCCATCTGGGCTTTTGCCAGGGCATGCTGCGGGTGCGACGCGAGGCCTGGATAGATGACGCTATCGACACGTGCGTCCGTCTCCAGCCACCGCGCCACGGCTTCCGCGTTGTTGCAATGGCGCTCCATTCGTACGTCCAGCGTCTTGAGCCCGCGCAATGCCAGGAAGCTGTCGAAAGGCCCCTGCACCGAGCCGATCGAGTTCTGCAAGAAGGCGAGCCGCTCGGCGAGTTCTTCATCGGCTGTCACCGCGATGCCGCCGACCATGTCCGAGTGCCCGTTCAGAAACTTCGTAACGGAATGCATCACGATGTCGCAGCCGAACTCGAGCGGCCGCTGCAAGTACGGTGTCGCAAAGGTGTTGTCGGCGACGACGAGAATGCCCCGGTCTCTCGCAAAAGTCGTCACCGCTCGCAAGTCCACGACTTTCAGCATGGGATTGCTGGGAGTCTCTATCCAGATCAGGCGGGTGTTCCCCGTCACCGCCCGTTGCAATGCCTGCAGATCCGTCAGATCGACGAACGTGAAATCCAGCCCCGCGCTGCGCCGGCGTACGCGTTCGAACAATCGCGTGGTGCCGCCGTAGATGTCGTCCATGGCGACGACATGGCTGCCGGAGTCGATCAGCTCGAGAATAGTGCCCGTTGCGGCCATGCCCGAGCTGAAGGAAAAACCGAAGCGTCCGGACTCGAGGTCCGCCATGCAGCGTTCCAGCGCCTGTCGTGTCGGATTTTGTGTCCGGGAGTACTCGTAACCCTGGTGCACTCCGGGACTTTTCTGTACGTAGGTCGACGTAGCATAAATCGGCTGCATGATGGCGCCGGTAGACGGGTCGGGTTGCTGTCCCGCATGGATCGTGCGGGTCGCAAATCGCTTCCCGGACTTGTCGTTTGTCATTGTATTAGCTCTGTTTACGCAGGTAGTTCAGCACGTCCGAGCGCGTGATGAGTCCGAGGAAATGGTCCTCGTCCACCACCGCGGCGTACGGCTGCACCTGCAGCATGGCGACGAGGTTGTTGATACTGGTGTCCTTGTCGAGCTGTATGTAGGCCGTTTGCATCGCATCCCGTACCGGGCGGTGCAGCAGGTCGGGATGACCGAACGCGAAGCGAATGATCGCATCTTCAGTCAGAACGCCAACCAGTTTGCCTTCGTCCATTACCGGCAACTGCGAAAACCCGGCATTGCGCAGCCGGTTATGCGCGGTGGTGAGTACATCCGTTGGTCCTACCGTGATCGTGGCGCGCTGACCGTGCGGACGGCCAATGAGATCGCGCAGGTCGCCATAGGATTCCCGTTCTATGAATCCCTGGTCTTCCATCCAGAAATCGTTGAAGAGTTTCGATAGGTATTTGTTGCCTGTATCTGCAGCAAACGTGACTACACGCTTCGGCGTGTTCTGTTCGGCGCAATACCTGAGGGCTGCCGTCAGAAGCGTGCCAGTCGACGATCCTGCGAGAATGCCCTCGCGCTTGAGCAATTCCCGCGCCGTACTGAAAGAGTCGGCGTCGCTGATGCTGTAGGCCTTCTTTACGCGGCTGAGATCCGCAATCGACGGAATGAAGTCCTCGCCAATGCCCTCCACCAGCCAGCTTCCCTTCTCTCCGAGTTCACCGGTGTTGATGTAGTCGGCCAACACGGAACCGACCGGGTCCGCGAGAACAAGATCGACGTCCGGCGCATGCTCCGCAAGGTATTTGCTGATACCGCTGATGGTGCCGCTGGAGCCGACCCCCAGCACGATGGCATCGAGGTCTCCGCCCATCTGCTCGAAGATTTCGGGCGCCGTGGTACGCTCATGGGCCAGCGGATTATCGGGATTGCCGAACTGGTTGATGAAGTAAGCGCCATGCTCGTCCGCGATGGACTGACCGAGATCCTGGTAGTACTCGGGATGACCCTTCCCGACATCCGACCGTGTCAGCACGACCTCGGCGCCCATTGCGCGGAGATTGAAGATTTTTTCCTGACTCATTTTGTCGGGCAGAACGAGGATCAGTTGATAGCCCTTTTGCGCAGCGGCCAGGGCGAGGCCGAGGCCGGTGTTTCCGGCGGTTGCCTCGACTATGGTGTCCCCCGGCTTGATGTCGCCTCGACGTTCGGCTTCCTCGATCATAGAGATGCCGATGCGATCCTTGATCGAGCCGCCCGGATTCATCAGTTCGAGTTTGAGAAACAGCCGGCAGGGACCGGCGTCGAAGCGGCTCAGTTCGAGAATCGGCGTATGTCCGACCATTTCCAGAACGTTGGAAAAGACTGTCATTGGATTCTTTGCGGCCGGAGGCCCGTGGAAGTTACACCTGAAAGTGCGCGCCATACTACGCGAAGGGCCCGACCGGCTCTAGCCCGGACATCCCGGCCAGGGAAGCTCTGCACAAGCGCTTCCATCAGGGCTCGTACAGAGCTTCCCTGGTGGGAGACTGCGTAGCATGAGAATCGACGCGGCCGTAACGCGCGCTGCGGAGACGCTCGCGGACGTCAGCGAAAGCCCGCGCCTCGACGCCGAAGTTCTGCTCGCCCGGGCCCTCGACCTGCCGAGAAGCTACCTGTACGCGCACCCGGAGGAGGTCCTCGACGAAGCCTCTTCGGCGCGTTTTTTCGCGACACTGGAAAAGCGTCTGGAAGGCTTGCCGCTTGCCTATATCACCGGCGAGAAGGAGTTCTGGTCGCTTTCGCTTGCCGTCGGTCCTGGCGCGCTCGTGCCCAGGCCGGAGACCGAGTTATTGGTCGAGCTCGCGCTGCGCGAGATACCCCGGCGGGGCGAGCTGTCCCTGCTGGACCTCGGTACCGGCAGCGGGGCAATCGCCGCCGCGCTGGCAAGCGAGCGCCCCGCATGTCGCATCGTCGCGACCGACGTCAGCTTGGCGGCACTCAAGATCGCGAAGCACAATGCCACGAAACTGGAGCTCGGCAATATCGACTTTGTCGCAGCCGACTGGACGTCTCCCCTGTCGGGACAGCGGTTCGACCTGATCGTATCCAATCCGCCGTACGTACGGCCCGACGATCCGGCTCTCGACAAGCTCTGCTTCGAACCGAAGCTGGCGCTCGTGTCCGGTAGCGACGGATTGGATGCGATTCGTACACTCGCGCGCGAGTGCGGCAGACTTCTCGTCCCGTCCGGTGCGCTGATGCTCGAGCATGGCGAGGATCAGCGAGACGACGTTGTCCGTATTCTTGCGGAGGAAGGGTGGAGCGGAATCCAGTGTTTCAACGACCTCGCCGGGCGCCCACGCGTCACGAGGGCCAGCGCAAACGCTACGGACATCAGCTGACAACGCAATCCCACGCCGGTCGGGGCGTGCAAAATCCGCTGCAGAACTTATACTGTCACGCTCTTTTCAAACGATCGGGACATATAGTGATCACTATCGAGACGAATCATGGCGACATTGTCGTCGAACTCTTCGAAGACGACGCGCCCCAGAGCTGCGCGAACTTCAGGCAATACGCCGAGGACGGTTTCTTCGATGACACTATTTTCCACAGGGTGATATCGAATTTCATGATTCAGGGCGGCGGCATGACGGAAGACCTGGCGCAGAAAAAGACGCGTGCGCCAATCAGGAATGAGGCCGCAAATGGGCGCAAGAACGTCCGGGGAACGCTGGCCATGGCGAGAACAGCCCAGGTCGACAGTGCAACCTCCCAGTTTTTCATCAACCTGCGTGACAACGGCTTCCTTGATCACGGCGGCCGCGACTACGGTTACGCCGTATTCGGCGAGGTAAGCGACGGAATGGACGTGGTCGACGCCATTGCGGGCGTCGAAACCGGCCATCGGGCCGGACACGACGACGTACCGCTCGAATCGGTCGTCATTCGGAAAATCCGCATCGGCGAATAGCTGTTTCGTCGCGACATCGCGACGGGACTCCTGCCGCCCCTCCTTCACCGGCGGCAGTGGTCAACGCCCGGCTCCACGGAATCTTTAGGGCCCTGGAGTGTCTGGAAACTAGTAATCTCAGGCGTTTTATTGCGCAACTCCAATGTTCCGATGGATCAACACTTTCTTTGCCGTCCGATCCGCCACCATGGTCTGCGGGCTGGCCGTGCTGCTGATGCTGCTGGTGGCCGCAACCGACCACCTGACTGGCTTTGAGCTTTCCTTTTCCGTCTTCTATCTGATTCCGACGTCGATCGCTGCCTGGTACGGCAGCCGGCGGATGGGCTACGGAATGAGCGTGTTCGGCGCGGCAACCTGGATGATCGTCGAGGTGACGTCCGGGCAACCCTATTCGCAGCAGTGGGTTCTGCTCTGGAACTCCGGGGTGCGGCTGGCCTTTTTCAGCCTGGTCGCATATCTGCTCGCCGAACTCAAAACGCAACTGCAGCGTCAGCGTGATCTGGCCACGACAGACAATCTGACCGGGCTTCTCAACAGAACCGGCTTCTTCGAGCACGCGACGCTCGTCGTGAACACCGCCGCACGGTACGACCATGGGATCGCGGTCGCATTTATCGACCTCAACGGATTCAAAGCCATCAACGACAATATGGGCCATGCCCAGGGCGACAGGGCATTGAAGACCATCGGCGGGTTGCTCGACCAGGCAAGTCGCAAGAGCGACGTCATAGCACGATTCGGCGGCGACGAGTTCGTCGTGCTGCTGCCGGACACGGACCTGACCGGGGCGAAGTCCTATTTCGCGAAATTGCAGCTGGAGCTGCAACGCGAAATTCACGAGCATGGATGGACCGGCCTGGGGTCGAGTATCGGGGCGGTCGTCTTCCAGACCGCGCCGCCAGACATCGACGACGCCCTACGCCGCGCTGACGAGCTCATGTACCGCGTCAAGCAATCGGGCGAAACGGGCACGATCATCGAGGAGGCGAGGTCTCCGACCGGGGCAGATGTCGAACCCACCTTGTCGAGCAGGGTCGGGAGCATATAGCGCAGGTCCCCTCGAGTTCCAAGTCAGACGCCGGCCGGCACCGGTGGCGCGCGGCGTCGATTCAGGTACCATGCCCGCAAAATGTCGCACCAAGCGTAAATAAAGGCGGGGACATGCAGGAAATTGTCGACTCTCTGAACGGAATCATCTGGAGCCCGGTCCTCGTATATCTTTGTCTCGGCGCGGGGCTCTTCTTCTCGATCCTTACGCGGTTCGCACAAGTTCGGCTTTTCGGTGAGATGGTGCGCCTCCTGTTTCGCGGTCGAAGCACAGAGGCAGGCATTTCCTCGTTCCAGGCCCTCGCGGTATCGCTGTCGGGCCGCGTCGGCACCGGCAACATTGCCGGAGTTGCGGCCGCGATCGGCTTCGGCGGTCCCGGTGCCGTGTTCTGGATGTGGGTGGTCGCGTTTCTCGGCGCATCCACGGCCTACGTCGAGGCCGCCCTTGGCCAGATCTACAAGGAAGAAGTCGAAGGCCAGTATCGCGGCGGCCCGGCCTATTACATCGAGAAAGCGATGGGGCAGAAATGGTACGCCTGGATCTTCGCCATTACGACGATTGTCGCTACCGGCTTGTTGTTGCCCGGCGTGCAAGCCTACAGCATCAGCTCGTCGGCCGAGGTGGCATTGGGCACAGGGCAGCTGATCGAAACGGATTTCGGCATTGTCAGCGTTACGAAGATCGTCACGGGTACGGCGGTTGTGACCCTGCTCGGCTTCATCATATTCGGCGGAGTCAAACGCATCGCGGCGTTCGCGCAGTTCGCCGTGCCGTTCATGGCGCTTGGATACATCATTACGGCCTGCGTGATCATCATCCTGAACATTTCGGCGCTACCGGAAGTCGTCGCTCTCATATTCAAGGATGCATTTACTCCCATGGCAGGCGCGGGCGCCGCCATAGGTTGGGGCGTCAAACGAGGGGTCTACTCCAATGAGGCGGGGCAAGGCACCGCGCCGCATGCGGCCGCGGCTGCCGAAGTTGAGCATCCCGCACAGCAAGGACTGGTGCAGGCGTTTTCGGTGTACATCGACACGCTTTTCGTGTGCTCCGCGACCGCGTTCATGATTCTCATAACCGGCGCATACAATGTTTACGGCGCAGAGGGGACGCTGCTCATCCAGAAC
>Ga0299913_10004383_pt1 | contig 11849 bp, 11 predicted proteins | sample RVTome_9_FD_201360 | JGI IMG/M metagenome (GOLD analysis project Ga0299913, IMG submission 201360) | Soil microbial communities from uranium-contaminated site in the Upper Colorado River Basin, Wyoming, United States - RVT155D38 (version 2) ... | reverse complement strand
CGGCGTCGCTACCGAGGTGCTCCCGGTGCGCCACTACCCACACAAAGACCTGGCTGCCCACATCCTTGGCTACGTCGGCGAGATCTCTCCGGACGAGCTGAAGTTGGATCACTTCAAGAACGTTCGCCCCTCGTACGGACCCGGTGATCTGGTCGGCAAGGACGGTGTGGAGTACTACCACGACCGGTTCCTGAGGGGTAGGCCGCAGATCGACAAGGTCATCGTGAACTCCAACGGCGATCCGGTCGCGTCCAGCAGGCAGCAGGAAGAAACGCCTGGCCGCGATCTCAGGCTGTCGGTTGATCTCGACATCCAGAAAGCGACCGAAGAAGCACTCCTCGCCGGTCTCATGGCCGCACGATCGGCCACCTTCCGGGCCCCTGCTGGAGCGGTCGTGGTGATGGATCCCAACGACGGCGGCATCGTGGCCATGGCCAGCCTTCCCGACTACGACCCGTCGATGCTCGCGGACGGCTTGACCTTCAAGGAGCTGGACACCCTAGGGGGCAAGACACGGGACAACTACGACGACGACGCGTTGTTGAACCGCGCGACCCAATTGACTAAGGCACCAGGATCGACGTTCAAGGTCGTGACCGCGGGGGCCGCGATGGCGACCGGCGTCGCGGATCCATACACCCAGGTCGAGTGTGATGGTTCGTCTGTATTCCCACCGGAAGGTGGCCCGGGGAGCATCGTGTTCCGGAACTGGACCTCCCGCTACTACGGCTATATCGGCTTCCCACTGTCTCTGGAGGTGTCTTGCGACACGTTCTATTACGAGCTCGGCTGGCGGATGGAAGAGGCGTACGGCGCGGCGAACGGGGACGGAACCGAGAAGTTCCAGAAGTACATGCGTCGGGCCGGTTTCGGACATCCAACGGGGGTCGACCTCCGTTATGAGCGCGCCGGTGTGGTCCCCGACCGCGAGTGGTGTCTTGAGGGACAGGAAGAGATCAGCGAAGACTGGTGCATCGGCGCGGACTGGCTTCCGGGTTACACGGTGAACATGTCGATCGGTCAGGGCGATCTGGTCGTTACTCCGCTCCAGATGGCGGTGACGTATGCGGCGATCGCCAACGGGGGCAAAGTGATGCGTCCGCGGATCGGTTGGGAGCTGGAGACGCCTACATCGACGGATACGAGCGAGACGATGAAGACTTTCCGCTCTTCCGTTCAGGCCAAGCTTCCTCTCGAATCCACAGAGATAGAGGTGATCCGGGAAGGTCTTGTGGATGTAGTTACGGGCGGGAGCGGCACCGCGGTATCGACGTTCGCCGGTTTCCCGTTGGATCGGTTCCCGATCGCAGGGAAGACCGGAACGGCGCAGATCGGAGAGGCGGATGCCGACCGAAACGACGCGTGGTTCGTCTCCTATGGGCCGGTCGATTCACCCCAGTACGTGATCTCGGTGCTCGTGCAGGATGCCGGCCACGGTGGGACGAGCGCGGGACCGATCGCTCGTCAGATCTGGGAAGCGATCTTCGACGTCGACAAGAACACCGATGTCCGTCTCGGTGCAGACAGTTCCGGGTGATCAAGGTGGCCATGGAAGGATTCTTCGGAGAATCGGTCGATCGGATCGGCGGAGAGCCGATCTCGGCGCGTATGGCGAGGAAAGCGCCGATGCGCCATCTCGATCCGTCGCTGCTCATGGTGACGCTGATGTTGGGCGCCTACGGCGTGATCATGGTCCATTCGACGACGACCAACAGCCAGGGTGTGGATCCCCAGATCTTCTTCTCGAGGCAGGTCGCCTTCCTCGTGGCCGGCATCGTGGCCCTGTTGGTGGTCAGCTTCTTCGATTACCGCTACATCGGGAGTCTTGCGCCGGTCATCTACGGCATCACGGTCGCTGCCCTTGTCCTCGTGCTTACACCCCTTGGCACCCTGCGTTCGGGCGCGACGCGCTGGATAAGCGTCGGTCCCTTCGAAGCTCAACCTTCGGAATTAGGAAAGGTAGCGGTCATCATCTGTCTTGCCGCGCTCCTCGCACAGAGGAAAGGAGAGGTCAGAAGCAGGGACGTGGCGCTCAGTGTGGGTTTGGTTGCGGTACCGAGCTACTTGATCTACGAACAACCCGACCTCGGCACCATGATGGTATTCGTCGCGCTCTTGGGAGCCGCGCTGCTCTGCGCCGGGACGAAGATCCGGCACTTCGTGACGCTCGGCGTTCTTGGTCTCGTCGGCATCATCATCGTCCTGCAAGCTGGGCTGCTGCAGGACTACCAGATCCAACGGTTGACTTCGTTCCTGGATCCGAACCCCGACGTCCAGTCGGTCGGCTACAACTTGACCCAGTCGAAGATCGCGATCGGCTCCGGAGGCATGCAGGGCAAAGGTCTCGGCGGCAAGAACACCCAGACATCTCTCGACTTCGTGCCCGAGCAACACACCGACTTCATCTTCACGGCGGTGGGGGAACAACTGGGGTTCCTAGGTTCGGCCACACTTCTGGGGATGTTCGCCTTCTTGATGTGGAGGGGCTTGCGCATCGCCGCCATGTCGCGCGACCTCTTCGGAACTCTGCTCGCGGCTGGGATCGTCGCGTTGTGGGGGTTCCAGATCTTCGTAAACGTCGGGATGACCATGGGCATCATGCCCATCACCGGCATCCCGTTGCCATTCATCTCTTATGGAGGATCTTCGTTGATAACCAATTACATCGCAGTAGGACTACTGCTCAACATCCACATGCGGCGGTACCTGTGAGCGGACCCGAGCCCAAGCGGCGTGAGCGAGCAGCAGATCTGGAAGGCGGAAAGCCTCCCGAGATCGGGGCCGATGTACGCCGTGCGGCGTCCAGGACCGAGAAAGAGGCCGAACCCAAGGCCGAACCCAAGGTCGAGCCCAAGAAGGAGACCAAGGCGCGGTCGAGATCGCGTCCCAAGCGCGAGAAGGCCACTCCCAGAACCGATGCGGGACCCGGCGACGCCGCCCCCGGCGACACGCAATCCAAGACCGACCAGCAGCCGGAGCAGAAGGCCGAGCCCAAGAAGAAGTCGACCCGGCGCAGGAGCACCACCAAGAAGACCGCGGAACCGAAGAAAGAGAAGGCGCAGGCCGTGGAGTCGAAGCCTCGGGGTAAGCCGTCCGAGAAGTCCTCCACGCCTTCCAAGAGCTCCCGAAGTAGACAGAAGGGCCGGGGGCCCCGCAAACGATCGCAGCCTCCACCGCTTGCCACCGACCGCGTCATGTTGGTGCACAACGATCCCAAGGGGATCCGCGTGGCCGTGCTCGAGGAAGGCGAAGTCGTCGAGCACTATGTAGCGCGACCCGAAGATCGTTCGATCGCAGGGAACGTCTACCTGGGCAAGGTCCAGAACGTGTTACCGGGCATGGAGGCTTCGTTCATAGATTTCGGTGAATCGAGGAACGGCGTGCTGTACGCGGGCGAGGTAGGCATCGCCGGCGACGAAGGCGAGGACATCCCGCGGATCGAGACGGTCCTACGGTCGGGACAGCCGATCCTCGTCCAGGTCACGAAGGATCCGATGACCCACAAGGGGGCCCGTCTCACGGCCCTCGTGTCGATCGCCGGACGTCACCTCGTTCTGGTTCCCAACCAGAAGTCGCTTGGGGTGTCGCGTCGTCTGCCGGACAAGGAGCGGGTGCGTCTGCGCGAGATCGCTCAGGACATCATCCCCGACAAGCACGGTCTGATCATCCGCACGGCAGCCGAAGGAGCGAGCCGAAGGGACCTCGAACGCGATCTGGAACGCGTGGTCGAGACGTGGGAAGAGATCGAGAAGAAGCAGAGGTCGGCAAAGGCTCCGGCATTGCTCTACGAAGAGCCCGAGCTCGAGCTGCGCATCATCAGGGACCTCTTCAACCGCGAGGTGCAGATGTGCATCGTGGACGACCCCGCTCTGGAACGGAAGCTGCGTGATTACATCCGCGCTACGACACCCGACCTCGACCACCGGCTCGAGCTCTATGAGGGGCGCCTGCCCATCTTCGAGGAGTACCGGATCGTCGAGCAGATCCGCAAGTCGCTCGACCGCCGCGTCTGGCTGCCGTCCGGTGGGCACCTGGTCATCGACAGGACCGAGGCCATGACGGTGATCGACGTCAACACGGGCAAGTTCGTCGGCAAGTCGAACCTCGAAGAGACCGTCTTTCGAACCAACAAAGAGGCTGCGGTCGAGGTCTCCCGCCAGCTTCGCCTCCGGGATATCGGCGGGATCATCGTCATCGACTTCATCGACATGGAGGATGCCAAGAACCGCGAGGAGGTTCAGAAGGTCTTCAGGGCAGAGCTCGAGAGGGATCGGACCCGTACGCAGGTCTTCGACATCACCCCGCTCGGTCTGGTCCAGATGACCCGGAAGAACGTGTCGGCAGGCATCGTCGAGGCCTTCAGCGACCCGTGCCCCACCTGCGAGGGTCGGGGCCTTCTGATCCACGACGTGGACTAGGGGGCCGAGGGTCGGTTATCCTTTGTCGGCCCTCGTTCGGGGGCCGTTTGTACTCTCCAAGGAGAAGCTTTGTACGCCATCATCCGCGCGGGCGGGAAGCAGCACAAAGTCACCAAGGGTGACGTCATAGAGGTCGAGAGGGTCAAGGAATCCTCTGACTCGCTCGAGTTCGTCCCCCTGCTGGTGGTGGACGACAAGGGCAAGGCCCGTTCGGGCAAGTCCGACCTGGCCGACGCCCGGGTGACGGCGACCGTCCTCGGCGAGACCAAAGGGCCCAAGATCGAGGTCGTCAAGTACCGCAACAAGACGGGCTACCGCCGCAATACGGGGCACCGCCAGAAATACACGAGCATCCAGATCGACGACATCAAGCTGACCGCGGGGCGGTCGTCGTCGTCGAAGGCCTCAGCCACGAAGACCGAAGCAAAGACCGAAGAGGAGTAGCTCGATGGCACATAAGAAGGGCGCCGCTTCCTCCCGTAACGGACGTGAATCCGAGTCCAAGCGGCTCGGGGTCAAGGCCTACGGCGGCGAGACGGTGCAGGCGGGAACGATCATCATCCGCCAGCGCGGGACCAAGGTTCACCCCGGGCTGAACGTCGGCAAGGGTGGTGACGACACGTTGTTCTCTAAGTCGGACGGCGTCGTTAAGTTCCATCAGATGCGCGGCCGCCGCGTCGTCTCCGTAGTAGCCGAATAGCTTCCTGCGTTCCTAGCGGGGCTTCCGCCCCCTAGTCGTCGCTGAGGATCCGCAGAGGAACCCCACATGGCCTTCGTAGACGAAGTCACGATCCATGCCCTCGCGGGCGCCGGAGGTAACGGGGCCGTCGCCTTCCATCGAGAGCCGTACAAGCCACGGGGCGGGCCGGACGGCGGTAACGGTGGGGACGGCGGAAGCGTGATCCTCACCGCCGACGAATCGGTCGGCACGCTCCTCGAGCTTCGCGACCATCCCCACGTCAAGGCTCCCAAAGGTGCTCACGGGGAGGGCAAGCGCAAGCACGGCGCCAACTCCGCCGACCGGATCGTGCTCGTCCCGCCCGGAACGATGGTCTACGACGAGGCCGGCGTATTGCTCGCCGACCTCGCAGGACCCGGCGACAGCATGGTCGCGGCGCGCGGCGGCAAGGGGGGTCGCGGCAACGCACATTTCACCTCCTCGACCCGCCGGACGCCGGGGTTCTCCGAGATGGGCGAGCCCGGCGAGGAACGGAAACTGCGTCTCGAGCTGCGATTGCTCGCCGATGTGGGACTGGTCGGTTTCCCCAACGCGGGTAAGTCGACCTTGATCTCTCGTATCTCTGCGGCGAAGCCGAAGATCGCGGACTATCCATTCACCACCTTGGTACCGAACCTCGGTGTCGTGAAGCACGGAGAGGACACCTTCGTGGTGGCAGACATCCCCGGTCTTGTCCCGGGCGCGTCCGAAGGGAAAGGCCTCGGTTATCGGTTCCTGCGGCACGTGAGCCGGGCCGCGGTGCTGGTCTTCCTCGTCGATCTCGCTGCGATCGATCGCGATCCGAGCGACGACTTCGAGGTGCTGAAGCGAGAGCTCGAAGCGTTCGATCCCGAGCTCGCATCCCGGCCCGCCCTGGTCGTCGCAACTAAGACCGATGCTGTACCGGACGCCGAGATCCCGGAGGGAGCCTTGCCGATCTCTGCGGTGTCGGGACAGGGCCTCGATACTCTGCTGCGTGTGCTCGCCGAGATGGTCAAGGAATCGCGCGCTACGGCCCCCCACCGGAAAGGCTACGTCCGTCATGTCGTTCGTGACGACCCCACAACGATCTCGAGGGAAGACAAAGCCTGGCGCGTGCGCGGCCGTCAGGTCGAGAAGCTGATCGCGACTACCGACATGGACAACGAGGAAGCGCTGCACCGGCTGCAGAAGAAATTGATCAGCATGGGGGTCGAGCGCGACCTCGCCGCGGCTGGAGCCGTCGAAGGTGACGAGGTCCGTATCGGCAACATGGCCTTCGACTTCGAACCGGACTTCCGATGAGGCCTCGGCTGGTCTCCGGGGACCGACTCGTGGTCAAGGTCGGAACCTCCTCGATCGTCGACGGCGAGGGCCATCCTGACGAGGCGCGGCTGGCGGGGCTATGCGATGGGGTCGCGGAGGCGCGCCGAGCCGGGATCCAGGTGATCCTCGTCTCCTCCGGCGCGATCGCGGCCGGCTTGCAGCCCCTGGGACTAGGGTCCCGTCCCGCAGATATCCCCTCCCTCCAAGCGGCCGCGGCCGTAGGCCAGGGCCGGCTACTCCAGCGCTACAGCGAGCTGCTGGCGAACCGCGGTCTCGTGTGCGCGCAGATGCTTCTCACCCAGCACGACTTCGTCCATCGCCAGCAGTACCTCAATGCGAGGAACACGTTGGATCGTCTGTTGGCGCTGGGAGCGATCCCGGTGGTCAACGAGAACGACACTGTCGCCACGGACGAGATCCGCTTCGGCGACAACGATCGTCTCGCAGCCCTCGTCGCGAACCTTGCACGGGCCAAACTCTTGGCGTTGCTGACCGACACCCGGGGCCTCCACGAGCGAGATCCCAAGAAACATCCCGATGCTCCCTTGTTGGATGAGGTCGAGCGCATCACCCCGGAACTCGAACGAGCCGCTGGGGGCCGGGGGACCGATGTCTCCACGGGAGGCATGGCTTCGAAGATCGCTGCCGCCTGGGTAGCTACTTTCTCGGGGGTCGGGGTGGTCGTCGCCTCCGCCGAGGAGGCCACGCTCGAAGGCTTGATCTCTGGTGGATCGGTCGGCACCTTCTTCCATCCGCATCCCACCAGGGCCTCCGCGCGCCGCCTCTGGATCGCATTCGCTCAACCCCCTAAGGGGACGGTCGTAGTGGACGAAGGCGCCCGGCGAGCGATGGTGGGAAGCAACCGCAGCCTTCTGGCCGTCGGGGTCGTTGACGTGCAAGGAACCTTCGAAGCGGGAGCCACCGTGGACGTTATGCAGGTCGGAGGAGAGGTTTTCGCGCGCGGATTGGTACGCTACGACTCCAAGGAACTGATCGAAGCACGCGGCAAACCCACCGTCGAGCTCGCAGGCCGCGAAGTGATCCATCGAGACGAGCTCATCATCCTGGAGGGCTGACATGACAACCGTCACATCGATCTGTCGGCGGGCATCGGACGCTTCGGCGCAGATCGCAACCCTCACTTCTGGTGTCAAGGATGCCGCCCTCGAGGCCATGGCGGGTGCCCTCGAAGCTTCCGCCGACCGGTTGCAGGAAGCGAATCGCTTCGATGTGGACGCGGCCCGAGAAGGCGGCACATCCGAGACACTGATCGACCGCCTGACGCTGACGTCGTCTCGTCTGGCGTCGATGGCCGCCGGCCTCCGTTCCATTGCCGCGCAGCCGGACCCGATCGGCGAGGTCGTGGAGGGCTGGACCCGCCCCAACGGATTGTCGATCCAGAAGATGCGCGTCCCTCTCGGTGTCGTCGCGGTCATCTACGAGGCCAGGCCGAACGTCACAGCCGACGTCGCGGGCCTCTGTCTCAAGTCGGGGAACGCCTGCGTGCTGCGAGGCTCGTCGATCGCGGTGAACTCGAACAAGGCGATCGTCGAGGTCCTAGTAGAAGCTGCGACCGGCGCGGAGGTACCACAGGACGCGATCCAACTGATCGAAGACACCAGCCGTGCTTCGGCGGTCGAGCTGATGCAAGCGAAGGGCCTCGTCGATCTGCTCGTTCCTCGGGGCGGCAAGGCGTTGATCGAGTCGATCGAGGAGAATGGGAGAGTTCCGTTCATCATCGATGGCGACGGCAATTGTCATGTGTACGTGGACAGTGCTGCGGATCTCGATCGCGCCACGGACATCATCGTGAATGCGAAGACATCGCGCCCGAGTGTGTGCAACGCGGCCGAAACCTTGTTGGTGCACGAGGAGATCGCCGATAAGTGGTTGCCCGGCGCGCTCGATTCCCTTGGGTCGAAGGGCGTAACGATCAGAGGCGACGAGCGCGCGTGCCAGCTGTGGACCGATGCCGAGCCCGCCACGGACGAAGACTGGGCGACGGAGTACCTCGACCTGAAGCTAGCCGTGCGCGTGGTGCCGTCGCTCGACGAGGCGATCGCACACGTCAACCGCTTCGGGACCTCTAACGCCGACGCGATCGTGACAGAGGATCTCTCGGCGGCTCGCCGCTTCGTGCGGGAGGTGGATTCCGGCTCGGTGTTCGTGAACGCCTCGACGCGCTTCTCCGACGGCGGCGAGTTCGGGTACGGCGCGGAGATCGGGATCTCGACCCAGAAGCTCCACGCCCGCGGACCGATGGGCCTGCGCGAGCTCACCACCCAGAAGTACGTGGTGTGGGGCGATGGGCAGGTCAGGGCCTGACTCGCCACATCAGTACCCCGCTATTCCACCCCCTATAGGTGCGAATCGGGTTCACTAGCACGATGGAACCTTCCGCGAGCCCACCGGCGCGCCTCGGCATCCTGGGCGGCACCTTCGATCCGATACATCTCGGCCATCTCGTGGCCGCCTCCGAAGCGATGCATCGTTTCGAGCTGGATCGAGTCGTCCTCGTACCCGCCGGACGCCCGTGGCAGAAGTCGGAGTTCTCCGACGCGGAGGATCGTTTGATGATGACGACGCTGGCGGCGGCCACGCATCCACGTCTCTCGGTCTCCCGCATCGAGATCGACCGGAGAGGACCCACCTACACCGTCGACACGCTCGAAGCCTTACGCGCGTCCTTCCCCGATGCGGCTCTCTTCTTCATCGTGGGGGCCGACGTCGCGATGGAGCTGAAGACCTGGCATCGGGTCGATGCGATCGCATCGCTGGCAACCGTTGTTGCCGTGAACAGGCCGGGCTCGGAGCTGACCGGCAGGACGACGGAACCGGGACTACCGAAGGTGGAAGTGCTGGAGATGCCGGCTCTGGACGTGTCGTCGACCGAGATCCGGCGGCGGGTGGCCACTGGGGCGCCGATCGACTATCTGGTGCCTGCGGACGTTGCCGCATACATACGTGATCGAGATCTGTATACAGATGTCAGGGAGGCCCGCGGTGCATGAACCGGTAGGACCTCGAAGCGAAGCGCTGAGATCTCGGCGGGCCAAAGCTCGGCGCAAGCTGTTCACGACGGGAGGGGTGGCCGGTTTAGTAGCGGTCCTTCTGGCGATCGGAGGTGTCGCCTATCTCGCTACCGACCAGGGGCCGAAAGACACTCCGGCGCCACAGCCGTCCGGCTCCCTGGAGGATTCGGTTACGTCCACCTTGATCTTCGGTTCACGCGAGACCGGAGGCGGAGCAGTGTGGCTCGCGCTGGTGACCTACGACCACGACACCGAGACCGGATCGGTGGTGTACATCCCGGCACATACCGCGGTCGAAGTGCCCGGGCGAGGTCTGCAAGGGGTAGGGGATGCGCTCGCTTCCGGTGGGCCACCGTTGCTCATGGTCAGCACCGAGAACCTGCTTGGGATCGACGTTGACAACTACCTGGATCTATCGGATCGCGACGCCCGCGTCCTCTTCGAGGCGACCGGCCCGATCTCCGTCGACGTTCCGGCCGAGGTCAGTGTGGCGGTGGGGAATGACCGCTCCCGGTTGATATTCGACGAAGGTCTTCAGCGACTTGGCGCCTCCTTCCTCGTGGAGCTCCTCTACATTCGAGGTCTCGATTCCGATGACGTGGAGCTGGGGAACCGCCACGTCGCATTCTGGGATGCTCTCTTCGATTCTTTCGCATCAGAACCCGAGAACCTTGCGGAGGCAGTGAGATCGGCCGGCGGCTCTTTGGTCGAATCGGATGCAGACCCTGCCGACCATGCCCGGTTGCTGTCGGCTCTCGCACGTCTCGACCGCTCCGAGAGGATCATCACGAGCTTGCCGGTGCAGCAGGTGAGCGTGGGCGGCAGCGAGCTCTATTCGGTTGATCGCGCCGAGGTCGTGGCCCTTCTCGAGGACCTGGACATCGGATCCGGGACCCAGCAAGACGAGGTGAGGGTCCAGGTGCTCAACGGGAACGGCGTTCCCGGCATCGGCCAAGAGGTCTCCAAACGCCTGATCGACGCCGGCTTCCGCGTCGTCCTGACGGGCAATGCCAGGCGACTGAACTACCAGACCACTCTGATCATCACTTACGACGCTTCCGAGGCCGGCCAGGCGCTGGCAGAGCGGGCGAGAAAGCTCGTCGGGGTGGGTCAGGTGCAGGTCTCCGAGCAGTCCCAAGGTATCGTGGACCTCACGATCGTGATCGGAAAGGACTTCCTGCGAACACGTTGAACGGCCCGGGCTCCGACCTAGTCGAAGCGGCCGCGGCAGCAGCTTCCTCCAAGAAGGCCGAGCGCATCGTGATCTTGGACGTGTCCAAGCAGCTGGTGATCACAGACCACTTCGTGATCTGTAGTGGCTCCTCGGACCGCCAGGTCAAGTCGATCGCCGACGAGATCCAGAAGGTCCTGGCGGCCGACATGAACGTGAAGCCGTTCCGGCGCGAAGGGGAGCGAGAGGGCCGTTGGGTGCTCTTGGACTACGTCGACTTCGTGGTGCACGTGTTTCACACGGAAGACCGGGAGTACTACGACCTGGAACGGCTGTGGTCGGACGCACAGAAGATCGAATACTTGGACGAAGGATGGGACGAGGATGAGCGGACGAGGGCGGCGACGTAGGCGGAGGCGGCCGGCCGGAGAAGGCAGCCGGCAGCCACGTCGAGAGACCGCGGCGCAGAGCCAGGGACCGCAGGGCCAAAGTGAGGCCGGGCAGTCGTCCAGGCGGTCGCGGAACCGTCGCCGCCGCGGGCGCGGCGGGGGAGAGCGTCAGTCGAGCTCTCCCAAGTCGTCGGAGGATCTGGTCCGAGCGCTGCCCAAGCCGCGACCGGAGATGCTCACGCTGCCCCCGGACGGCACGACGCTAGAACAGGTGATCGGCGATCTGCAGTCCGAGCATGGCGTTCCGCAGTACCCGCAGGAGTTCCGCATCACGCTCAAGGTCGCCGAGGAGCGCGATCGCGAGCGAACCGCTCCCGCAGATGCTCCCGCTCGAGACGCGGCCGAGGCGAGCCGCGCCCCCGCGGCTGAAGACGGTGGGCCCCGACGCGAGAAGGCCCCTTCTCTCCGCGGTGGTGAAGGGGGGCCTTCGGGTGGTGCTGCCCCTGGACGTCGCCGCCGACGTGGTCGTCGCCGGCGCCGTGGTGGGGGCGGTGGAGGAGGTGCTGCCGGTGGGAACGGTCCTGCTGGTGGTGGGGGTGATTCCCCTTCGGGCGGAGGCGAGCCCGCCTAGCTCCTAACTGCCCGCACTATCGCCGCGTGCATGCCATCGGCGACCTCGTGCGTCGGCGTGATGGCGATCGAGTGGAACCCAGCATCCCGCAGACCTGCTTCGTATTCCGAGAACGACAATGCACCCGCGATACAGCCGACGTAGCTGCCGCGTTCGGCTCGCTGTTGTGGATCGAGATCGTCGTT
>Ga0299913_10004382_pt1 | contig 11850 bp, 9 predicted proteins | sample RVTome_9_FD_201360 | JGI IMG/M metagenome (GOLD analysis project Ga0299913, IMG submission 201360) | Soil microbial communities from uranium-contaminated site in the Upper Colorado River Basin, Wyoming, United States - RVT155D38 (version 2) ... | reverse complement strand
GGAGTTCCGTCAGGGCAAGTCCCGCGAAACGAAGCTGGCGCAACAGCAGGCTTCGCGGCTCGAGGACATGTTCAGCCAGATGACGGAAGCAGAGGGCGCCGTCGTACCGCTATTGATCAAGTCCGATGTCCACGGCAGCGCCGAGGCATTGCGGGACGCATTGACCAAACTTTCGAACGACGAAGTCAAGGTGAAAGTAATCAGCTCGGGCGTCGGCGGCATCACCGAATCCGATGCAACCCTTGCAGCCGCATCGAACGCCGTAATCATCGGTTTCAACGTGCGTGCGGACAGCGCCGCCAGGGCCACAATCAAGGAGTCCGGCGTCGACATTCGCTACTACAGCATTATTTACGAAGCAATCGACGACGTTAAATCGGCAATCAGCGGTCTGCTCCGTCCTGAAATCCGCGAGACCATCGTCGGTCTTGCCGAAGTCAAGGAGGTGTTCCCGTCGCCCAAACTCGGAAACGTCGCAGGTTGCATCGTCCTGGAAGGTTTTGTAAAGCGCGCCAATCCTATCCGCGTGCTGCGCGAGAACGTCGTTATTTACGAAGGCGAGCTGGAATCACTGCGCCGCTTCAAGGATGACGTCAACGAAGTGCGCGCCGGTACCGAATGCGGGATCGGTGTCAGGAACTACAATGACATCAGGATCGGCGATCAGATCGAGTGCTACGAGCGTGTCGAAGTTGCCCGCACACTTGAATGAGTTGTGCCGTTTGCAGAGCGCGCTCGTCACGGATTAAATGTTATGCCACGCGAATTTTCACGCAGCCAGAGGCTGGGGGCGCAGGTATTGCGCACCTTGAGCGAATTGTTGCGTTTCGAAACCAAGGATCCGAGCCTGTCGACCGTGTCGCTGACGGCTGTGGACCTGTCGCGTGACCTTGGGGTGGCCAAGGTTTATTACAGCCTGCTCAATCCGGACGACGACCTGCAGCCGGTACAGGAAGGCCTGCAGAGGGCAGCAGGATTCCTGCGCGGCAGGCTTGGCAAATCCCTGGAGATCCGCCACGTTCCCGAGTTGCGGTTCGTGCACGACGACAGCATCGCGCACGGCGTGGAAATGAGCAGGTTGATCGACAGCGCCGCCAGGTCCGACAGCGAGGGCTCCGCATGACCGCGGCATCGTCCGTTCGACGTCATGCTGTCGCGGTGAACGGCCTGCTGCTGCTGGATAAGCCTGCCGGCCTTACGTCGAACCAGGCACTGCAGAAAGTGAAACGCCTGCTCAATGCAAAGAAGGCAGGCCATACCGGCAGCCTCGACCCCGCTGCAACCGGAATGCTGCCGCTTTGCTTCGGTGAAGCCACGAAGATCTGCGCCTACCTGCTTGCCGCCGACAAGTCGTACCGTGTAACGGCGCGCCTCGGAGAGGGGACCGATACCGGCGATGCGGAGGGGAAGATCGTTGAAACCGCCCCTGTACCCGATCTCGCAGACGAAGACTGGAAACGGATATTTCTGCAGTTCACCGGGGAGATCGAGCAGGTACCGCCGATGTATTCGGCACTGAAGAAAGACGGTAAACGACTGTATGAACTGGCAAGACAGGGACAGGTCGTCGACCGCGACGCGCGCCGCATCCGGATTTACGAGATGCAGTTGCTCGAGGCGCGTGGAAACCGGCTGGTGTTCCGGGTCCGCTGTTCCAAAGGCACCTACGTCAGGACACTGGTCGAAGACGTCGCGAAGGCGGCGGGTACTGTGGCGCACACCGCTGCCCTGCACCGTGAGACGGTAGGGGATTTTCAGGCCGGGGACATGCTCGACCTGCCGTCCGCCGAGAAACTGGCGGAAGCCGGTCCGGATGCCCTGCGCGGGTATCTGATACCGGCAGACCAGGCCCTGCAACAATGGCCGGAGCGCCGCATTGGCCCTGATGCCGCTCGCCGTTTCAATGACGGTCAGTCCATCATCGTGAGCGCTGCGGATACGGGCGCCGCTACCGGGCATGTACGGGTGTACGAGGGTGCCAACGGGTTCCTCGGCGTGGGTGAGCTGACAGGGGACGGTATGCTGACACCGCGCCGGATTTTCAGGGCAGGGAGTTGAGGCGGACCGTTCGCGTTAATAACGGCTGCACGCCGGCGAACCCTGATTTTGCGCCTTTTGGCTGTTACTGGACCTGCTCAGACGCTAGAATAGCGCGCTGCCAAAGGGCCGGTCGACACGGACAACAAGAGAACGATTGGAGTAGTTAAGAGATGTCACTGTCAAGTGAAACGAAAAGCAGCATTATTGAAGAGTATTCTCTTGGAGATGCTGATACCGGCTCGCCTGAAGTACAGGTCGCGTTACTGTCTGCACGCATTTCCGAGCTTACCGGCCATTTTGGCCAGCACGTAAAAGATCATCATTCCCGGCAGGGGCTCCTGAAGATGGTGAACAAGCGACGCAAGTTGCTCGATTACCTGAAAGCCAGGGACCCGGACCGGTATCGCAAGCTGATCGAGCGCCTGGGTCTCCGCCGATAACTCCGGACAACGGCGCCATCGGCGATGATTGACCCGACGAACCGGCCCTAGACGGGCTTACGTGCGTCGGCTGCCCGGCAGTTTTGCATACTTCGCATTCCCTGCCGACGCCAACTTATCAAATATTCGAGTACACAAGTGAAATCAATCAAGAAGACGTTCCAGTACGGTGAACATCAGGTATCTATAGAAACGGGCGCTGTGGCTCGACAGGCCGACGGTGCGGTTCTCGTCGATATGGCGGAGACGGTCGTTCTCGTTACCGCCGTCGGCAGAAAAACCGCAGAGCCGGGTCGGGACTTTTTCCCGCTGACCGTCAACTACCAGGAACGGACCTACTCCGCAGGCAAGATCCCGGGCGGATTCTTCAAGAGGGAAGGACGACCCAGCGAAAAAGAAACACTGGTTTCGCGCCTGATCGACAGGCCGCTGCGTCCGCTTTTTCCCAAGGGCTTCACTAATGAAGTCCAGGTGATCGCCACCGTCATCTCGCTGAATCCCGACGTGGACCCCGACATTCCGGCGCTCCTCGGAGCATCCGCCGCGCTCGCGATATCCGGCATGCCGTTTGCCGGTCCGATCGGTGCCGCGAAAGTCGGCTACAAGGATGGTAACTACATCCTCAATCCGGGAATCGGAACGCTTGCTGATTCGCAACTCGAACTTGTGGTAGCGGGAACTTCGGACGCCGTGCTGATGGTGGAATCGGAGGCAAAAGGCCTGCCCGAAGATGTCATGCTCGGGGCGGTCATGTACGGCCACGAGCACATGCAACAGGCGATCAAGGTGATCAACGAGCTGGCCGCCGAGGCCGGCAAACCGGCCTGGGAATGGCAACCGGCGGCGGCGAATTCGGAACTCGATTCACTGGTCGCGACGGTCGCTGAAACAGCACTCGCCGATGCCTATCGGATTACCGACAAACAGGAGCGGCAGACGCGTGTCGCGGAAGCCAAGTTGGCGGCCATTGCCTCCCTGCCGACCGGTGAGCCTGCTCGCTGGACGGACGAGGACGTAAAAGGCGCCTTGTCAAAGCTCGAGAAACGCATCGTCCGCAACCGTGTCATAGCCGGCGAACCACGCATCGACGGCCGTGACCAGAAGACTGTGCGACCCATCCACATCGAAGTGGGCGTGCTGCCGCGTGCGCACGGCTCTGCCTTGTTCACGCGCGGTGAAACGCAGGCACTGGTAGTGACAACGCTCGGTACGGGACGTGACGCTCAGATCATTGACGCGATCGAGGGTGAGCGCAAAGAGCCATTCATGCTGCACTACAATTTCCCTCCATACTGCGTGGGCGAGACGGGTTTCGTCGGTTCGCCGAAACGGCGTGAGATCGGCCATGGCAAACTTGCACGCCGCGGCATCCAGGCCGTCATGCCGTCCGCCGAGGAATTTCCATATGTCATCCGGGTCGTTTCGGAGATTACGGAGTCGAACGGCTCGAGTTCCATGGCGTCCGTGTGCGGAACCAGCCTGGCGCTGATGGACGCGGGCGTGCCGACCAAAGCGCCGGTTGCCGGCGTTGCCATGGGCCTGGTCAAGGAAGGCGACAACTTTGCCGTATTGACGGATATTCTCGGTGACGAGGATCATCTGGGCGACATGGATTTCAAGGTTGCGGGCAGCTTTGAGGGCATCACCGCTCTGCAGATGGACATCAAGATTCAGGGAATCACCCGGGAGATCATGAGCCGGGCGCTCAATCAGGCCAAGGATGCTCGCCTGCACATACTTTCCGAAATGAATTCCGTGATCGCCGCGCCGCGCGAGAAGATGTCGGAATGGGCGCCAACGATCATCACGTTCAAGATCGATCCTGAAAAGATTCGCGACGTCATCGGCAAGGGCGGTGCGGTTATTCGTGCGATGACGGAGGAGACCGGTGCCTCCATCGATATCGAGAATGACGGCACGGTGCGAATTGCTTCAGTCGACGGCGCGTCCGGCAGGGAAGCACGTCGGCGCATCGAGCTGATCACGGCGGATGTCGAAGTAGGGCGCATCTACGAGGGCAAAGTGGCTCGCCTCATGGATTTCGGAGCCTTCGTGACGATTCTGCCAGGCAAGGACGGCCTCGTGCATATCTCGCAGATATCCAATGAACGTGTGGAAAAAGTGAGCGACAAGCTCGCCGAGGGCGACGTAGTAAGGGTCAAGGTTCTCGAAGTCGACCGACAGGGCCGCGTTCGTCTTTCCATGAAGGAAGTCGAAGCCGCCTAGGTAATCGACACGAACCGCGAGGCTGGGTAGAACCTCTCCAGGAGCCCGACCGCCATGGATGGCGGGAGTGCAGATCACGCAGGAGCGGGTGGTTGCGCGTGTCGACGTCAAAGACCCGGAATCGCTCCGACCTCATTTCGCTGCTCCAGAAGCTCGGCTTGCAGGAACTCGACGATCCGCCTCGGCAGGTAATACCTGGGCTGCCACGGCGTTCCACCTTCGATGAATCCAACGTGCCCGCCTCGCTCACTCACTTCGAGGGTTACGAAGTCGGAGAGCCGGCTTTCGTCCGGAATGATGTCGGGCCGGAGAAACGGGTCGTCGAGCGCGTTAATGACCAGGGTCGGGCGCTGGATGGTTCGCAGGAATCCCAGCGAGCTGCACCGGTCGTAATAGTCGTCCTTGCTTGCAAAGCCATGCAGCGGTGCCGTGACCGCGTCATCGAACTCGGCGAAGGTGGTGGCCCGCATTGCCCGGTCCCAGTCGAAGGCCGCCGTGTGCCGGTTGAATTTCCGCCTGACGGAAATCTTCATGCGACGTAAGAGGTAGTTCTGGTAAAATATTGAAATACCCCGGCTTAGCGCGTCTGATGATACGTGTAAATTCAGCGGTACACTGACCGCCGCGGCAGCCAGCAACGGCGTATCGGCGCCGCTTTCACCCAGATACTTGAGCAAAACGTTGCCGCCAAGCGAGTAGCCTGCGGCCATTAGCGGGCCCTCGTGCCCGTCCGTTCGGAGTTTGTGAACGAAGTAGCGGAGGTCGCTGGTTTCTCCTGCGTGGTAACGGCGCGGCAGCCTGTTGCGGTAGTCGCCGCAGTCGCGAAAATGCAGTACCGCCGCCCGCCATCCGCAGCCGGCAGCGGCATGCAGAAGCTGACGGGCATAGGTGGACTTTGCCGAACTTTCGAGCCCGTGCAACACTACCAAAAGCGGCGATGATTCGGTGGTCCGCGGTACCTCGGTGAGCCAGTCGACGGCCGTGACATCACCGTCCGGCAATTCAAGCATCTCCCGCATGAGCGGCGGACGCGGCAGTCTGAGCAACGGGATAGAGGGAAATACAGTCTGCATATGACGATTCCGAAGCCAGCGGGCGGGCTCAAAGCCGCTTCGCTGGATGCGTCCGCTATGTGCAGTGCTCACTGTTGGTGCCCGGTGCGTTGGAAATAACAGGTCCCCGAATTGCGCCGCGCAATACTTTCGAGCACCCGCGGATTGCCTCTCCAGGTCTCCGCGCGCCGCGCCCGAAACGGCGGGCGTGCGCAAAAAAATGGCCCCCTGCTCGCGCAGGGGGCCGGCCGTGGAGTGTTAACTCCTTCAGGCATCTGCAACAGGGGGCGGGGGAGCGTATCCCTGCTGCAATGCACAAAGTAGGATATTCGCTACCCGCGTGTCAAGCACGATTTGGGCACCCGGCGCCCGCGCACCAGGGAATCTCTGCACAACTCCATCCTGGACTTTCTGCGGAGTCGAAAGGGCAAGGCGAAGCTTCGCCCTTTCTCCCGCGTTATCAATCGCTAACGCGATTGACACTAGCCCGCCTTTTTTTGCTCCCGGGGAATCTGTTGCTTCTCGATCTGGTCGGCGTCGTCGCTGCTTCCGAATCGTCGATGACCATCGTTCTGCTGTGGCTTCCAGCGTGCGAAGGTCACTTGTGCTGCCTTGGAGGTGCCGCCGGCGTCTGCCGCGGCAACGGGCGCGTGCTGGGTCAGGTATACCGACAGGCTTTGCTCCAGGTAAGTTGAGTGCGGCCATGACGTAAGTTCGTCATGGTGACGGATGATCTCGGAGAGAAACGCCTGGCTCATGACAGGATCACCCTGCTGCTCCTGCTCGCTGATTACCTGCAGGAGTACGCAGCGGGTAATGTCATGACCGTTCTTCTTGTCAACTACGACAAATTCGACCTTTCCCAGCACCAGATCCCTGATGTCCGAGAGGGTGATGTAGCGGCTGTCTTCAGTGTCGTAGAGACGGCGATTCGGATATTTTTTGATGACGCGGACACTACTCATTCACTGTCTCACTGTGGCCGGAATCTGACGCCGGCTCGATGACTACCATAGCGGATTTTCGGGCTCAGCCATAGGGTTCGTGCGGCTCGTGCACATTCCGCTTATTCGTCAGGGGATCCAGAGTCCAGTGTTCCGCCGCCCATTCCCAGATTGTCGCTACGCCGGCCGCCGCCAGCTTGTCGGGCGGACCCTGTTCCAGTGCGCGAAGCGCGGCGAACAACGTCGGACCCGCGCGGTCGAGCGGCAGGGCCCCGGCACCCGTCATCTTGCTCAGCTTCTGGCCCGAAGAATTTACCGCCACCGGAATGTGCGCGTATCCGGGGGTCGGGTACCCGAGAAGGCGCTGTAAATGGATCTGTCGCGGCGTGGAGTCCAGCAGGTCCACGCCCCGGACAATCTGGCTGATACCTTGCTCGAAATCGTCGATGACCACGGCCAGGTGGTAGGCAACGAGGCGGTCCCGCCGCTCGATGACAAAGTCGCCGGACTCCGCCTCCAGTCGCATCGCCTGAGGACCCTGGACCACGTCTTGAAAGCCAACGGCCACGTTGTCCGTCCTTACGCGAACCGCGGTCCGTCTCGATCGCGTACCGGTGCGGCAGGTTCCGGGATAGACGGGCCCCATAGGGCCTCTTGGCGCCTGAGCCAGCGCCTGGCGCGAGCAGCCGCAGCGATATGCCTGACCTGCGTCAATCAGACGCGCGACGGCTTCCCGGTGGCGTGGCGTGTTATGGCTCTGATACCGGACAGCGCCGTCCCACTCAAACCCGTACTTCTCCAGCGCCGAGACGATTGCGTCAGCCGCCCCGCGCTGCTCGCGCGGCGGGTCGATGTCTTCGATGCGCAGAATCCACCGTCCGTTCTCGGAGATCGCCTGGAGGTAGCTTGCGGCGGCTGCGAGCAGGGATCCGAAATGCAACGGCCCTGTTGGCGACGGTGCAAACCGGCCGATGTAATCGCCTGCGGTTGCCGGCATTTGGGCGTCCCGGGGTATCGGCGACTTTAGACGAAGCCAACCCCGGGAAGTGCGGTTTTCCGCATCAAGCCCAAACCCCTGCGCCTCACGCGAATCTCACCGATAACGGTCGTCCCGGTCGCGGAACTGTCGTTCCGCAAGCTCCCGACGCTCCTGAGCTTCGAGAGAGAGTGTCGCGACGGGGCGCGCCTCCAGTCGTTTCAGGCCGATTTCCTCGCCGGTTTCGTCGCAGTAGCCATACGTGCCGTCGTCGATCCTGGCCAACGCGGCGTCGATCTTGCGAAGCAGCTTGCGTTCCCGGTCGCGGGTGCGCAGTTCAAGCCCGAATTCCGATTCCTGGGTAGCCCGATCGTTCGGATCCGGAAAATTGGCAGCTTCATCCTGCATGTGATGCACGGTGCGGTCGACTTCGTTCATCAGCTCGCGCTTCCACGCGGTCAGAATCGACCGGAAATGTTCCAATTGCTCCGCGCTCATGTACTCCTCACCGCGGCGTACCGAATACGGTTCGATGCCGTGGATAGGCCCGGCGAGCAGATCCTGCCGGGAGGGCCGCCTGGCGGAGCCATTGCCGCGATTTATCGCCACCGCAGTCTTTCTGGCAGAGGGGGGCGCGGCAGCAGCCGGCTTTTTCCGGCTGGCAGTCTTTGTCGCGGACTTCCCGGCGGACTTCTTGCCGGACTTCGTGCGGCGGGCAGACTTCGTGGACGGCCTGGCAGCCGTTTTCTTGCGGGCGGATTTCCCGGCGCCTTTCGCAGACTTCTTGCTTACCTTTTTCGTGGCCTTCTTCCTTACTGATTTCTTCGACGCGGACTTCTTTGGCCTTTTCCTTGCCGACTTTCTGGAGGTTGCCGGCTTTTTCCGGGCGGCCGCTTTCTTCCTGGACGCCTTCTTCGCCGGAGACTTTTTCGCGCTTATTTTGCGTTTCTTACCTGCGGCCTTCTTGCTGGCAGTCGACTTCCGGGACGCAGTCGTCTTCCTGCCGGTACCAGCACGCTTCTGCTTCTTGCTCGCGGCCTTTTTTGCGGGCATGTTCCACTCCTGCCGGTCCGAGAAAAACGCGGAATTATACATCGGTTGCCCGAACATGGAAGCCTATTTGAATGGGATTTCCCCCCCCCGTCGGGACGCTTTCGCGCCCGGAAAAAGACCGCATTCATGATCCGGCAGAGTCGCTCCGGACGTTCCTTCCAGGTGCACCTCAGCGGCGTGAGCGAAGCTTGTGAATCCGGATATCCTTTGGTGCTTTTTTTTCGATGCGAACGAGCGCTGAAAGCCCGCTTCTGCAATAACTCGCTCGCTGATGTCTGATTGCAGAGACAATCGTTTTATGCGGAGAATTACTTTACACTAGCCCGCATTTCACGGGCGCATGGCGTAAGTCCTTCTGATGCGATTAAGCAAGATAAAGCTCGCCGGCTTCAAGTCATTTGTAGACCCCACCATCATTCCCTTTCCCAGCAACCTTGTCGGTGTCGTCGGCCCGAACGGTTGCGGAAAATCGAATGTGATCGACGCCGTGCGTTGGGTGATGGGGGAAAGTTCCGCAAGCCGCCTCCGCGGTGATTCGATTACTGATGTAATTTTCAACGGTTCGAGTTCGCGCAAACCTGTCGGCGCCTCCTCCGTTGAGCTCCTGTTCGACAACTCCGATTCGACCCTGGACGGCCAGTACGCAAAGTACACGGAACTCGCGATCCGGCGCGAAGTATCCCGCGACGGTATTTCCAATTACTTCCTGAACGGTACCCGTTGCCGCCGCAAGGACATAACGGGCGTGTTTCTCGGTACCGGCCTGGGACCGAGAAGCTATTCGATCATCGAGCAGGGAATGATTTCGCGGCTGATCGAAGCGAAACCCGAAGAGATGCGGATGTTTCTCGAGGAAGCAGCCGGCATTTCGAAGTACAAGGAACGTCGGCGGGAAACCTCGAACCGTATCAAGCACACCAGGGAGAACCTTGATCGGCTGAAAGACGTCCTGGACGAGGTCGAAAAACAGATCAAACATCTGGACAGGCAGGCAAAGACGGCGGAACGCTACGGTCGCTTGAAGGATGCCGAGCGCCGGACGTCGGCCGAACTGCTCGCGCTGCGCCTGCGCGACCTCGACGCACGGGCTGCGGATGCGAATGCGACCTTGTCCGACCGCGAGACCGCCTTGCAGTCGATCATCGCGGAACAACGCAAAACCGAGGCCGGCATCGAGCGGATGCGCATTGTGCAGACCGAGCGGTCGGACGAATGTAATCTTGTTCAGGGACGCTTTTATAAGGCAGGCTCGGAAATCGCGCGGCTCGAGCAGGCCATCGAACACGCTCACGAGCTTCGTGGGCGGCAACAGAAGGATCTGGAGCAGGCGATCGAAGGTGCGAAGGAAATTGCGTCGCACATCAACAAGGACCAGAGCGAGATCGAGCAGCTCGAGCTGTCTCTGAATGAACTGGTGCCTGGTCTGGAGCAAGCCCGCGAGGGTGAGCGTCAGTCGATAGCCTCGCTCGAACGCGCCGAACAGGCATTGGCGGACTGGCAGGAGCGGTGGGACCGCTATTCCCTGAAGGTGAACGAGTCGCAACAGATTCGGAATGTCGAGCAGACACGAACGGAGCAGTTGGAATCGAGGCTGACAAGTCTCAACGAACGGCGCAGGAAGCTCGAGGAATCGCAACTGTCGACGAGCTCCGACGAATTGAAAAGCAGATTCGAGAAGCTTGTCGATCAGGAGATGCGCAAACGACAGGCACGCGACGAGTTTGAACGGGCGCTGGCAGACACCGGCGACAAGGTCCGCAAACTGAGAGAGCAGGATCAGAAACTGACAAAGCTTGTCGATGAACGCCATGCCTCACTGCGGGTCGTGGAGTCGAAATACGCGTCTCTCGACGCAGTGCAGAAAGCGGCGCTTGGCGAAAGCAACGAGGCAGTACAGAACTGGTTGCAGTCTGCCGGTCTGCAGGAGAACGCCCGTGTGGTCAGGATGCTGGATGTTGACGATGGTTGGGACCGACCGGTCGAGACGGTTCTCGGCCTTTACCTGCAGGCTGTTTGTGTCGCTGATGTTACTGGTGCGGCCGCAAGCCTGTCCCGCCTTCGGTCGGGCAACGTCACGCTGTTGCAGAATGATGCCGCTGACGACGCGGCCGTTTCGGGCTCGCTTGCGGACAAAGTCCGCAATGCGCCTGCCGCCATAGAGCGAATGCTTCGATCGGTGCGAATCGCGGATACACTGGATGCCGCGTTGGCCATGCGGTCAGGGTTGCCGGAGGACGAGTCTGTCATCACCAGCGAGGGGGTGTGGCTGAGCAGTTCCTGGTTGCGCGTCTCGCGCGACACCGACCCTAGAACAGGGATACTCGGACGCGAGCACGAAATGCGGCGTCTCAAGAACGAAATACGCGAGCTGCAGGCCCGATTCGACAGCGCAAGAAAGCTGGTTCATGACGGCCGGTCGCGCCTGAGTCAGCTTGAAGAGCGCCGCGAGACGTTGCAACAGGATGCAGCTGCGCTATTGAAGGAGTACTCCGAGGTCAAGGCAAATCTTGACTCCGCGCGATTTCAGCTGGACCAGGCGAACGCACGCAAGGCGGCCGTCGCGGAAGAAAGCAGCGAAATCGAACGCGAGCGCTTTGCTGCCGAAGAACAGCTCAAGGAATCGTGTAGCCACTTCGCAACCGCTATCGACGCTCTTGCTGAACTCGAAGTGGAACGAGATAGCCTCGAGACACACCGGGAGGAGCTGCGCGAAGAACTGAAGCGAGTGCGAGAGCAGGCGGACCAGGATCGCCGCACTGCTCACGATATCGCGATCCAGTTCGAGAGCCGGCGCACCAGCAAGGCGTCTGCCGCGCAAAGCCTGGAACGCATGCAGTCCCAGCTGAAGCATTTCGGGACGCGCGAAAGAGACATACGCAGGCAGCTTGAGGAAAGCGAAACGCCGCTTGCGGAGAACAAGGAAAAGCTGGACACGCAACTAGCCGCCCGAGTGGAAGTTGAAGCAGAGTTGAGCGAGGCGCGACGACGAGTCGAGCAGGCGGAAGACGAGCTGCGGGCACTCGACCAGAGACGGATGCAGGCCGATCGTAAAGCCGAAGAGGCCCGGAGCGCCGTCGGCGAAGCCAGGATGGTGATGCAGGAAATTCGCGTTCGCCGCG
>Ga0299913_10004381_pt1 | contig 11851 bp, 17 predicted proteins | sample RVTome_9_FD_201360 | JGI IMG/M metagenome (GOLD analysis project Ga0299913, IMG submission 201360) | Soil microbial communities from uranium-contaminated site in the Upper Colorado River Basin, Wyoming, United States - RVT155D38 (version 2) ... | reverse complement strand
GCCGATCACGTCGCCGCCGGCCGAGGTGACACCGGCGACCAGCGCCGCCTCGAGCATCTCGCCCGACGCCCGCGGGTCGCGCCCCACCAGGACCTTCGGCCGGTCCTTGCCCTCCTCGCGGAGCGTCCGGACGAGGGCGCGCCCGAGCCCGACGACGAGCTCGGGGGTCAGCTCCGTGTTCGCGACCCCACGGATGCCGTCCGTTCCGAACAGCTGGCCCACGCCGGCCTCAGCGCTTGCTGTACTGCGGGGCCTTGCGCGCCTTCTTGAGTCCGTACTTCTTGCGCTCGACCTTGCGGGGGTCACGGGTCAGCAGGCCGGCGGACTTCAGCGGCGCGCGCCAGTCCGGCTCCTCCTCCTCCAGCGCGCGGGCGATGCCCAGGCGCAGCGCACCGGCCTGGCCGGTGGTGCCGCCACCGTGGATGCGGGCGGTCACGTCGAACTGCCCGGCCGACCCGGTGACCTCGAAGGGCTCGCGGACGAGGCCCCGCAGCGTCTCGGTCGGGAAGTAGTCCTCCAGCGGGCGACCGTTGAGCGTGAACCGTCCGCTCCCCCGCTCCAGTCGCACGCGGGCGACCGACGTCTTGCGCCGGCCCGTGAAGATCTTGGCCATCGTCGTACTCGTTCCTCGTCGTTCGACTGGCGTCAGGCCAGGTGGTCGGGAAGCGGCTGCGGCATCTGCGCCGCGTGCGGGTGCTCGGCTCCCGGGTAGACCTTCAGCTTGCCGATCATCGTCCGGCCGAGCGTGTTCTTGGGGAGCATGCCGCGGACGGCGCGCTCGACGAGTCGCTCCGGCGACTCCGCCAGCAGGCGGGCGAACGGGACCGACTTCAGCCCGCCCGGGAACCCCGAGTGGCGGTAGGCCAGCGACTGGGTCCCCTTGCTGCCGGTCAACTGCACCCCGGCGGCGTTGATGACGATCACGTGGTCGCCCATGTCCATGTGCGGGGCGTACGTCGGCTTGTGCTTGCCACGCAGCACGTGGGCGATCCGCGTGGCCAGCCTGCCCAGGATCTGGTCCTGGGCGTCGACCACGTACCACGCGCGGTCGATGTCGCTGGGTCGGGGTGAGTAGGTACGCATGAAGGTCTGACCGTCCCGAAGATCTAGGGTGGGTGTCTCGTGGAACCAGGCTCCGCGAGATGGCGGGCAGCAAGTAAGAGGCGCTGCCGCGGCTGTCCAGCATAGCAGAGGCGGTCACGTGTAGCTGACGCCCGTGAGCGTCAGGCCGTGGGGAGGAGCGACCTGACCGACGGCCTGGCGGTCCCTGGCGGCGAGCACGTCGGCGGTCCACGCGGCGGCGTGACGTCCCCGACCGACCGCCAGCAGGCAGCCGGTGACCGACCGGACCATCTGGTGGCAGAAGGCGCGGCCCGCCAGGTCGACGGCGACAAGCCCCGCCCGCACCCTGTGGACCCGGGCGCGGTCGATCCGGCGGATCAGGTGCCGGTCGTCGCGGCGACGGCAGAACGAGCTGAAGTCGTGCTCCCCCACCAGCGCCTGCGCGCCGGCGTGCATGGCGTCGACGTCGAGCGCGGGCCCGCCGACGTGCCAGGTGTCGTGCCGCCACAACGGCGCCATGGCGTCACGGTCACACAGCCGGTACCGGTAGCGGCGCTGGGTCGCGGAGAACCGTGCGTCGAACGACGCCGTGACCCGACGCACGCGCCAGATGGTGATCGCGGGACCGCACATCGCGTCGAGTGCGCTGCGCGCGCGGTCCAGGTCACGAACGAGCCGGCTGTCACGCGGAGCATCGACGTGGACGGTCTGCGCCGTCGCGTGCACCCCGGCGTCGGTGCGGCCGGCGCAGACGGTCGCGACCGCCGTGCCGGTCAGGCGTGACAGCACGTCCTCGAGCACGCCCTGCACCGTCACCTGGCCGGGCTGACGGGCGAACCCTCGGAACCCGGCGCCGTCGTAGGCGAGGTCGATGCGCAACCTGATGGTCACGCCGCCACCGCTTCACGGTCCCGCAGGGCCGGACGATGCGCCGTCACGACCCGGTGGTCACGCGTCAGCCGCGCTCGCTGTCGTCCGCGTCGCCACCGTCGTCGGACGCATCGGCGTCCGATGCGTCGTCGACGTCGTCCTCGTCGGCGATCTCCGGGACGACCGCACCCTGGTTGGCCGGGGCGACGTCGACCGTGGTGTCCTCGTCGTCGACGTCCTCGGTGTCCTCGTCGTCATCGACCTGCTCGGACTCGTCGAGCTGCTCGGACTCGATGTCCTGATCCTCGTCGACGTCGTCGGCGGCCGGTGCCGCGGTCGCGGTGCTGCCCGACTCCTCACGACGGCGCCGCAGGCTCCACCTGCGACTGGACTGCCCGCCGCTGTCGCTGGGCCCGGCACCGGCGACGTCGTCGACAAGCTCGATGAGCGCCATCGGCGCGGCGTCGCCCTTGCGCGCGCCGAGGCGCAGCACCCGGGTGTAGCCGCCGTTGCGCTCGCTGAAGGCAGGACCGACGTCGGCGAACAGCCGGTGCACGACGTCCTTGTCACGGATGACCTGGAGCACCTGGCGCCGGCTGTGCAGATCGCCGCGCTTGGCGAGCGTGATCAACCGCTCGGCGATGGGCTGGACCGTCTTGGCCTTGGCGTGGGTCGTCCGGATCCGGCCGTGCCGGAACAGCTCGGTCGCCAGGTTGGCCATCATCAGGTTGTGATGCCCGGGGCTCCCCCCGAACCTCCCAGCCTTCCTCGGCTTCGGCATAGTCCGTCTCTCTTCCTACAACTCAGCGTCCGTGGCGTGCGGTGCACTCGACGGCGACCGGGTGGATCGTCGAGCGGGTCACCCGCCATACCCGCCGTAGTCAGCGAGCGACAGGCCAAGTTCGCTGAGCTTGCCCTTGACCTCTTCAATGGACTTCTGCCCGAAGTTGCGGATGTCCAGCAGGTCCTGCTCGGTCTTCTGGACGAGCTCGCCGACGGTGGCCACCCCTTCGCGCTTGAGGCAGTTGTAGGAGCGCACCGACAGGTCGAGGTCCTCGATCGGCAGCAGGAGGTCCGGCGAGGTCGGGCCGAGGGTGGCGGGGTCCTCCCCGATCGCCAGTCCACCGGGACCGGACTCCTCGAAGTCGCTGAACAGCCCGAACAGGTCCTGCAGCGTCGCGCCGGCGCTCGACAGCGCCTCGGCAGGCGTGACCGACCCGTTGGTCTCGACGTCGAGGATCAGCCGGTCGTAGTTGGTCATCTGCTCGACACGGGTCGCCTCGACGCGGTACGTCACGCGCAGGACGGGCGAGTAGATCGAGTCGATCGGGATGACGCCGATCGGCTGGTCGGTGCGCTTGTTGCGCTCGGCCGAGACATAGCCGCGACCGCGCTCGACGGTCAGGTACATCTCGACGCGTCCCCGCCGGTTCAACGTCGCGATGTGCAGGTCACGGTTGAGGATCTCGACCTCGGCGGGTGCCGTGATGAAGTCGGCGGTGATCTCACCGGGGCCCTCGCCACCGAGGAAGATCTCGACCGGCTCGTCGCTGTGCGAGCGCAGCACGAGGTCCTTGAGGTTCAGGATGATGTCGGTGACATCCTCCTTGACCCCCTCGATCGAGCTGAACTCGTGCAGGACGCCTTCGATGCGCACGCTTGTGACGGCCGCGCCCGGGATCGATGACAACAGCGTGCGCCGCAGGCTGCTCCCGAGGGTGTAACCGAAGCCCGGCTCGAGTGGTTCGATGCTGAACAGCGAGCGCTGGCCCTCGTCGAGAGTCTGCTCACTGATGGTGGGGCGCTGAACGATCAGCACGTAGCGTCGCCTCCTTCACGGTGACGGTGTCGCCGGTCGCGGTGCGGTGTGTCGGTTCGGCGGTCCCTCCGGGTGCGGGCGGACCGACGGCGACCGGACGCACGGACCGGCTGTCAGGGGCTTACTTGGAGTAGAGCTCGACGATCAGCTGTTCCTGGACGGGGACGTCGATGTGGCGACGCTCCGGCGTGTCGAGGATCGAGATCTGCCGCTTGTCGGGGTCCATGGACAGCCACGGCGGCATCTGCCGGGAGCCCTGGAGCTCCAGTGCGCCGAGCACCGGCACGATGTCGCGGCTCTTCTCACGGATGGTGACCACGTCACCGGGACGGACGGCGTAGGACGGGATGTTGACCGTGCGCCCGTTGACCTGCACGTGGCGGTGCGACACGAGCTGGCGGGCCTCCGGACGGGTGCGCGCGAGGCTCCCGCGGAACACAACGTTGTCGAGCCGCGTCTCGAGGGCGACCAGCAGGTTGACGCCGGTCAGGCCGGGACGCGCCGCCGCCTTCTTGTAGTAGTTGCGGAACTGCTTCTCGAGCACGCCGTAGATGTAGCGGGCCTTCTGCTTCTCCCGCAGCTGCAGGAGGTACTCGCTCTCACGGATGCGACCGCGCCCGTGCTCGCCGGGAGGGTACGGCCGCTTCTCGGCCGCGCACTTGCGGCTCTCGCAGATCTGCGTGCGCTCGCGGCGGCAGCGCTTGCAGGTGGGTCCGGTATACCGTGCCATGATTCCTCGTGATGTCGTGGTGCGTGCGTCAGCCGCGGCGGCGCTTGGGGGGACGGCAGCCGTTGTGCGGGATGGGGGTCACGTCCCTGATGGCGGCCACCTCGAGCCCGTTGGCGGCCAGCGAGCGGATGGCGGTCTCACGACCCGAGCCGGGACCGCGGACGAACACGTCGATCTTGGTCACGCCGTACTCGGCGGCGCGCTTCGCGGCCTGCTCGGCGGCCAGCTGCGCGGCGAACGGCGTCGACTTGCGGCTGCCCTTCTGCCCGACGTTGCCGCCGGACGACCACGCCAGCACCCCACCGGACTGGTCGGTGATGGTGATGATCGTGTTGTTGAAGGAGCTCTTGATGTGCGCCTGGCCGTGGGAGACCTGGCGGCGGTCCTTCTTACGCTGGCGGCGTGCGCCCTTGCCCGATCGCTGCTGTGCCATCAGTGCTTCCTCAGCTTCTTCTTGATGCCGCCGACGGCCTGGCGACGTCCCTTGCGGGTGCGGGCGTTGGTGTGCGTGCGCTGGCCCCGGACCGGCAGGCCACGGCGGTGGCGGATGCCCTGGTAGCAGCCGATGTCGACCTTGCGCTTGATGCTCTGGGCGACCTCGCGGCGCAGGTCACCCTCGACCTGGTAGTTGGCCTCGATGTGGTCACGCAGCTGCTTGACCTGCGCGTCGTCGAGATCGCGCACGCGGATGTTGGGGTCGATGCCCGTCGCCACGAGCGCGCCGAGCGCCCGCGTGCGGCCGATGCCGTACACGTAGGTCAGTCCGATCTCCACGCGCTTGTCCCGCGGGAGGTCAACTCCTGCGATCCGTGCCATCTCCAACTCCTGTCCGGCGTAGCCGGTCCTCCTGCTGTTCGTGGAACCAGGCCCCACGAAGCTCCTGTCCGGCGTAGCCGGTCCTCCTGCTGTTCGTGGAACCAGGCCCCACGAAGCTCCTGTCCGGCGTAGCCGGTCCTCCTGCTGTTCGTGGAACCAGGCCCCGCGGCTCAGCCCTGGCGCTGCTTGTGACGCGGGTTCGAGCAGATGACCATCACGCGTCCGTGCCGGCGGATGATCCGGCACTTCTCACAGATGCGCTTGACGGATGGCTGTACCTTCACCGTGCTCCTCCTGCGTCGAGGCGGTCCGTAGCCGGTGCGGCCGGACCGGCTCCCTGCTGCCCTACCGTCAGGTGTCCCACGCGAGGCGTCACAGGGACGCATGATCGAGGGGCGGACAGCACGAATGGCTCCACGTTGCCGACGTTGTGATTCCCACGTCGATGCGGAGCCCGGCCCCGTGCCGACACGCTGCCGGGAGATGCGCGCACGCGCGACAACGAAAGCCGTTCGGACAGAGTATCAGTCCCCATGTGCACCGTCCACCGGCCCGATGTGCACCGTCCACCGGGCTCAGCGCGCCAGACCGGCGGTCGGGATGCGCTCGGGGCTCGCCAACGGCCACTCCGGCTCGTCGCTGCGGGCGGTCAGCACCCTGGGCCCGTCGGCGGTGATCGCCACGGTGTGCTCCCAGTGCGACGACAGCTGGCCGTCGGCGGTCGTGACCGTCCAGCCGTCGGCCTGGACCTCGGTCTCGTGGGTGCCCACGTTGAACATGGGCTCGACGGCGATGACCAGGCCCTCCACGAGCCGCGGGCCCCGGCCCGGACGGCCGTAGTTGGGCACGTGCGGATCCTCGTGCAGCGCGCGGCCGATGCCGTGGCCCACGTACTCCCGGACGACGCCGTAGCCGTGCGGGTCGGCGTGCGACTGGACGGCGGCCGACACGTCGCCGAGGCGGTTGCCGGGCGCGGCCTGGCTGAGCCCGGCCCACAGGCCCGACCGGGTGCGCGCGACCAGGTCACGGATCTCCGGCGCGACGGCATCGTCGCCGCCGACGATCCAGGTGACCGCCGAGTCGGCGTGGTAGCCGTCGACGATCGCGCCCGCGTCGATCTTGATGAGGTCGCCGGCGCGCAGGATGACGTCGGCCGACGGGATGCCGTGCACGATCTCGGCGTTGACCGACGTGCACAACGTCGCGGGGAACGGCCTGCGCCCCGGTGTTGCGCCGTAGCCCAGGAACGACGGGACCGCGTTGACCGACCGCAGCTCGCGGGCGGAGATCTCGTCGAGCTGCTGGGTCGTCACGCCGGGCGCCACCGCTTCGCGGAGCACCTCGTGCAGGCGCGCGATCACGCGGCCCGCGCGGGCCATGATCTCGATCTCGGCCGGTGACTTGCGGACGATCATGTGTCCTCCGCCTGGCATGCCGCAGCCAGGACGCGCTCGCGCACGTCAGCGATGTCGCCCTCGCCGTCGACGTCGTGCAGGATCCCGCGCTCGCGGTACGCGGTGACGGCCGGCTCCGTCTCGGCGCGGTAGTTGTCGAGCCGGTTCGCGATCACCTCGCGGGTGTCGTCGCTGCGGCCCTGCTCCTCCGCGCGCTGCAGCAGGCGCGCCACCAACTCGTCGTCATCGACGACCAGGCGGATCACCGCGTCGAGCTCGTGGCCCTGCGCAGCGATGATCTCGTCGAGCGCCCCGACCTGCGCCGCGGTGCGCGGGAACCCGTCGAGCAGGAAGCCGCCGCTGACGTCGCCCTTGGCGAGCCGGTCCTCGACCATCGCGATGACGACCTCGTCGGGCACCAGGTCACCGGCGTCCATGTACGTCTTGGCCTGCAGGCCGAGCTCGGTCTCGTTGCCTACGTTCTCGCGGAAGATGTCTCCGGTCGAGATGTGGACGATGTCGTAGCGGTCGACCAGCGCCGACGCCTGGGTGCCCTTGCCGGCACCCGGCGGTCCGAACAGGATCAGTCGCATCTGGTGCCCCTTCAGCGGCGCAGAAAGCCCTCGTAGTGCCGCTGCATCATCTGGCTCTCGATCTGCTTCATGGTCTCGAGCCCGACGCCGACGACGATCAGCAGCGTGGCACCTGCGAACGGGAAGGGCACACCGGCGATTCCGAGTGCCAGGAACGGCAGGATCGCCAGCGTCGCCAGGTACAGCGACCCGGGCAGCGTCAGCCGGGTGATGACCCGGTCGAGCTCCTCGGCGGTCCGCTGTCCCGGCCGGATGCCGGGGATGAACCCCCCGTACTTCTTCATGTTGTCGGCGACATCGATCGGGTTGAACGTGATGGCCGTGTAGAAGTACGCGAAGAAGACCACCAGCACGAAGTAGGTCAGGACGTAGACCACGTTGATGTTCTGACCCGACAGGTACTGGTCGACGAAGTTCACGAGCCAGGTCTGCTCGGAGAAGATCGAGGCCGCGAGCACCGGCACGTACAGCATCGACGACGCGAAGATGATCGGGATCACGCCCGACTGGTTGACCTTCAGCGGGATGTAGGTCGAGTTGCCGCCATAGCTGCGGCTGCCGATCTGACGCCGCGCGTACTGCACGGGGATCCGTCGCTGGCCCTGCTCGACGACGACCACGCCGACGATCAGCAGCAGCGCCACGAGCAGCACGACGCCGAAGACGATCAGCCCGCTGGACTGCAGGATCTGGTTGCCCTGGCTGGGCAGCTCCGAGATGATCGCCACGAAGATGATCAGCGACATCCCGTTGCCGACACCGCGGGCGGTGATCAGCTCTCCGAGCCACATGATGAAGGCCGTGCCGGCGGTCAGGGTCAGCACCATGAGGGCGCGCATGCCGAGTGAGTCGTCAGGCACCAGGTTGACGCCCTCCGGTAGCGGCGCGCCACCGAACAGCGCACCGGCACCGGCACCGCCGCCCGACTGGATCACGGTGATCAGCGTGGTCGACTGGAGCACCGCGATGCCGACGGTCAGGTAGCGCGTCCACTGGTTGATGCGCTTCGCGCCCGTCTCGCCCTCCTTCTGCCACTCCTCGAGCCGCGGGATCACCACGGTGAGCAGCTGCATGATGATGCTCGCGGTGATGTAGGGCATGATGCCCAGAGCGAACACGGCGAGCTGGGTGAACGCCCCGCCTGAGAACAGGTTGATCAGCTGCGCGGCACCCGTCGCCGCCGACTGGTCGATCACCTGTCGCAGCGCACCCGAGTCGACGCCCGGGGTCGGGATGAACGATCCCAGCCGGTAGACCGCGATGATCACCAGCGTGAACAGGATCTTGCCGCGCAGATCGCGGATCTTGAAGGCGTTGACGAACGCGCTGAGCATTGCGAGCCCTTCGGCCTACGACGACGTGCCGGCCGATGATCCCGTGGGAAGGACCTCAGCGCGACCCCCCGCCTCGCTGATCTTGCGCTCCGCCGACGCCGAGAAGGCGTGCGCCGAGATCACCAGCGACGTCGACAGGTCGCCGTCGCCGAGGATCTTGACGGGTGCCTTGCCGCGCCGGATCAGCCCGGCCTCGCGCAGCGCCGCCGGCGTGACCTCCGCACCGTCGGAGAACGCGTGGTTCAGGCGGCCCACGTTGACCGTGGCGTACTCGACGCGGTTGCGCGAGGTGAAGCCGGGCAGCTTGGGCAGGCGCTGCTGGAGTGGCGTCTGGCCACCCTCGAAGCCGATGCGCATGGTGCCGCGCGCGCCGGTGCCCTTGGTGCCGCGGCCGGCGGTCTTGCCCTTGCCGGCGGCCTCACCGCGTCCCTTGCGGGTGCGCTTGCGGTGCGCACCGGGCGCGGGCTTCAGGTGATGGAGCTTCATGTTGGCTGTTCCTCGTCATCATTGCTCGGCTCCTGGCCGGGCTCGAGCCCCATGGGGGCGTCGTCGCCGGGTCGGCGCACCTCGATCAGGTGCGCCACCGTGGCCAGCATGCCGCGGATCTCGGGCCGGTCGGGCTGGGTGACGGTCTGGTGGATGCGGCGCAGACCGAGGGCCCGCAGCGTGCGCCGCTGCCGAGCCTGCTCGCCGATGATGCTGCGGACCTGGGTGATCTCGACCAGATCGGCTCCGTTGTCTCCGGCCATGCTCGCGTGCTCCTCGTGGTGTCGCCGCAGGGGCTAGGACGCCCGCATGTTGGCGAGCATCTTGCTCGGAAGGATCTCCTCGAGCTCGACGCCCCGCAGGCGCGCGACCTCTTCAGGCCGACGCAGCGACTTCAACGCGTCGACGGTCGCGTGGACGACGTTGATCGGGTTCGATGTGCCCATCGACTTCGCGAGGACATCGCTGATGCCCGCGCACTCGAGGACGGCGCGAACGGCGCCGCCGGCGATGACACCGGTACCCGGCGCGGCCGGCTTGAGCAGCACACGTCCGGCGCCGCTGTGGCCGATCACGCCGTGCACGATCGTCTTCTGGATCATGGGGACCTCGAAGAAGTTCTTCTTGGCCTCCTCGACGCCCTTCTGGATCGCGGCCGGCACCTCCTTGGCCTTGCCGTAGCCGACACCGACGGTCCCGTTGAGGTCGCCGACCACGACGAGGGCGGTGAAGGAGAACCGGCGGCCACCACGGACCACCTTGGCCACGCGGTTGATCGCGACGACCTTCTCCTCGTAGGGGTTGCGCTCCTCTTCGCGTCCGCGACCGCGGCCGCGACCGCGGTTGCTGCCACCTGCTGCCATGTCTGACTCCTGTCCGGCGAAGCCGGTCGTCCTGTCGTTCGTGGAACCAGGCCCCACGAAGCTCCTGTCCGGCGAAGCCGGTCGTCCTGTCGTTCGTGGAACCAGGCCCCACGAAGCTCCTACATCGTCGGCCGGTCCCGGCGGGTCGCCGTGCCGTGCCTTGGTCTGCTCCTGGCGATCGTTGGGTCCCGGCGGGCTACAGCTGCAGCCCAGCCTCGCGTGCTCCGTCGGCCAGCGCTGCGACGCGGCCGTGGTAGCGGTTGCCGCCGCGGTCGAACACCACCATGGTGACGCCCGCCTCGAGCGCCCGCTCACCGACCAGCTTGCCGACGCTCCTGGCCACGCCGATCTTGCCCTCGCCGTCCGCCTCGACGCCGTCGGCGGTCGACGCGGCCACCAACGTGTGCCCACGGTCGTCGTCGACGATCTGGGCGTAGATGCCGGTGTTCGAGCGGAAGACGACGAGGCGGGGACGCTCTGCCGTTCCGCGGATGCGGCTGCGCGACCGCCGGTGCCGGCGGCTGCGCGCCTCCTGCCGTGTTGTGGTGCCCATGGGTGTCGTCAACTCCTAGATGCCGGCTGCCTTGCCGGCCTTGCGGCGGACCTGCTCGCCCGCGTACCGGATGCCCTTGCCCTTGTAGGGCTCGGGCTTGCGGATCGCCCGGATGTTCGCGGCGACCTGGCCGACGACCTGCTTGCTGGCGCCCTGCACGGTGATGCGGGTCGGCGACGGCACCTCGAAGGTCACGCCCTCGGGCGCGGTCACCTCGACCGGATGGCTGTAGCCGGCCTGGATGACCAGGCCGTCGTTGCCCCGCGCCTGCGCGCGGTATCCGACGCCGACGATCTCGAGGCTCTTGGAGTAGCCCTGGGTGACGCCCGTCACCATGTTCGCGATCAGCGACCGGGTCAGGCCGTGCAGCGAGCGGTGCTCGCGTTGGTCGCTCGCACGCGTCACGACGACCTGGCCGTCAGCGATCTCGACGGTGATCCCCTCGGGGACCGGCTCGGACAGCTCGCCCTTCGGGCCCGTCACGGTCACGCGGTCGTCGGCCAGCGTCACGTCCACCCCGCTCGGGATGGGTACTGGCTCCTTGCCGATACGACTCATGCTGGTTGAACCTCTTTCGGTGTTGCGCGCCGTCTACCAGACGTAGGCGATGACCTCGCCACCGATGCCCGTCCGGCGGGCCTGGCGGTCGGTCATCAGTCCGGACGAGGTCGAGATGATCGCCGTGCCCAGCCCGCCGAGGACGCGGGGCACCTCGTGCCGCTTGGCGTAGACCCGCAGACCGGGCTTGGAAATGCGGCGGACGCCGGTGAGCGCCCGCTCGCGGTCCCTGGTGTACTTGAGCGCGATCTTCAGCGTCGCCTGCGGCGTGGTGGGCTCGACGGCGAAGTCCCGAATGTAGCCCTCCTGCTTGAGGATGTCGGCCAGCGCGGCCTTCATCTTGGAGGAGGGCATCTCGAGCTGCTCGCTGTACGCGATGTTGGCGTTGCGGATGCGGGTGAGCATGTCCGCCACCGGATCGGTCATCATGTCTGTTCATCTCCTCGGGGTTCGCCCCGCCGAAGCGGCCGCGCTTCCCTTCACTACCTACCTACTGAATCCTGTGCCGTTGCTGCGCCCGCTCGCCCCCCACGCCGGCGAACCGCAAGCAAGGCAACGGGAGTGTGGCGCCAGCGTGCTCGCGTGAGCGACTTGAGGTGTCCGAGCCCCTGGCGAGGACGGGGTTTCCACTGGAGCGGCAGCGAGTACGCAGGCGCCACACGGTCACCACGACGCCTTGCGCACGCCGGGCAACTCGCCGGCGTGAGCGAGCTCGCGGAAGCACACACGGCACAGCATGAACTTACGGAACACCGCGCGCGGGCGACCGCACC
>Ga0299913_10004380_pt1 | contig 11851 bp, 12 predicted proteins | sample RVTome_9_FD_201360 | JGI IMG/M metagenome (GOLD analysis project Ga0299913, IMG submission 201360) | Soil microbial communities from uranium-contaminated site in the Upper Colorado River Basin, Wyoming, United States - RVT155D38 (version 2) ... | reverse complement strand
CGGCACCTCCGGCGGAGAGCTCGAGCATCTCGTCGAAGGGGACCTCGTCGAGCTTTCTCGCCTCGGGCACGATCCTCGGATCGGCGGTGAACACCCCGTCGACGTCGGTGTAGATCTCGACGCTGGCCGCTCCCAGGGCGGCGGCCAGGGCTACTGCAGTGGCGTCGGACCCGCCCCGACCCAGAGTGGTGATCTCCTTCGACTCGGGGTCCACTCCCTGGAAACCGGCGACGATCACCACCCGGCCTGCGGCCAGGCTGTCCCGGACCCGGGTCCCTTTGATGTCGAGGATCTTGGCCGAGCCGTGGGATGCGTCGGTGAGTACCCCCGCCTGTGAGCCGGTGTAGCTCACCGCCGGGATCCCCCGCGAGTTGAGGCTGATCGCCAACAGCGCCATCGAGATGCGCTCACCGGCGCTGAGCAGCATGTCCATCTCCCGGGGTGACGGGTCGTCGCTGACCTCTGCGGCCAGGGAAACCAGTTGATCGGTGGTCTCGCCCATCGCAGAGACCACGACCACGACATCGTGGCCATCCCGGCGCGTCGACTCGACCCGATCGGCCACGGCCTTGATCCGGGCCGCGTCGGCCAACGAGGTGCCACCGAACTTCTGAACGACGATCGACATGACCCGCACAGTTTGGAACGTTTCGGTCAGAAACACGAACACCGCCTGAGGGTTGGCGGCAGGCGATGCCTAGAGTCGCTCCGCCATGACAGACAGACGCCGGCGTCAGAAGGAGCAACGCACCGCCAAGAGACAAGCCGAGAAGAAGCAGCAAGCCCGCAAGGAGCTGGGGCGTCGCCTGGGCACCGCGGTCATCTTCGGCCTGGTGGTGGTTGCGATATTCACCGTCGGCTCCGTCTTCGGCGGAGACGAGGGTCAGCTCCCCGGCAGCTACGAAGGGTTTCGCAACCAGCCGACTGCGTGCGGCGCAGACCAACCCGACCCCGAGCCTGTCATCACCTTCTCCGGCCCCGAGCAACAGCCCGACGTCACTCCGGAGTCGACCGTGACCGCCACGCTGGAGACGTCGTGTGGAGACATCGTGATCGAGCTCGACCCAGCCGGGCAGCCGGCCACGGCCTCTTCGTTCGTGTTCCTCGCCCGCGAGGGCTTCTACGACGGTCAGGTGTTCCATCGCATCGTCGAAGACTTCAGGGTGTTCTCCGGAGATCCAGAGGCCAACGGCAGGGGCGGGCCCGGCTATCAGATCGGCGACGAGTTCCCCGCCGACGACTTCGTCTACACCCCCGGGATGGTGGTGATGGACAACGTGGGCAAGGGCACCACGGGTAGCCAGTTCTTCATCCTGATCGGGGACTCCGCGGCGGCGCTCAACCCGCAGTTCAACCTTCTCGGTGAGGTCGTGTCCGGTCAGGACGCCCTCGACCGCATCGCCGACGTGGAGACAATCGTCCAACCGGCGTCGAGGGAGCAGAGTCTCCCCCGGGAAACGGTGTACATCGAGAGGGTCACGGTCGATGTGACCGGTTCTTGACGGTGGGTCGCGGCATCATCGTGGCCTAGGAACCCCATGGCCGTCGACCTCCACACCCATTCCACCGCCTCCGACGGGTCGGAGGGACCGACTGCCCTCGTCGAGAAGGCATCGGCGCTGGGTCTGACCGCCCTGGCCCTCACCGACCACGACACCCTGGAGGGCATCGCCGAGGCGGAGGCGGCGGCGTCCACCGCCGATCTGGAGCTGATCCCGGGCACCGAGCTATCCCTCGATCACCACGGGGCGATGCACCTGGTCGTGCTCTGGCTCGAGCCGGGGCCGGGGCCATTGCAGGACCGGCTCGCCCCCCTTCAACATGGTCGGCACGCCCGCAACCTCGCCATAGTCACACTGCTCGACGAGCTGGGCATGCCGGTGAGCATCGACGAAGTGATGGAGGAGGCGGGCTCGGGATCGGTGGGGCGGCCCCACATCGCCGCGGTGATGATGAGGAAGAGCTACGTGGAATCGGTCGCCGAGGCGTTCGACCTCTGGCTCGGGGCGGGCCGCCCCGCCTATGCGGGCCGGCCACGGCTTACCCCCGAGGAGGCGATCGGCCTGGCAATCGACTCGGGAGGCGTTCCGGTGCTGGCCCATCCCCACACGCTCGGGATCAACCGGGCCGAGGAGATGGCCGACCTCCTCGACCGGCTCCGCAACGCCGGGCTGGTCGGGCTGGAAGCGGCCTGCTCGGGGTATCGCCGTCATGAGCGGGAGGGATATGCCGACCTGGCTCATCGCTTCGGACTGGTCGCCTCGGGCGGCAGCGACTATCACGGGCGCTACAAGCCCGGTTTGGAATTGGGCACCGGATACGGCGATCTCATCGTGAGAGAGGCGGTCGTGGACGAGCTCCGGGCACGTCGGGGAACGGGTTGAGCCGTCCCCTGAAGATGGGTGCGGCGACAGGTGTGGTGGCCGCCAGCGTCCTCTTCTCCCGGCTCCTCGGCCTGGGACGGGAGTCGATCCTGGCCACCCTGATCGGGATCGACGAAGAAGGCGACCTCTACCGGCAGGCCTTCCTCATCCCCGACCTGCTCAACTACCTCCTCGCCGGCGCCTACCTCACCATCACGCTCATCCCGATCCTGAGCCGGCATCTGGCCAGGGACGACCCGGAGGCGGCGAGCCGGGCTTTCACCTCGGTGTTCCGGTTCGTGGGTGTGGCGATCGTGGGGCTCACGGCTCTCATGTGGCTGGCCGCCGACCCCCTGGTCTCGCTGGTCTTCCCCGAGGTACACGACCCGGACCGCCTGGTGTCCCTGACCCGCCTGGTGCTCCCCGCCCAGGTGTTCCTGGTTATGGGAGCGCTGCTCATGGCAGTGCAGTACACCCACCGCCGGTTCCTGCTCCCGGCCCTGGCCCCCATCGTCTACAACCTCGGGATCATCGTCGGAGGTCTGATAGGGGCCGCGGTCGGTGAGGCCGGACCGGAAGGCTTCCTCTGGGGGGCGGTGATCGGGTCGGCATTGGGGAACTTCGCCCTGCAGTGGGTCGGGGCTCGGACGACCGGCACCTGGCTCACCGAGCTGCCCCGGGGCGAGTCGTCGGTGGCGGAGTACCTGACCCTCGCCCTTCCCCTCATGCTGGGTCAGTCGGTGGCGGTCCTGGACGAGCAGTTCGTCCGCTGGTTCGGTCAGGTTGAAGAGGGCGCCACCGCCGCTCTCAGCTTCGCCCGTCAACTGGGGATGGTCCCGATCGGTGTCATCGCCCAGGCGGCCGGCGTTGCCGCCTTCCCTTTCCTCGCTCGTCTCGCGGCAGGTGAAGACGAGGAGGGTCTGATCCGGGCCACCGGGCGGGCGGCGCGCAACACCGTGTTCGTCGCGGCCGCCGCCACCGCGGCGCTGGTCGTCCTCGCCCGCCCCTTGGTCCGCCTCCTCTACCAACACGGGAAGTTCACCGAGGCCGATTCGGAGCTGGTGGCCGGGCTGCTGGTCATCTACGCCTTCTCGATCCCGGCCTGGGGCCTGCACCAGATCCTCTCCCGGCACTTCTACGCCAAGCGGCTGATGTGGCGGGTGGTCCTCATCGGCACCGCCGGGACTCTCGTCGCCATCCCGGTCTGGCTCGGTCTCTACGAGACGATGGGGGTGAGGGGCTTCGCTCTCGCTTCGACCCTTGTCATGACTGCCTATGCCATCGCTCTTCTCGTCGCTTGGGGCATGGACGCGGGATGGGCGCCGGTGCGGGCCCTCTTTCCATCGTTGCTACGCGGGTTGGTGGCGGCGGGAGTGGCCGCCCTCCTGGCATATCCCCTGGTCAGGGTGCTGTTCGACGAGGCGGGACTATCAGTTGTCGAAGGGCTGGCCGCCGCCGCACTCGGCGGGCTCACCACGGTGGCCGCCTTCCTCGTGGTGGCCTACCTGCTCCGCGCCCCCGAGCTGCGCGACCTCTTGCGGCGAGGCTGAACTAGCGGTCAGATCGGTCTGAGCAGCTCCCGGGGCAGGTTGGGCTCTTCGGGACGCCCGGCCAACATCCAGGCGGGCAACGTGCGCGAGTCGCGGCTCGGGCCCTGGCGGGCGACCCTCTCCTCTTCGGCGATCCGGTCGAGGACGACGGCGATCACTGCTGCCTCGAACTCCCCGGCGCCGCCTCTGATCTCCACACCCTCAATCATTCGCCAACTCCACGAGCTCGATCAAGGTACCAGCCAGGTCGGCGGGGTGGACGAAGGCGATGCGGGTGCCCCGCCCCCCGGGGCGGGCGGTCTCGTCGACCAAGCGGGCCCCCTCTTCCCTGAGGTGGTCGAGAGCGTGGTCGATCGAGGAGACGACGAAGGCGATGTGATGGAGCCCTTCGCCCCGGCTCTCCAGGAACCGACCGACCGGGGTGCCCGGCCCCAGTGGCTGGAGCAACTGGACGAAGGAGCCGCCGACGGGGATCATCGCCTCTTCCACACCCTGGGCCTCGACGATCTCCCGATACAGGGGCTCCACGCGATATCGCGCCCGATAACTCTCGAGTGCGGCCTCCAGGTCGTTGACCGCGATGCCGACGTGGTCCAGGTTGAGCAGTTTCACGATCGGGAGGCTATTGGCCCAGGCCGGTAGCATCCAGTCGGAGGAGGTCTCAGCTGAGCAACCCAGTGATCACCGGGATCGCCCGGACCCCGATCGGCAGGTACAACGGCTCGCTGGCCCCGCTGCGGGCAGTCGAGCTGGGGGGCTCCGCCATCGCCGCCGCATTGGGGCGGAGCGAGGTCGATCCGAGCGCGGTGGACGAGGTCCTGTTCGGTCACGTCCTCCAGGCCGGCGAAGGTCAGATCACTGCCCGTCAGGCGGCGGTGCGGGGCGGGCTGCCCATGAGCGTCCCCTCGGTGACGATCAACAAGGTCTGTCTCTCCGGCATGTCGGCCATCGGGCTGGCCGAGCGCGGGATCCGCGCCGGGGACGCCAAGTTCGTGATGGCCGGCGGCATGGAGAGCATGTCCAACGCCCCCCACGTGGTCCGGGAGCTGCGATGGGGAGTGCGCATCGGCGATGCCGAGATGGTCGACGTGATGCAGCACGATGGTCTGTTCTGTGCCTTCGACCAGTGCACCATGGGCGAATCCTCCGACCACAAGAACCAGCGGCTGGGGATCGGCCGGGCCGAGCAGGATGAGTGGGCGGCACGGAGTCACCAGCGCGCCGAAGAGGCATCGGACAACGGCGGGTTCGCCGGGGAGATCGTCCCGGTGACGGTCCCCCAGCCCAAGGGTGAGGCCGTGGTCGTCGACCGGGACGACGGGATCCGGCCCGGGTCGACCCCCGACTCCCTCGGCGCCCTGCGGCCAGCCTTCGTCACGAACGGCACGATCACCGCAGGGAACGCCTCCCAGATCTCCGACGGGGCGGCTGCGGTGGTGGTTGCCGATCGTGACGCCGCCGAGGCATCCGGGGCTCCGATCGTCGCCGAGATCCTCGCCTACGGTCAGATCGGTGGCGGGGACGCAACCCTTCACGAGAGACCTGCGGAGGCCCTGTCCGTCGCCCTGAAGAAGGCCGGTCTCGACGCGGGCGACCTCGACCTCGTCGAGATCAACGAGGCGTTCGCCGCCGTCGCCCTCTGGTCGGCGCGGATGCTCGACATCGCAGAGAGCAAGGTCAACGTCCATGGCGGCGCCGTCGCACTCGGCCACCCCCTCGGGGCCACCGGGGCCAGACTCGTGGTCACCCTGGTCAACGCCCTCCGGGCCCGCGGCGGCGGGATCGGGGCGGCCACCCTGTGCGGTGGCGGCGGCCAGGGCGACGCCATCATCGTCAAGGTGGTGTGATGGCAGAGCCCGTGGAGCGAAACCTCGGTCTCGAGATGGTGCGCGTCACCGAGACTGCGGCCATGGGAGCTGCCCGGTGGCTGGGACGCGGAGACAAGGAAGCAGCCGACCAGGCTGCCGTCGACGGCATGCGGCTCCACCTCGCCACTCTGGACATCGCCGGTCTGGTCGTCATCGGTGAAGGCGAGAAGGACTCGGCGCCGATGCTGTTCAACGGGGAACGGGTCGGGACCGGGAAAGGCCTCGTCGTCGACGTTGCCGTCGACCCGGTCGACGGGACCACGCTCACCGCCTCGGGCATTCCCGGTGCGATTGCAGTCATCGCATTGAGCGAAGGACGAGGGTCGATGTACGCGCCGGGCTCCCTCGTCTACATGGACAAGATCGCGGTAGGGCCGGAGGCCGCGGGTGTCATCGATCTGGAGGCTCCCATCGAGCACAACCTGCGTCAGGTGGCCAAGGCGAAGCGTAAGGACGTGAACGATCTCCGGGTCCTCATTCTCGACCGGGCCCGAAATGAGGAATACATCGACGGAGTGCGCCAGGCCGGGGCGCGCATCTCGCTGATCGGGGACGGCGACGTGGCCGGAGCCATCGCCACGGCCCAGGACGAAACCGCGGCAGATGTCCTACTCGGCATCGGTGGATCTCCCGAAGCTGTGATCGCGGCAGGCGCTCTGCTCTGCATGGGTGGGGAGATCCAGTGCAAGCTCTGGCCCCGCGACGACAGCGAGCGGCAGGTGGCGATCGACACCGGCCTCGACCTCGATCAAGTCATGACCACCAAGGATCTGGTCAGCTCCGACAATGTCTTCTTTGCGGCCACGGGAGTCACCGGTGGTGATTACCTGCGAGCGGTGGAATTCCGGCGCGAAGATCACGTTGTCACCCACTCGGTGATCATGAGGTCCAAGACCGGGTCGATTCGTTACATGACAGCCACCCACAATCTCGCCCGCCTCAGCGAGATCTCGGCCCAAACCCTCGACTGACTCGTCCGTTGAGCGTGGTCATGCGGAGACGATCGACACCAGGTCGAAGCCGACCCCGATGCCGAGCAGGGTGATCACGACCGCGATGAACGACGTGTATGCCCAACGGGCGCGGTGATCGGCGATCCAGAATCGCCTAACCCCGGAGACGCCCATCAAGATGGCCGTGAAGGAGAGAGCGATGGCGAGCGGGGAGCCGACGGTCTCGGCCAATCCCACGAACGGCGCCAGGATCGGGACCAGGAGGTAGGTGATGGTGCACCGGATCCCCGAGATGACGATGGCCGTGGTCGTCGAGCGCCGCGCTCCGAGGATGGCTCCCTTGTCCACCTCATCACCGACGCGGAGCAGACGTCGCATGAAACGGTCGGCGGTGGCCCGCTCCGGGTCGAGCTGACTGGTAGCGCTAATCGCCAGCTCCCGACGCTGATCGAGTCGACGTGGAGACGCCGAGCACCGATGTCAACACCGACTCGGCCGCTCGCCGGCCCGACGAGATGCACTCGTTGAGGCCGATCCCGTGCAGGGCGGCGCCGGCCAGGGCCAGCCCGGGTCGTGCCGCCAGAATCGACTCGGCACGAGCGACCCTGTCGAGATGACCCACCGTGTACTTGTGCAAACCGTCCTCCCAGAGGTGAGCCCACGACCGGACCGGTCGGGCATCGATCCCGACCAATGCCTCCAATTCCTCGATGGCAACGGCCCGGACCCGATCCTCGCCGGCGCGGACCAGGTCCTGGTCTCTCGGCCCGCCCACGAACACACGGAGCAGGGTGTATGAGGGATCGGGAACCCGTCCCCCCCATTTCCTGGACAGGTACGAGACGCCGATGATGCGACGACCGGCGGCAGCGGGAACGACAAACCCCGTACCGGACAATGGGGGCAGCTCGCCGGTGCAATAGGCCAGGGTGACCGCGGCCGTAGCCACCTGCTCGATACCTCCGATCAGTTGGGCCGCTTCAGGCTCCATTCCCGAGAGCAAGCCGGAGATGACACGGCTCGGGACGGCCAGGATCACTGCGCGAGCCCCGATCTCGCTTCCGTCACTCGAGGTCACCCGGTACCCGCCATCGCCGTCTCCGGCAACGGAGGTCACCGCTACTCCGGTTCGTATCTCGGCACGGTCCAGGTCATCGGTGAGGGCCGTGACCAGCTCTCCCATGCCGTTTCGCAGACTGGCGAAGTGACTGAGACCGCTCCCGCGGGCGGCCCGGGCGGCAGCCCGGGCCGCAAGGATGAGACTTCGATGCTTGTGCTCCATCTCGAGGAATCGGGGGAAGCTGGCCCGGACGCTCATCGTGGCTGGTTCGGCGGCGTGGATGCCCGCGACCAAAGGCTCGGCGATGCGATCGAGCACCTCGCGCCCGAGACGACGGGTGACGAACGACTCGAGGCTCTCGTCGTCGTCGCCGGTGGCCTTGCGGGGAAGCACCAAATCGGCGAGGGCCCGGGCCCTGGCTCTCCAGGAGAGCAACGACGAACGGAGCAGCGGGCCGAGCCGCGAGGGAACCATGAGGAGGAACCCACCGGGAAGGGGATGGAGCCGTTCCCCCCACCAGACGTAGGACCCGCCGGCATCGCGGCTGACCGGGATGACCTCATCGGCCAGACCCAGCTCGCCGGCCAATTCGAGGACGACTGCCTTGCCGGCGACGAAGCTGTCCGGGCCGCCCTCGACCAGGAAACCGTCGTCATGGTCGGTGACCACCACGCCTCCGAGACGTGCCGACTTCTCGATCAGGAGCACATCGGCTCCGGCGGACTTCAGCTGCCGGGCGGCGATCAGACCGCTGATCCCGCCTCCGATCACGACTGCATCGACCATCACGACGGTTTCGACCACGCAGCGGTCTCGATCACTAGGTCGGCCAGAGCCGCAATCAGCCCGGCGTGGTCGTTGAGACATCGGCAGCGGTGGAACTCGAGACCTAGGGAGAGAGCCGCGGCCCGATGCTCGACATCGTTGTCGTAGAGGGTCTCCACGTGATCGGAGATGAAGCCGATCGGGTCGACCAACACTGCTTTGGACCCGTCGGAGGCGAGTTGATCCATGACTTCCTCGACAGAGGGTCCCAACCAGGGCTCGCGGGCCGCGGCACTGACACTCTGATAGGCCAGATGCCAGTCATCCAGCCCGAGACGGGTTGCCACCGCCCCGGCCGTGTCGGCAAGCTGGTCGGCGTAGGGGTCGCCCTGCTCGATCATCCTCATGGGAAGGCTGTGGGCGGCGAAGACGACCGGGCTGCCCGCCGGCGCCCGGTCCAGGGCCCCGGCCAGCATGTCGGCCAGGGCATCCACGTAGGACGGGGCCAGGTTCCAGTCGGGACCGAACAGCAGCCGGACCGGGCTCCCCTCGAAGGCCGACTCGACGGCTGCCTCATAGGCATCGGTGGACACTTCGCAGCGATAAGGGGCGAGACTGATCACGACCAGCTCTTCGACTCCGTCCGCCCTGATCTGCTCTGCCGCTTCCTCGATCGTGGGTCGTGCATGAAGCATCCCGACATGGACATCGGCCCGTAGTCCCCGCCGGCTCAGCTCCTCGGCGACGAGAACCGCCTGACGCCTCGTCGTGGCGGGTAGTGGGGATCCGCCGCCGATTGCCTCATATCGTCCGATGACCGATGGGATCACGTGATCCGGTGGGACCCGGCCCAACACGCTCTCCACGAATCCGGGAACCTGATCCAGGCTCTCCGGGCCGCCGAACCCAGCCAGGAGCACGGTGAGCCGACGGTCATCCACCGAGCCACCCCCTGAGGTCCTCTGCTTGGAGACGACGGCCCACGTAGAAGGGACCGAATTCGGCGAAGCGGGCGCTGACCTCGTCGAAGCGCATCTCGTAGATCAGCTTCTTGAACTGAATCGGGTCGTCTGCAAAGAGAGTCACCCCCCATTCCCAGTCGTCGAGCCCTATCGAACCGGTGACGATCTGGCTCACCTTGCCTGCGTAACGCCGACCTGTCCGTCCGTGGGCCCGCATCAGCTCGCCGCGCTCCGAAGCTTCGAGGCTGTACCAGTTGTCCGCCCCCTCCCGCTTCTTGTTCATCGGGTAGAAGCAGAGATACCGGCTGTGGTCGGGAATCTCGGGGTAGAGCCGGGACTGCATGTAGGGGCTGTCCTCGACGTTGCCGGCCGTGCCCTCGGGGGCCCCGTGCCGGCTGATCTCGATCACCGAGAGATAGGAGTAGGGACGGGTGGTGCACATGGCCAGCATCGTCTGGTCGAAGGCCCGCTCCAGAGCCTGTAGCTGGCCCATGTCGGGGCGAAGATGGAAGAGGAGGAGGTCGGCCTTGTGCCCGATCACGGTGTAGGAAGTGCTGCGTCCGGCCGCGGCGTCCTCCACCTGGTGGAACGATCCGAGGAGGTCGGTCGCCTCGGCCAGGGCCTTCTCCCGCTCCGTTGCATCCAGTCGGCCCCAAGCGTTTCGGTCGAGGCGGCGAAAGTCGTGGAGGGCGAACCAACCCTCGAGTGTCTCGGGAGCCGTCATCGCACTGCCCCGCTGACTCTCGACAATCCCACGGCCGGCTCGGCGCTGCCAACGACGGTCTCGACCATGGCCTGCACGTTCTCCAGCGGGGTGTCGGGAAGCACTCCATGGCCGAGGTTGAACACGTGGCCGGGCCGGCCCGCCGCCTCCTCCAGAACATGTCTGGTGCCGGCACGCACCGTCTCCGGATCGGAGAGGAGCAAGGCCGGGTCCAGATTTCCCTGTATCACCTGATCATCCCCGAGCCGGTTCCAGTACTCCCCGAGCGGGAGCCGCCAATCCACGCCGTATCCGGTGGCGCCGATCAACGGGAGCAGGTCGAGCAGATGGGTGGCGGCCGGGGCGAAGTAGATGGTGGGCACCTCCAGCCCGGCCAGAGCCTCACGGGCAGCCGGGAGCGCCCATTCCCCGAACTGTTGTCGAGACAACAGCCCGGCCCAGGTGTCGAAGAGTTGCACCACCCGGGCGCCGGCCTCGATCTGCAGCTCCAGGTAGAAGCGCATGGCTCGGGCGAGAACGTCCAGAGCGGCCGTCGGGTCGTCGGCGTGAAACGCCCGACGGAAACGTGGGAAGTGCTGGGATCCTCCTCCCTCCAGCAGATAGGCAAGGAGGGTGGCCGGCCCACCAGCGAAGCCGATCAACGCCACGTCGTGAGGGAGGGCCGCGCCCACCTTTTCGATCGTCTCGCCCAGAAAATCGACCCTCGCCAAGTCGAGATCACCCAGTTCGCCAACCTGGCCGAGGCTCAGAGGCGAGAGCTTGGGACCGGGGGCGAACTCGATCGGCACACCCATGGCATCGAAGGGGGTCATGATGTCGGCGAAGACGATGGCGGCGTCCAGAGCGAAGCGACGCAGGGGCTGGAGTGTGATCTCGGCGGCGAGTGCCGGGGTGCGCATCGCCTCGTCGAAGCTGTGGCGGGAGCGCAGCTCCCGGTACTCGGGGAGATAACGGCCCGCCTGACGCATGAACCAGACCGGAGGCCGATCGAGTGACTGGCGATCCAGGGCGGCCAGAAGCCTGCTCACACCGCCTCCCCGATCGCATCGGACAGCACGTCGAGCACGGTGTCGAAGGTCTCATCGAGATGCGACTCCATGAGGAACCAGGCCTCGAATGGAGAGGGAGGCAACAGGACTCCTCTGCTCAGGGCGGCGTGGAAGAAACGGCCGAACAGCTCCTGATCGAGCCCGGCTACGTCGTCCCAGCTGCGGGCATGGTCGATGCCGATGAACAGACCCGCCATCCCCCCGACGTGGTTGACCACCCCAGGGACACCGGCCCGGGCCAGGGCCGAGCCGAGTCCGTTCTCCAACCGGTCTCCGGCACGGTCGAATTCCTGATAGAGACCGGGGTGGTCCGCCAGGTAGCGGAGCGTGGCCAGGCCGGCCGCGGTGACTATCGGGTTGCCGGCCAGCGTGCCCGCCTGATAGACCGGCCCGTCGGGAGCGATCAGTCGCATGAGATCGGCCCGGCCTCCGTAGGCGGCGGCCGGTGTCCCGCCGGCCACGACCTTCCCCAGAGCGGTGAGATCGGGGGTGACCCCGTACCGTTCCTGGGCCCCTCCGAGAGCCACCCGGAACCCGGTCATCACCTCGTCGAAGAT
>Ga0299913_10004379_pt1 | contig 11852 bp, 10 predicted proteins | sample RVTome_9_FD_201360 | JGI IMG/M metagenome (GOLD analysis project Ga0299913, IMG submission 201360) | Soil microbial communities from uranium-contaminated site in the Upper Colorado River Basin, Wyoming, United States - RVT155D38 (version 2) ... | reverse complement strand
CGACGATCAGCGCCTGCCGTCGCAGCTCCTGCTCGCCAAGGCGAGCGCTGCGCCTGACCTCTGCTTCCCGCAACTCTCGCTGCAGGGCCGGAACGAGCCGGTGCAAGTGGTCCTTGACGATGTAGTCGTGAGCGCCGGCGCGCATCGCATCGACCACATGCTCCTCCCCCATCGACCCGGACACGACGATCACCACACCGTCGAACCCCGAGTCGTTGACCAGCTCGATCGCACGCTTCGCTGACAGGCGCGGTAGGACCCAATCGCATACGACGACGTCCCATCCGGCTCCCTGCAGCGCATCGATGAGCTCGTCTTCGAACTCGACGCGCCGATGCGTGGGGAGGAAGCCGGCGCGTGCGAGCTCGCGAAGCAGGAGATCGGCATCCTCCGGCGAGTCGTCCACGATCAAGATGCGGAGTTCGCCGAGGGCCATCGCGCTAGGTCCCAGGTGCCGGCTCGTTCAAGAGCAGCCAATACATCCCGAGCTGCTGCATCACATCGACGAACTTGTTGAAGTTCACAGGCTTTCGGATGTAGCTGTTCGCGCCCAGCTCGTAAGCAGAAACGAGGTCTTCCTCCTCAACGGAGGAGGTGAGGACGACGACGGGGAACAGCCTCGTCCTGTGATCCTCCCGGATCGACTTCAGGACCTCGAGGCCACCACGCTTGGGAAGCTTGAGGTCCAGCAGGATCATGGCGGGCGCGAGCTGCCGCTCTCCGAAGAGCAGGACCTCCGCCTCGACCCCATCGCGGGCGACAACGACGTCGTTCTCGAGACGGTGCCGTCGAAAGGCCCGGAGCGTCAGCTCGATGTCGTCGGGGTTGTCCTCGACGAGCAGGATCGGGCCCTCTCTCATCCTTCCCCGTTCCCCAGGGTGAAGAAGAAGGTCGCGCCGCGGTCCACGGCACCTTCCGCCCGGATCCGGCCGCCGTGCCGGCGCACGATGCGCTCGGCGGTGGCGAGTCCGATGCCCGATCCCCCGAAGTCCTCGGTCGCGTGAAGCCGCTGGAACGGTGTGAAGAGCTTGTCGGCGTACCGATCGTCGAACCCAACCCCATCGTCGCGAACGAAGAACTCTCCGACTCCGTTCGTGTCGGCCCTCCCGAACTCGATCCGCGCGCTCGGGCGCGGCGCCGTGAACTTCCAGGCATTCGACATCAGGTTCGTGACGAGGATGCGCAGCAGACCGACATCCCCGCGACAGGAGACGCCCGGCTGTACCACGGCGGTCACGGCCCGGTCAGGATCCTCCTCACGGAGGGTTACCAACACCTCCTCGACCAGCCCGCTCAGATCGACGTCATTGGCCTCGAAGGTGGAACGCACCAGCCGGGACAGTTCCAGAAGTGCATCGATCATGCCGCTCATCCGGTGGACGTTCTTACGAACACGCTCCAGATACGCTTGCCCGTCTCCCTTTAGCGCGGTCGCGTGATCCTCGAGGAGCGCCTGGCTGAATCCATCGATCGCGCGCAGGGGAGCGCGGAGGTCGTGGGCGACGGCGTAGCTGAACGACTGCAGTTCGCGATAGGCCTCCTGTAGTTCCGCCGTCGCGTGCTCGGCCTGTGCACGCGCTCGACGCGTCTCCTTCTCCTGCACCTTCCGATCCGTGATGTCCCGGATCGCCCCGAGCGCCACGACCCCTTCCGGAGTTTCGATCCAGCTCAGGCTGATCTCCGCGGGGAACTCGCTTCCGTCCGAGCGAAGCCCTGCAAGGTCGAGCCCCGCTCCCATGGGCCGCACGCGCGGACTGCTGAAGTAGTTGTCCCGGTGCTTGGGGTGGACCTCCCTCGAACGTTCGGGGATGAGCATCTCGAGTCTCCGGCCGATCAACTCGCCCCGCGAGTAGCCGAAGACGGCCTCCGTCTGCGAGTTCGCCATCACGATGATCCCGGCACTCGAGACGCCGACCATCGCGTCCGGTGCGGCATCGAGCATCGACTGGAACGTTGCCTCAGCGCTCTTGCGAGCGCTGAGATCGCGGATCGCGGCCAGCGCGATGATCCCCGCGTCGGTCTGGATCGAGCTGAGACTGATCTCGGCGGGGAACTCCGTCCCGTCGGCTCGTCGGGCCACGAGGTCGAGCCCCACCCCCATTGGGCGCGTCCGCGGTTCTGCGAAGTAGCGCGCTCGGTGGGCGGGATGCACATCGACGAGGCGCTCAGGGACCAGGATCTCGATGCTTTTCCCGGTCAGCGCATCGCGCTCGTACCCGAACAGTGCTTCGCATTGGAGATTGGCCATGACGATGGTGCCGCTCGGATCCACACCGACCATGGCGTCGGGGGCGGCGTCGAGCAACGCTTGAAGCGGAGCTTCCGCCGTCATCGGCCGGAGGTCTTGGTCATCGCTGGAACGGGTCAGTTTCACCGCGCTCTGATCCGCTGGGGCTTGGACCGAACACGCAGTCCCCGTCCCCTAGTTCCTGATAGTCGGCTCCCGGTTGCATAGTCGGACAAGTTGCGCCACCGGTCAACAGCGGTCCCCTGAATGCCGAGATGTCGGCGCGTGAACTGCAGACCCAGTCAGGCCGCGGAGGCCAGCGATGGGACGATCTGGAAGGCGAGCGGGACCGTTGTCGGACGGCAGAGGAAATACCCCTGGCCGTGGGTTATCCCTAGAGCGTGGAGGGCTCCGAGCTCATCGATCGTTTCGATACCTTCAGCGACGATGGTGGCCCCGATCCGGCCAGCGAAGGAAGCCAGCGCGTCCGCAAGGGCTTGCGAGGCCTGATCCGAGTCGATACCCCGGGTGAGAGATACGTCGAGCTTGATGATGTCCGGAGCAAGTCGAAGGATGTGACGAAGACTGGCGAAACCGGCCCCCGCATCATCGACCGCCAACCGCCCACCGCTGGCTCGGTAGTCGGCGAGAGCGACCCTCAGCTGTTCGTAGTCCTCAACCGGCGCGTGTTCGGTGACCTCTACGACGAGACGCTGACAGGGGGCCTCATGCACGAATCCGACGAAGGCCGGAGCCAAGATCGTTTCGGGTGAGAGGTTCACCGAGAGATACGCGCCTGATGGAAGGTCATCGATGCTGGCGATCGCCGCCCTGACCGCAGCGATCTCCAGCTCGACGCGAAGGCCAACCTGGGTGGCATCCTCGAACCATCGGTCCGGCCCCTGTTGAGGTTCGCTGCTGAAGCGCGCGAGCGCTTCCACACCGACGACTTCTCCATGTCGCAGATCGGCGATCGGCTGGAAGACCATGGTCATCCCCTCGCCATCGAGTATCCGTTGGATCCGTCGCGCGCAGAGAGCGTGTTCCTCGGCTCCCCTGGCCTCCCGCTCCAGCTGCGTCGCAAGTTCGTCGACGACCTTGGTCGCGACCTCCGGAGAGAGGGTGCCGTAGCCGAGGAAGGAGCGGCGGATGCTTTCGAGGATCTCGAGTGCCGGGTTTCCCTTCACGAGATATCCGACGGCGCCGGCACGGAGCATCTGCAGCACGGTCGCTCGGTCCTCGTAGGCCGATAACGCGAGGATCCTGGTGTCCGGGGAGAGCCGGCGGATCATCGCCGCCGCGGCGGCACCGCCCCCACCTGGCATCCGCACGTCCAAGACCGCCACGTCCGGGTGACGGTCCCGGGCGATCTGCCCGGTTTCGTCCACGTTGGCGGCCACACCGACGACCTCCATCGAGGGATCCGCATCGACGAGGGCCGCGAGGGATTCGCGCACGACGAGCTCATCGTCGGCGATCAGGACGCGTATCCGCGGCACGTTCATACCTCCGTCACCGATGGCATCGAATACGGCTCAACGACCTCGACGCGTGGCATCGATCCGTACCCGAGACACGTGGAAACGTGGAGCCAAGGGCCATCCGCAGCTCCCTTCCGAGTCTTCGGTTGGTTGCGCCGGCCGCTTGACCACGTGTGGTTGAGGTGTGCCTGGGACTGAGGAAGGTCGCGGAGACGAGAGTATCGCGGAGACGGGAGGATTCGAACCTCCGAGGGAGTTTTATCCCCCTAACCGCTTAGCAGGCGGCTGCTTTCGGCCACTCAGCCACGTCTCCGGGGGAGATTCTACGGGCGTTGCCAAGGCGTAGGCTCCGCGCGTGCCGGACGTCGTCGTGGTCGGAGGCGGGATCGTCGGAGCCGCGTGCGCGCACGAGCTGGCGCTTCGCGGCGCATGGGTCACGCTCCTGGAGAAGGACGAGCTCGCGGCGGGCGCCTCGGGACGGAACCTCGGGTACATCGACACCTCGAAAGACCCGGTGCTTGCGCCGCTCGCCAGGCGGAGCCTCGAGCGCTACCTCGAGATCACCGCCGATCCACCGACGCCCGTATTCATCGACCGGGAGCCGATCGGAACCCTCGCCGTCACGATCGACGAGGACGAGGTCGAGGACCTGCGACGGTGGGTCGAGTCGGCGCGCGCGGTCGGTGTCGAAGTCTCTCGGGCCGAGCCGGCGGAGCTTCGGCTACTCGAGCCCGAGCTCTCGCCCGATGTGATCGAGGCCTACCGGCTCGACGAGGGACATCGCGTCGACCCTTTGGCCCTGACCGTGTGCCTCGGCGCCTTGGCGAGAGCCGACGGCGCCTCCGTCATCTCTCATCGAGCGGCGCGGCGTCTGGTCGAGCGCGACGGGCGCATCACGGGTGTCGTGACCGACGACGGCCTGTTGGAAGCGGATGTCGTGGTGGTGGCAGCGGGACCTTGGTCATCGGCGCTCGTCCGTCCGCTCGGCATCCCGCTTCCGATCGCTGGGGCTCGCGGGTGGCTCGTGCACGCCGCCCCCGAGCGACCGTTGATCCGCCATTGGATCCAGAGCGGCGCGCGCCGCCTGTTGAAAGGGCAGGTGCCGGCGGTCGCCGTCGAGCCGGTACCGCTCCTCGTTTCCATGCGCGACTTCGGCGACGGTCAGCAGACGCGTGAGGTCTCCCCGATGATCCAGCCCGCGCCGGACGGAACGATCCTGGCCGGAACATCGCGGGAGCCCTCGTTCTCGGCAGATACCTACGACCTCGAGGTACCGAGGACGGTCGCGACGGAGGCGGCGCGGCTGCTGCCGGCACTCGCCGACGCCCCGATCATCGCGACGTGGTCCGGCGTTCGTCCGGTCGCGCCCGACGAACGTCCGATGATCGGATGGCTGCGGGAGGGGTTGTTCGTCGTCTCCGGCCACGGCTCCGAAGGGGTCATCATCGGCGCCGCATCCGCGGAGCTCGCCGCGGCGATGGTGCTCGGCGAAACCCCGCCGTTCGATCCCGCGCCGTTCGATCCATCTCGGTTCGGGATGTAAACGACGCCGCGTCAGCGAGCGGGTCGCCCGTACCTGGCGAGGATCTCCAGCGTTCGATCGATGGGCAGCGCGTGCAGGACGTGCCCGTCGCGGCCGACCGTCGTCGTCGCGGTGAACAGCGCGTTCGCGACGGCCTCCTCCACGGCCTCGACCGTCGCGGCGAACAGGTCGTTGGTCGGGGCGCCGGATCCGTGTGCGGCGCCGTCCAGCACCGCTCGGACGTCGATCAGCCCGTCCGCGGCGTCCAGCGGGATCCGATTCGCCGTCGAGAACGCGATCATCAGCTCCCCGGAGCCGTTGTGACCGGTCGAGCCGCAGCGGGCGAGACCGAGGCCGCCGCGGACCGCCAGCCGGCGGCACTGGTGGGGCAGCGTCGGCGCATCGGTCGCGACGACCACGATGCATGAGCCCTCACCGTGCTCCACGGGCATCAGGTCGGTGATCTCGCGCCCGACCGGGACGCCGTCGATCCGGAGCAGCTCGCGCTCACCGAAGTTCGTCAGGACGAGAACACCCACCGTGAAGCCGCCGGGAACGACGCGCGAGGCCGTTCCGATCCCGCCCTTGAAGTCCATGCACTGCATGCCGGTCCCGGCGCCGACGCATCCCTCCGCCACCGGGCCGACCGTGGCCGAATCGAGCGCCTCGAACACATCGCGCTCCGCGAGGGGGAACGTGGTGACGTCGTTCAGCAGCGAGTCGTCGCACTCGGCGACGACGGGCATGTCGCCGCCCTCGTTGGTGATGACGCCGTGGCGATCGGCGCGCCAACGGACCGTCGCGTCGTACGCGCGCCCGATCGCGAGCGAGCTCGTCAGCACGATCGGCGAGTGCAGGAGTCCCCATTCGTTGATCTGGTTGGTCCCGATCATCTCGCCGTAGCCGTTCAGCACGTGGGTGCCCGCGTACACGCGCTCGCGCCACGGAACGCCCTCGTGCGGGAAGATCGCGGTGACCCCGGTCCGGACTGCGCCACGCCCGCCGGGATCCGGGTCGCGCACGACGGTAGCGTGGCCGACGCGCACGCCGACGACGTCGGTGATCGCGTTCAGCGCGCCGGTCGGATAGGTCCCGATCACGACGCCGAGATCGCGAGCCCTTCCCCGATCCAATATCGCCTCCACGCGTCGAGCGCGATCGGCGCAGATGCTAACGCGGCCGAACCGCGGTTCGGGCCCGACTGCGTAGAATCCCAGTGCTCATGCCCATCCTCGCCCTCGGCATCTCGCATCGGCGCGCGACGGTCGACCTGCTCGAGCGTCTGGCGTTCGACCAGGACGCGCTCGCGAACGCCTATCGACGCGTCGAGGACCACCCGGCGATCGATGGCGCCGTGATCCTCTCGACGTGCAACCGGGTCGAGATCTATGGGAGCGTTCCCGGCTTTCACGCCGGGTTCCTGCCACTGAAGCGGCTCCTCTGCGAGTCCGGAGGCGCGTCGCCGGACGAGGTGGACGAACCGCTGTACTCCCACTACGAGCTCGACGCGACCGAGCACGCCTTCGCCGTTGCGAGCGGACTGGACTCGATGGTCCTGGGCGAGCCGCAGATCCTCGCGCAGGTTCGCGAGGCTCTCAAGGTCGCCGAGGCGGAGGGCGCCGCCGATCCGGCGCTGACCGAGCTCTTCCACGCCGCCTCGAGGACCGGACGGCGCGTCCGGGCCGAAACCGCCGTCGGGGCCGCGCCGGATGCGTTCGTGGCGGCCGGGACCGATCTGGCCGAGGAGCCGTTGGCCGGTCTCGAAGGCCGGCGCGCCGTCGTCGTCGGTGCGGGGCAGATGTCCGCGCTCGCCGTGAAGCACCTCCGACGGCGCGGGGTCGCGACCGTTCGGATCGTGAACCGGTCGCCCGAGAGGGCAAGGGTGCTCGCGGAGCGCCATGGCACCGACCATGGGCCTTTGGAAGGGTTGCCGGGCATGATCGCCGAAGCCGACGTGATGGTCTGCGCGACCGGAGCGGCCGGCGTCGTCGTCACCGAGGAGCACATCCGCCGCGCGATGGAGGGCCGCGAGCGGCCACTGTTCATCCTCGACCTCGCCGTGCCCCGGGACGTCGAGCCCACGTCGCGCGATGTCCCACGGGTCGTGCTCGTCGACATCGAAGGCCTGAAGGACTCGCTCGCGGTTCGCGAGGCCGAGGGGGCCGATGCGGCCGAGGGGGCCGATGCGGCCGAGGAGATCGAGCGTGCCCGGGCGATCGTTGCCGACGAGGTCCGCCGTTTCACGTTCCGACGGCGTGCCGCACGCCTGGCCCCGCTGATCCGCTCGCTGCAGCGGCGCGGGGACGAGGTCGTGGAGGCCGAGCTCGAGCGATTCGGCGCCGAGCTCGCCTCGCTCACCCCCGAGGAGCGCGAGGCCGTCGAGTCCTTGGCCCGCGGGATCGTCGCCAAGCTCCTGCACGACCCGATCGTCCGGGTCAAGGAGCGCTCGGCGCCGGGCGGGCGAGACGCCGACACGAGGCTGCTCGCCGAGCTCTTCGGCATCGAGCCCGACCCGGCGTGAAGCTCCGGCTCGGGACACGGCGCTCCAAGCTCGCGCTGGCGCAGGCAGCCGAGATCGCGAAGTCACTCGGCGCGAACGGCATCGAGGCGGAGCTCGTTCCGATGACGACATCGGGCGACCGCGGTGCGGACCCTTCGACCGATCCCGCGGGTGTGAAGGGTCTGTTCGTCGCCGAGATCGTCCGCGCGCTCCGGAACGGCGAGGTCGACATCGCGGTCCATTCGGCCAAAGACCTGCCGGCCGAGGACGACGAGGGCGTGGCGATCGCGGCCGTCCCCGAACGCGCCAGCCCGCTCGACGTGCTCGTCACGCGAGACGGGCAGCTGCGACCGGGCGCGCGCGTCGGTACGTCGAGCCTCCGGCGGCAGGCGCAGGTGTTCCGGTGGCGGCCGGACGTCCTGCTCAAAGACCTGCGCGGCAACGTGGACACCCGTCTACGCAAGCTCGCCGACGGCGAGGCGGACGCGCTCGTGCTCGCGGCGGCGGGGCTGCTGCGGCTCGGCATCGTCCCCGAGCACGTCGCGCCGATGTCGATCTCGGAGATGGTGCCCGCGCCCGGTCAGGGGTGCCTCGCCGTCCAGGCTCGCCCGGACGACGAGTCCACGATGTCGACCCTGGCTGCGATCGATCACGCCCCGAGCCGCGAGGCGTTCACCGCTGAACGAACGCTGATGGAAGCCCTGGGAGGCGGATGCGCGCTTCCGCTCGGTGCGTTCGCGGAGCGGGTGGACGGCTCGATGCGGATGATCGCGATCGTCCTCACGCCGGATGGTGGCCGCTACGCCCGCGCCGAGGTCGAGGCGCCGACGCCGGAGGAGGTCGCCGAGCTCGCCCGGCTCGACCTCGCAGCCGGCGGCGCCGGCGAGATCCTCTCGGCGATCCGACCATGACGGCTCGGGCCGCGGCTCCCAAACGTTCGGCCGGCAGGTCCCTGTCCGGGCGGACCGTCCTCGTGACAAGGCCGCGGGAGCAGGCCGGCGAGCTCGTCCGCGCGCTGGAACGTCGCGGCGCGACCGCGATCGAGGCCCCCGCCATCGAGATCGTCCCGGCGCGCAGCGCCGCGCTGACGCGAGCGCTGAACGAACTGGCCGATGGCCGCTTCGCGTGGATCACGCTCACGAGCCCACGGACGATCGACGTCCTGGCCGAGCACCTACGTCCCCGCGACGTCCACGCGAAGGTCGCCGCGATCGGCGACGGCACCCGCGAGGCGTTCCGACGGTGGGCGCGACGCGAACCCGACCTCGTGCCGAAGACCTTCACGACCGAAGGGCTCGCTCGCGCGTTCCCACGAGGCGCGGGTCACGTCCTCTGCGCGCGCGCCGACGTCGCGCCCGGAGGCCTCGAGGACGCGCTCGCCAAGAAGGGATGGACGTCGGCGCGCGTCGACGCATACAAGACCCGCATGCCGCGCTCGCTGCCCCCCGAGGCTCGCGCGGCGCTTCGAGAAGGAACGGTCGACGCGGTCACCTTCACGAGCGCGTCCACCGTCCGAGGGTTCGTCCGCGCCCTCGGAACCGTCAAGGGGACTCCGAAGGTCATCTGCATCGGCCCGGTAACCGCGCGAGAGGCACGCGCGCGCGGCCTCACCGTCCACGCCGTCGCGAACCCGCACACGGTCGAGGGCCTCGTCCAGGGCGTCGAGCGCGCGCTCGCCCCGAGGAACCGTGCGCGGTCGTAGGATGCCGGTCACGATGCTCGAGGTCGCGGGCCTGTTCAGCGACACCGGCTGTCCGCATCGTCGGTTCCCTTTCCCCAAGGGCGCCGAGGTCTGCGGGCACTGCGGCGGGGAGCTTCACCCGGGCCGACGCGCCCTAGAATCCTCGTCATGAGCGGCTTCCCCAGGCAGCGCCCGCGACGGATGCGCCGGACCCCCGCGCTCCGCTCGCTCGTGCGCGAGACCGAGCTCTCGCCCCGTCAGCTGATCGCGCCGCTGTTCGTGAAAGAGGGCGTGTCGGATCCCGTGCCGATCTCGTCGATGCCCGGACAGTTCCAGCACACGCTCGAGTCCTTGCGGAAAGAGGCCAGCGAGATCGCGAGCCGGGGGGTCCTCGCGTTCGTCCTGTTCGGCGTCCCCGGGCGCAAGGACGCCGAGGGCTCGGAGGCGTGGAACGCCGACGGCATCTCGCAGAAAGCGCTCAGGACGCTCCGCGCCGAGCTCGGCGACGAGCATGTCGTGATCGCCGATCTCTGCCTGGACGAGTACACGGACCACGGGCACTGTGGCGTGCTGGACGACGACGGCAACGTCGACAACGACGCGACGCTCGAGCGTTACCGACGGATCGCGCTGGCGCAGGCGGAGGCCGGCGCGCAGATGGTCGGACCGAGCGGGATGATGGACGGACAGGTCGCCTCGATCCGCGACGCGCTCGACGAGGGCGGGTTCGAGCCGGTGGGCATCCTCGCCTACGCGGCGAAGTTCGCATCCTCGTTCTACGGCCCGTTCCGCGAGGCCGCCGAGTGCGCACCCGGGTTCGGCGATCGCGCCGGGTACCAGATGGATCCGCCGAACGCCGACGAGGCGATCCGCGAGGTCGCCGCCGACATCGAGCAAGGTGCCGACGTCGTGATGATCAAGCCGGCGCTCCCCTACCTCGACGTGATCCGCCGGGCCAAGGACGCGACCCACTTCCCCGTCGCCGCGTACAACGTCTCGGGCGAGTACGCGATGGTCAAGGCCGCCGCCGCGAACGGCTGGCTCGACGAGCGCAAGGCCGTCCTCGAGATCCTCACGTCGATCCGGCGCGCGGGAGCCGACCTCGTCCTCACGTACCACGCGAAGGACGCGGCCGAGTGGCTCTCGTCCTGAACCGGAAGGTTCGGTAGCCTCGGGGCATGGGACCGACCTTGCAGATCGTGTTCGACGCCAACGACGTTCCTCGTCTGCAGGCGTTCTGGGAGCAGGTGCTGGTCGGCTATCAGGTGCAACCGCCGCCGCCCGGCTTCGCGACGTGGGAGGACTTCGCACGCGACCGCGGCATCCCGGAGGACCAATGGGACGGCTGGGGCGCGTTGATCGACGCCGAGGGCAAGCGCCCGCGGATCTTCTTCCAGCGGGTGCCCGAAGGGAAGACGGCGAAGAACCGGGTCCACCTCGACGTGAACGTGGGCGGAGAGCTGAAGCACGATGAGCGGACCGCGCGCGTGAAGGAGGAAGCCGACCGCATCGAGGCGCTCGGCGCGACCCGTCAGCGCGAGGCGACCGAGCGCGGCGAGTTCTGGATCGTCATGCAGGATCCCGAAGGCAACGAGTTCTGTCTCCAGTAACGCGATCCGACGAGCTCTTCCAGCGCGCACGCCGTGTGATCCCCGGAGGCGTCGATTCTCCCGTGCGGGCGTTCGGCGCCGTGGGTGGCACTCCGCGGTTCGCCGGTCGCGGCGAGGGCGCCTACCTCGTCGATGTGGACGGGAACCGGTACGTCGACCTCGTGCAGTCCTGGGGGGCGCTCCTGTTCGGGCACGCTCGCGCCGAGATCCTCGAGGCGGCGACCCGGGCCGCCGGGCGTGGCAGCACGTTCGGGATCCCGACCGAGCTCGAGGTAGAGCTCGCGGAGCGGATCGTCGCCGCCGTGCCCGGCGTCGAGATGGTCCGCCTGGTGTCGTCCGGGACCGAAGCGGCGATGAGCGCGGTGCGGCTCGCGCGCGGCTCCACGGGTCGCGATCGCATCGTGAAGCTCGAGGGGTGCTACCACGGGCACTCGGACGCGTTGCTCGCGAGCGGTGGTTCCGGCCTCGCGACGCTCGGGAGTCCGGGCTCGCCCGGCGTGACCGAGGGCGCCGCGCGGGACACGCTCACCGTGCCCTTCAACGACCTCGAGGCCGTCCGGGCGTTGTTCGACGCTCACCCCGCCGAGATCGCCGCCGTGCTCGTGGAGCCGGTCGCGGCGAACATGGGCGTCGTTCCTCCCGAGGAGGGGTTCCTCGAAGGGCTCCGCGAGCTCTGCACGGCCCATGGCGCGCTCCTGGTCTTCGACGAGGTGATCACGGGGTTCCGCATCGCCTATGAGGGCGCGCAGGGCGTCTACGGCATCATCCCGGACTTGACCGTGCTCGGGAAGGTGATGGGCGGGGGCTTCCCATGCGCCGCGTTCGGCGGGC
>Ga0299913_10004378_pt1 | contig 11853 bp, 10 predicted proteins | sample RVTome_9_FD_201360 | JGI IMG/M metagenome (GOLD analysis project Ga0299913, IMG submission 201360) | Soil microbial communities from uranium-contaminated site in the Upper Colorado River Basin, Wyoming, United States - RVT155D38 (version 2) ... | reverse complement strand
CTGCCGCGACTGACGGCCGGCGGGACCGCGCCCGCGTTCTGGGGCATGTGGATGTTGATCGCTACCGAAGCGATGCTGTTCGGAGCCCTGATCGCCGGGTATTTCTTCATCCGTTTCCGATCGAGCTCCGTGTGGCCGCCGGACGGCATCGCGATCCCGGGGCTAACGCTGCCTCTGATCATGAGCGCGATCCTGTGGTCCTCGAGCATCCCGGTGCACGTCGCCGACCGCGCCGTCCGCGCGGGCGATCAGATGCGCTTGCGGCTCGGCCTCGCCCTTGGATCCGTCCTCGGCGCGGCCTTCCTCGGCATCATGCTGGGCGTGGAGTATCCGGAGGCGCTCGACGAGTTCACTCCCACGACGAACGCCTACGGCTCGCTGTTCTTCACACTGACCGGTTTCCACGGGGCCCACGTCCTCATCGGGCTGTTGTTCAGTGCCTGGACGCAGGTACGGGCATGGAGGGGCGACTTCAGCCGCGACCGCCACCTCACCGTGCACCTGTTCGCGCTCTACTGGCACTTCGTGGACACGGTCTGGTTGTTCGTCCTGGTAACGATCTACCTATCCCCCAACTTCATCGGATGATGGGCATTGCCACGGTTCGGCCCGAAGAGAAGCGGTACGGGGCAGCGCTGTGGTTCGGCGTGCTGGGAGGGCCGGTCGCGTGGGTCGTGCAGGTTGCGGCCGGCTACATCCTGGAAGACACGGCTTGCTCCCCCGCGTCGAGCAGCCCCACGATCCTCGGCATCGAGATCGAACCCCTCTATCTCGTGATGACGGCGATCCTTGCGGCGGTAACAGCGGCTGCCGGTCTCATCGCCCATAGGTGCAAGGGCAGGATCGCCGACACCGGCACCGTCACGGCCGAGCGCGCGCGGTGGATGGCGTGGGCCGGTGTCCTCGTCAGCGCCCTGTTCTTCGTGATCATCGGTCTCGCGTTCGCGTCGATCCCGATCCTGAGCTCGTGCGAGTTCTCGCCATGACCGTCGCGCACGAGGTCGTCGGGCCCACGGCCGCGTGGTCGTCGTGGCACGTGGAGCCGATGGTGGTGCTGGCCCTCGTTGTGGGTGCGTCGATCTATGGGGCCGGGCTGCCGCGGACACGAGCGCGCATCAGCGGGTCGCGCGTCATCGCCTGGTACGGCGGCCTGGCCATCGCGGCGGTTGCCCTGCTCGGCCCCCCCGACGCCGCGGCTCACGACCTGTTCTCCGCCCACATGATCCAGCACCTCGTGCTGATCCTGATCGTTGCGCCCCTGCTCGTCGCGGGTCGTCCCGTGCGTGTGATGGGAAGCATCGTCCCGCGGCGCGCGCTACGGATCGCGGTCCGTGTCGTGCCCGCGCGGCTCGCGCGCTCGCCGGTGATCGTGGGCATCGCCACGGCTGCGGCCCTCGCCTCGTGGCACGCGCCGGCGCTCTACAGCGCGGCGGTTCGCTTGGATCTTGTCCACGGTCTGGAGCACGCCTCGTTCCTCGCGACGGCGCTCGCCTTCTGGGCGATCGTCCTGAACCACCGCGCTTCGGCCGGTGCGCGCGCGGCTCTCGTCTTCGCTGTCTTCCTGTTCGGCGGCGGACTGGGGGCCTTGCTGACGTTCACCACTACCGTCCTCTATCCGGTCCACGCGACCGGTCCGGTGGCGTGGGGTCTGTCGCCGCTGGCCGACCAGCAGCTCGCCGGCGTGATCATGTGGATACCGTCCGGTGCGATCTACGTGATCGCGTTCGGCGTCCTGTTCCTGTCGTGGCTGCGAGGCCTCGAAGCGCGTTTCCCCGCGCGGCCCCCGGCCGGAGAGCGAGCGGCAGATGGATAGGAGGCTGGTTGCGGCCGTGGTCGTGGGGGCCGGGCTGATCCTTGCGGGGTGCGAGTACGCGTCCGGTGATCTCACGCCCCCGACGCGGGCCGCTCGCGGTGACCTTGCACCGGCGAGCGGCGAGGAGCTCTATCGGGCGGATTGCGCCTGGTGTCACGGTGCGGACGGCGCCGGCACGGGGCGCGGCCCCGACCTCGACGGAGAGCTCGACGGCGGGGCCTACACCCACTTCATGCTCTCGACGGGCCGTATGCCGATCGCCGCCGTGGACCAACGGACCGACCGGCGCGAGCCCGCGTACGACTCGACCGAGCTCGAGGCCCTCGTCGAGCACGTCGTCGGTTTCGGAGGGACCGGACCTGCGGTCCCGATGGTCGATCCCGGACGCGGCGAGGTCGCCACGGGCGCGCTGCTGTACGCGGAGAATTGCGCGGCTTGTCATTCGACTACCGGGGTCGGCGGCGCGCTCACATCGGGTCAGATCGCGCCGTCCCTGCAACGCTCGACGCCGGTTCAAATCGCAGAGGCGATGCTCGTGGGGCCGGGCTGTCGCGCGGGCGATCCCGATTGTGGGCCCGGCGACGGAGCGATGCCGGTCTTCGATGACTTCTCCGATCACGAGGTCGATTCGATAGCCGCCTACGTCCGCTTCCTCCAGAGCGGCGGCGACCACGGCGGCCTCGGCCTCGGCCGGATCGGACCCGTCACCGAGGGCGCGGTCGCGTTGCTGATCGGCCTCGGCGCGCTCCTCGGACTCATCCGCTGGATCGGCACCGCGGTGGGTGAAGACACATGAGATCGGAACCGTCCAAGACACGAGCGATCGCGATCTCGTTCGGTGTGAGCACCGCGGCGTCGGTCGCTCTCGCGATCGTCTACCTGATGGGAGGCCAGCCGCAGGCCGAGGGGGCCTTGCTCGGGGTGTCGCTCGGTGGTCTCGCCGTCGGGTTCGTCCTGTGGGGGCACCGGTTGATGCCGAAAGGCCCGTTCACCCAGAACAGAGAGACGTCATCGGGGCGCGCCGAGCGAGCCGCAGCGGTCGAGGACTTTGAGAGCGGCGCGGAGTCGTTGGAGCGGCGCGGTTTCCTTCGGCGGATGCTGGCGGTGGCGCTCGCCGCGATCGGCGGCGCGGCCCTGTTTCCGGTGCGATCGCTCGGCTCCCGCCCGGGGCGCAGCCTGTATCACACGCAGTGGACGCCCGGCGCGCGGATGGTGACGATCGACGATGCGCTGGTACGAGCCGACACTTTGGAGGTCGGTGGGTTCATCACCGTCTTCCCCGAAGGTCACGCCGGTTCGGCCGACTCGCAGGTCGTGTTGCTGCGGCTGACGCCGGGATCCTACGAAGCCGCGGGAGGGGGCGCCGCCCCCGAGGGTTACGTCGCGTTCTCCAAGATCTGCACCCATGCCGGGTGCCCGATCGGTCTCTACGAGCCGGCGACGAACAGCCTCTTCTGCCCCTGTCACCAGAGTGTCTTCGCGGTGATGGAGGCGGCTGCACCAACCGCGGGGCCCGCGACACGTCCGCTCCCCCAGCTCCCCATCGAGGTCGACGACAATGGGTACCTCGTCGCGATCGATGACTTCGCCGAACCGGTCGGGCCGGGATTCTGGGGGCGGGGCCGGTGATCAAGCGCGCCTATGACTGGGTGGACGAGAGGGTGGGCGCTTCCTCGTTCACGCGCGACGCCCTGAACAAGGTGTTCCCCGATCACTGGTCGTTCATGCTCGGCGAGATCGCGCTGTATTGCTTCGTGATCCTGGTGCTGACCGGCACGTTCCTCGCGTTCTTCTTCGACGGCACGACCGCGGAGACCGTTTACGAGGGCTCCTACGCCCCCATGCACGGCCAGACGATGTCGGCAGCCTACGCGTCGACGCTCGAGATCAGCTTCGACGTACGAGCCGGCCTAGTGATGCGCCAGATCCACCACTGGGCATCGCTCGTCTTCGTCGCTTCCATCGTCGCCCACCTCTGTCGCATCTTCTTCACCGGCGCGTTCCGGAAGCCGCGCGAGATCAACTGGATCGTGGGAGTGACCCTGTTAGGCCTCGCGATGTTCAACGGCTTCACGGGTTACTCCTTGCCCGACGACATCCTGTCGGGCACCGGGTTGCGGATCGCCTATTCGATCGCGTTGTCAATCCCCTTGGTCGGTACGTGGATCGCGTTCCTGGTCTTCGGAGGAGAGTTCCCAGCCGAGGACATCATCGGCCGGCTGCTGGTGGTTCACATCATGATCGTTCCGGCATTGATCGCAGGTTTGATCGGGGTCCACCTTGCGATCGTCTGGAAGCAGAAGCACACGCAGTTCCCCGAGGCCGGGCGCACGGACACGAACGTCGTCGGTTCCCACCTGTGGCCGACCTATGCGCTCAAGTCCACCGGTCTGTTCTTCGGGGTCTTCGCCGTCATCGCGGTGATGGGTGGCTTGTTCCAGATCAACCCGGTGTGGTTGTACGGGCCGTTCGAAGCCCACCAGGTGACGTCCCCCGCGCAACCCGACTGGTTCCTGGGCTGGACGGAGGGCGCACTGCGGCTCTTCCCCGCCTGGGAGATACGTGCGTTCGGCTTCGAGATCCCCAATCCCTTCTATCCCGCGGTGCTGCTACCCGGGGTCACGTTCTTGTTGCTCTACGCGTGGCCGTTCCTCGAGGCGCGCTTTACCGGAGATCGCGGCGTCCATCATCTGTTGGACCGTCCCCGTGACCGGCCCTTCCGCACCGCTCTGGGATCGGCAACGCTGGCTTTCTACGTGGTGCTGTTCCTCGCGGCGAGCAACGATGTGATCGCGAAGTGGTTGACGATCCCCGTGAACAACCTGACGTGGGCGTTCCGCGTCCTCGTTCTCCTGATCCCGGCGGTCTCGTTCTTCTTCGTTCGCCGTTTCATGACGGCGTTGCAGACCAGCGGGGTCGATCGGTGGACCGAGGTGCCGCTGCGAGCCGTGATCGGCCGGCCCGACTGAGCCGGGCCCGTCAGTCGCTGGTCGTCGGGTAGCCGGCCGCGTTCCACGCGGCCATCCCGCCCAGGACCACCTCGACGTCCTCGTGGCCCTCGCGCGCGAGGAGGCTCGCCACCACCGACGACCGATAGCCTCCGCCGCAGACGACGGCTACCGGCTCGCCCGTTACCTCGCCTGCGCGTTCGGGGATCTCCGCTGCGGTGATGAAATCTGCCTCCGCGATCCTGCGGCTCGACCACTCGGCCGGTTGCCGGACGTCGAGCAGGTGGAGGCCTTCGGCCAGCCGAGCACGGAGTTCGTGCACGGTGACGACGGGCATCGTTGCGACCGAGCGCGCGGAGTTCCGCCACGCGTTCATGCCACCGCTCAGCCATCCGACCGGCAGGTCGTAGCCGATCCGCAGCAGCTGCCAGGTCGCGTCCCACAGGTCCTCGGGCGACTCGAGCACGAGTAACACGCGCGCGCCGTCGGGCAGGACCGTGCCGGCCCACGTCGCGAACGATGGGCCCAGCCCGACGTTCAGCGAACGGTCGATATGCCCGCTCGAGAACGCGTCGGGTTGCCGGCAGTCCAGCACGATCGCACCATCGATCGCCTCTTCGAAGTCGGTCGTGCGGAGCGCGGGCGGTTCCCTCAAGACACCGAGTGAGGTGACACCCGCCATGTTCTGCTTCCGCATCCGTCGCCAGTACGGAGGGATCGCGGGAAGGTTGTCGAGCCGGATGCACTCGTCGACGAACTCCTCCGACGACGAGATGCGCGCCAGGATCGCGTTCGTCTTGCGCTCGTAGCCGAGGGTCGTAGACAGACGGCTCCCGATATTGCCACCACACAACGATCCCGAGACGTGAGTGGGATAGATCTCGAGATGATCGGGCAGGTGGAAGAGGATCCGCTCCTGGATCGTGTGGCAGAACGTGATCGCGGCCTCCCGCGCGGCCTCCCGGCCGCCTAAGAGATCGGGCCGCCCGAGATCGCCGACGAGGAGCGAGCCCCCCGACAAGAGCATCGCCGGCTCATCGCCGCCGTCACGGTCGTAGACCAGCAGGCTCACGTGCTCGGGGGTGTGGCCGGGAGTGTGCACGATCTCGAAGGCGACGTCGCCCATCTCGACGAGCTCACCGTCTTTCACGGGGCGGTTCTCGTAGCCGACCTCGGCTTCGGAGAACGCGAGGACTTCGACATCCTGGCGGGCGCGCAGCTCCGACATCCCACTGAGGTAGTCGTTGTGCCCGTGGGTTTCCATCGTGTAGGCGATACGGAGGCCGTTTCGCCGCGCGGCATCGAAGTAACAATCGACGTCCCTGCGCGAGTCGAGCACCAGTGCCGCGCCGGTCTTCTCGTCTCCGACTAGATAAGAGGCGTGCCCCAGACTCTCCAGATAGAACTGCTCGAAGAACATCTCTGCGTGAGCCTATTCCGGCCGGTCACGAGTCCCTGAACCACTGGATGGTCCGGTCGATACCGTCCTCCAACGCGACCGTCGGCGACCACGAGAGCCGGGTACGCGCCAAGGAGATGTCCGGACAGCGACGGCGGGGATCGTCCTCCGGAAGGGGCCTGAGCTCGATCTGCGACGAGCTCTTCGTCCGTTCGATCACCAGCTCGGCCACGTCGCGGATCGTCCGCTCGTCGGGGTTCCCCAGGTTCACCGGCCCGATCTCATCATTCGTCGACAGGGCGAGCAGCCCCGCGACCATGTCGTCGACGTAACAGAAGCTGCGCGTCTGCGATCCGTCACCGTAGACGGTAACGGGCTCGCCCGCGAGGGCCTGGCGGATGAAGTTCGAGACCGCTCGCCCGTCTCCGGGCTGGAGCCTCGGACCATAGGTATTGAAGACCCGCGCTATGCGCACGTCCAACCCGTCTCGGTAGTAAGCCATCGTCAGCGCCTCCGCGTAGCGCTTGGACTCGTCGTAGACCGCGCGCCGTCCGATCGGAGAGACATTCCCGCGGTAGCTCTCTGGCTGCGGGGTCACTTCCGGGTCTCCGTAGACCTCCGATGTGGAGGTGAACACGAACCGGGCCCCCGATCCGCGCGCGAGGTCGAGCATGTTCTTGGTCCCGACGCTCCCGACCTCGAGAGTCTCGATCGGCTTTGCGAAGTAAGCCTCGGGACTCGCGAGCGATGCCAGGTGCCACACCACCGATGGCTCGACCCCGAGATCGAGGGGTTCACAGATGTCGTGCTCGATCAGTTCGAAGGCGTCGTTGTCGGCGAGATGCATGACGTTGTCCTTCGCACCGGTGACGAAGTTGTCGACACACGCGACGCGCCACCCGTCCGCGATCAGGCGATCGCACAGATGAGACCCGATGAAGCCGGCACCGCCGGTCACCAGGGCCACCTTCATGACGTGCCGCCTCGATGTCACGGAGGTGATGTTAAGTGTCCCGGTGATCCACCCCTTACGGGGCTTAGAGCTCGATCGCGAGGGCCGGCGAGAGCCGCTCTTGGACCGCTTCGGCGAAGTGGTACGCGGGCCCCGTCGTCGAGTCGAGGAACGAGATCGCGACGCGCCCGTCCGGGAAGATCGCGACGGTCTCGAAGTCGAAGCGGATGTTCTGTCCGACGCCCGACGACGCGTCGATGTCGCCGAGACCGATCTCGTAGAGGCGCTTCACACGCGCGCTCGCTCCCGAGATGTCCAACGTGTACAGGATGTCTCCGTCGGTTTGGCTCTTGCCGAGACGAACGTGCATCCCGATCGCCGCCATCCCCAACTCTGCGTTGACACGGAAGTCGACCTGCATGCCGCCGGGGGTCGTCACATCCTTGGGGAGCGGCACCGTCGTGGTCTTCCACGTCTTGCCGCCGTTCGACGAGATGCGGTAGTCGAAGACATTGCCCTTCGTCACCAGGTTGTGCATGCGACCTTTCGAGTCGACGAGGAGGGTTCCATCGAGATCCTCACCCCCGGGGAAGGTGTGCGCCGACCATTGCTGGGTCTTGGGATCGAACAGCGACCACGACTGCGCGAACGGGCCGGGAGCGGCCAGCGCGCCCCCGTTACCGAGCGCGGTGATCGGGCTCTGCGAGTTCGGAAGCATCCAGTCGAGGTCCTTGTGTTTCTTTAGCTTCAACCATCCCTTCGTGGGCTCGGTGAAGTTGTGATCGATGAACGGGTTCGAGGTCTGGATGTAGGTCACGCCATCCGTGCTGTACAGGAACGGGCCCCGGTGGGGATAGCCGTCGACGAACACGACGTAGGGAACCTCGGCCCCCGAGATCGTGAACGGTCCCGGCACGACCGTCAGCCACGGGCGGTCGTAGAAGGGAGTGTGCAGCGGAGCTTCGAGGTACTGCCATTCCTCCAGTGCGGCGTCGTACTTATAAGAGAGAAGGTGGTCACCGGAATAGGGATCCCATTCGACCCCGATGATGTCGCCGCCCGGCGCTACCGCGATCGTCCCCTCTCCATTGAGCAGCGGTTCGATCGACTGCACCGACTTCCACGACTTGCCGTCGTTGTCCGTGTAGTTGATCCACCTGCCGCCGAGGTCGTAGAGGCGGCCGCGCTGATCGATAGTCAGATAGTTCTCGCAGCAGTTGCCGGAACGTTCGACGACGCGGAACTTCGCGGTGCCCTTGCGGTCGTCACGGCTCGACGGGCTGTCACCGAAGTCGGTGTAGCGATAGGTCTCGATGCGGGTCGGGAACTCGATGTCGACCACCTGCGCAGGGGCGCCGGGGGCGTCACCAGACGCCGGGACGGCCACGCTCCCGAAGGCGACGGCGGCCAGCGCACATCCGAGCGCGATCGCCTTCCGCGTGGCGGACCGGTAGATGAACCGCATCGAAGTCTCCTCGTGTGGATCGGCTCGTCCCCCCATAGTTCTGTGGCCGCCGGGCCATCCCTGCCGAGGGCTTTCCTGGTAGGTCCTGGCCGGCGGCCTTACTGGGCGAAGCTGCTCCGCTCCAGCTGGAACTCCCCGCCGACCCCGGTGAGAGAGATGTGATCCACGGCGATCAGGTCGTCCCCGTCGAAATAGAAGAGCTCCGCCTCGTAGTCGCGCTCGGTGTCCACCGTGAAGGACTTCAGCCCCGTCGCTCCCGTCGAGCCGAGCGTGAATACCGTCGTCCCCTCGATCTCTTTCACGGCGCGCTCGTGCGTGTGACCGGCCAGCACGATCGGCACCATGCCGAGGGATGTGTCGGCCAGCCGTTCATCGTGGACCGCGAGGATGTCGGGTTGCAACCGGGCGACGGTCCGGAAGACCTCGGGAGCCTCGGCGAGCCGCTCCTCCGCCTTGACCTCCTCGGGGATCGGCCGCAGCGAGTAGGTCGGGTCGTACCACCCCATGATTCGCACGCTGCCCACCAGTGTCGACGTACCGTCGAGAGGGACCACGTTCTCAACTTCGGCGAGCCGCGAACGCAGAGCCGGGGCATCGTGGTTGCCGGCCACGTAGAGATACGGGATCTCGAGCTGTGCGATGTCGCGCGCCATCACGTCGTCGATCGGCTTGGCGAACGAAGAGATGGCCCCCGTGTCGAGGAAGGACGACGCGAGATCGCCGGTGTCGACGACCGCGTCGGCATCGAACTCGGCCGCCAGCTCCTGGGTTATCTCGAGCCCGATCGGATTCGCATGGATGTCGCTGACGTGCAGGAGCACGGTGCTCTGGTCCAACGGGTCCCGGTCCGGATCGGCGAGGAGCACCAGCAGGTCCGACACACGCCGAGTGGCGATCTCGAATCGCGACCTGGTCTGATCGAGGATCTCCGATCCACTCGTCAGCGCGTTGATGACCTGACGAGCCTTCGTGAGGGATCCGGTGAATGTCGGTTCTTCGAAGGCCTCGGTCTTGAAGGTCAGCGCGGTCCCCCCGAAGAGAAGCACCAGTACCACCGCTCCACCGGTTGCCGCACCGATCACATGCTCGAGGTGCCGGTGGAACAGGAATGCCGCGACGAGGATGCCGGCGATGATGCCTCCGATGGTCAGCCGCAGCACGCTGTTGAGTGCCAAGCTGCGGAGCCCGGACTCGACCTCTTGCCTTATCTCTTCGCGCCCGGTCGCCGAGGTCGCGAGTGAGGCGAGGCGTTCGACCTCGACGTCGGCCACCGCCAACTCGATCCTCAGAGGCGCGGCGTGCGTAGACGCGACGATGCTTCCGAATGGGGGTAGCCGGATCACGGTGTCGCCGTTCCCGAAAGCCGCCCGGGACGTGACGCCGGCCGGGCCGAGCACGAAGTGCTGCGGTGGGACGAGAGCGATGCCTATGAGCGCAGCCACCGCCCCCACGAGGACGCTCTCGACGACACGCCCCCGCGGCGTGCTGAAACGCTGCTGTAATGCGGCGATGCTCGGCTTCTTCACGCATCAGACCATAGACGTGACGCACACCTTCGGGCGGCAGATATGGATGCGGGGAGTGGAAAGGATTCCCTCCGGTGCGTGCCGAACCGATAGGGGATGAGATGGCGCTTGATGTCATGCCTCGTGGTGGCGTTGCTCGTGGTCGCAGGCACCGCCGGAGCGGGGGGTCCCGACGACCTTCATTCCAAGAACATCGAGCAGATCGGCCGCGGTCCGATCAAGATCCCCGGCGGAGGGATGGCCGACGGTTCCGACCTCGCCTTCCAGGGGGACCTCATCGTCGCGGGCTCCTACAGCGGCACGGCGTTCTTCAAGATCCTCAAGAAGGCCCCGTACGTGGAGCAGATCGGGTTCCACATGTGTCCCGGCGGACAAGGCGATGTCTCGGTCTACAAGAACCTCGCGTTCGTCTCGCTCGACTCGCCTCAATCACAGGATGCCGTCGGCTGCAGCGAGCCTTCGGCGAAGAAGTCCGCAGGGAAGGAAGGCGTCCGCATCCTGGACATCTCCAACCCGCGCAAGCCGGTGCAGGTCGAGTTCGTCGAGACCGATTGCGGATCGCACACCCACGTGATCAATCCGCACGGAGACACCGTCTACATCTACAACCAGTCGTATCCGTTGGGCGTGCAGACGGCCACCTGCAGCGTTGCGAGCCATCGCAAAGTGTCGATCATCGAGGTCCCGGTGAAGGCTCCGACGAAGGCGAAGGTGATCGGGACGCTTGACGTGTCGCCCGAGATCGGCTGCCACGACGTGACGATCTTTCCCAGCGGCAAGCTCGCCGCGGCCGCATGCATCGGCGAATCCCAGATCTGGGACGTGTCGGACCCGGCGAAGCCCGAGATCGTGTCGCGCATCGTGAATCCGAGCATCCAGATCCACCACGGGACCGGCGTCACGTGGGACGAGAAGTACCTCGCGATCGCGGACGAGTTCGCCGGCTCGGTCACGGGTGAGTGCCTCGGGAGCCAGAGCAGCCCGGTCGGCGCCCTGTGGTTCTACGACATCAGCGACCCGACGAACCCAACGCTCGCCGGCTACTTCAACGTCCCGCGGCGCGGCGATCCCCAGACGGCCGACGAGGCCGGCTACATCGCCTGCACGACGCACAACTTCAACATCCTTCCGATGAAGCACAAAGGCCATTACGTCGCGGCGGTCGGCTACCGCGCCTCGGGCTTGTCGATCGTGGACTTCAGCGATCCCTCGGCTCCCGTGGAGGCCGCCTACTACCAGCAGCTCGACGAAGGCACGATCCCCGACGTGTGGTCGGGCTACTGGTACAACGGCCGGATCTATACGAACGACAACGGCGCGAGCCGCGGGATAAGCGTCTACGAGATGGAGGGGACGGGGGCCAAGGACGTGCGCTACTTCAAGACGCGCCTGAACCCGCAGGTCCAGGTACCCGACTTCTAGGTCTCGGGGTCGAGGGAGCGAAGTGTGCGGGTCCACTCACTGTGGTAGTTGCCGGGGCCGCTCTTCACGTCGGTGACCTGCCACTGCTTCACGACCATCCGGTATTCGGGCGCGGCCCACAACCTCACGGTGGACTCACCCTCGACCTCGCCGCGGAAATGCATCTCGACCTCGGTCACCCACGCGATCACGCGCCGGCCACCGATCACCATCGACGTCTTCTCCAGCGTCTGGGCCTGGTAGTCGCCGCTGGTTCGACCCGACCACTCCCCTCCCCATCGCTTCCCGACCTCGTTGGGGAAGCTCAAGAAGAGAGCGGGCGGGTCGA
>Ga0299913_10004377_pt1 | contig 11855 bp, 9 predicted proteins | sample RVTome_9_FD_201360 | JGI IMG/M metagenome (GOLD analysis project Ga0299913, IMG submission 201360) | Soil microbial communities from uranium-contaminated site in the Upper Colorado River Basin, Wyoming, United States - RVT155D38 (version 2) ... | reverse complement strand
GGGAACCGTCGCCCTCGAGCGCGGACTCGGCGGTGCGGCGACGGTGCTCCTCGGCGCGATCGCGTTCGTGCTCGCGATCGGCCGCTACGACGTCAGCGCGTACCTGTGGATCGAGGGCATCTTCGTCTTCGGCACGATCGTCGCCGCGTTCCTCTTCTTCGCCCGCTCCGCGCGGCCGCTGCTGCGCCGTGTCGAGCCGCTGCTCCGGCGGGCGCGCGTCGACGGCGTGCTGCGCGCGTTCTACGAGAGCGTCCACCACTACCGGGGCCGGGCGCGGCTCCTCCTCCTCGTGGCTCTGATGAGCCTGGCGGTCCAGGCCGTGCGCGTGCTCGCGATCTGGGCGGCGGCGAAGGCGGTCGGGATCGAGCTCGGGGTGCTCGCGTACTACGTCATGGGGCCGCTGCTCTTCGTCGTGATGCTCGTGCCCTTCACACTGAACGGCATCGCGGTGCGCGAGGCGTTCTTCGTCAGCTTCCTCGGGACTCTGGGCGTCGGCGCGGAGCAGGCATTCGCGGCCGGGTTCCTCTTCTTCCTCGTCACGGTGATCATGGCGCTCCCGGGCGCCGCGGTCCTCGCGTGGGAGGGCGTTCGCGGCGGGACGCGGCCTCGGGTCGAGCATGGCTGACGTCGCGGTCGTCGTCGTCACCTACGACGCGCTGCCCTGGATCGAGCAGTGCCTGGAGAGCGTGCGCGGAGTGTCGACGGTCGTCGTCGACCACGGCTCGAGCGACGGCACTCCGGAGTTCGTGCGCGAGCGCTTCCCCGAGGTCGCGGTCGTCGAGGCGGAGAACCGCGGCCTCGCCGCGGGCTGGAATCGAGGCGTGCAGGCGACCGTCGGCCGCTACGTCCTGATTCTGAACGCGGACGCGTGGCTCGTCGGCGACGCTCTCGCTCGACTCGTGGAGCTCGCCGACTCGCGGCCTCGCGCGGCCGTCGTCGGCCCGCGCCTGTCGAACCCGGACGGGACGCTCCAGCGCTCGGTCCGCGGCTTTCCGACGACCTGGCGCCTCGCGACCGAGTACCTCGGCCTGCGCAAGCTCGCGCCACGTTCCTCGGCGCTGAATGCTTTCTACGCAGGTGGGTTCGACCACGACGACGTGCGCGACGTGGAGTTCGTCATGGGTGCGTGCATGCTCGTCCGGCGCGAGGCGATCGACGCCGTCGGCCAGGCGGACGAGGACTTCTTCCTCTTCAGCGAGGAGACGGACTGGTGCTTCCGCTTCCGCGAGGCCGGCTGGCAGATCGTGTTCTTCCCCGGCGCCGAATGTGTGCACGTCCGCGGAGGCTCGCACGGCGGGCGGCTCTACCACGAGAACCTGCGCGGCCATCTGCGGTTTCTCGCGAAGCACTGCGGCGAGGGGAGCGCCGAGCGAGCCCGGTCGCTCCTGCGCTTCGCGCTGACGCTTCGTGGCGTGGTCTTCCGGGGCGAGCGGGGCAGCGCGTACCGCGAGGCTGCCCGCTGGCTCGGCTCAGGCAGCGTCGCCGAGCTGCTCGAGCGATGAGCTCGTGACCAACATCCTGCTCTACCTGCGGCTCGGGCTCGCGACCGGCCTCGTGCTCGCCCCCGGGTGGGCGCTCGCCCGCGCGCTCGGCGTCCGGACGCTTGCGGCGACGCTCGCCTGGTCGCTCACGCTCCTCTTCGGGGCGCTCGGCGTCACGTTCCTGCTCGAGGAGTCACTGACGCTGACGCTGGCGCTGCTCGCGCTGGCGGCGATCGCCGCCTTGGCCGTCGACTTCGTGCGCCGGATCCGCACCGAGTCGGGGATCCCCGGACGCTGGATCGCGGCGGGCCTCGGCGCCGCACTCGGGATCCTGCTGTGGAGCGTGGCGAGCACCGTGGAGGGCGACGGGCTGTTCCACCTCGCGCGTGCCCGCAAGCTGCTCGAGCTCGACCAGCTGTCGCTCGACGGCGTTGGCGAGTTCACGGACGCGAGCCTGCATCCCGGCTACGCGTTCCCGCTCTGGCACGGGCTCCTCGCGCTGATCGCGAAGCTCTCCGGCGCCGATCCCGAGGAGGTCGTCCTCCACCTGCCGTCGATCCTCGCGCCGATCGCGGTGGTCGTCGCCTACGAGGCGGGCTGGGCGCTCTTCCAGCGGACGTGGGCCGCAGGCGCGGTAGCGGGCGCGCAGGTGGCGATCATCTGCTTCGCGCCCGGGAACGGCGGCGCGTACACCGTGCTCTCGCTGCCTGCGACGTCGTCCCGCCAGCTGCTCGTGCCCGCGGCGCTCGCGCTGGCGCTGGCGGCGATGCGCACGCACTCCGTTCCGCTCTACGCATCCGCGGCGGCCGCTGCGTTCGCCCTTGCGGTCGTCCACCCGACGTACGCGATCTTCCTCTGGATCCCGTTCGCGGGATTTCTCGCCCTGCGCGTGCTCTGGACGAGACGGGACGTCAGACCCGGCCTCGCCGCGCTCTCCGCACTGGTGGTCCCGGCGACGCTCTTCATGCTCTGGCTCATCCCGCTCGCCGCGGACACGGTCTCGGTGTCGCCGGACGAGGACGAGGTGCTGCGCGCGTTCGAGCAGTATCCCGGCCAGCTCGACATCCGCTCGCCCTCGAGCTACAGCCTCGCGCCGGAGATCTTCACCCGGAGCGGCCCCGTCGCCGTCGCCGCGCTCCTGCTGATCCCGCTCGCGGCATTCGCGGCGCGACGGCGGTGGGCGGCGTTCGTCGTGGGCGGGTCGCTCGCCGTGCTCGCCGCGATGCTGATCCCGCTCGTGTTCACGGCCCTGGCCGACCTCGTGTCGATCTCGCAGGCGCGGAGGGCCGCCGGCTTCCTGCCGTTCGCGTTCGCTTTCGCCGGAGGGCTCGGCGTCCTCTCGCGCCTCCTCTGGCCGTGGCTCCCGCCGATCGCGCTCGTCTCGGCCGCGGCCCTGCAGTGGCTCTACCCGGGCGACTTCGACTACGCGTTCGACGACCCCGGACCGGCGTGGGTGGTCTGGTTTGCGGTCGCCGGCGCCGCCGTGGCCCTCGTCGTCGGGTTCTGGTGGCGCCGTCGAGATGCCTTCGAGGACAGCGCCGGCATCGCGGCGGCCCTCTTCCTGGCGCCCGTCGTCGCCGTCGGGCTCGCGAAGTGGGACCCGGTCACCCCGCCTCCCGCGAGCGCGCTCTCGGCGGGGCTGATCGAGGCGCTGCGGGCCGAGGTTCCCGTGGGCGCAGTCGTCTACTCCGACCAGGAGACGAGCTACCGCGTCGCGGCGTACGCGCCCGTGTACATCGCGGTGGCGCCGCCGGGCCACGTTGCGTCGACCGAGGAGAACCGGCCGTTCGAGCGGGCCGACGACGCACGCGAGTTCGTCCGGTCCGGCGACCTCGCGATCCCGAGGAGCTACGGCGCCGGCTACCTCGTCGTCGACCGCTTCCGCCTGCGCCGCGACTTCGACCTCGAGGAGCTGTATCGCGATCCGCGCTATGTGCTCTACCGGCTTCCTCCCGAGCCATAGCCTCCGCCGCCTGGCGTCTCGACGCGGAGCAGGTCTCCCGGCTCGAGGTCGACCGTCGCGAACGGAGGCAGCTCGCGACCGTTCAGGAGGTTGCGGCCCGGCTGCCCACCCTCGCCGCCCTCGGCGCCGCGCGGGGCCAGGTCGCGGCGCTGGGTGAGGAGCGAGAGCCGGCAGCTCTCGAGCGCGCGGTACTCCTTCACGACGCCGTCGCCGCCCCGGAACCGCCCGCTGCCGCCCGAGCCGAGCCTGAGCTCGTAGCGCTCGACGCGGAGCGGGTAGGCGAGCTCCAGGGCCTCGACCGGCGTGTTCAGCGTGTTCGACATCGCCACGTGCACGGCCGAAGGCCCGTCGGCATCCGGGCACGCGCCCTGGCCGCCTGCGACGGTTTCGTAGTACGTGAACCGCTCGTTGCCGAAGACGACGTTGTTCATCGTCCCCTGCCCCTGCGCGGGAACGGGAACTGCGCCCGCGAGCGCCGCGAACACGACGTCCACGATCCTGCTCGAGGTCTCGGTGTTCCCGGCTGCGACCGCGGCCGGCCGGGCGGCGTTGACAAGGCAGCCTTCGGGCGCGACCACCGTCACCGGGGCGAAGGCGCCTCCCGATGCGGGGAGGTCGGGAGCGGTCAGGCAGCGGACGACGTAGAAGCAGGCCGAGCGCGTGACCGCGAGCGGGCAGTTGAGGTTGCCGGCGTGCTGCGGCGCGGTACCGGCAAAGTCGATCTCGATGGAGTCGCCCGCGATCGTCGCGGCGGCCCGTATCTCGAGCAGGCCCTCCCGGGTCTCGAGCGCGTCCGCGCCCTCGTAGCGTCCGTCGGGCAGCTCGCGTAGCGCGGCTCGGACGACGCGTTCGGAGTACGCGAGAAGCTCGGACATCGCGGACGCGACGCGCTTTCGTCCCTTCTTCGCGCAGAGCTCCTCGATCCGCCGCTGCGCGAGCCGATGTGCAGCGAGCTGCGCGCGGAGGTCGCCGCGGCGCTCGTCCGGGTTGCGCATCCGGGAGACGAGGCTTTCGAGTGCGCTGTCGTCGAGAATCGTCGGCGGGATCACGACGCCCTCCTCCTCCAGCGTCGTCGAGTCCGGCGGAAGGCTCCCCGGCTCCGAGCCGCCGACGTCGGCGTGGTGCGCCCGCGTCACCGCATACCCGAGGGCCGTGCGGGTCACGATGGTGAGGTCGGGGAGGTGCGTCCCGCCGGTGTACGGGTCGTTGAGGATCCACGGTTCCTCGGGCGGAGGATCGTGCACGCGCACGGCAGCCACGGCCTCCGGCATCGCGCCGAGATGCACCGGGATGTGCTCCGCCTGCGTGACCATGCGACCTGCCTCGTCGAACAGCGCGGTCGAGCAGTCGCGTCGCTCCTTGATGTTCGCGGAGAACGCCGACCGCACGAGCACGGCTCCCATCTCCTCGGCGATCGCGCGGAGCCCGCTTGCGACGACCTGGAGCTCGACCGGAAACGCCGTCACGAGCCCGGGCCCAAGTTGCAAGTTGTAACTAGCGCGGTTTCCGCTTCGTGGCCTCCGCTCGTCACCTTCGGCCGCGCGACTTCGGCCCTCTTGTATCTCCGCTCCGGCATTGAGCCAGAGCCCTCTCGGGGAAAGCGACCGCCGGCCGAGTTACAAGTTGTCACTTGGCTCTCCGCTCCTTTTGGAGCACGAGCGTGCCGTGCGTATCGGTTGCGCCCGCCCAGCGCTCGGGGATCCAGACCGTCGCGCCTTCTAGCTCGAGCACGCGAGGGCCGCGAACCTCGACCTCCGGACCTGCGATCTCGACGGAGGGCGCGGGTCGTACGACGGCGGTCCTGATCGCGACCAACTCGAGCGGGCCGGCGCGGTCGGCGTACCCGTAGCGCTCCTCGTGCGCCTCGTGGAAGCGCTCGGCGAGACGTTCGCCGAGCGGAACCGTCAGCTCGTAGGACTGCCCCTGGTAGCGCAGCTCGGCCTCGCCTTCGTGCGGAAGCTCGCCTGCCTGCTCGAGCGGCATGACGTACGAGCGGACGGCATCCACGCGTTCGTCGGCGGCGACGAGCCCGAGCGCGGACAGGACTCCCGCGGCCGCCGGCACGAGGACGGTCTCCGTGCCCAGCTCGTCGGCGAGCGCGCAGGCGTGGAGCGGCCCCGCGCCCCCGAAGGCGACGAGCGCGAAGTCACGCGGATCGAGGCCCTGCTCGACCGAGACGACCCGGAGCGCGCGCGTCATCTCCGCGTTGACGACCTCGACGACTGCGCCCGGATCGAGCCCGCCGAGCGCACGTCGCGCGGCGTCCGCGTCGAGCTCGATTCCGCCGGGCAGGCGAGGTGGGAGCCGTCCGAGGAGCAGGTTCGCGTCGGTGACGGTCGCTCGCTCGCCCCCGCGTCCGTAGCAGGCCGGGCCCGGCTCCGCTCCGGCGCTCTCGGGGCCGACGCGCAGGGCGCCGCCCGTGTCACGCCACACGATCGAGCCACCGCCCGCGCCCACCGTGTGCACCGCGAGCGCCGGCAGGCGTACGGGAAAGCCGCCGACCTCGTGTTCGTGCTCGCGCCGTGCCTCGCCTCCGACGACGGCGCAGACGTCGGTCGAGGTTCCACCCATGTCGAAGGCGAGCGCGTTCGCGAAGCCGGCCAGCTCCGCGATCCGCGCCGCGCCGACGGCGCCGGCCGCAGGCCCGGAAAGCAGCACCAGGGCCGCATGCCTCGCGGCCTCCTCGAGCGTTGCGAGGCCGCCCGACGAGCGCATGACGAGCGGCGCGTCCAGACCCACCTCGTCGCACGCGTCGGCGAGCGCCCGCAGGTAGCGCGCGACGACGGGCCCGAGGTAGGCGTCGAGCGCGGTCGTCGACGCGCGCTCGTACTCGCGGAACTCCGGCGCGACCTCGTGCGACGCGACCACGTGTGCGTCCGGGTAGCGGCGCCGGAGCTCGGCGGCGACGGCGCGCTCGTGCGAGTCGTCGCGGAAAGCGAACAGGAGGGACACGGCGATTGCCTCCGCGTCGAGCTTCGGGAGTGAGTCGAGATCGATCGGCGCGAGCTCGCCCTCGCGCCCGATCCGTCCCTCGACACCGAAGCTGCGCTCGAGCGGCACGAGCGGCTCGGGATGCCGTGCGCACGGTCGGTAGAGGTGGGCGCGCGTCTGCCGTCTCAGGTGCAGGACGTGCTCGAAGCCGGCGGTCGCGACGAGCGCGGTCCGCGCCCCGCGCCGCTCGAGCAGCGCGTTCGTCGCGATGGTCGTTCCGTGCGTGAAGCGCGCGACGTCGGTCGCGCCGACTGCGGCGGCTGCGGCGAGCACGGACTCGGCCTGGTGCGGCGTCGTCGGCACCTTCGCGGTGGTGACGTGGCCGTCGGCGACGAGGACGGCGTCCGTGAACGTCCCGCCGACGTCGATTCCGAGGGCGCGCACGGGTGCATTCTCGCGCTCGTGCTGCGAGGGCCGGCAAAGACCCGAATGTGCCAACTTCCGTGCACCCGGGCACCCGGGCGAACCTCCGGAGTAGAGTGTCGCGCGACGTGGATCGCCTCGTCTGTCTCGGCCTGAGTCATCGCACTGCGCCCGTCGAGCTGCGCGAGCGGCTCAGCACCCTGGGCCCGGGCGCCGGGCGCTGCCCTGCAGTGGAGGAGCACGCCGTGCTCTCCACGTGTTACCGGGTCGAGCTCTACGCGTACCTCACCGACGGCGTCGACGAGGCGCGCGAGGAGCTGATCGACGTGCTCGCGCGCGGTCACGACGTCGAGCGCGACCTGCTCGTCGACCATCTGTACGTGCACGCGGGGGAGGACGTCGCTCTCCACCTCTGCCGCGTTGCGGCGGGCCTCGACTCGCTCGTGCTCGGCGAGGCCGAGATCCTCGGCCAGGTCGGAGCCGCCTTCGAGGAAGGACGCGCTGCGGACACGACCGGACCGGTCCTCTCGCTGCTCTTCCGCACGGCGATCACGGCGGGGCGGCGGGCACGGAGCGAGACGGCGATCGGCGCGAACCCTGCGACCGCCAGCTCGATGGCGATGGCGCTCGCGGCCGGGGCGCTCGGCGACTTGCGCGAGCGGCACGCGCTCGTCGTCGGGGCCGGCCGCATCGCGCTCCAAACGCTGAAGGCCGCGACGAGACGTGGAATCTCGCAGACCGCGGTCGCGAATCGCACGAATGAACGCGCGGTCGAGGCGGCCAGCCCGTTCGGGGCCACCGTGTACGGGCTGGACGAGCTGACCGGCGCGCTCGCCTGGGCTGACGTCGCCGTCACCGCGACGAGCTCGGAGGCGCCGGTGATCTCGGCGGAGACCGTCGCTCGTGCGATGTCGGGGCGCGAGGACCGTCCACTCGTCCTCGTCGACCTTGCGGTCCCGGCCGACGTGGAGCGAAGCGCGGGCGAGGTTCCAGGCGTCAAGCTCTTCGACGTGGACGACCTCCGCGCGGGGCTCGACGACGCAATCGCCTCGCGGCTCCACGAAGTGCCGATGGTCGAGGTCGTCGTCGCGGACGAGGTCCAGGCGTTCGCCCGCCGCTACCGCGAGCTCGAGGTGGAGCCGCTCGTGGCGGCGCTCAGGCGCCGGGCAGAGTCGATCCGCGAGCTCGAGCTCGAGCGCACGCTCCGCGATCTCGGAGACGTCGACCCGGAGACGGCAGACCGGATCGAGCATCTTTCGCGGGCGCTCGTGAAGAAGCTCCTCCACGAGCCGACCGTGCGCCTGCGCGCACGCGCCGGCGAGGGTGACGCGGACGAGGTCGCCGCCGCCGTCCGCGAGCTCTTCGGTCTCACCGCTCCCCGCGATCCGTGAGCGAGCTGCCGCCTCGCGCGGCGGTTCGGCTGGGGACACGCACCTCCGCGCTCGCGATCGCGCAGACGGAGCGCGTGATCGAGCTCCTAGGGATCGCCTGGCCTGGCATCGTGTGCGAGCTCGTCGCGATCGTCACCCAGGGCGACCGCTCGCAGGCGAGCGGGAAGCCGCTCCCTGAGATCGGGGGCAAGGGCGTCTTCACCGAGGAGCTCGAGCGGGCGCTCCGCAAGCGCGAGGTCGACATCGCGGTGCACTCGCTGAAGGACCTGCCGACCGAGGAGTCTCCCGGTCTCGTGCTCGGTGCCAGCTGCCTTCGTGACGACGCCCGCGACTGCCTCGTCGCGCGCGACGGCCTCACGCTGGAGCAGCTTCCCCCGGGCGCGGTGGTCGGGACGAGCAGCCTCCGCCGCTCCGCCCAGCTTCGGGGGATGCGCCACGACCTCGAAGTCCGTTCCATACGGGGCAACGTGGACACCCGCATCCGCAAGGTCCGTGAGGGCGAGTTCGATGCCGTCGTCGTCGCCGCGGCCGGTATCTGGCGGCTCGAGCGCTCGGAGGACGTCAGCGAGTGGTTCGACCCGGAGCGGATGGTTCCGGCTCCCGGCCAGGGCGCGCTCGCGCTCCAGTGCCGGGAGGCCGACGCCGAGACGCGCGGCCTCCTGGCCAGGGTCGACGATCCGGGAGCCCACGCCGAGGGATTCGCCGAGCGTGCGTTCCTGAGCAGGCTCGGCGCGGGCTGCACCGCGCCGGTGGGCGCGTGGGCGCAGTCGACGGCCGAGCGCGAGGTGCGCATGATCGGCCTCGTCACCTCGATCGACGGCCGCGACGTCGTCCGCGTCGAGGGCGTCGGCGATCCGTACGAGGTCGGCGACCGGCTCGCGCGCGAAGCGCTTTCCTCGGGCGCGAACGAGATCCTGGAGACGATCCGTGGCTGACACCCCGCTCGCCGGCAGGCGGATCGTCGTGACCCGCCCACGCGAGCACGCGGAGTCCCTCGCGGGCGGGCTCGAGGCGCTCGGCGCGACCGCGGTCATCCTGCCCCTGCTTCAGATCGAGGCGATGCGAGACACGGACGCCGCAGTGCTCGACTCGGTACTGAGCGACGTCGCCACGTACGACTGGATCGTCTTCACGAGCGCGAACGGGGTCGCTGCCGTGCAGGAGCACCTCGCGGGCAAGCTCGCCGGCGTGAAGATTGCGGCCGTCGGCCCCGCCACTGCCGCCGCCGTACGCTCGCTCGGCGTTGAGCCCGCGTTCGTCCCTGCCAACTACGCGGCGGCGGAGATCGTGGAGGGCCTGGGCGAGCTCGACGGATGTCGCGTGCTGCTTCCGCAGGCCGACATCGCCGACCCGTGGCTCGGCGACCAGATCCGTGCCGCAGGCGCGACGGTCGACGCGGTCGTCGCCTACCGGACGGTTGCCGTGGATCCGTCCGCCGTGGAGGCTGCGGAGCTCGAGCACGGCGTGGACGCGATCGTCCTCGCCAGCGGGTCCGCCGCTCGCAGCCTCGCGGCGCTCGCGGCCAAGTTCCCGCGGGTCGCGAAGGCGCTCGAGGATGTGACGCTCGTCGCAATCGGTCCGAAGACCGCCGAGGCCGCGCGCGAGGTCGCGCTGCCGGTCGGTCTCGTCGCCGGGGAGGCGTCGTCCGAGGGCATCATTGACGCGCTGATGACGCACTTCGGAGAGGAAGCCGCCTGACCGAGTTTCAGACAGACGCGCTGGACGCGCTGCGCGTCCACGCCGGTGCCCGGCGCCCGCGCCGGCTCCGCCGGACAGCCGCGCTCCGCGACCTCGTGCGCGAGACGACCCTCGCGCCCGACGATCTCGTCCTGCCGTACTTCGTCGTCCCGGGCGAGGGCGTCCGGAGCCCGATCTCGTCGATGCCCGGGATCGACCAGGTCTCGGTCGACGCGCTCGCGGGCGAGGCGAGGGAGCTGGCGTCACTCGGAATCAAGGCCGTCGTCGTCTTCGGCATCCCCTCGTCCAAGGATGCGCTCGGGCTCGAGAGCTACGCGGAGGACGGTGTCGTGCAGCAGGCGGTTCGCGCTCTCAAGGACGCCGACTCCGAGCTCGTCGTGGTGACGGACGTGTGCCTGTGCGAGTACACCGACCACGGGCACTGTGGGCTCCTCGACTCCGAGGGCTACGTTCTGAACGACGAGACGCTCGAGATCCTCGGTCGCATCGCGGTCTCGCACGCCGAGGCCGGCACCGATGTCGTGGCGCCCAGCGGGATGCTGGACGGGATGGTCGGCGCGATCCGGGGCGCGCTCGACTCCGGCGCGCACGAGCGTGTCGCGATCCTGTCCTATGCCGTCAAGTACGCGTCGGCGTTCTACGGGCCGTTCCGCGAGGCCGCGGAGGGCGCGCCTTCTTTCGGCGACCGCAGGTCGCACCAGATGGACCCCGGGAACGCGCGCGAGGCCCTGCTCGAGGCGGCGCTTGACGTGGAGCAGGGCGCGGACGCGCTCATGGTGAAACCCGCGCTTGGCTACCTCGACGTCGTGACCCGCGTGCGCGAGCGCTTCCCCGAGCTTCCGCTCGCGGCCTACAACGTCAGCGGCGAGTACGCGATGGTCAAGGTCGCGGCGGCGAACGGCTGGCTCGACGAGCGAGCCGCAGCGCTCGAGGTGCTCACGTGCATTCGCCGCGCAGGCGCCGATCTCGTCGTCACGTACCACGCGAAGGACGTTGCGCGTTGGCTCCAGGGTGGCGCCGCGTGAAGGCCCGCGTCGACGACAGGCCGGACGAGGAGACGCTCGGCGAGGCCGACGTCTCCGAGCACGGTCGGAGCGCCGAGGGCGAGCGCACGTCGCTCGACCGCCGGCTCTTCATGCAGCTCCAGGCGTTCGGCGGGGCGGCCGACACCGCGCGGCTCGTCCCGGCTCTGGAGGGCGCGGGCCTCGAGGGCGTGCTGTACGAGGACGTGAACGACCCGTCGGGGGTCGCGCTCCTGACGATGAGCGAGTCGCCCGACGCGTTCGTCGACGAGCTCCGCGGCTTCGTCCGGTCCGCGCCGTTCGCGGAGCTCGAGCGAAAGCCGGAGCTCACGATGCTGGGCCGCACGTATGCGATCGGCTACGAGGACGATCTCGAGGAGACGCTCGTGGACCGCCCGCGGGCCCGGGTCCTCGACCCGGAGCTCCGGTGGGCGATCTGGTACCCGCTCCGTCGCGCGGGATCGTTCGAGCAGCTGTCGCGGGAGGAGCAGAACCGGATCCTCATGGAGCACGGCGGCGTGGGGATGGCGTTCGGGCGCGCCGGGCTCGGGTACGACATCCGGCTCGCGTGTCACGGCCTCGACAAGCTCGACAACGACTTCGTCGTCGGGCTGCTCGGGCCGGAGCTGCACCCGCTGTCGATCATCGTGCAGCGGATGCGAAAGACGCGGCAGACGTCGCTCCACCTGGAGCGGCTGGGGCCGTTCTTCGTCGGCAGGGTGGCGTGGCAGAGCTCGGTGCGCCCCTAGCGGCCGGGCGCCAGGCAACGCAAGTTACAACTTGTAACTTGGTCGCTTCCGAGGCTCCGACGACTGCTCCGTTGTTCCTCCGCGCGTGTCGCGGGCTTCCGGTCGAGCGCACGCCTGTATGGCTCCTGCGCCAGGCGGGGCGCTATCAGCCGGAGTACCGGGCCCTTCGCGAGAAGCACTCGCTACTTGAGCTCGTC
>Ga0299913_10004376_pt1 | contig 11856 bp, 15 predicted proteins | sample RVTome_9_FD_201360 | JGI IMG/M metagenome (GOLD analysis project Ga0299913, IMG submission 201360) | Soil microbial communities from uranium-contaminated site in the Upper Colorado River Basin, Wyoming, United States - RVT155D38 (version 2) ... | reverse complement strand
GCGGCCGGTGGCTGTCGCAGCGGATGACAGCTCGGCCCCGTTCGTCAGTCGCCCAAGAACCGCTCGATCTTGTCCTCGGCCGCCTCGGTGATCTGGGCCTCCAGGGTGCGCAGGGCTCGGGCGATGGCCAGCTCCTCGCCGATCACCGGCTTGGCGGGGTCAGTCGGATTGCGACGGGCCCGGCCCACAGCCTCGAAATGATCGCCGCGGAGGTCGAGCACCGCGGTGGCCACGGTCGTCGTCTCATCCTCGGCCAGGTGAATCGAGAGCGTGATCTCCTTGTCTTCCTCCATGACATCTCCGATCGAGTATCCCAAACCTACCGCCACGGACCCCGCGTATGTTCTGACGGCGAAGTCATGACCCTGCGAACCGCCACCCGTCTCGGCCTCGGTCTGTTGGCCTGCCACAACCTCGCGCAGAACTACCTGCTCAACGAGCGAGGGTACGTGGCGGGGAACCTGGCTGTGTCGGGCGCCCTCGTAGCCATTGGCCACAGCGCCGGGCTGGCATGGGACGAGATGGGCCTTCACCCGGCCCGGTCTCGCCGCGGGCTGCGAATGGGGGCTTGGGCATCGGCCGGTGCCGCCGCGGCAGCGCTCCTCGCCCTCGGCCACCCCGCCATCCGCAACTATCTCCTCGACGAGCGGGCCGCGCCCACCCCAGGGACGTCGGTATGGCGGCGGGCCCTGGTCCGGTTCCCGTTGGGGACCGCCCTGTTCGAGGAGATCGCCTTTCGCGGGGTGATTCCCGCCCTGTTGCGTAGAGAACATCGACCTCTGACCGCCGAGACACTCTCGGCGGGGGTTTTTGCCCTTTGGCATCTCATCCCCACCTACCGCGCCCTGGCGAGCAATCCACTGGGCATGGCGATGGCCCCGAGGCGACGAGCCTTGGCCGCTGCGGTCGGGTCCGCCGCGGCAGGAGTGTTCGGGCTCGGTTTCTCCTGGATGAGGCGACGCAGCGGCACGGTGGTGGCGCCGTGGCTGACCCACGCCTCGCTGAACACCCTGTCCTACCTGGCCGGAGTGGCCGCCTGGAGGATGAGGAACGCCGGTGACTACCGGCGAGGCCAAAGCTAGTCTGGCCCTCCCGACTCGACCATGGGAGAAGGAATGGCGCGCGAGAGCAAGAGTGAGGAGGCGGTGACGCCACCGCCGGCAGCGGGGATGGGAGATGCCGCCCTTCTCAAGGAGCTGGTGGCTCATCTCCGGGAGAATCGGACCGAGCTGCGTGAGGAGTGGGCCAGACGCATCTCCGACGCCGACTTGCTCACAGCGATGACCCCCGACGAGATCTTCTCCGAGGCCACCGCGGTGTACGACAACTACGTCGACGCCCTGGAGACGGGGAGTGTCGAGGCCCTCCAGGCCTATGCCCGCGACCTCTCCGAGCGGATCATCCCCCGGGGAGTGGAGACCCACGAAGTCCTCGGGATCGTGTTGCTGCTGCGTGACGTGCTGGCCCGATCGCTCTTCGAGAAGTACCGCGCCGACCCCGACCTGCTCAACCGGATCCTCGACGCCTACGAGCCAGCCGCCAACCGCATCGCGGTGACCGTGGGTGTCAGCTTCGTCCAGGAGCGGGAGCGAGTCATCCGCCAGCAGCAGGAGGCCATCCGGGAGCTGTCGACCCCGGTCCTCCAGGTGCGGGAGAGGCTGCTGATCCTCCCCATCATCGGGGTCCTCGACGCCCAGCGAGCCCGCCAGCTCACCGAACAGCTCCTGCAAGCGATCCGCGCCAACCGAGCCAAGGTGGTCGTCATCGACATCACCGGTGTCCCCGATATCGACTCGGCGGTGGCCAACCACATGGTGCAGCTGGTCAAGGCGTCACGCCTAATGGGGGCCAGCGTCATCATCACTGGCCTCTCCTCCGAGATCGCACGGACCCTGGTGACCCTGGGGGTGGACCTGAGCTCGATGCGTACCGTGGGCGACCTTCAGGGGGGCATCGAGGAGGCGGAGCGCCAGCTCGGCTATGCCCTGCCCGCTTTCGACGACGATCTGGATGACGAGCTGGCTTAGGCCCCGCTGATGCCGGTCCCCATCCTCAAGCAAGGGGACTTCCTCATCGCCACGGTGCAGAGCGCCCTCAGCGATCGAGAGGTCCTCCAACTCCAGGACGACCTCGCCGAGAGGGTGGGCACCTTCCGGTCTCAGGGGGTGATCCTCGACGTCACCGCCCTCGACATCATGGACTCCTTCGTGTCACGGGCCTTTCGGGCGATGGCCCTCATGGCCAAGCTCAAGGGAGCGGAGACGGTCATCGTCGGCATCCAGCCCGAGGTGGCTTTCGCCCTGGTGCAGTTGGGGCTCACCCTGGAAGGAGTGAACACCGCATTGGACCTGGAGGAGGGTCTGGCGTTCTTGAGGGGTCTGGCCAAGAGGAGAAGAGATGGGCGATGAGGTTCGAGTACCCATCGCCTCCGATCTCGACATCGTGGTCGCACGCGCCGAGGGGAGGAAGATGGCGCTGCAGACGGGGTTCAGCCACACCGACGCCACTCTGGTGGCCACCGCCATCTCCGAAGTAGCCCGCAACATCCTGACCCACGCCAGGGAGGGCCTCGTCTCCATCACCGCGTCCATCGGGGACGACTTCGCGGAGATCCAGGTGGTTGCCACCGACGAGGGACCCGGCATCAGGGACCTCGACCTGGCGATGCGCGACGGTTACTCGACCAGCGGGGGCCTCGGTCTCGGGCTGCCCGGGATCCGCCGGCTCATGGACGAGTTCCAGGTGAGCTCGGAGGAGGGCAAGGGCACCGAGGTGAGCATGACGAAGTGGCGCCGGCTGTGATGACGGCGCGCCTCGTCGAGTGGGGCACCGCCGGACGAGCCCTGGGCGGAGAGGCCGAATCGGGCGATCGGGCGGTGGCGGTGGACCACGAGGACGGGGTCCTCCTCGCCGTCATCGACGGACTGGGCCACGGGCCCGAGGCGTACGCGGCGGCGAGCATCGCGGCCGAGGTGCTCGAGGATCGGCCCGACCAGCCATTGGAGTGGCTAGTGCAACGATGCCATGAGAAGCTGCGGCGGTCCCGGGGCGTGGTGATGGCGTTGGCATCTTTCCGTCCCGAGAGAAGCAGCTGGCTGGGCGTCGGCAACATAGAGGGGAAGGTGCTGCGTCCCGGTCTCGAGCCATTGTCCCCCCTGTCATTGGTGCAGAGCGGGGGCATAGTGGGCTACGAGCTGCCCCACCTCCACGTCTCCCCGCTCATGCTCGTGCCCGACGACATCCTGATCCTGGCCACCGACGGGCTCCGCCCCGACTTCAGGGCCGACACCAGGCCGGGCAAACCCGTCCAGGAGATCGCCGACGGCCTCCTCGACGCTTTCGGTAGGACGAGCGACGACGCCCTCGTCCTGGTGGCCCGCTATCTGGGAGGAGGCCCGTGACCTTCGCCGACGTCTACGGGGCGGCTTTTACCGATTACTTGCGTGGCTCGGGGGAATCGGCTCTCGAAACCGCCTACGAGCTGGGACGAAGGGCCGTACAAGAGCGGATGAGCATGCTCGAGCTGGCCGAGATCCATCACGCCGCAGTGACCCAGGCCCTGGAGGCCCCGGTGAGTCGGGACGGGTTGATGAAGCTCGCCGAGGCAGGGGCCTCGTTTCTGAGCGAGAGCCTCTCCGCCTACGAGATGGTGCAGCGGGGGTTCCGCGAGGTGCAGGAGGAGGCCCTCCTCGAACAACAATACGCCGACCAGCTTCGCGCTCTCGCCGACGGCTCGACCGCGCTCAACTCGACTTTTTCAGTCGAGGAGATCTTGCGGCTGATGGTTGAGCTTGCGCCTCGCATAATCGGGGCGCGCCGGTGCATGGTGGGGGTCTCCGGCGACGATTCGGGGCAGAGGACGATTGCATTCCATCCCGATTGGAAGCCGGCAATCTCCGCCGAGCTATTGGCCGGTTTCGACGGGCGTTCAGGCCGCTTCCAGGCCCCGAACGGCGAGGAGCTGTTGGTGGGAACGGTCAGGGGGGTCGACGGCGGGCGGGCGACCATCGTCCTCTCCGAGAAGGAGGGAGGCTCGTTCACCGAGCGGGACGAGGCGGTGCTGGCGAAGCTGAGCCAGACCTGCTCGGTGGCGATCGAGCGGGCCGGGCTTTACGAACGTCAACGGCGGATAGCCGAGACCCTGCAGCGTGCCCTGCTCCCGAAATCTCTCCCCGAGATCCCCGGTCTCTCGCTGGCGTCGCGTTACCTGCCGGGAGGAGCAGGCGAGAACGTGGGCGGGGACTGGTACGACGTGCTCATGCTTCCCAACGACAGGGTGGGTTTGGTGCTGGGGGATGTGGTCGGCCGGGGCGTGCGCGCCGCCTCTGAGATGGGCCAGGCTCGGATGGCGTTCCGCGCCTACGCCATGGAGCACGAGGAGCCGAGCGTCGTCGCCGATCGCATGTCCCGTCTCCTGCTGGAGGTGGACTCTCAGAGCTTCTCCACCATGGTCTACCTGACCCTCGAGCCCTCCTCCGGCAAGGCGCGCATGGTGCGCGCCGGCCATCTCCCGCCTCTGCTCATCGAGGCAGGAGGCGATGTCCATTTCTTGGAGGAGGCGCTTTCGCCTCCCCTGTGTGGCCTGCCCGATCCGGTATACGTGGATTCGAAGGTTGCCCTGGCGTCGGGCGACACCCTGGTCCTCTACACCGACGGTCTGATCGGGAGACGAGAGCTCGACACCGGCATGGCCCGGATGCGGAGCATCGCCGCCGACGCTGCGGGCGACCCCGAATCGCTCTGTGATCGGATCCTGGAGAGGATGCCACTCGACTCGGAGGACGACGTCGCCCTCCTGGTGGTCAGACTGGACTGAGACTTGTGTGTCGATTTACCCGGGTATAGCCCGGGTAAATCGACACAGAAGCGCCTAGAACCCGAGGGCGTCACCGAGCCGGGATCGGTGGTATCGGGGGTCGCCGAGGAGCAGCGAGGAGGACTTGGCCCGCTTCAGGTGGAGGTGGGCGTCGTGCTCCCAAGTGAAGCCGATCCCGCCGTGGATCTGGATGGTCTCCCCCGCCGCCCACAGGTAGGCCTCGGAGCACACCGAACCGGCGAGTGGGGCGGCGATCCCCAGCTCCTCGGAGTCTCCGGTGACCCGGGCGGCATGGTAGGCGGCCGACTTGGCGTGCTCGACCTTGAGCAGCATCTCGGCACAACGATGCTTGATCGCCTGGTAGGAGCCTATGGCCCGGCCGAACTGGTACCTGGTCTTGGCGTGCTCAACCGACATCTCGAGACAGCGCTGCGCACCCCCCACCTGCTCGGCGGCCAGGGCCACGGCGCCCAGCGCCAGCGTCTTCACGATGGCTGCGTCGGCTCTCACGCCGCCGAGCAGCGCGCCGTCGTCGACCCGAACCGAGTCGAGAGCGACCTCGGCCTGACGACGGGTGGGGTCGAGAACCGGGATCTGGCTGACCGTCATGCCGGGAACGGCCGCATCGATCAGAAAGAGGCCCACTCCGCCGTCGGTCCTCGCAGCCACCACGATCTGGTCGGCGAGATGCCCGTCGAGGACGTGCCGCTTCGTCCCTTCGATCACCCAGGAGTTGCCGTCGCGCCGGGCGGCGCACTCGAGTGAAGACAGGTCCCACCCCCGGGGCTGCTCAAACAGGGCCAGCGTGGCGATGATCTCCCCCGAGGCAAGAGGGGGAAGGAGCGCTGCCTTCTGCTCGGCCGTGGCGGTTTGCTGGATGGCGGCCGTGGCCAGCACCGAGCTGGCGAGAAATGGCCCCGGTGTGAGCGCCCTCCCCATCTCCTCGAGGATCACGCTCAACTCGACGAAGCCGAGCCCGGCCCCGCCGTACTCCTCGTCGATGATCAGCCCGGCCCAACCCAGATCGGCGAACTCCTTCCACAGCCCTTGCTCGAAGCCGTCGTCGCTCATCATCAGGTCCCGGACCACGTCGAGATCGAGCCGATCGGCGAGGAACTGCCGGGCGGTGGAGCGGATCAGGTCGATCTCGTCGGTGCCGGCGTAGGAGACGATGGGGGCCGTTTGCTCAGCCACGGGGCACCTCGGTCCAGGGGATGTCCTTGTCGACCCGGGGCTCTCCGGGGAGCCCGAGGACTCGTTCCCCGATCACGTTGAGGAGTATCTCGGTGGTCCCACCCTCGATGGAGTTGGCCCGGGTGCGCAGGAAAGCCCGGTGCGGGGTCTGGTTCTCGTAATCGGGACGCTTCAACTCGTAGCCGGCGGGATAGAGCGTCCCCTCGAGACCAAGGAGATCGAGGGTGAATGAGGTGATCTCCTTGTTGAGGGTCGCCCAGTCGATCTTGCCGGTAGAGCCCTCTGGGCCGGGAGTGCCCAGGCTGGCCATCTCGATGGCCCTCAGCCTGGTGAGCCGGGAAGCCTCGGCCTCGGCCCAGAGCCGGACCAACTCGTCACGGAGCACCGGGTCGTCCGAGTCCGACTCCTCCCATGCCCGTACCGCCCCGGCGATGGCTCCCGAGCCTCGTGGGGTGGCGATCCCGCCGATGGCAACACGCTCGTTCATCAGGGTCGTCATCGACACCCTCCACCCCGCACCGACCTGGTCGATCCGGTTCTCGTCGGGGATCCTGGCATCGTCGAAGAAGACCTCGTTGAACTCGGCCTCGCCGGTGATCTGATAGATGGGCCGCACGTCGACACCCGGGGCCTGCATGTCGACGACGAAGTAGGTCAGGCCCTGGTGTTTGACCGCCTCGGGGTCGGTGCGGGCCACCAACAGCCCCCACTTGGCGACATGGGCCAGGGAGGTCCACACCTTCTGACCGTTGACCACCCATTCCTCCCCGTCCCGGACGGCTCGGGTGGAAAGACCCGCCAGGTCGGAGCCGGCATCGGGCTCGCTGAAGAGCTGGCACCAGATCTCCTCGGTGGTGAACATGGGGCGAAGCCAGCGTCCCTTCTGGTCATCGGTGCCGTGGGCGACCAGGACCCCGGCGCCCATCCCAATCCCGATGATGTTCGCCAGCCGGTTCTCCGTCGACGCCCCCGCCTCCTCGAGGCGGCGGCTGATGTGCGATTGGTGCTTGCGGGCCAGACCCAGCCCCCCGTAGCCCTCGGGGTGCCACACCCAGGCCAGCCCCAGGTCGTATTGGGCGCCCCACAGCTGCTTGGGGTCGGTGTCGGCGGGAGGGCGGGTCGCCAGGAGCTCGTCGATCAGGGAATCGACCCGCTCGCGGTCGGTGTCGGCCATGGGGGGAAAGGTACCAGGGGGTCGGGCGGGTCCTCCCGGTAGTCCTTTGCACGTGCAACGGGGTGGGTGTTCCGCAACGCGTTGCTATCGCAACCTGCGGTCGGCCGTTCAATCCGGCCCTCACCTAATGTCGACTGGTGACCCACGCCCTGTTCGTTCGGGATGGCGACCTCTACCGGCCCACCCGGCTCACCGAGGGCCCCTGGTCTCCCGATGCCCAGCATGGCGGGGCGCCGGCGGCCCTGCTGGCGGGGGTCATCGAGAAGACGCCATCGGAGGTGGAGATGGTGGTGGCGCGGATCTCGGTGGAGCTGCTCCGTCCCGTTCCGCTCCATCCGCTCGCCCTCGTGACCACGCTGATCCGGCCAGGACGGCGGGTGCAACTGGTGGCGGCCAGCCTGGCCCACGAGGGCCAGGAAGTGGTTCGGGCCCTGGGGCTGAGGGTGCGCCGCGCCGAGATGCACATGCCCTTGGCCCAGCCGGAGGATGGGCAGATCGCCTCTCCTGAGAAGGGCCGGCCCGCCAGCTTCTTCGCCAACGCCGGTGCCTTCGCCACCGAAGCCATGGAGATCAGGATGTTGGAAGGCGACTTCTCCGAGCCGGGCCCGGGCAAAGCCTGGCTGAGGCTTCGGGTGCCCCTGATCGAGGGTGAGGAGACCACCGGGGTGGAGCGGGTGGCCGCGGCCGCCGATTTCGGCAACGGGGTCAGCAACCTGGCCGGAGCGGAGCGGAACTGGGTCTTCATCAACCCGGACCTGACGATCCACCTGGTCCGACCTCCGGTCGGCGAGTGGATCTATCTGGATTCCTCGACCCAGGTGCACGAAGCGGGGACCGGTCTCGCCACCAGTGTCCTCGGCGACGAGGCGGGGCGTCTGGGGACGGCGGCCCAGTCGCTGCTGGTCGAGCCGATGCCGTAGCCGGCTGCCAACAGTGGGCTCTTCGGTTTGAGCCGACCAACCTGGGGGCCTCCTACATACAGTGTCCCCGACACGGCATACCAGTCCGCCGGATTCATCGACGTGGCGCGGACTCGCACGAGGACACCATCGTCGACCAACGCCGGCTTGGGAACCTGACGGATCTCGATGCCGTCGTAGCCATACCGGGTCCTGGTATTTCACGGCAGGACGGGGGCCAATGGCGTGAACACCGAGTTGATCCCTGACCATTCTGAGTAGGGTGAGTGGAGTCTGAGGGGACTATGAGATGGCCGTCCATGCGACGGCTCGGAGGAAAAATGGCTAACAAGGACAAGGGCGGCAGAAGCGCCAAGAAGGTGGCCGCCAAGGACCTCAAACAGAAGCGCCTCGACAAGAAGAACAAGCGGGACGACGCCGAGCGCAAGTCGAAGAACAAGGTCAGCTGACCCCAGCCTCGTTTTTCGCCTGTGGAGCACAGAGAGTGACTCCTCTGGTGACCGGCTGGGCGGGCGCGACCGAGCATTGATACCCTGCTGCGGTGGTGCAATCGGTCGTCCCCCGTGCCCGACTCGGCCCCGGGGCCGTCCTGTTCACCTGCTTGTTTGCCGCCCAGGCGGCACTCCTGGTTCTCTCCCCGATCCTCCCCCAGGTTGCCGAAGAGTTCGGAGTCAGCACCGCCACCGCGGCTCAACTCAGATCGGTCTCGGGAATCACCGCCGGCGTCGTGGCGCTGGTGCTGGCGACCATCGGGAACCGGTTCCGGCTCTCGGATCTCCTGAACCTCGGCTTGCTGCTCCTCGCGGTCGGATCCCTGGCCAGCGCCTTGGCGCCGACTTTCGCCATTCTCCTGCTGGCCCAGATCGTGATCGGGCTGGGACTGGCTGCGGTCCTCTCGGGCGGGCTGGCGGCGTCGGAGACCTGGGCGGTGGACGGCGACAGCGCGCGAGTGCTCTCCTGGGCACTGGTAGGACAGCCGGTGGCGTGGGTCGTCGGTCAGCCGCTCGTTGGGCTGGTCAGCGGGGAAGATTGGCGGTGGGCCTGGGTTGCGGTGCCCTTTGCCTCCGCCGTCCTGGCTCTGGGGGCGATGGCCGTCCGCAACCGGGTCATCTCCGACGCCGGCCAGGAGTGCGACCCCCTTGGGCTGTGGAAACAGCCCGGTGTCAGGAGCTGGGCGGTCGCCGAACTGCTCGCCTTCGCCGCCTGGGCGGGCACCCTCGTCTACGTAGGGGCTCTGTTCATCGACTCGTACGCCATCAGCGTTGGCGCCACGGGGTTGATCCTCGGTCTGGGCGCGTTGTTCTACCTGCCCGGGAACTCCCTCGGACGGCGTCTGCTCGGAAGGGGGCCTGGGGTCTTGCTCATCGGCTTCTCCCTGGCCGCAGGGGCTGCGGTGCTCGCCCTGGGGACGACTCGAGCCGGTCTGGCCCTGAGCGTCGTCGTGTTCTCCGTCTCCGTCTTCTTCGCTGCCGGCCGGACCATTGCCGGGGCGGCGATGGGCCTCAAGCTCTCCGACGGTCGTCGCCTCGCCGCTATGAGTGTGCGCACGGCCACCGTCCAATTCGGATATCTGCTGGGGGCGGCGCTGGGCGGTGTCCTCCTGGCGAACTGGGGGTTCGCCGGGGTGGGATGGGGATTCGGTCTCCTCTTCGCCATGTCTGCAGCCATCCACGTGCCCCGGGTGCGCTCCGGGGAGCGTCTGGAGTCGGCCGTCCGCTTCCTGCGGCGCCGACCGGCGGTGTCTGAGTCGTAGCGCGACCCGCACCGCGGTCCTGAGGCCTGCGAAGATCGAAGCAATCACGTCCAGTATTGGGAGGTACCCCGAATGCCCGAGCCCATAGTGTTCATAAGCCACAGCGCGGTGACGGAAGGAAAGCTCGAGGCCTTCCAGGAGCTCAGTCGCCAGGTATTCCCGATGCTGGAGGCAGAGAAGCCGGGGACCGTCTTCCAATATGGCTACCTCGACGAGGCCGAGACCGAGATCCATTTCGTCCATGTGTTCCCCGACGCGGAAGCGATGGACGCCCACATGCTGGGCGCGGGAGAGCGTTCGGGGACGGCTTCCGAATACATCGAGACACGACAATTCGAGATCTACGGGGCGCCGACCGAGGAGACCCTGTCCACACTGCGACAGGCTCCGGGTGTCGATGTCGTCGTGAGACCGATCGGTGTGGGCGGATTCATCCGCATGGGCGACCGATGAGACAACTCGGATCGCGGTAGACGGCCAACCTGCCGAGGCACCGGAGAGAGCGAGGATGGGTTGAGCTCTGAGCGGTCAGGCATCGGGGTAATCCCCCATTGCCCGGCGCGTTCTCCTATGACACGATCGAGATGTCGCCGAGAAGGAGGACCATATGCGACGTTTGATCATCACCGTGCTCGCCGTGGGAATGACGGTACCGATGACAACGGCGGTTGCCGCCCCTCCCGAAGGTCCGGTCTACATCGCCCTCGGCGACTCCCAGGCCTTTGGTGTGGGCACTCCCCGGGAGGACAAGCTCGGGTACGGCTCCGTGCTGCACCGATCGTTGAGGACGGTCGACTGCCAGGACGGTCCCCAGGAGGTCTGCCCCCACGTCGAGTTTGTGAACATGTCGGTGCCGGGGGCCAAGTCGTCCGACCTCATCGCCAACCAGTTGCAGCCGGCTGTGGACCTGATCATCCAGCGCAACAACGATGCGGATCCGAGCAACGACGTGGTCCTGGTCACCGTGACCATCGGCGGCAACGACTTGTTCGACCCGGTGTTGGCGGCCTGCAGTGGCGGGCCCTCAGAGACATGCGCTGAGACCATCGTCGACATCTTCGGATCGCTCGCCACCAACCTGGGAATCATCCTGGGGACGCTGCGCACCGTTGCACCGAACACCCAGAGGGTGATCAGCACCTACGACAACCCCTTCGGCGCCTGCTTCCTGGCCCCTCTCGCGCCCTTGGCCGACATCGTGCTCGAGGGCGGGTCCTTGGGCGACGCCAACCTCGAGCCCGGCTACAACGACATCATCCGCTCGGTCGCCACCGCCACCGAGAGCGACGTGGCCGACATGTTCGGAAAGCTGGCCGAAGATGACTGGGTGGGTGGCGAGGATTGCCTCCACCCCGATATCCGCGGCTATCGGACGATGGCCGAGATCTTCCTGGGTGAGATAAGCGATCTGAACTGACCGAAAGGACCCGTAGTCGGCGGCCGTCCAACGGCTCCGGTCAGGAACCGTCCTCGTACTTGAACGACACCCGGACGAGCGCCCGGTAGGCGACGACCGAGCCTTGCTCCAGCTGCATGTCGAGTTGGGACACTTCGGCGATCCTGAGGTCGCGAAGGTGCTCACCGGCCTTGGACACGGCCACGCTCGCCGCCTTCTCCCACGACTCGGTGGAAGTGCCCACCAATTCGATGATCTTGTAAACGCTCTCGGCCATTGCTTCTCCCGTTCGGCTGGCATCGAGGCTATCAACGGGACCGGATCCGGCGCCGGGCGACCGGGAGCGATCACGCTTCGCCGAGGGCGCCGACGGCGAAGGCGGCCACCACACGAGCTGCTCTGACCAGATCGTCAACAGCGATCGACTCGTCGCGGGCATGCATCGCCGCCGGACGGCCGGGGCCGTAGGTGACCGCCTCGATGTCTGCGGAGTTGATCAGGTGCCTGACATCGCTGGAGTAGGGGGTGCCGAACAGGTCCACCTCCTCCCCGAACATCTCCATCGATCGGCTCATCAATGCGACCGTCGGGCTCTCTGGCGAG
>Ga0299913_10004375_pt1 | contig 11856 bp, 7 predicted proteins | sample RVTome_9_FD_201360 | JGI IMG/M metagenome (GOLD analysis project Ga0299913, IMG submission 201360) | Soil microbial communities from uranium-contaminated site in the Upper Colorado River Basin, Wyoming, United States - RVT155D38 (version 2) ... | reverse complement strand
TCCTGATCGTGGCCGACTTCATCCGGTTCGCCCGCGAGCAGCGGATCCAGACGACCTGCCGCGGCTCCGCGCCGGGCTCGATCGTGACGTACACGCTCGGCATCACGCCGGTCGACCCGATCGCCTATCAGCTGCCGTTCGAGCGGTTCCTCAACCCCGACCGGGTGACGATGCCCGACATCGACGTCGACTTCGAGGACGGCCGGCGCGACGAGGTCATCGCCTACGTCACGCGCAAGTACGGCTCCGACCACGTCGCCCAGATCATCACGTTCGGCACGATGCTCGCCCGGGCGGCGATCCGCGACGTCGGGCGGGTCCTCGGCCACAGCTACGGCGAGGTCGACCGGATCGCGAAGGCCGTCCCGAACCAGCTCGGCATCAGGCTCGACGAGGCGATCGCGACGTCGCCCGAGCTGCGGGGCATGGTCGAGAGCGACCCGGCCGTCAAGCGCATCACCGACTTCGCCCGCCAGCTCGAGGGCGTTGCCCGGAACGCCTCGACCCACGCCGCCGGCGTCGTCATCAGCCGCGAGCCCCTCACGGAGCTCATGCCCCTCCAGAAGGCGACGAACTCCGACGCCCTGATGACCCAGTACGAGATGCACGGCATCGAGGCGCTCGGGCTGCTCAAGTTCGATTTCCTCGGCCTCTCCAACCTGACGATCCTGCGCCACGCGGTGGACCTGGTCCGCCAGGAGCGGGGCGTCGAGATCGATCTCGACACGATTCCCCTCGACGACGCGATGACATTCGAGCTCCTCGCCTCGGGCGAGACGACCGGCATCTTCCAGCTGGAGTCGGCGGGCATGCGCCGCTACGTCCGCGAGCTCCGCCCGACGTCGGTCTACGACCTCGCGGCGATGGTCGCCCTCTACCGGCCGGGCCCGATGGACAACATTCCCGCCTACATCCGGCGCAAGCACGGCCAGGAGCCGGTGACGTACCTCCACCCGCTCCTCGAGCCCTACCTCGAGAAGACGTACGGGATCTTCGTCTACCAGGAGGACATCATGTCGGCCGCCGTCGCGCTCGGCGGCTTCACCGGTCCCGAGGCCGACACGCTCGGCTACGCGATCCGCAAGAAGAAGTCGAGCGTCCTGCGGGCCCAGAAGGAGAAGTTCGTCGGCCAGGCGGCCGAGCGCGGCGTCGCGCCGCACGTCATCGACGCGGTGTTCAAGGCGTTCGAGCCGTTCGAGCGCTACGGCTTCAATAAGGCCCACGCGACCTGCTACGGGCTCATCGCCTATCAGACGGCGTACCTGAAGGCGAACTACACCGTCGAGTACATGACGAGCGTCCTCACCGCGTTCCGCTCGAACGAGGAGAAGGTCGCGGCGGCAATCGCCGAGTGCCGGCGGATGGGCATCGAGGTCCTGCCGCCGGACGTCCACCGGTCGGGCGTCGAGTTCACGGTCGAGGGCCACGCGATCCGGTTCGGGCTCCTGGCGGTGAAGAACGTCGGCCAGGGCGCGATCGAGTCGATCATCGCCGCCCGCACCGAGGGCGGCCCGTTCCGCTCACTCGCCGACTTCTGCTCGCGGGTCGACCTGCGTCTCGCGAACCGCAAGGTCCTGGAGTCGCTCGCCCGGGTGGGCGCGCTCAACGCGCTCGGCCACCCGGCCCAGATCCTGCTCGGGCTCGACGACGCGATGGCCGCCGGCCAGGCCGCCCAGCGCGATCGGCTCACCGGCCAGACGTCGCTCTTCGATCTCGGCGCCGAGGACGCGACGGCGATGGAGCGGCCGCTGCCCCAGACGACCGAGGTCCCGGTCCGCGAGCGCCTGCGCTGGGAGAAGGAGCTGCTCGGCCTGTACCTCTCGGAGCACCCGATGGGCGAGGTCGCCGAGCAGGTCGGGGCGTTCGTGACCGCCTACAGCGGCGACCTCAAGGACGAGTCGCTCGACGGCCAGCGGATCGTCGTCGCCGGGATCGTGACCGGCTTCCGGACGATCATCACGAAGGCGAAGTCGACGATGGGCGTGGCGACCCTCGAGGACCTCCAGGGCACGATCGAGGTCGTCGTGTTCCCGAAGATGTACGAGATGACCGCCGGGACCTGGACCGACGGTACGATCCTCCTCGTGGCCGGCCGCGTCGACCACCGCGGCGAGGAGGTCTCGCTCCTCGCCGATCTCGTCCTCGACTGGGACGCCGCCCTCGCCCGCGGTCCGGAGGCCATCGCTCGCGAGGTGGCGGCCGGCGATCGGGGGCGGGCGCCGCGCCGGTCATCGGCGGCGCCCGGCGGCATGGGCCCAGCCCTCGCCGGCGCCGCCGCCCGCCCGATCGGTCCGGCGACGAACGGCAACGGCAACGTCGGAGCCGGCGAAGGCGCCGGCAACGGCTACGACGGCCAGGCGTACGGGCGGGAAGCGCTTGCCATCGGGGCGCCGCCGGCGGCCGGCGGATCGTCGACCAAGCGCGCGGGGTCGGAGGGGGCCGGCGCGGTCTCGGCAGCCCCAGCCGCCGATGCACCCCCGGTCATCGGCCGGACCGCCGGCGGCCGGGAGATCGTCTACGTCTCGCCGCTCCGGGCGGAGGCGCGAGGCGCGGTCACGACGCCGTCGCTGCCCGGGATCGCTCCCGGCGCCCCGATTCCGACCTACCTCGAGCCGCCGGGCCTCGAGCGGATCGCGCCCGATCGCGACGTCGAGCCGGCGTTGCCCGACGAGGCCCGGAGCCAGGCGGCCGAGGCCGCCGATGCGGCGACGCCGCCCGTCGATGCGGCGCCCGACGCGACGCTCCACGTCCGCTTCGCCGGCGGCGCGGCCACCGACCGGGTCGTCGGCGCGATGGAGGCGTTCAAGGGCCTGCTCGTCGAGCGTCCCGGCTCGACCCGGGTCGTCCTCCACGTCCCGGCGGCGACGGGCGAGGGCTCGCTGCCGATGGAGCTCCGCCGGGGCGTCGCCTACGACGCCGAGCTGCTGGCCGAGGTGCGCCGCCGCCTCGGGGAGGGGATCGTCGAACTGCGCCTCGCCTGAGGACGGCCCTGAGCCGCGGACCGCCGTCGTGCCCCGTCGCCGCCAGGCTCGAGGCGCCAGGATTCCGAGTCATTCGAACGGATTCTTCTTCCCGACGAGGCTCCGAACGGTCGCCGGTGGTTGGCGTCACACCCTCAGACGTGCTGCTGGCCGGCCGGTGCGTCGCCGGGCCGTCGTGGAGCGCGTGGGCCGGCGTCAGCCCCCGGAATTGGAATGAGTTTTACGAGTCATTCGGAAACCTGCCGGCCCGTTCACCCCTCGGTCGAGCGCCGCAGCGCCTGGACGGACGAGAGCATCTCGTGGAACTCGGCCCGGATCTCGTTCACGTCGTCGCGCTCCATGTCGAGCTCACGGGCGATCTGGTTGACGACGGCCGCCTCCTCGGCGGTGATCAGGCCGTCCTCGGCACCGATCGCGAAGCAGCAGCGGAGCAGCGCCCGGCGCTGCTCGAGCGTCGAGATGTCGCGGAACTCGCGGGTGACGACGTAGTCCTCGGTCGCCCCGTGGACGCGGGCCTGGAGCTTGGCCATCTCGATGACGAGGATCGCCTGGGACTCGTCGAGGTCGCCGTACTCGACGGCGAACCGCTCCATGACCGCGGTCTCCTCCTCGCTGATGTGGAGGTCGGCGTGGGCGGCCCGGCTCATGACGTAGGCGAAGCAGGCGAGGTAGCGGGCCTCGGCCGGCGGCAGGGCCTCGAGGCGGGCGACGATCCGCCGGGCGGTCGCGGTCTCGGCCGCCGAACCGGGTGTCGGCTCGGCCTCGTCGCCCTCCGGCAGGCGAGAGTCCGGGACGCTGCGACGATCGAGCCCGAGGAAGCGACGGAACATCGATGAAACTACCTCACCAGCGGTCGTGGGCCGGGTGATCCGGCCCGACGGCGACGAAGGTTCCGCGGCCGGTCGCCGTCTCCCGGCCGCCCGCCGTGATCGAGCCCTCGACGGTCGCCCGATCATCGCCCGAATCGACGACGCGCGCCTCGAGGTGGAGGGTCGCGTTCGAGGGGGTCGGCCGCCGCATGCGGACGGCGAACTCGCTCGTGACGGTGGTGGGCGGCCGGTCGAGGCCGCGGCGGCGCATCAGGTGGGTCGTCGCGGTCCAGTTCATGTGGCAGTCGAGGAGCGTCCCGATGATCCCGCCGTTCACGACACCGTCGAACGCCTCGTGGTGCTCCTCGGGCGTCCAGTCGGCGACGACGAGCTCGGGGTCCTCCGGGGAGGCGAAGCTGCGGATTCGGAGGCCCCGCTCGTTGGCCGGCCCGCACCCGAAGCAGCGCCCGTTCGGCGCGAAGCGCTCCTGGAGGGACGGCTCGGCGCGGTGCATCAGCCGGGCGAACCCGCGGACGCTCGGGCCCCCGCCGACTCGTTGATCGCCCGGGCGGCGGCGATGCCGCTCTCGAGCGCACCCTGGATCCAGGCGTGGTAGAGCGAGCAATGCTCGCCGGCGAAGTAGATGCGGCCCTCGGGTCGGACGATGTCGGCCTGGAGCTGCGTCTGCTGGTCGGGCTGGAACAGCGCGAACGCCCCGTTCGCGAAGCGGTCGCCGTACCAGGCGTGGGACGCGCCGACCTCGTACACGTCGCGGACGCCGGGGTGGATCCTCGAGACGTCCTCGAGCGCCTCCTCGAGCCGGGTCTCGGGGTCCATCGCGCCCCAGCGCGCCGCGTCCTGCGACCAGGTGTAGCTCGCCAGCAGCACGCCGCGGCGCGTACTCGGGTCCGGCGTCGGGTAGTTCAAACGCCGGATCGGCAGGTCGGTGACCGTGGCGCCTCCGAAGATGCCGTCCGTGGTCTCCCAGATCCGGTCCCGGACCTGGAAGAGGATCTTCGTCGAGGCGCTGTAGTTGAGCTGGCGGATCGCCTTCTGCTTCTCCCGCGAGAACGGCGTGAGGACCTCGACGTGGCGCAGGACCGAGAAGGGGATCGCACAGATCGCGTAGTCGCCGGTCAGCGAGTAGCGGCCGGCCTCGGTCTTGTAGTGGACCGTGACCGAGTCGGGATCCTGGTCGATCGCGTGGACTTCGGCGCCGAAACGGACGCGGTCCTGGAGGTGGCCGTAGAAGGCATTCGGCAGGCGGTCCATCCCACCGACGATCTCCTGCATATCGACGAACGCCCGGCCGAGGTCCTCCCGGAGCTCCTCGACGACCGCGTTGTTCATGTCGGCTTCCACAAAGTTGAGGACGCCGTACATCTCGATCGCGCCCTCGGAGAAGCCCTTGAGCTGGAGGAACTCGCGGAGCGAGTACTGGTCGTACTGGCGGACGATCTCGACCCAGGCCGCGTCGCCCTCGCGTTGGAGCATGTCCCGCAGGTCGCGGGTTGCGTCGTGCCACATCTGGCCGAGCGTGCGGCCGACCTCCTGCTCGGCGAGGCTGAACGGCAAACGGCCCGGTTCGGCCTCCGCCTCCGCCGCGGTCATCCGCTGACCGCCGATGTGGACGAGCCCGCGCGGGTTGTTCATGACGAACGGCCGGAGCTCGAGACCGAATAGCCGGCAATACTCGAGGGTCAGGTCGTGGGCCCGCGGGATTCGCATCGCCCCGGCTTCTCCGTAGAGGCCGGGGGCGAACGATCGCATCGTGTAGACCCGGCCGCCGACGCGGTTCTGGGCCTCCAGGACGATCGGGTCGTGGCCGGCCCGGGCAAGCTCGAAGGCGGCGACGAGCCCGGCGATGCCGCCACCGATGACGACGATCCGCTTCGAGGCGCCGGGGATGAAGTCGAGGCCACTGGCCGGCGTGGCGAACACCTCGTCGGGGACCGGCGTCGTGACGGGGTCCGGCGGACCGGAGCCGGCAGCGCCGTCTGCTTCCGCCCGGGTGTCGCCCATGTCGCCCCTCCTCACCGCGATCCAGCCTCGGGCCGCTGGCTCGTCAACGGATGGTGCCGAAGCCGGGATTCGAACCCGGACGGGGTTGCCCCCAACGGTGTTTGAGACCGCCGCGTCTGCCATTCCGCCACTTCGGCCGGTCGCCAATCGTAGTCGACCGGCGGCTCAGGGCCCGCACGGATCGGGCTCGCCGGGGAAGAGCGGCCGGACGACGGCTCCGTACTCGTTGCCGGCGTCGTCGGTCCAGCGGGTCAGCTGGTTGGCCGATCGGAACGCGGCGAGCGCCGCGGCCAGCTCCCCGCCCTCGATGACGCCGCAGCGGACCGGCGGCGTGCCCACCGGCGTGGCGAAGACCGTGCCGAACTTGTCCATCGGCTCGTCGAGCGGCCAGGCCATGAACGACGGCGGGATCGTGGCATCGAGTCGTGGCTCGGTCAGGAGCACGGCGACGCGCTCGGGGTCCCACGGCCGCTCCGGTCCCAGCTCCCCGCCGAGCCAGCCCGCGACGTCGGTCAGGCGGGCCCAGAACCCGGCGAACGCCTCAGGCGTGCCCGGGGCCCCCTGGCACGGCGTCGTGATGCAGACGATCTGCTTGCCTGGGTCGCCAAGCACCTCGCGCTCGACCCCATCGATGACGAACAGGAGGTGGGCAGTCTGGCCGCCGGGCATCGTCCCGCCGGTCAGGTCGGTCGGACCGTCGAGGAGCCCCGCCGCTGCGGCCGCCGCCTGGATCCCGGCGAGCCCGGCGTCACTGACCTGGCGCCCCTGGAGGTTGGGGAGGAGCGGACCGGGGTAGATCGCGGGCACCGGTCCGGGCACGATGAGGAGGCCGTCGACAATCGCCAGCGACGGGCCGGCGGTCGCGAACAATTCGACCGGCGGCAGGGCCTGGCTCACCCACGCCCGGAGACCGAAGCCGGTCGACGGAGTCGACGGCGACGGGTTCGTCGCCGAGCCGCATCCGGCGACGAGGACGAGGGTGGCCAGGAGTGGACCGAGGCGTCGCATCTGGGTGTCTCCATGATGGCATCTGCGGCTGAGCGATCCTCGGACGCGGCGGGCGCCGCGCCGGTTGCCTCGCGGGCTTCTGGCAGCGGTGAGCCGCGTCGCGCATCGGCGCGCGACGCGGCCCGCGTGGCTGGCGGCCGGCGAGCGCGAACGGCCGTACCGGCCGCGCTCGCTGACTTCGGTCACGATCCGCGATCCGACTCGGGCCGGGGCGACGGGCCTCGGAACCGCCGCCCGACCCGGAACGTCTGGGCGATCAGCCCGATGCTAGACTCGCCGCGCCTTGCAATCGCCGTTCGGAGGGGCCCCCGAATCGTGGAGGACCTTCGCCCGACGACGGTCGTCGACGACCCCGTCCAGCGCCGCGACCTCATCCTGCTCGAGCGAGCCCGATCGGGCGATCTCGACGCCTTCAACGACCTCGTCTCCTGCTACCAGGACCAGCTCTTCGCGCTCGTCGTCCGGATGGTGCCGGACCGCGACCAGGCGTCGGATGTGACCCAGGAGGCGTTCTTCTCGGCCTACCGCAACCTCGGCAGCTTCCGTGGCGGGAGCGTGAAGTCGTGGCTCAACCGGATCGCGGTCAACGCCGCGATGGACACCCAGCGTGCCCGCAAGCGGCGACCGGTGCAGCCGTACCCGGAGCTCGAGGACGAGAGCTGGCAGCCGCCCGCGACCGAGGATGCCGACCCGGTCCACACCGCGCTGACGACCGAGCGGACGACGGCCCTCAACGTCGCGCTCGCCTCGATCACCGAAGACCAGCGGACGGCGATCGTCCTCTACGACGTCGAGGGCTACGACTACGCCGAGATCGCCGAGATGACCGGCGTTTCGCTGGGCACCGTGAAGTCGCGGATCCATCGCGGCCGACTCGCCCTCCGCGACCGCCTCGCCGACCGGATGGAGCTCTTCCGTGGCTGATCGGGAACCGGACGACCGAGCGGCTCGTCTGAGCGGCATGCCCACAGATTCTGAGCGGCACGCTCGGCACGACGCCCTGCTCGTTGCCGCGTTCGCGGCCGGCGACCTCGCCGACGGCGAGCGCGAGCGGGCCGCGGCGCTCGTCGCCGAGTGTGGCGAGTGCCGCTTGCTCCACGACGACCTTCTCGCGATCGCCCGGGCGACGGCGGCGCTCCCGGCCGCCGTTCGCCCGCGCGACTTCCGCATCGCGCCGGAGCAGGCGGCCCGCCTCCAGCCCGCCGGCTGGCGGCGGTTCGTCGCCGCCTTCGCGTCCCCGCGCCTGGCGATGACCCGCCAGCTCGGCGTCGGGCTGACGACGCTCGGCCTGGCCGGTCTGCTGATCAGCTCGATCCCCTCGTTCTCGTTGGGCGGGATGGCCGCCGGTGCCTCGCCGGCGCCCGAGTACTTCTCGGTCGACGCGAGCCAGGGCGAAGCGGCGGCGTCCCCTGCGGCCGCGCCGGCGGCGTCCGCCGCGCCCGCCTTCGGTCCGGACGACGGCCAGACGCTGCAGGGCAGTGGCGGCGTGCTCCTTCCCGAGCCGGTCGTCCCGGCCGCGACCGACGCCGTGACCTCCGAGAACGACACCGGCGCAGGCGGCCGCACGCAACGCGGCACCGCCGCGGGCGTCGACGAGGGCGGTGGCGCGATCGCCCCCGGCGACCCCGATGGCGGCAGCGGATCGCTCCTGCCGGTCGCCTCGGCGATCGTCCTGGTGGCCGGGCTCGCCCTGCTCCTCGCCCGTCGCGCCGCCCGGCGGATGGTGGCCGGCTGACCGACGCGATTCACGTCCCGCCCGGGGCCTCCGTGACGCCTCTCCGCATCAGGACCGGGAGCCCGCCCCGGCTACACTGAGGTCGTGCCCACCGAACGCCTCATGCTGCTCGACGGCTACGGGCTCGTCTACCGTGGTTACTTCGCGCTCCCGCCCCTGACGACGTCGAAGGGCGACCTCGTCAACGGCGTCTTCGGCTTCGCCAGCATCGTCCTCCGCGGTCTCGCTGACCTCCAGCCGGACTACCTCGCGGTCTCGTTCGACCTGCCCGGCCCCACGTTCCGCCACGAGCAGTACGCCGAGTACAAGGCGACCCGGACGAAGATGCCGGACGACCTGCGCGACCAGTTCCCGAAGGTCCGCGAGGTCGTGAAGGCGCTCCGGATCCCGGTCTACGAGATGCAGGGGTACGAGGCCGACGACGTCATCGGGACGATCACCCGCCAGCTCGACCCGCGGGAGGACCTCGAGACGACGATCGTCACCGTCGATCTCGACATGCTCCAGCTCGTCACGCCGCGGGTCCGCCTGATGACGACGAGGTCCGGGGTCGAGAACACCGTCATCTACGACGTCGCGAGGATCGACGAGCGCTTCGGCCTGCGGCCCGACCAGATGGTCGACTACAAGGCCCTCAAGGGCGACCCCACCGACAACATCCCGGGCGTCCCCGGCGTCGGTGAGAAGACCGCCGCGAAGCTCATCCGCGAGTTCGCCGACCTCGATTCGCTCTACTCCCGGCTCGACGAGGTCACGCCCGAGAAGCTGCGTGAGAAGCTCCGCGAGCACCGCGACCAGGTCTTCCAGGGACGCGAGCTGTCGCGGATCGTCCGGGACCTGCCGATCGAGATCGACCTGGAGGCCGCCCGGCTCGGCGACTACGACCGCGACACCGTCGTCCGTCTCTTCCGGGAATACGAGTTCCGGACGCTCATCGAGCGGCTTCCGCCGATGGCCGGCGAGTCGGCCGTCGAGCGGTCCGAGAGCCTCCGCGCGGTCGTCGAGAGCGGCACGGTCCCGGCGGCCCGGGTCGCCGGACAGCCCCGACCCGCCGGCTGGGGCCCGGGCCGCCTGCCGCCCCGACCCGATAGCGGCGAGCTCCAGCTCCGCCTCGACTTCGACGCGGTGGGCGGTGCCGCAGCCCGCGGGGCGGCGGCCCGCGAGGCCGCGGCCGAGCGCGGCGAGCGGCCGACGCTCGCCGCGAGCGAGGACCTGCCGTCCGCGCTCGCCGGGGCGATCGTCGACCCGGGCCGGATCGAGGTCTGCGACGAACCCGGCGTGGGGCAGCTCGAGCCGTGGCTGCGGGTCCAGCCCGCCGTCGGCGTCTCGCTGCTCGCCGACGACCCCCGGCCGCGCCGCGGGACGCCCCTCGCGCTCGCCGTCGCCGGCGCCGACGGCCGGACGGTCGCCGCGGAGGGAGAGGCCGCGGCCACGGCCCTCCGCCATCTGCTCGCCCGCCTGCGCGTGCCGCTGGTCGGCCACGAGGTCAAGCCCGTTCTCGTCGCGGGCGTCGTCGATGACGAATCGGCCGAGCCCCTGCCGGTCGCCTTCGATACCCAGATCGCCGCGTACATCCTGAACGCCGCGCTTCGGAGCCAGACGATCGCCGACGTCGTCGCCGAGCAGGTCGACCAGATCCTGCCGCCGGCCGCCGAGCTGCCGGCGACGGCCAGGGCTGGTCTCGAGGCGCTTGCCGCGCTGACGGTCCGCGAGCCGCTGGAACGCCGTCTCGCCGAGGAGCGCCTCGACCGCCTGTTCAACGAGGTCGAGCTGCCGCTGATCCCGGTCCTCGCCCGGATGGAGGCCGTCGGAGTGGCCCTCGACCACGAGGCGCTCGCGGTGCTCGACCGTGAGTTCGGGGCCGAGATCGAGCGGCTCGAGCGCGAGATCTACGTCGACGTCGGCCACGAGTTCAACCTGGGCAGCCCCAAGCAGCTCGAGCAGGTCCTGTTCTTCGAGCTGAACCTGCCCAAGGGCCGCCGGACGAAGACGGGCTACTCGACCGACGCCGCGGTCCTCGAGGATCTCCGACCGGCCCACCCGATGATCGACAAGCTGCTCGAGTGGCGGGTCTACACGAAGCTCCGCTCGACGTACGTCGAGGCGCTGCCGAACCTCATCGCCGGCGACGGCCGGCTCCACACGACGTTCCACCAGGCGGTCGCCTCGACCGGGCGCCTGTCATCGAGCGACCCGAACCTTCAGAACATTCCGATCCGGACCGCCCTCGGCCGGCGGATCCGGCGGGCGTTCGTGGCTGGCTCGCCGGAGCTCGTACTGCTCGCCGCCGACTACTCCCAGATCGAGCTGCGGATCCTGGCCCACGTGTCGGGCGACGAGCACCTCAAGGACGCCTTCGCCCGCAAGGCCGACATCCATCGCGAGACGGCGGCCCGAGTGCTTCACAAGGATCCCGCCGACGTCGATCACGGCGAGCGATCGATGGCCAAGATGGTCAACTTCGGGCTGGCCTACGGGATGAGCGACTTCGGGCTGGCGTCCCGGGCGAATATCCCGCGCAAGGAGGCCCAGGAGTTCATCAACAGCTACTTCGCAGCGTACTCGGGGATCAGTTACTACATGATGGCGATCAAGGAGCAGGCGAAGAACCAGGGCTGGGTCGAGACGCTCCTGGGCCGGAAGCGCCAGATCCCCGAGCTGCGGGCCGCCAATCCGGCCCTCCGGGGCGCCGGCGAGCGGATGGCGATCAACATGCCGATCCAGGGCACGGCCGCCGACATCCAGAAGATCGCGATGATCCGCGTCGCCGATCGGCTCGCCGCGGAGAAGCTTCGGGCACGGCTCCTGTTGACCGTCCACGACGAGCTCCTCTTCGAGGTCCCACGCGACGAGGTCGAGCGTCTGGCGGCCCTCGTCCGCGAGACGATGGAGGGTGCGCTGCCCCTGTCGGTCCCGCTCGTCGTCGACGTGAAGGTCGGCGACGACTGGGAGTCGATGACCCCGCTCACCCGGGACGACGAGATCGCCGCCGAGGCCGACGAGCTGCCGCTCGAGGCGCCGATCGCCCCGCTCGGGTGACGTCGACCGATGCCCGAGCTACCGGAGGTCGAAACCGTTGCCCGCGACCTGCGAGGGCTGATCGTCGGCGCCACGATCGTCGACGCCGAGACGCGCTGGGAGCGGACGCTGCGGGACGCTGACCCGAAGGCGTTCGCCGACGGCGTCGCCGGCCGCCGGATCGAGGCCGTGGGCCGCCGGGCGAAGCAGGTCGTCGTCGAGCTCTCGGGCGGCGCGTACCTGACGATCCACCTCAAGATGACCGGTCAGCTCTTTGTCGTAC
>Ga0299913_10004374_pt1 | contig 11857 bp, 12 predicted proteins | sample RVTome_9_FD_201360 | JGI IMG/M metagenome (GOLD analysis project Ga0299913, IMG submission 201360) | Soil microbial communities from uranium-contaminated site in the Upper Colorado River Basin, Wyoming, United States - RVT155D38 (version 2) ... | reverse complement strand
GATCTGCCGAAATCGCGTGGAGGCTGCCGGCTTTGCCAGTTTGACCATGCTGGCGCACTTGCTCTTCCATCTGGGCCCCCAGGGCCCCTGGCCGGTGGGGGCCGAGTATCAGTGGTGGGTACTGCTGGCGCTGGTCTACCTGCCGGCCCTTTTCGCGGTGCTTCGTCGGCCCAACTCGGCGGACACACAGGACTGGACCCATGGGAGCGTAGCCGAGGCTCGCGAAGCGAGCCCACCTCGGACCGTCTGAGATGACCCTGACACTGCGCTGGTTTCGTGGTCGTACGGCCCGAACGACGAGTCGGAGAACTCAGGCGAAGTCAGCGGGGGGCGTACAGGTGGTGGTTGACATCGATGATTGCCCCGAGCGCGAGCCACACCAAGGCCAGCGCGACCAGGTAACGTCCCAATAATCGGCCGACCGGCCCTTCCAGTGGCGTGAGATAGGCGGCCATCACCACCCCGAGGATGGAGGCCGCCAGAAAGCAGGATGCGCAGTTGCCGATGGCGATGAGATTACTGGCCGGCATGGTGATCGCCCGAAAGGTCGTACCGCTGCTCCGCTGGCCGGCGACCCCGCTCGCCATCATTGTCCCTCCGGCGCGCGCGCTCGCGCGTGCCTGCCTCGACCCCAGTCACGTCACAGGTTGCTCAGTGGCGGGCTTCTGAGGATCACCAGCGGCAAGGGACACCGGATTGGGCGGGGGATACAAATTGAACCGAAGAATGTGCCACAGGGCGGCCACCCCGTCGCGCCATCCGATCTTTTTCCCTTCCTCGTAGGTGCGGCCCGCGTAAGAAATGCTGACCTCCCAGACCCGGGCCCGGGCCTGCGCGAGTCGGGCCGTGAGCTCCGGCTCGAATCCGAACCGGTCGCTGGTCAGGGCGAGCGACCTCATGAGCGGCGTCCGGACCGCCTTGTAACAGGTCTCCATGTCGGTCAGGTTCAGATCGGTCATCATGTTCGAGAGGAGGGTCAGCAGCCCGTTCCCCACGGAGTGCCAGAAGTAGAGCACGCGGTGATCTCCGCCGAGGAACCGCGAGCCGAACACCGCATCGGCTTTGCCGGCCAGAATCGGCCCGATCAACTTCGGGAGGTCCGCCGGGTCGTACTCCAGATCCGCATCCTGGACCACGATGATGTCGCCGGTCGCGGCACGGATGCCCGCCCGCACGGCCGCTCCTTTGCCTCGATTGGCCGGCTGGGTGATCAGAGAGTCGATGCGGCCGTTGGAGTGGAGTGTGCCCAGCACCCCCGCCGTGCCGTCCGTCGAAGCATCGTCCACCACGATGATTTCGAGGGGGAGATCGACCCGTCGCAGACGGTCCACGACGGCCGCGACCGTTTTCACTTCGTTGTACACGGGTACGACGACCGAGAGCTTTTCCATACACAGCTCGTGCGGCCCGCTCACCCGCGGAGCCGGCTGGCGATGACGAGGGTTCCGCCCTGCCGTGCCCAAGCCGACACGGCCGTGGCGGCGGTGGCCGGCAGGAACAGGAGACCCGCGAGCAGGATGTTCGCCACGACGTAGGGCCGGCTCACGCGGCGCGGCCGACCGGTCAACGCGTCGAACAGGATGTTGGGCCGGGGCATCATGGCGTTCAAAGTGCTCTGAATCCAGCCGAGAACGTCATACTCCGCCTCCTGATGCCAGACCCGGGTGACTTCCAGGCCCGCCCGATCGAGTGCAGCCCGCAGGCTATCGAGAGTGAAGTGATATAGATGTCGCGGGGCGTCGAGGTGCAGCCAATGCCGGCCGAAGAGCCGGGCCTGCCACCCTCGGCTGTCGGGCACTGCCAGTATCAGCGTCCCGGTCGGCACCAGCATGCCCGCGAGGTCCGCCAGCGCCTCGCCAGGGTTTCTGAGGTGCTCCAAGCTGTGCCACAGCGTAATGCAGCCGAATGGCGCCCGGGCTTTCAGTTCGTCCAGGGAGCCAAGAACCTCCACACCCGGCGGCGCGTTGGCCGTGTTTATTTCCGTGCCCAGGACCGTCCACCCCGCCTGTCTGGCCTCCAGGAGGAAACTGCCCTCTCCGCACCCGATGTCGACCAGCGAGCCTGGCAGCGCGTCCCGCGTGACCCGCTTGAGGACCCGCATCCGCCGCCACGTGCAGTAGCGACGCGTGATCCCGTGGCGGCCGCCGTAATACCGCTCGCCGTAGTAAGGCTCCAGGTCGCCGGGCGACGGCATGGTGATGCCGAGCCGGCAGCGTACGCACCGCAGGATGCGGAACGTCTCGCCGGTCTGGGGATCCTGGACCTCCGCGATGGCTTCCCGCATGGCGTCGCCACAGAGGGGGCAAGGCATGTCCGCGGCCGTTCGCCGGGGTGCGCCGCTCGCTTCCGAAAGGACCGTCACCGGGTTACCAGCCAAGCCTGAAAGCCGGGGCCCAGGGGTGGCTCCCACCACCAGGGCGAGAGCCCCCAGAGATCGGAGTAGAACCCGGCGTGCCGGCTCATCACCTGACCCGAAGGCTCCGCGCTTCCGAAGGTCTCGATCAGGGTGCGCGGCACGAGGGGAAGTAGACCGACCGGCCGATCGACGCTGCTGCTCACGATGATGTCCCCAGCGACGGGAAAGGGTCCATCGATGGTGAGGGGGACGGCGCCCGCAGCTTCGGCGTACCAATGAAAGCCCCAGTGCCCCGCGAACCACACCCGGTGACCCGCTTCGACTCGGGGCCGGATGAGGCGCGCCGCGGCGGCCCGGGCGGTTCCGGCCATGCGGGCATCCGCGGACAGGATGAGGATACCGAGCGTAGTGCCCGCCGCCGTGAGGAGGACGAGGATTCTCTCACGCGACGCCACTCGGTCGAGACCGTGCGCCGCGAGAATCGCGATGGCCGGGAGCACCTGGAGCAGGTATTTCGGAGCGAACTGAACGTAAGCGATGACCGGGACCGGGATCAGGAGCCATGCCCACAACAGGGCACTCGGCTCCAAGCGCCGGCGGGTGAGCACTGCCGCCAGCAGCGGGGTAGTCGTCACGGAGGCGATGAGGAGGGCGATCGCATGCCGTCCCGAAAAATCGAAGCCAAGCTGGCGGCCGATCGCGCTTACGGCCGTTCCGCCGGTCACGTCGGGATCGCGCGTAACGAGCAGTACCGCCAGGATAAGCCCACCCGCCAGCACTACCGGCACGACGGTGTGCCATTCCCTCCGCGAGAACCAGGACTGGCGGACAGCGTAGTACCCCACGATAGCGAGCAGGACGAGCAGGTTGATGCGGCTGAGCACCGCCAGAGCGAGGAAGACCGCGGCCAGTACTCCGGCCGACCAGCGGTGTGTCTGGGTCCAGGCCATGAACCGCTCCATGCCTAGCGCAATGAACATCATGGCTGGGATGTCGGGCATCAGCGTGCCTGCCATGCCGAGCGCGACGGGAGCGGAGGCGGTGAGGAGACCCGCCGCCCGCTGTGCCCACGGGCTCAGACCGAATCGCCGGGCGGTCGCCGCGGTAGCCACGATGGCGATCCCGAAGTAGACCAGCATCAGCAGATGACCCGCCCATTCCTGCCAGCCCGCGACAACGAGAGGTGCGAGGACGTAGGCAGCGACGGGTCCGCCCGGGAGAAACTCGGAGGCCCGGAGGTGACGCTCGGAAGCCCACACCATCTCGAAGGCCGAAGGGTGGAGGGGGTTCAGAAGAACATTCTGGGCTTCACGAAGGAAGACCGGGTCATCGATCGTATAGGCCTTGCCGAGGAATGGCAGCAACACCATGGCAGCGAGGATCACTGCGATCCACGGCTGGCCGCTCCTCCCTCTCGTTCTGGGGAGGGGACCCGAATCGGCTGCGATCGCTTCCAGGACGTTGCTCACGCTTGCCATTCCCCGCCTAGGTTCACAGCCTCTACAACTCGGTCAGCCGCCGGCCCCTCCGGCGAAACCCCGCTGCATTCAGCAAGCCGAGGACCGCAGGGGCGGGGCTCGAAGGCGGCGCCGTCCCGAAATAGACAGCGATTCGGCCAGGTGCGAGCGCCCGGAGGCACGCCCTCGGAAGATCGGAGCGGGTCTTGCGGGCTCGTCATGCAATTTGCGATACCATTATGAATATCCGGCAGTTGACGCCGGCTCCACTGGCCGGGCTCCTTGCCTCGCGCGGATCGTCCACCCATGCTGCTGGCACAGCATGTGAAGTCGCGGATCGAAGCCGGCCTCACAGCCGCCGGGCGCGAGCCGTTCGCGACGATGCCCCCTCGTACGGAGTGCCTGTGGTAAACGGGCAAAAGGTCGTGGTCGTGTTGCCGGCCTACAACGCCGAGAAGACGCTCGAGCGCACCCTGGCGGATGTCCCGCCGGGGATCGTCGACGAGTTTCTGCTTGTGGACGACGCGTCCGGGGACGGCACGATTGCGACTGCAGCCAGCTTGGGCCTCCCCCACATAGTGCATCCGAGAAATCGTGGGTACGGCGGGAACCAGAAAACCTGTTACACGGAGGCACTTCGGAGAGGCGCGGACATCGTGGTGATGCTGCACCCGGATTATCAGTACACGCCGCGACTGATCGGGGCAATGGCATGGCTTGTGGCTTCCGGCGAGTTCGATGTCGTGCTGGGCTCCCGAATTCTCGGCACCGGGGCGATCAGAGGCGGCATGCCACGGTATAAGTATGTCGCCAATCGCTTTCTCACGGCCGTGGAGAACATCCTCCTGGGTTCCAAGCTCTCGGAGTTCCACACCGGCTTTCGAGCCTTTTCTCGCCGGGTTCTCGAGACGCTGCCTCTCGAAGAGAACTCCGACGACTTCGTGTTCGACAATCAGATGCTCGCGCAGGCGGTGTTCTTCGACTTCAAGATCGGCGAGATCACCTGCCCGACCCGCTACTTCGCCGATGCTTCATCCATCAACTTCCGACGGTCGGTCAGGTACGGTCTGGGAGTCTTGCGTACTGCCGTTCAGTTCCGGCTGCAGAAGTGGGGACTGCTCCACACACCGATTTTTTCACGCCATGGGCGGCTCCTTCCGACCGCCGTTCTGCCGGAGGTGGGCTTCGCCAACCGAACCGGTGGAGACCTCTAGGGCCTACTCACGCGGCGTCACCAGCCCGCGCGCACCGCCAAGAAACAGTACCAGGCCGATCGCGTACAAGGCCGCCGCCAACCAGTACAGCGACTGAAACCCGAAATACATCGAGTTGTACTCCAGCACACCCCCCGCCATCGCCCCCAGCAGATTCATGCCCAGCGCCGATGACGCCTCGGCCGTCCTCGACAGCAGTGTGCTGAACACGAGTCCAGAGAAGAACAGTGGACATGTGAGGAGCAGCACGGCCGTCCACCGGCCCGCCTCGCTGGACTCGACGCCACCGGCGCGGACGAATACCAGCCCGAGGCCGATGCTTGCCAGGAGCAGGAGCCAGGGAAGCCACGCGCGGCGGATCGGGCGGCGTGCGGCGAGCCAGTTGGCCAGCCATGCCATCATCAGGATCGCGCCGATGACGATCCCGATCACCTGCCAGGTGTTGCCGAACGCCAGGCCCAGCTCGGTGATGCCCTTTGTCTCCACGAGCATGAACCCCGCACCCAGGAAGAAGAACGGCAGACTCCCCGCCACCGGCCGGGCACCGATGAACCCCGAGTAGAGCCACAGCGAGAGCGCGAGCACCAGGCCCACCGCCCACAGGTAGGAGCGCGGGTACACCCGCTGAGGCATGTAGAAGAACGGCCAGTCGTCGGTCGCGACGTCCGCCCGGATCGCGGGGTCCGCGAAGAAGGCGGAGCGTTCCTCGAAGCCGGTGCTGGCCAGAAGCGCCGGGTCCAGCTCGAGGTCGCCTTCCTTGGACTGAGCGAAGATCACCGCGGTCTCGTACTCCGCGTCGATGCTCACCGGCGGCCGGCCGTCGAACGCCTCCTGCATCATCAGGTAGATCTTGCGCCCCAGCTCAGGTGAGATCACGGCGAACGTGAGACTCAGTACTCCGCCGGGAGCCAAGCGAGCCCGTGCCTCCCGCAGCGCCTCGACGGTGTACACGTAGGAGTCGAGCCGCACGCTCGAGGTGTGGCTCAGGAGCGTATGGGAGTCGAGAAGCCCGTAGACGATGAGGTCGTAGGAGTTTCCGGTCGAGCGCAGGAAGGTCCGGGCGTCGTTCACCACGGCGGTGACCCGCGGGTCCGAATACGGGCGCTCCGGATGGTAGAGCCGCCCGAACTGGAGGATGGCGGGATCGATCTCCACCGCGTCCACGTGGCCTACGCCGCTGCGCAGCGCGGCGGCCACATCGTTGCCCGTGCCGGCACCGACCACCACCACGCGCCCCGCGCCCGGCCGGAGGCGATAGGGCAGCTCGTAGTACCCCGCGACGACGCGGCGGCCCGGGAACCCCGCCTGTGCCTGGGGAGACAGATCGTGGAGCCGCTGGTAATACGTCCCTGCGGCCTGGATCAGGGACAACCCTCCCATGCCCGGCCCCCGCTCGAGGAGCTGGTAGGGCGAGTAGATCCGCTCCCACCCCGGCACCACCGGCCATGCGAGCGCCCCCAGGAGCAGTGCGGCCGAGGCGAGACCCGCCAGGAGCGGCCGCCGCCCGTACGTCTGCAGCCCGATCAGCACCCCGGCCCCGAGCAGGAACCAGATGAGCGGCGGGGTCCAGAGGTAGCTGATCACGAACATCAGCGCCACGCCGCCGAGGCTCCCCACCAGGTTCCAGCCGTAGGCCCGGAGCTGCGGCAGCTGGTCGAGCAGACGGCCGCAGAGCTGTCCGATCGGCAGGAAGACCAGCGCCGTGAAGAGCAGGACGACGGTCAGGAGCCCGTAGGTCGCGACGTACTGCGGCACGCTCGCGGCGGGCACCACGCCCATGTTGAGCTGCTCGGGGATCGGTGTCACGCGGACGCTCTCGAGCCACTGGATCGGAACGGCGTGCCGGAGCGCCACGAGATACGCCACCTGGAGCGCCAGCAGGGCCAGCGCCGCCACCGCCGGGATCTGCCGCCTCCGCGCCAGGGCATAGCCGAGGCCCAGGCCGAGGAAGCAGGCGAGCAGGCTGAAGTTCTTGTAGAACGCGAACACCTCCCAGACGGACCCGTGCCAGCGAATGACCGCGAGCTCCAGGAACAGGCTCGCGCCGGCCGACGCGGCGATGGCGAGCGGCACGCGGGCCCGGGGCAGCCCGGCGATGAACCGCGCCTGCGCCTCCCCCATCCCCTCCAGTATCGGCGCGAGCGCGCGCGCCAGGCTGGCGGCCATGCGAAGCGCCGCGAAGAGGCCGAGGGCGGACAGGGCGACGATCGGAAGCCAGAACATCACCGGCGTGCCTGCGCCGCCGCCCATGAGGCGAGTACAGGCGGCGATCAGGAAGGGCAGCAGCAGGGCCGCTGGGATCAGGAGCCCCACGAACCGCAGGAACCTCGCATTCACCGGGTCACCTCCGCCGGCGTGGCGCGGGGCTGAGGGATCGGCATCCCAGGGACGCGTCACGTCGGCGGGCTCGACGGTAGTCATCCAACACTCCGGAAGGGGATGGGACTGGGGCTGGGGTCGGCCGCCGGCACCGGCCGGAGGACCATGATCAGCGCGGGCAGCCAGAGCGTCACCAGAAACACGGGCCAGCGATTGGCGATGACCGCCTCGAGCACCTGGCCGGGCGCCGAGTAGTACTGGGCCTGCACCAGCGCCGCGACGTGCGAGAGCACGGCCAGCGCGTAGGCATCCCACCGCTGCCGGCACACCAGGAACAGCGGAAGCGATTCGTAGAGGCTGGTCGTCTGCGGGATGCAGGCCAGGGCGAGGAGCAGCCGGCCGCTGGGAGTGCGCCAGCGGAGCGCAGCGAGAAGGAGAATCCAGCCCCACGGCTTCAGGACCGGGGCGACGTGGTTGGTCCGCTGCACCGCGGCCAGCCAGTCGGCGGGCCAGCCGGGCACCACGAGGAGTGACAGGATGACGAGCGCGAGACCACCCGCCACGGCGGACCGCGTTGGGCGCCAGAGCCAGAGCGCGGCGCCGATAGACGGCTTGGCGACCAGCGCGCCGCTCAGCCACGGCAGGATCGCGGCGGCGACCAGCAGCGGCACCCATTGGCCGAACGTGACCGCCTCGGCGAAGCAGGCCGACAGCGCCCCGATCCAGAGCCCGCGACCATGCCGAACTGCCGCGAGCCCGAAGAGCGCGCCGGTCAAGGCAGCCCACGCGAGCCAGCCGGCATTGGAGGAGAGCAACCCGAACGGCGCCAGCAGAAGCAGCGCGGGCCCGGGATAGAAGAGGGGATACCCGTGCTCGAGCGCGAGGACCGCGGCGTACGGATCGCCTCCCGTCACCACCGCGTGCCCGGCGGTCCAGAAGACGTGCCAGTCGGTGGTCCAGCCGATGAGCTGGGCCTTCCCGACGGTCAGCAGGGCCCATCCCGCCACCAGCCACGGCAGGGCGCGGCGGACGAACGGCGGCCAGGGCGGGCTCGTCTTCGCTGCCGAAGTACGCTCGCGCGTATCCACGGCCGAGTTGACCTCAGCGAGCATCGTGCGGCTCGAGAAGGGTGGCGGTGTGGCTGGGGAGAGGCTTCAAGTTTGCTATACTTCCGGCTCACCGCAAGCAATTCGCCCCGAGGAGGCCCGCTGCTCACCCGACGCGCCCTGCCCATGGTACTCGCCGTCGCTCTGGCGGGCGGGGGCCTGCTGGCCCTCGCCCGCCATGGACGGTCCGGCCCGCCCGCCGGCACAGCGGACACCCTGCTCCGCCGCATGGAGGCCGTCCTCGCCAGCCAGGGCCTGGGCGCTGCGCTGGACTCGCTGGCCGCGAGGGCTTCCCAGGACAGCACCCTGCAGCGCGAGGGGCACCAGCTGGCCCACGCGCTCGGCCGCAGAGCGGTCGCCGCGAACAGCGGGGACGCCGCCGTCATCCGCGAGTGCCGGCCCGTGTTCGCGTCCGGCTGCTATCACGGCGTAGTCGAGGCTGCCCTGCACGCGGAGGGGCGGATCGACATGCCCGGGCTCGAGCGGCTCTGCCGCTCGGTCGAAGGCCCGGGCGGACCCGGCCCCGCGTTCGAGTGCATCCACGGGCTGGGGCACGGCGTGCTCGGCGCCCGCCGGTACGACGTGGATGCCACGCTGCGGGACTGCGACGCCCTGTCCACGCCGCGCCTCGCCGCCTCGTGTCATGCCGGGGCCTTCATGGAGGCGATCAACGCGGCGGTCGGCGCGCCCGGGATGCACGGCACCCACCGACATGCCGCCGGCCACGCGCCCCGGGCGGTCCCTTCCCTCACGATCGACCCCGCGGATCCCTACACTCCCTGCCGCGACTATGGCGACCCGTACGCCACCGCCTGCTGGCTCTTCCAGGGGTTCGTGATCCTGCGGGCGAGCGGCTTCGATCCCGCGCGGGCTCTCCAGGTGTGCGACGGAGCACCGGACGGCCGCGCCGCCCGCTGCTACGAGAGCGTCGGCCACCAGCTCACCGGGCTGCTCCAGAAGGGCGACCGATGGATGCTGGAGCAGTGCGGCAAAGGGCAGCCGGCGCTCGCGCCCCACTGCGCGGCCGGCGCCACCCTGGCGCTGAACGCCATGGACTGGAGCGGAGCCCGGGGCGGGCGCCTCTGCGCCGCGGCGCCCACGGAGTGGAAGCAGACCTGCTACCGCTCCCTGGCCGACGCCCTCGTGGATCTGGCTCCGGACCCGGTGCGCGCCCGGCTCTGCGCGTCCGTAGAGCCGGCATACGCCGGCACTTGCCGGGAGGCGGCCGACCTGGTCGGACCGTCGGCCTCCTAGAGAGCGCGCAACCGCCGAACGCACCACGACCCGACGGAGCGCCTGCCCCCTCGGGTCGTGATGAAGACGCCGCCTGCTTCAAGGATATGGATTGGTTGGCGCGTTGTTGAGCTGGGTCGCGGCGTTGTTGAACACGTTCCCGATGCTGTTTCGAAGAACCAGCAGTATCGCGATCAGCCCGACCGCAACCAGGGCGATGATCAGCGCGTACTCCACGAGCCCCTGGCCGGACTCGTCGCTCCAGAATGTCTCCCACGGCGTTCGCATGATGACCTCTCCGGCCCGGGGCCGGCCTCTTCGATCCGAGCAGCACTCCTATTCCAGCACGCCACCCTGGGCCACGGTTGAATGGCAACGGCGCACGCTTCCCAGAGGTCGGCGCGCCTGTTCCTGCGTCAGCTGCTCGGTTCGTGTAGTGGCCGGGGGCGGGCGACAGCGGTCTGTCGTCGCCGTCAATCTCGTCGGCGGTACCGGGCGGCGCAATAGCCGGCTCCCCTCTCCGGCCGGCGAACATCGGCGTCGGCCTGGGCCACGACCGTCAGCCCAGCGTCCCCGCCATGAACGTCCCCGCCACGAGCCCGATCACCAGGAACAGCACGATCGCCGCGATGATCACCACCGCCGTGTACCCCATCGCCTTGTCCGCCGGTGACTTCATCAGGACCGGCAGCCCGAGGTAGAGCAGGTACAGGCTGTACAGCCCCAGGATACCGAGCCAGCTCAGCGCCGGGACCAGCCCGAAGATCCCCGCCACCCAGCTCGCCGTGCTCGAGTAGGCCGCCACCTTGAGCGCCTGGGTCTGGTTTGGGGTGCCGCCGAAGTGGGGCGCCAGCGCGTCGATGATCAGCGCCAGCACGTAGACGCCGCCCAGGGTGAGGAGGTAGGTGACGATCGCCGAGGTGAGCACCGTGCCGACCGGCGGGCGGTAGCTCATCCCGAACCCCCGGTAGCCGAAGGCCAGCGCCCCCACCGCCGACGCCACCGGCCCGATCGCGGCCAGCGGGAGGATGTACCCCTTGTACAGGTCCGCCGGAGTGGTCGGCTCGGCATCGATCACCTGCCACTCCTCACGGGGGGTGAGGAGGATGTTCTTCACACGGTCCATGAGGGCCATGGCGCGGTCTCCAGAGACGAGGGATGATTCGGGGAAGGCGTCGTATAGTGCGCCGCCCGGCTGCCGCCGTAAAGACCCGGTGACTTGGCTCACTCCCGGCCCGCGACCTCCGCGCGCGCCCCCGCTACGCCCCGCCCGTACGTTGTTCCAGTCCCTCACCGAGGGTGCCACCCATGAGCGCACGCTTGCTGCTCCTCGCCGCCCTGACCGCACTGGTCGGCTGCGGCTCCGGCTCCATCCGGCCCACCGACGACGCCGGGGCCGTGGCTCCCGCGCCGTCCCCCGCCCCGTCCGCGCCGGTCGTGGATCCCGACCCGGCTCCGGTCCCCGCGCCCGCCCCCGAGGCCCCTACCGGCGCCCCAGCCGGCCAGCCCGACACCGGAGCCGCCGCCGGCGCCTCCGACGTCGAGATCCGCCGCATCGGCCGGTGGGTGAGCTCGGGCATCCGGGGCGAGAGGCGGCTGGTCATCAGGGACCAGGCCACCTGGGCCCACTTCTGGTCCGAGCTGGGGGCGGGAGTGCGGCCCGAGGTGAACTTCAGCCGCGACTTGGTGATCGCCGTGGCCCTGGGCCAGCGGTCCAGCGGCGGCCACGACATCGCCGTCCAGCGGGTCACCCGGACCGGCGGTCAGCTCAGGATCAGCGTCGTGGAGACGTCACCCGGCCCCGGCTGCATGACCACCGCCGCCCTGACCCAGCCGGTGGACGTCGTCATGGTGGAGGCGGCGGGGGTGACCGGCTGGAGCTTCATCGACAGCGAGGTCGTCGGGGAGTGCTGATTCTATGTCCCTCGGGGGGATGGAGATGGAAGCTTTGCTGCCGCTTTGGCAGCTCAGCCGGATGGAACGGCATCCCCCGAGCCCCGGCGAGTGCAGCGGTAAATCGTTGCAGGTTAGTAGTTTATGATCCTCTTGACTTGCCCGGAAGGCCTATGGTAATTCCGCCGGAACCTGGCCGGCCTTGAACCATCGGACCCTCTGGAAGCCCCGCGATGTCCGCCAACCCGCAGCGCACCGTACCCTCTCTCTCCATGCCGG
>Ga0299913_10004373_pt1 | contig 11857 bp, 13 predicted proteins | sample RVTome_9_FD_201360 | JGI IMG/M metagenome (GOLD analysis project Ga0299913, IMG submission 201360) | Soil microbial communities from uranium-contaminated site in the Upper Colorado River Basin, Wyoming, United States - RVT155D38 (version 2) ... | reverse complement strand
CCCAGGCGGCGCACCTCGCGGGCGAGCGCCGCGGTCTCGCCCTCTATCGCCCGGCCCCGGGCGGCCACGAGCAGGGTGGCGACCGCGGCGGCGGCCACCGGCAGGGCCCAGAGCAGCGTCACGGGGGCGACGCTACCCGTCGCGCCGTCGGGAGGTGAGCAGCTCGTCGAACCAGTCGTCACCGCATATCAGCTCGTGGAAGTCGATCAGGTCGTCGCAGGTGAACGGGGCGCCGGGGGGCCGGTCCTCGGTCAGCTCGGCCGGCGCGCGCCACACCTCGAGCCGGCAGCCGGACGACACCAGCAGCTCGAGGGTCGGGCGGTCGGCCGGCCGGACGACGGGCGTGGTGCACACCGGGCAGCGGAACACGTAGGTGCCACCCTCGGTCTGCTCGCACAGCCTGACCACCAGGTCGCTCGTCCCCAACTCGACGTCACCGCAGTCGCTGCAGGTTGCTCGGATCAGGGTCGCCATGTCACTCCTCGCTCGGGCTCCATGGGATGTGATCGCCGCGACGAGCCATCATGACGCAGTTCCTGATGAAACCTCGCCTGCTGTCGAGAGGCACCTGATGCCAACGCGCGTGCCCGCCACGATGAAACCACCACTAACGTTTGCCCACCGCGGTGCGCGCGCATACGCGCCCGAGAACACGCTGGAGGCGTTCACGCTCGCGCTGCGCCTCGGCGCCACCGGGCTGGAGAGCGACGTGTGGTTGACCGCCGACGGCGAGAGCGTGCTCGACCACGACGGCGTCGTGGGCGGTCGCCTGCGCCGGCGGCGCATCGCCGACCTGCGGCGCGCCGAGCTGCCGCCCCACATCCCCACACTCGAGGACCTGTACGCCACCTGCGGCACCGCCGCGCAAGTCTCCCTCGACGTCAAGGACCCCGCCGCGTTCGACCGGGTGATCGCGGTCGCCCGCGCGGCCGGCGGCCCGGCGCTGGAGAACCTGTGGCTGTGCCACCCCCGGTGGGAGCAGGTGGCAGAGTGGCGGGCCCGGTGCGAGGACGTGCGCCTGGTCGACTCGACCCGCCTCGACCGCATCCGCGAGGGCCCCGAACGGCGGGCGGCGAACCTGGCGGCCCGGGGCGTCGACGCGGTGAACATGCACCAGCTCGACTGGACGGGCGGCCTGACCACCCTGTTCCACCGCTTCGACGTGCTGGCCTTCGGGTGGGACGCCCAGACCCCCCGGGTGCTGGCCGAGCTGGTCGATGCCGGCATCGACGCCGTCTACAGCGACCACGTCGACCGCATGGTCGACGCGGTCGCCGCCGCCTACCCGGCGCCGGGCTGACGGGGCAGGCCTCACAGCCACCCCAGATCGGTCAGGGGCAGCACCTTGACGAAGGCCCTGCCCACGATCGTGTCCTCGTCGATCGCGCCGAAGACACGGCTGTCCTCGCTGTTGAGCCGGTTGTCGCCCATCACGAACACGTGGCCCTCGGGGATCTCCTGGCGGTCGAGGTTCTCGGTCGGGGTGCCCGGCACCAGGTAGGGCTCGTCGATGCGCTCGCCGTTGACGTACACCTGGCCGTCGCGGCCCTCGATCGTGTCGCTGCCCACGGCGACGACCCGCTTGATCAGGTCCTTGATCTCGCCGTCGGTCCCGGTCGCCGCCTGGGGCGGCCGCTCGAACACCACCAGGTCGCCGCGGTGCACGTCGTGGGTGCGGTACGAGAGCTTGTTGACCAGCACCCGGTCGCCCACCTCGAGGGTGGGGGCCATCGACGGCGAGGGGATCCAGAACGCCTGGACCAGGAAGGCCTGCGCAGCAAGGGCGATGAGCACGCCGCAGCCGATGACCGCGGCCCACTCGACCACCGTGCGGGTGACGCTGTGGCGCGCACGGGCGGCGGAAGGTGGGCCGCCGGGGGCCGGGCCCCGGCCGTCGGCGTCGGTCGGCCCGTCGCTGCCGCCGGTGCCGTCGGCACCGTCGAGCCACGCGGTGCCCGCCGCCCCGGTGGCGTCACGCCACCGCCGGGGTCTCGCGGCCATGTGGCGGGGGCCGCCGTCGAGCCGCGGCGGCACGCGGCCGCGCCTGTAGGCCGGGGCGTCGCCCTGGTCGTCACCAGAGAGACCAGAGGGGGGAGACACGTCACGCACGGCGCCGTGGAGGCTATCGCGGGGCGCCGGGAACCGGGCCGATGCCGTAGCGGGCCAGGATGCGCCGCGCGGCCCGGGCACCCGCCCCCACCAGGGAATCGTCGTCGGCCTCGACCATGCGGGCGCCGTCGCCCAGGCGCACCAGGAGGCGCTCGAGCCAGGGTGTGGCCGTGACCGGCAGGCGCACCCGCAGCCAGCCGTCCTCGCGCTCGTCGACGCGGTCGACCGGGTAGGTCTCGATGACCCAGCGGGCGCCAGGCTCGAGGTCGAGGGTGACCCGGGGCACGTCGGGGCCGAGCACCCGGGCGTCGGGTCGGCCCGCCCCGTCGCCGGCGCCGGCGGCCGGCTCGAAGGTCTCGTCCAGGGGCACCGCCTCGACGACGCGGTCGACCCGGAACGACCGCCACCCCTCGGCCCGGTGGCAGTAGGCGTGCAGGTACCAGGCGCCGTCGTCGGCCACGACGGCGTGCGGGTCGACGTCGCGCGTCGTGCGCTCGTCGCGCCCGTACGCGTAATAGTCGATGCGGAGCCGTCGCCCCTCGCCCACGGCCGAACGCAGCGTGTCGAGCAGCCCGGGGCGGGTCTCGCCGAGCGTCACCGACACCGCCTCGTCGACCTCGACGCCCAGCACCGCGGCCAGCTTGGCCAGCGCGGTGGCCAGCGGGCCCTCGGGGTCGCCGCCCTGCAGGTCGAGCGAGGCCGAGCCGGCCGCCACCAGGGCGAGGCCCTGCTCGGGGGTCAGGTGCAGCGGGTGGGCGAACACGTCGGCGAAGCGCAGCCACACCCGGTCGCCGTCGATGGTGACGTCGATCAGGGTGTCGGGGGTGTACGGCGGCACCCCCACCATCATCAGCACGTCGAGGTCTTCCAGCAGCTTGCGGCGGCTGATCCCGAACCTCTCGCTCACCTCGTCGATCGTCGGGCCGTCCTGGGACGCCACCCACGGCACGATCGCCAGCAGCCGGGCGACCCGGTCGGAGGCAGAGGTGCGGGTGGCGGGCGCCCGGCGGCTCACGCCGCGACCTGCCGCTCGAGCCAGGCCACGATCTCGGCCCGTAGGTCGGGCGGCGACAGTACCTCGGCGTGGTCGAGGAAGGTCAGCACGAACGAGCGGAAGTTGTCGCGGTTGGTGACCGTCATCGCCACCACCACCGAGCCGTCCGGGCGCTCGTCGACCACCGCCCCCGGCCCGAGGTGCTGGACGATCCAGGGCGCCTGGGCGGCGTCGACCAGGACGCGCGCCCGGGTCTCCGCACCCTCCCCGAGCCGCCAGGGCTCGAGCCGGGCGCCGGGCACGCCCACCTCGGGCCGCTCGAAGCGCGGGCCCGCCGTGACCTCGACCGCGCTCTCGAAGCGGTCGAGCCGGAAGACGCGCTCGTCGGCCCGGGCGTGGTCGTGGCCGGTGAGGTACCAGCGGCCCCGGCGGAAGTCGAGTCGGTAGGGGTCGACGAGGCGGGACTCGCCCTTGTAGCCGAACCGCACGGGCACCTGGGCAGCGATGGCCCCGAACAGGGGCACGACCTCGCTCGCCGGCAGGCTGCCCACGGGCAGGACCCCGCCCTCGGGCTCGCCCACCAGGCCACCGAGCTTGAGCAGCCCCTCGCGGGCAGACACCCCCTCGAGCTGCACCACCGACGCCGCCAGGCGCAGGGCGGCCAGCTCGTCGGGCGTGAGGCCGGGGTCGCGCAGGTAGTAGCGGTCCTTGGGGATGCGGTAGCCCTCGACGGCCGGGTCGGTGCCCGGCACCTCCTGGCGCTCGAGCGGCACGCCCATGGCCCGCAGGTCGTCCTTGTCGCGCTCGAAGGCCCGGCGGAAGGCCTCGGTCTCGCGGGGGTACACCTGCAGGCGGTCGCGGATCTCGCTGGCCGACAGCGGCCTGGGCGTCTCGAGCAGCAGCGCCGTGAGGTTGAGCAGGCGTTCCAGCTTCGCCGCGGACATCGGCGCCGAGGCTACTGCGCCCCGGCGGCCACCCGGCCCACCGCGTCCGCCGCCCACGCCCCGGCCGCAGCGGCCGCGGCGAAGAACAGGGGGTCGTCGCCGGGTCCCCGCCCCATGGTGGTGACACGCAGGCCCAGCGCCTCGAGGGCGGCCGCCGGGTCGGGCGGGTCGACCACCGTCGCGCCGACCAGCTCGCCCGCCAGGTCGGCGGGCACGGGCAGCTCAGGGCGGGCCGCCGCCAGCCCGAGGATCGTGCGGACGTGGTGGCTGACGCCCCGGTGGCGGTCGCGGGCGTCCGCCCCGGACGCCCGGCTGCACAGCGCCACCCGGGCCCCCATGCGGTCGGCGGCGTCGACGATGCCCGCCACCTCCACCGCGGTGGTGCCGAGCGCGGAGGCCGTGCCCACCACGCCCGGGCCCATGCCGACGACCGTGAGGTCGGCGCCCGCCACGTGGCGGGCGAGGGCCAGCGCCGAGGGCACGGCCACCGCCTCGAGGTCGCCGCCGAACGCATGGCCGGCCGTCACGGTGACGTCGAGCGCGCCTGCTGCCCGCAGGTCGTGGACGAGGTCGGACAGGGCGAGCGGCAGCGCGGCGCCGTCGGTCATCACGTACGCGATGCGGGCCCCGGGAGCCAGCCGGCGGGCGACCGCGGCCACGACGCCGACCTGGCTGTGCAGCGAGCAGGCGACGACCGGCAGGCCGCGGACGGTGCGCGGCAGATCGGGGTGCTCCTCCTCGGCGGCGCCGGCGTCGTGCTGGAGGCTGGTGTAGCGCACCTTCATGATGTGGCCGCGGCCGGGTCGCGACCACGCGTCCCGGGCCAGGTTCCAGTGCACGACGTGCCAGCCGCCGGTGCCGAGCCCCAGCTCGACCGCGGTGGTGTTGAGCACCACCCGGTCGCCGGCCACCACCGGCCCGACCAGGTCGGTGAGGGCGTAGGCGCGCCCGGCGTCGGTGGCGACGCGCTGCAGGCCGGTGCGCTCGGCGAGCACCTCGGTGACCGTGGCGGTGACGAAGCTCGGCATCGCCCCGGAACGTAGCGGCCCTACAGGCTGGCGATCAGGCGCTCGACCCGCTCGTCGCGGGACTTGAACGGGTCCTTGCACAGCACCGTGCGCTGAGCCTGGTCGTTGAGCTTGAGGTGCACCCAGTCGACCGTGTAGTCGCGCTTGCGCTCCTTGGCGCGGCGGATGAACTCGCCGCGCAACCGGGCCCGGGTGGTCTGCGGCGGCGTCTCGACGGCCTCGTCGATGGCCTCGTCGGTGGTCATGCGCTCGACCAGGTCGCGCCGCTGGATGCGGTAGAACAGGCCGCGCTCGCGGTTGACGTCGTGGTACTGCAGGTCGAGCAGGGCGACCTTGGGGTGGCTGAGCGCCAGCCCGTGCTTGTCGGAGTAGGCGTCGATGAGCTTGTGCTTGATCACCCAGTCGACCTCGCGGTCGAGCTTGAAGGGGTCGGACTCGAGGCCGGTGAGGCAGTACTCCCACATGGCCAGCGCCTTCTCCTCGAGCGGCGACAGGCCCCGGGTCTCGGCGTAGCGCTTGGCCCGCTCGAGGTACTCGGTCTGGATGTCGAGGGCCGAGGCCTCGCGGCCGTTGGCGAGGCGGATGTTGCGCCGGCAGGTCAGGTCGTGGCTGATCTCGCGGATGGCCCGGATCGGGTTCTCGAGCGTCATGTCGCGGAGCACGAACGACGGGTCCTCGAGCATGCGCAGCAGGATCGAGGTGGCCCCCACCTTGAGGAACGTGGCGTACTCGCTCATGTTGGAGTCGCCGACGATGACGTGCAGGCGCCGGTAGCGCTCGGCGTCGGCGTGGGGCTCGTCGCGGGTGTTGATGATGGGCCGGCTGCGGGTGGTGGCCGACGACACCCCCTCCCAGATGTGCTCGGCCCGCTGCGCGATGCAGTACATCGCGCCCCGCGCCGTCTGCAGCACCTTGCCGGCTCCCGCGTAGATCTGCCGCGACACGAAGAAGGGGATGAGGACCTCGGCGTAGTGCGCGAAGTCGTCGCGTCGGGACGTCAGGTAGTTCTCGTGGCAGCCGTAGCTGTTGCCCGCCGAGTCGGTGTTGTTCTTGAACAGGTAGATCACGCCCCGGATGCCCTCTTCGCGCAGGCGGGCCTCGGCCGACACCAGCAGCTGCTCGAGGATGCGCTCGCCGGCCTTGTCGTGGGTGACCAGGTCGAGGATCGAGTCGCACTCGGGCGTCGCGTACTCGGGGTGGCTGCCGACGTCGAGGTAGAGCCGGGCGCCGTTGGCCAGGAAGACGTTGCTGGACCGGCCCCACGACACGACGCGCCGGAACAGGTAGCGGGCGACCTCGTCGGGGCTCAGCCGGCGCTGCCCGCGCAGCGTGCAGGTGACGCCGTACTCGTTCTCGAGACCGAAGATGCGCCGCTCCACGCCAGCACGCTACCGCCCTCGCCGCCGCGTCATCGCGCCGGTACGGTCGTGCCGATGACGATCGGGCCGATGGTGCCGCTGACGACCGTGGCCGACCCCTTCTCGGCCCGCGTGCTCGCCGCCCACCTCGGAGCCGAGGGCATCGTCTGGGAGCTGCGGGGCGGCGTCGACGGCCCCTACCCCGTCGGCCCTGTCCAGGTGCTGGTGGCCGAGGACCAGCTCGCGCTCGCCCGCGAGGTGGTGGGCGAGCAGCACGCCGACGCGGCAGCCGCCGCCGGGACCGGCGACCACCGCACCCCGCGCGAGCTGTGGCTGGTCGTCGCCGTCATCCTGATGGCGGCGGCGGTGCTGCTGGGCCGCCTGGTGACGCTGACCTGGACCTAGCCCGGGCGGGCCTAGCTGTCCTGGCCCTCGCCGGTCTCGCCGCCCTGCCCGGCATCGCCGTCGGCGGTCTGGCTGTCGGCGGCCTCGCCACCGGGAGCCTCGCCACCCGGGGTCTCGCCGCCCTGGTCGGCCAGTGCGCGGGCGACCTCGTCGTCGCTGAGGCGGCGGAAGGCACGGCGGCCGTTGTTGCGGCTGAGGACGGCCACCTCGAGCTCTTCCGCGACGAGCTGCCGGTCGCCGCCGGTCAAAGCCGCCACCGCCGTGCGCAGCGCCGCGTCGAGCGGTCGGCCCGGCTCGTAGGTGCGCTTGACCCGCTCGAGGATCGAGTCGGCCTCGCCCCCCAGCACCGAGTAGCCCTGCTCGTCGACCACCGTGCCGTCGTAGAGGATGTGGAACAGGCGGTCCTCGGTCGCGTCGCCGCCCAGCTCGGCCACCACGATCTCGACCTCCATCGGCTTGATCTCGTGGGTGAACACGTCGCCCAGCATCTGCGCGTAGGCGTTGGCCAGGCTCTGGGCGTCGACGTCTTCGCGGCTGAACGAGTAGCCCTTCAGGTCGGCGTGGCGCACCCCTGCGATGCGCAGGCGGTCGTACTCGTTGTACTTGCCGGCACCGGCGAAGGCGATGCGGTCGTAGATCTCGCTGACCTTGCGCAGCGTCGACGACGAGTTCTCGGCGCATATGAGGATGCCGTCGGCGTAGAACAGGGCGACCAGCGCGCGGCCGCGGGCGATGCCCTTGCGCGCGAAGTCGGCCTTGTCCTTCATCATCTGCTCGGCCGGAACGTAGAAGGGCATGCTCATCGGGACTCGCCCCCGTCGATCGTGGGGCTCGTGCCCGTGGTGGTGGTGCCGGCGGTGGAGAGCCGGTCGAGCAGCGCGCGGAAGTGCTCGGCGACCTCGGTGTCGTCGAGCCGCTCGAAGCCGTCGGCGGTGATGGTGGCGACCACCGGGTAGATGCCGCGCACGAGGTCGGGGCCGCCGGTGGCCGAGTCCTCGTCGGCCGCCTGGAACAGCGCGTTGATGAGCAGCTCGACGGCGTCGGTGCGGTCGAGCTGGGGGCGAAAGCCCATCTTGATGACCGTGCCGGCGTGCAGGCTGCCCGAGCCGGTCGCCGCGAAGTCGCTCTCCTCGTAGCGGCCGCCTGTGACGTCGTACTCGAAGAGCCTCCCGACGCCCCGGCGAACGTCGAAGCCGGCGAACAGCGGCACCACCACGAAGCCCTGCATCGCGGCCGGCAGGTGGCTGCGCACCATCTGACCGAGCTGGTTGGCCTTGCCCTCGAGCGACAGCTCGCCGCCCTCGACCTTCTCGTAGTGCTCGAGCTGGAGCTGGAAGAGCTTGACCATCTCGACGGCGGGCCCGGCGGCGCCGGCGATGGCCACGCCGGAGTGCCGGTCGGCCGGGAACACCTTCTCCATCGTGCGGTGCGAGATGAGGTTGCCCGCGGTCGCCCGCCGGTCGCCCGCCATCACCACGCCGTCGGCGTAGCGGATGGCGGCGACGGTGGTGCCGTGGGTGATCTCGTGCGGCGAGATGTCACGCGGCAGCGCGCCCCAGCGGGGCTCGCCCCCGGCGCGCCGCAACACGTCGAGGAAGGACGGCCCGGGGTCGTCGTCGGCTCGAAAGGTCGGCAGCGTCATCGGGGCGGAGGCTACCGGTTCCCTACCGCTCCGCTGTCCCGACCCGCGTTACGCCTTCGCGCGGATGCCGGACCGCGGCGTCGAGCAGCGCGGGGTCGTCTCGGAACCTGTCGAAAACGGCACAGGCGCCTCCCCATCGTCGGATTGGGGAAGCGCCCGTCAGACTACGGCGGCGGCGTGACAGCGAGAGGTCAGTGCATCTCGTGTCTACTGACCACCCTTTTGAACGTAAGATTTCACGAAGTCTTCCGCGTTGGACTCGAGCACCTCGTCGATCTCGTCCAGCAGGTCGTCGAGCTCGGCCTTGATCTTCTCTCCTTGCTCGGAGGTGGCGGGCGCCTCGTCGACGACCTCCTGCTCCTCACGAGCGGGGGTGGACTTCTTCTTCATCTCTCGTTCAGCCATGCCCCTGCACCTCGTCTGCTCACTGGCCCAACCGGTCCAACAACTCAGCGCTCGTCGTGCTTTCCGCCATCAACCTACCCACATGCGCCTCTGTTCCACGTGTCGGGTCCATCATCGGCACGCGCCGTAGCGGGTCGTCGCCGATGTCGAAGACCATCGAGTCCCAGTTGGCTGCGACGATCTGGCCCGCCCACCGCTGCAGGCACTTGCCCCGGAACCAGGCCCGGGTGTCGGTGGGCGGCTCGGTCACCGCCATGGTCACCTCGGCGTCGGTGGTGAGCCGCTGCAGGCCCACCCGGGCGGCCAGGCTGCGACCGGGGCGCAGGTCGTGGTACTGCAGGTCCATCGCGGCGAGCCGGGGGTCGTCCCAGCGCAGGTCGTGCCGGGCCCGGTAGCCCTCGATCAGCCGGTGCTTGGCCACCCAGTCGACCTGGTGGGCGAGAGACATCGGGTCGGTCTCGAGGCCGGTGAGCACGTGCTCCCACAGCCGCAGCACCTCGTCGCCGACCTCGGGGGCGCCGATTGACTCGAGCCCGTGCACCTCGGCGTACTTCTTGGCCCTGTCGAGGTACTCCCACTGCATCTCGATCGCGGTCATCGACGTGCCGTCGACGAGGTCGATCGGGCGGCGCAGCGTGGTGTCGTGGGACACGCGGCGCAGCGTGGCCACCGGCGCCACCGGGGTGAGGTCGCGGGGCAGGAAGTCGTCCTCGATCATCGACAGCACCAGCGCGGTGGTGCCCACCTTGAGGAACGTGGCCACCTCTGACAGGTTGGCGTCGCCGACGATGACGTGCAGGCGGCGGAAGCGCTGGGCGTCGGCGTGGGGCTCGTCGCGGGTGTTGACGATGGGGCGCTTGAGCGTCGTCTCGAGGCCGACCTCCTCCTCGAAGAAGTCGGCCCGCTGGGTGAGCTGGAACGGCACGTCGTGCGAGCTGAGCCCGACGACCTCGGTGCCGACCTTGCCGGCCCCGGTGAAGACCTGGCGGCTGACGAAGTGGGGCATCACGTGGGTGACGATGCGCCCGAACGGCACCTGCCGGTCCATCAGGTAGTTCTCGTGGCAGCCGTAGCTGTTGCCCTTGCCGTCGGAGTTGTTCTTGTAGACGACGATCTCCTGGCCGTCGGGCAGCAGCGACACCGCCGCGGCCATCGACCGCTGGAGGATCAGCTCGGCGGCCTTGTCGTAGACGACCACCGTGCGGGGGTCGGCGCACTCGGGCGTGGAGCACTCGGGGTGGGCGTGGTCGACGTAGTAGCGGGCGCCGTTGGTGAGCACGGCGTTGACCAGGTGGGTCTCGACCTCGGGGGCCATCGCGCCCTCGGCGGCGAAGCCGCGGGCGTCGATGTCAGGGTGCTCGTCCTCGAAGTCCCACCCGACCTTGGCGTGGGCCCGCGCCCCCTCGGAGGCCCGCGCCATCTCCTGCACATAGGCGTTGATGAGCACCGACGAGGCGGCGATCGGGTTGGACTCGGCCGAGCCGCGCACGATGATGCCGAACTCGGTCTCGACACCCATGATCTTGCGCAGCGCCACGGGGTGGACCCTACCGTCCCCGCGGCCGAGCGACGATCAGCAGTGCTGCGACCGCACGTAGGTCAGCACGGTGGCGTCGCCCCGCAGCTCCGCCTCGATGCAGCGGACCTGCCACCCCCAGCCCGCCTGCACCGCCACGACCACGTCGCCGTCGTGCGCGGTGGTGCCGAGCACCCGCACCGGCTCGCCGCGGACGGCCTCGACCGCCGCCGCCTCGATGGCGTCGGCCGACGCCGGGTAGCCCGCGATCGCCTCGTCGGACACGGTCGACAGCTCACGGCGCAGCAGGTCGCGCACCTCGTGGGCGGTGGCGTCGGCCGCGCCGTCCATGAGCATGTTGCCGAGGGCGACACCGATCATCAGGGTGCCGCCCACCAGGGCGATGACGACGAACCGGCCCTCCTTGGTGTCGGTCAGGCCCCGGACGCGCACACGACCTAGAGGTACTGGCCCGTCGCCACCCGCTCGATCGCCCGGCCTCCGGCGGCGCCACCGTCGTCGTGGTTGACGATGGTGCGGACGTAGATGATGCGCTCGCCCTTCTTGCCCGAGATCTTGGCCCAGTCGTCGGGGTTGGTGGTGTTGGGCAGGTCCTCGTGCTCCTTGTACTCCTGGTGGATCGACTCGATCATGTCGGAGAGCCGGATGCCCTTGGTGCCGCCGGCGAGGGTTCGCTTGATGGCCAGCTTCTTGGCCCGCCGCACGATGTTCTCGATCATGGCCCCGGACGCGAAGTCCTTGAAGTACATGATCTCCTTGTCGCCGTTCTGGTAGGTGACCTCGAGGAACTCGTTGTCGCGGTCGGTGCGGTACATCTCGTCGACCGTGCGCTCGATGACGCTCTGCACGCACTTCTCCGGGTCGCCGCCGCCCACCTCGCGCACCTCGGCCTCGTCGAGGGGCAGGTCGGTGGTGAGGTAGCGGGAGAAGATCTGCGACGCCGCCGTCTCGTTCGGGCGCTCGATCTTGATCTTCACGTCGAGGCGCCCCGGGCGCAGGATGGCCGGGTCGATGAGGTCCTCGCGGTTGGACGCACCGATCACGATGACGTTGCGCAGCGACTCGACACCGTCGATCTCGGCGAGCAGCTGGGGCACGATCGTCGACTCGACGTCGGAGCTGATGCCGGAGCCGCGGGTGCGGAACATCGAGTCCATCTCGTCGAAGAAGACGATGACCGGCCAGCCCTCCTCCGACTTCTCGCGGGCCCGCTGGAACACGAGCCGGATCTGCCGCTCGGTCTCCCCCACGTACTTGTTGAGCAGCTCGGGGCCCTTGATGTTGAGGAAGTAGCTCTTGGCGTTGGCATCGACCGAGCGGGCCCCCACCTTCTTGGCCAGGCTGTTGGCGACGGCCTTGGCGATGAGGGTCTTCCCGCAGCCCGGCGGGCCGTACAGCAGGATGCCCTTGGGCGCGGGCAGCTTGTGCTCGGCGA
>Ga0299913_10004371_pt1 | contig 11859 bp, 9 predicted proteins | sample RVTome_9_FD_201360 | JGI IMG/M metagenome (GOLD analysis project Ga0299913, IMG submission 201360) | Soil microbial communities from uranium-contaminated site in the Upper Colorado River Basin, Wyoming, United States - RVT155D38 (version 2) ... | reverse complement strand
GGCAAGACTCACCCGGTCGGAAATCGAAGCGCGCCTGCGCGAAGCGGACGATGCCGGCATCGATACCGGCGCGGCTCGCGCCGAGTTGCAGGAACTGGCTGCGCGCCAGCGCGAGCACTCGGTGCATCTCTGTTTTTTCGGCGAGATAAGCACCGGCAAGAGCTCTCTCATCAAGGCGCTGGTCCCCGATGCCGATGTCGTCGTGAACGCCGTTGGCGGCTCGACGCTGGACATCACTCACTATCGCTGGCGCAACGATGCCGCAGCACAGATTCTGCTCACGGACGTGCCGGGGACCGGCGGCCTCAGCGAAGGCCTCGACGCTGTCGCAGAGCAGGAAGCGCGGCGTTCGCAGGTCGTCATTTTCGTCTGCGATGGCGATCTCACACGAGCGGAAAAACAGACGATTGAATGGCTGCTGGCGCTCGAGAAACCGCTGGTACTCGTGATGAACAAGTCGGACCGCTACGACGCCCACGAACAATCGTTGCTGATGGAGCGCCTGCTCGATCACCTGAGCGATCTCGGCAGCGAATTGACGAAAGATCGCGTTGTCGCCGTTTCGGCCGGCGGACGTACCGAGGTGGTCGAGAAGCGGCCTGACGGCAGCGAACGGATCGTGCGCCGCGAGCGCTCGGCGGACGTCGGCGTGCTGGTGGTGGCCATCAACCGGCTGTTGCAGGAGGAGGCCACCGATATCGATACGCGCCGCGATCGTGCCGTTTTCCGACTTGCGGCGGAAAAACTCGACGAAGCCGAGCGCCGCTATCGCGAACAGCGCGCCGAACAGATTGTACGCAGCTCCACGCGCAAGGCGATCATCGGGGCGCTCGCCGCTATCAGCCCGGGCACCGACATCATCATCCAGAGTTACGTCGGCACCACCATGACGCGGGCTCTTTGTAATTTGTATGGCGCCGCGCCGCGCGACCTCGACATCGAAGAGTTCCTCTCCTTGAGCCAGAGCCGAGTCGGACGGGCATTACCGCTGACGCTCGCTGTAGCCGGCAACGGGCTGAAAGCATTTCCCGGCGTAGGCACTGTCGCAGGCGGGCTGGTGCATGCGGTAGCCTACGGCCTGATCTTCGATGCTCTTGGCAGAAGCCTCGTGCACACCCTGAAAAGGCACGGTGAACTCCAGCCCGAGACAGCCGCGAAGGAATTTGAGGAAGGCATCAGTGAGCATATTGAAGCGGGTGTTCGACAGGTTGCCAAAATGGCCCTTTCGGCGGACAGACAGCGACGACCGGGAAGCGACGGAAGCGGCTGACGGTGGTTCGAGGCACCTCACCCTTGCCAGGGAAAGCCTTCGCGAACTGATCGAGGATTCACGGTTGCCGCCGGGCATTCGGAACTCACTCGCCCGGGATTACGCGGATGTGCAGGCGATGCTCGATAAGCTGGAGCACGGGCACCTGCATATCGCGGCGTTTGGCCGCGTCAGTACCGGTAAATCGTCCTTGTTGAACGCCCTGATCGGCGACCACAGGTTCACCGTGAGTCCGCTGCACGGGGAGACGCTCACGTCGAGCATGCAGCCGTGGTCGGAGATCGAAGCGGGCGGCGTGTACCTGATCGATACGCCCGGGCTCGATGAAGCCGGCGGGGAAGAGCGCGAGTTGCTGGCCCGGGAGGTGGCGAACCGCGCTGATCTCGTCATTTTCGTGCTGGACGGCGACATTACGCAAAGCGAGCGGGCGTCGCTCAGCACGCTGGTGCAGCAGGGCCGGCCGGTACTCGTGGCGCTCAACAAGAAGGATCTCTATACCGAAGCCGAACTCGAGTCGCTGCTCCTGTCGATCCGCTCAAAGACCGCCGGACTGGTCAATGCAAGTGACGTAATGGCGGTCGCGGCGGACCCGCGCGCGCAGAAAATCGTCGCGATCGACAGCGAAGGCATCGAGACCGCGGCGGAACGACCGCGCCGGCGCGACATCGAGCAGCTCAAGCTGCGTCTCTGGGATATTTTCGAAGCCGAAGGCAAGACTCTTGTCGCCCTCAATGCGAGTCTGTTCGCGGCGGACCTGAGCGATCAGGTCGGTAAGCGAATTCTCAAGGCGCGGCGCGAGATCGGAGACAGGGTGGTGCGAACGTACTGCGTCGGCAAGGGTATCGCGGTTGCATTCAATCCCGTGCCGGTAGCGGATTTGTTCGCGGCTGCGTTTGTCGACGTCGGCATGGTCGTACATCTGTCCCGGGTCTACGACCTGCCGTTGAGCCGCAGAGAGGCGGGAACGCTGGTCCGTGTCATCGTGGCGGAAGCGGCGGCGCTGATGGGTACGGTCTGGGCGTTGCATTTCGTCTCCAGCGCGCTGAAAGTCGGCACTCTGGGTTTGTCGACGGTACTGACGGCCGGTGCACAGGGCGCGATCGCTTATTACAGTACCTATGTCGTCGGCCGCGTTGCAGCCGAGTATCTCTCGCACGGCAAGTCCTGGGGCGAAGGCGGGCCGAAGAGGGTGGTGAAGGAAATCCTGGACAGCCTCGACAAGGAAAGCGTTCTGAAAGAGGCGCGACGCGAGATTCGCGCGCGGCTTGGCGTGAGCAGCGCGGCATGAGCGGCGATTCCGCTAGACTGCACAAACGCATGCGGCGCATCTGGGCCGTCGTTCGCGATATCCCCGAAGGCAAGGTTGCGAGCTATGGTCAGGTCGCCGCCATGGCCGGCGTACCGCGCGGCGCGCGCCAGGTAGGTTATGCCCTGAAACAGCTTCCGGCCGACCTTGCGATCCCCTGGCATCGAGTTGTCAGGTCCTCCGGCAGACTTGCGTTCGACAGCAACAGCCGCGCCTTTAAACAGCAGGTGAAGCGTCTGTCGATGGAGAACGTCGTTGTGACAAAGGGTCGCGTAAGCATGAACAGGTACCGCTGGCAGCCCGATCTCGACGAGTTGCTGTGGAAGCCGTCCGACGCCTGGGACGACACGGAGCAAGCGTGAGATGAACCTGCCGTCGGTATTCTTTTCGCACGGACAGGAAAGCGGCCCCTGGGGCACTAAAATCCGGGCGATGGCGACAACGGCGCAGGCACTGGGCTGCCGCGTCGAAAGCGTGGATTATCGCGGTATTGCCGATCCTGCCGAGCGCGTCGCCAGGCTCGTTGACGAATGCAGACATGCCGAGGGTCCAATTGTGCTGGTCGGTTCCAGCATGGGCGGATACGTGGCTACGGCTGCCGCGGCCACAGTTGGCGCGGTCGGCTTGTTCGTCCTGGCTCCTGCGTATTATGTAAAGGAATGGCCGACTCCGGCGGCACCCGACATCCCCATCGTCATCGTGCATGGCTGGCGCGACGACGTCGTGCCGGTCGAAGGGAGCATCCGGTTCGCAGCCGAGTGCCGGGCGACCTTGCATATCGTCGATGGCGACCATCGGCTCACCGGGAATATCCACGACATCACCTTTTATCTCGAGCGCTTTCTGCGCGCTATGAATTACATTCGGTGATGTATGCCACGAGTCCCGTCAGGCCCGGCGTAGGGTCCTTGATGACGTAGGTAGGGATTGCCTGCATGTAACCGCGGTAGCGGTTCTTTTCTTCGAAGCGTTCACGGAAGGTGGAGGCCCGGATCTGCTCGACGTTGTCGGGCACGATGCCACCTGCGATATACAGACCACCGTACGCTCCGGTGGTCATGGCCAGATCGGCGGATACATTTGCGAGGAAACGGTAGAACTGTTCCATCGTGGCGCGGCACTTCCGGTCGACGGTGCCACTGGTAATTTCGCGCGATGTTTTCATGTCGTCACCATGCATTGCGCTGTGCAATGCCACGATGCCCGGCCCGGACAAGACGCGTTCGGCCGATGCGTGGCCATAGCGTTCACGGATCTTCCTGATGATCCGGTCCTCCGACTCGTCTCTTGCCGATAATGTAACGTGGCCGCCTTCGCCGAACATGGCTACGCCCTTGCCGTTACCCACGATCCAGGCACCCACTCCCAGGCCGCTTCCCGGTCCGAGCGCCGCACGGTTACCTGCCCGATAAGCGCTGGCTTTGCCTATTTCGGCAAGATCCTTGTTCGGTATTTTCGGCAGCGCGTACGCTACCGCGTGGAAGTCGTTGATAATGTCCAGACGTTCGAACTCCAGCCGCTCGGCCAACTCCAGGCGGTTGAATTGCCAGTCGCGATTGGTCATCTTGATGTTATCGCCATCGATAGGCGCCGCGATCGCCAGCGCGCCGGCCGTCGCCCTCGCTTTCAGCGTGGAGACGTAATCGCCCAGAAGATGTTTCAGCGAATCGAACCTGTCGTTCTGGAAGATGGCCAGTTTGGAAATGTGCTTGTCACCGGCACAACAGACGGCGCAGCGAGTCGAAGTCGCACCGATATCTGCGATGAGCCAGGTTGTGCCTGATTGCAAGTCAGCTGCCATTCGGTTGTTTCGCTGCAGTGAGTGCGCTGATGAATCGATCACGCCACGCGACGATATCGTTTTTCCTGAGTATGGACATCATTTCCCTGTGACGATGGCGGCGTTCCTCGAGCGGCATTGTCAGTGCTCGATTGATGCCGTCGGCCACGCCGTCCACGTCATAGGGATTGACCAGTACCGCATCTTTCAGTTCATGTGACGCTCCGGCGAGCGTCGAAAGAACCAGCATGCCCGGATCTTCGGGATCCTGTGCGGCAACGAATTCCTTTGCCACCAGGTTCATACCATCGCGAATTGGAGTAACGAGACCGACGTCGGCGATGCGGAACAGTCCCATCAGAGATTTGCGATTGATACCGCGACCGATGTACTTGAGCGGCACCCAGTCGAGCGTGGCATAGCGACCGTTTATTTCGCCCAAGGTCTGCTCGAGGCTTGCGCGAATCTCGTCGTATGTCCTCACCCCGACCCGCGTAGGCGGCGCGATCTGCGTATACGACACGTTAGCGCGGGTTTCGGGGTATTTTTCCAGTAGTCTGGCATAGGAGCGAAAACGCTGTTCCAGCCCCTTGCTGTAATCGAGACGATCGACGCCGATAATGAACTGGCGCCCGCCCAGGTCCTGAAGCGTGCGGCTTATCTCCGAATCGGACTGAGCTTCGGTGGCAAACCGGATCAATCCGTCTACGTCTACGCCGATGGGAAACACGTCCGCCTGCATCGAACCGCCGCCGACGCGAATCGACCCGTCTTCCATCACCTCGGCTCCGATCTCCGGCTCCGATACTGCTGCCCGGAAAGACGCCAGATCGCGCTCCGTATGGAAGCCGACCACGTCGTAGGCGCAAAGCGCGCGCAGCAAGTAATTCCTGTCGGGCAGCACCTGCATTACGTCGAAGTCGGGAAAAGGCACGTGAAGAAAAAACCCTATGGGGAGACCGATGCCCGCTTTGCGAAGTTCCGACGCCAGCGGGATCAGGTGGTAGTCGTGTACCCAGACAAGATCGTCTGCCTGGAGCAGCGGTACCAGTTTTCTCGCAAAGATCGTGTTGACGCGCAGGTACGCGTCGAAATCGCCGCGCTTGTATTGAATGAAGCTGAGCAGGTAATGAAAGAGCGGCCACAGTACCTTGTTGCTGAATCCGTTGTAGTACGCTTCGTAGTCGGCGCCATTGAGGTCGATGCCGGCGAAGCGAATGTTTCCATGTTCCTCGATCTCGGGTTCGTGCGTTTCGCCCGTTGTGAGGTTGCCATTCCACCCGAACCAGAGGCCGCCGTGCGCTCTTAATGCGCCCAGCACGCCCACCGCGAGTCCGCCTGCAGCCTTGTCGCCTTCGGCAGGACTCGCAACCCGGTTGGAGACGGCGACAACGCGATGTTCCCTGGTTCTGGTTTCGCGGCTCATAGAACCTCTTCCCAGGTACGGCTCAGGCGAACCGCGGCATTGATGATCCCGGCCATGCTGTAGGTCTGGGGAAAGTTGCCCCACGGCTCCTGCGTCTGCGGATTAAGGTCCTCGGAAAGCAGACCGAGGTCGGTTCGACAACATAGCATGTTGTCGAACAACTCCCGCGCCTCATCAGTACGGCCGACCGTCGCCAGCGCGTCGATGTACCAGAAGGTGCAGATGTTGAACGCGTTCTCCGGCTCTCCGAAATCGTCAGCGGCACCGTAGCGGAACATGTGCTTACCCCGCCGGAGCTTGCTCTCGATGGCCTTGATGGTGGAGATGAATCTCGGGTCGTCCTTGGCAAGAAAGCCGAGATCGTGCATCGTCAGAAGGCTCGCGTCCATCTCCGGACGTCCAAAAGCTTCGGTGAAACTCTGCTGCTTGCCGTCCCAGGCCTGCTCGCAGATATAGCGGTGAATAATGGCGGCTTTCCTGCCCCAGTAGACGGCCCGATCGGGCCGGCTCATATGCGCGGCGATGCGCGTCAGGTGGTCGCACCCGGCCCAGCACATGATGCTCGAAAAGGTGTGCACGCGCTGGCGGCCGCGGTATTCCCACAGACCGGCGTCCGGCTCTTTATAGAGCACCGCCGCCCTCTCGCCGAGATGTTCGAGGCGCTGGAACAGGCCATCGAGGCCCGGACGCAACAGGCGCTGATCGAAGAAATAGCGGGTCGCCGCCAGAATGACGGCGCCGTATACGTCGTTCTGCGTCTGCTCGAACGCCTGGTTGCCAACCCGAACGGGCCCCATGCCCCGGTAGCCGTCCAGCGAGGTGACTTCGCTTTCGTTCAGGACGGCGCGCCCCGTCACGCTGTACACCGGCTGCAGCGGACCCCCGCGCGCGTCGGTCGAGACATTGACGATGTATCTGAGATAAGCCTCCATCGTCTTGGTGGCGCCGAGGCGGTTCAGCGCCTGCACGACGAAATAGCTGTCCCGCAACCAGCAATAGCGGTAGTCCCAGTTGCGGCCGCTGTGCGCCGCCTCCGGAATGGACGTCGTCATTGCCGCAACGACGGCGCCGGTGTCCTCGAACGTGCACAGCTTCAAACTGATGGCGGCCCGGATGACGGCCGACTGCCACTCGAAGGGGATCGCCAGGCCGCGCACCCAGCTTCGCCAGTAGTACTCCGTCTGGTTCAGGTGCTGACGGTAAGTCTCGGAAACGGACTCGGGAATTGACTCGTCCGGCCCCAGTATCAGGTGCAGCTCGCGATCGAGGACGAAAAAATTCTCTTCCAGTACGTAAGTCAGCGATGCGTCGGTCGTCAAGCGCAAATTCAGGTGTGGCGACAGATACCGGATGTGGTTGCTGCCGTGGGTGACGTCGCAAGCAACAGCGCCATAGTCATAGGTCGGACGCAGGCGTACGCGGATCCGAGGCTGCCCGCGGATCGGACGAAGGCCGCGCACCAGCATGATCGGTTTGAACATGCGGCCGAGATGCTCGTAGCGCGGCGCGAAGTCCGTGATCGCTACGGCATTGCCATGGGTGTCCCGAAGTTCGGTTTCGAGAATGGGTGTATTTTCGAGGTAGCGCTGATCCGCACTTTCGAAATCCTCGAGCTCGATATCGAAATAGCCCGGGACGTCCGGGTTCTGATCCGAACGGAGAAGCCTGCAGAAAGCAGGATCGCCGTCGAACTGAGGGAGGCAGGTCCATACCATCGCTCCCTTCGGATCGATCAGCGACGCGATCTGGCAGTTACCTATGACGCCAAGGTTCAGGTGACTCACGATATTCCGGCTTTCAGATAGTTGGTAAAGGGCCTAAAGCAAATCGAGCGCAGACTGCAGCCAGGTGCGGAGGTCGGCGACGTTTTCAAGCCGCCACTTTGCCGCGGAGCCGGCGCAATTGCCAACTCGTATGGACATGCCGCCGAGCTGGTTGATAACGGCAAAGCCGTGCTCGTCCGTAACATCGTCGCCGACGAACACAGGCAGCCGGCCCTTGAACGGGAACGCACTCATGAACGCACGGATCGCGCTGCCTTTGTCTGCTCCCTCCGGGAGGATTTCGACGACCATTTTGCCGCGCATGAGCCTGAAGCCATTATCCAGTTCAGCGTGAATTTTCTCCATTGCATCGATCACCGCGTCTTCCAGCTCCGGCCGATTTCGATAATGGATACCGATCGAAAACGGCTTGCGCTCGACCATAAGGCCCTGATGCCGCTCGGCAAACGCCATAATGCGATCGACCGATCGTGCAGGGATCTTGCGCGCCTGCATCGTGACCGTCCCGTCCGGCATCCGTCGCTCCAGCCCATGCGATGCTGCTGCGGCGATTTTGAAGCTTCCGAATATCTCGTCGAGCTGGTCGAGACTTCGCCCGCTTATCAGCGCGACCGCGCCGTCATAAGCCTTGCTCAGGCTGTCGAGCAGGAAAAGCAGGCGAGTGTCCGCAGTGACGAGGTCGGGGCGGGACTCGATCTCGAGCAGGGTACCATCGACGTCGAGAAACCACGCCCAGTGATGGTCGGCAATATCGGGTGAAGTCGGTCGACTCATCCGGCGTTTTTCAGCATATTCCGGTCGTGAGGACAATTAAGGCGGGCACAGCATTGCGCACTGCGGGTTTGAAATCAACGTTTGCCAACTACTTGTTTTCTGTAAGATTGGCCTTCCATGAGCGCAGCCAGACTTTTCTTTCGACCCTGGTACTGGTTGGCCGGCAAGGTATTCGGGACCTGGACGCGGCCGACGGTACAGCCGGACGAGCCCGCCGAGCTACTGGCGCGCTGTAACGGGCCGGTCTGCTATGTGCTCGAATCGGGGGGGCTTGCCGATACCCTCGCCCTGGAGCGCGTGTGCGACAAGTACGGCTTGCCACCGCCCTCCGAGATTCTGAACTTCGCAGACGTTCGGGAACCGGGTCTCATCGTGCTACGGCGCATGCGCGGGTTCCTGTTGCGCCGACCGGGCTCGAGAAGCTCGACGCGTCTGAAACGGCTGGTAGACAGCAGTATCGCGGCCGGCGGGCAGGAGCTGCAACTTGTACCGGTAGCGATTTATTGGGGTCGGTCCCCGGAGAAGGAAAGCTCCTGGTTCAAGTTGCTCTTTCTCGAGAACTGGGAGGTCGTCGGCCGCACCCGCAAGTTCTTCGCCACTCTGGTGCACGGCAGGAACACACTCCTTCGCTTCAGCGAGCCGCTCGCTTTGAGAGCGATCATTCAGGACGGCGTCGAACCGGAGCTGGCATATCGGAAGGTGTCGCGAATACTGCGGGTTCATTTCCGCCAGCGACGCGCGGCAACCGTGGGGCCGGATCTGTCGCATCGACGAACGCTCGTTAACCATGTGCTGCACGACCCGTCGGTGCGTCGCGTCATTGCGGCCGAGGCGGGCGACAGCCGCGCCATGCTCGAGCGGACGAACTACAAGGCACGCAAGTACGCAGAGGAAATCGCGGCGCATATTTCCTATACGATGATTCGCCTGATCGAGCGGTTCCTGAGCTGGCTCTGGAATCGCATCTACGACGGCATCGTATTGAACAACGTGGATCGCTTGCACGAGGTGGCGAAGGATCACGAAATAGTCTACGTACCCTGTCATCGCAGCCATTTCGACTACTTGCTTCTAGGCTACATCGTCTACCACCAGGGCCTGAGCATTCCGCATACAGCCGCCGGCATCAATCTCAACATGCCGGTCATCGGTTCGATCCTGCGGCGCGGCGGGGCGTTTTTTCTCCGGCGAAGCTTCAAGGGCAACAGGCTCTACGCGGCGGTTTTCAAGGCATACCTGCATCAGATACTGAGCCGCGGCCACTCGATCGAGTATTTTGTCGAAGGCGGACGGAGCCGCACAGGGCGCCTGCTGCCGCCGAAAATTGGCATGCTTGCAATGACGGTCAATTCGTATCTGAACGCTCCACGGAGGCCGATCGTGTTCGTGCCCGTTTACTTCGGCTACGAGAAGTTGATCGAGGGCGACTCGTTCATCAGCGAACTCGGCGGCGCCGAGAAGAAAAAAGAGTCGCTGTTCGGACTGATCCGTTCCGTCAGGGCACTCAGGGAAAACTTCGGGAAAGTCTACGTCAACATCGGCGAACCGATCGCACTTGCGACATTGCTCGACGAAGCCGGCGAAAACTGGCGCCAGCCGTCGGACAGCGGCAACGGGCGACCCGCCTGGGTCGATCGGACCATTGACGAACTCGGCCAGCGAATCATGCGCGGTATCAATTCGGCGGCCGCAGTCACGCCAATCAGTCTGCTGGCCGTAATCCTTCTGTCGACGCCGAAGCAGTCAATGGGCGAACTCGAGCTGAAGCGCCAGTTGATGCTCTACATCGATCTTTTGTCACGCTTCCGATATTCCGACTCGGTGACTCTGCCTGACTGGACACCGGAGGAGATCATCACGCATGGCGAGAAAATGAAAGTGATCGACCGGACGGCTCATCCACTCGGTGACGTGCTGCACATGGCAGAGCGCGAAGCCGTACTGATGACCTATTTCCGGAACAACGTCCTGCACCTCTTCGCAATTCCTGCCTCCATAGCCTGCTGCTTCATACAGGGACGACGACTCGAGCACAGCGAGTTGCAGCGCCTGGTCGCGCTGATTTATCCGTTCATGCAGACGGAGTTGACCGTGGGATGGGACTACGACGAAATAGGTCAGGCGACCACGGACGCGATCGAGGCGCTCATCGATCTCGAGATACTCTCGCGCAGCCAGGACGGCAGGACGCTCGTCCGGCCGCCGGCGGGCTCCGCCAGGGCTTTTCAGCTTCTGATGCTGGGACAGTCCATGGTGCCGATGCTGCAACGCTTTTATCTCGTGATCGCACTGCTTTTCCGCAACGGCTCCGGCACCCTGTCACGGGTGCAACTCGAAACACTCTGCCAGCAAAGTGCGGAGCGCTTGTCCATGATCTACGGCCTGCACTCTCCGGATTTTTTCGACCGGGCGCTGTTTCGCGACTTTATCGCGCGGCTGCGGGAGCAGAACGTCCTCCGCAGTAACGAGGCGGGACTCCTCGAGTTCGACGAAGATCTCAACCGGATCGGCGACGATGCGCGCCTGGTGCTCGGCGAGGAGATCCGCCACAGCATTCTGTCATTGACGTTTTCGGACGCCTCCACGGAGCCGACAGCGTGAAAGTCGTCTCGTTCTATCGCTTTGTCGATATCGGCAATCTCGAGGAACTCTGTGCCGATCTGAAGGCGCGGTGCGAGCAACAGCGGCTGCTCGGTACGATCCTGCTGGCATCCGAAGGCATCAACGGCACCATCGCGGGCACTGCGCGGGCTGTGCAAACGATCTTCGACTGGTTGCAGCAGCGACTGTGCCTCGACGAGCCCTTCGCAGGTCGGTGGACCGATGCCGCGGAAGCGCCCTTTCGCCGCATGCGCGTGCGCGTCAAGAACGAAATAGTGACGCTCGGTCGACCGGATATCCGGCCGCAACACAGGACCGGCAAGCATGTGGATCCGCACGCGTGGAACAGACTGCTGGACGATCCCGAAACGCTGCTCATCGACACGCGCAATCACTATGAGATCGAAGTGGGCTCGTTTCCACGCGCGGTAGACCCCGGCACCGACAGCTTCCGGCAGTTTGCCGACTTCGCCGCTGCGATACCCGAGGAGCAGAAGCACCGGCCGGTCGCCATGTTCTGTACCGGCGGAATACGATGCGAGAAAGCCTCCGCCCTTATGCTGGAATCAGGCTTCCGTGACGTTTACCAGCTGCAAGGCGGCATTCTCAACTACCTGGAGCAGGTGGAGGAGGGCAGCAATCGCTGGAACGGCGAGTGCTTCGTCTTCGACAGCCGTGTTGCCGTCGACCGCGATCTCGCCGAAGGCGGTTACGTCCAATGCCATGCCTGTCGGCGGCCGCTGTCCAGCCAGGACCTTGCCTCGCCGGACTATCGCGAAGGCGTGTCCTGTCCGCGCTGCATTCACGAACTCGACGAAGACCGCGCCGCCAGGCTCGAAGAACGCCGCAGGCAGGTCGCTCTGGCACGGCAGCGCGGCGACAAACACATCGGGACAAAGCTGCCGCGGACATGACGAT
>Ga0299913_10004370_pt1 | contig 11860 bp, 9 predicted proteins | sample RVTome_9_FD_201360 | JGI IMG/M metagenome (GOLD analysis project Ga0299913, IMG submission 201360) | Soil microbial communities from uranium-contaminated site in the Upper Colorado River Basin, Wyoming, United States - RVT155D38 (version 2) ... | reverse complement strand
GCGGGCCGCGACGAGGACGCGGCGCAGTCGGGTGCGCCGCAGGTTGGCCGTCGCCCACACGGCGATGACCAGCACCGCCAGACACACGAAGTAGAACGCCCGCTCGGAGGAGATGTCAGTGCGGCTGAACAGGGGGAGCCGCACGACCCGCTCGGTGGTGTCGTCAGGAAGGAAGCGGAGGTACCGCCGGTCGAGCAGGACCGAGGAGGTGACCAGCGCGAACGACAGCGTGGTGACCGCGAGGAAGAGCCCACGGACGCGCAGCGCGGGCAGGCCAATTAGCAGCGCCGCCACCGCGCCGACGAGACCGGCCAGCACCAGCGCGATCGACATGTCCCATCGGAGGTGGACGTTGATCGACGCCGCCGTCGCCGCGCCGATCGCCACCAGCGCCATGTGGCCGAGGCTGATCTCGCCGCCCCACCCGGTCAGGATCACCAGCGACAGCGCGATCAGGCAGAACACGATCAGCGCGCCGGCCAGGTTGGTGCGGCCGTCGCCCATCCAGAACGGGACCGACACCGCGATCGCCGCCGCCACGGCCCCCAGCGCGAGCGTGGTGTAGCGGACGACCGGGAGCGTGGCCAGCTCCCGGGGCAGCACCTTCACCGCGGCCGCGGCCCGCCACGTCGACAGGGCCTGATCGGCCACCCGCGACTCGCGGTCGGGGCGCTGCAGCAGCAGGAAGCCGACGACGATGGCGAAGATCGCCGGGTCGATGAGGACGCCCGAGTTCTCGTTCCAGATGATGGCGGTCTCGACGATGCCGATGGCGCAGCCCGCCGCGAACATCTGCGGGTAGCGCTCCATCCGCCCGATGACCGCGGCGGCGAGGGCACGCAGGAGCATGGCCGGACCGAAGGCCGACCCGATCGGCAGTCCCAGCACGCCCGCCCGCAGGATCATGGCGATGGCGGCCAGCAGGGAGACCGCCACCCACACGATGATCTGGGTCCGCTGGACGGGAATGCCGAGCAGCGACGCCCGCTCGGTGCTCTCGGCGCTGGCCCGGATGGCGGTGCCGTAGGGGGTGCGGCGGAGGAACGTCAGGAGGAGCCCGATGGTGAGGGGCACCGCCACCAGGGCGAGGATGTCGTTGCCCCCGAACACGATCGGGTCGATCTCGAAGGACAGGTCGAACGGCGTCGGCAGCCGCTCGGCCAGCCGGCGGTCGCCGATGAGGAAGGGGATGGCGGTGGCGAGGCCGGCCAGGATCTGCGCCAGGCCGATGGTCGCCACCATGAGGATGAGGCGGGGCGCCTTGGCGAAGGGGCGGATGGCGAGCCGCTCCACGATCACCCCTGACGCCACCGCGGCCAGCAGCGCGACCGGCAATGCAGCGGCGAAGGGCCAGTCCCGGGACACGACCAGGGTCACCATGAGCACGGCCGGCACCGCGCCCAGGTCGGCCTGGGCGAAGTTGATGATGCGGTTGGAGCCGTAGACGAGGGCGATCCCGAAGGCGACCAGCGCGGTCAGCGACCCGACGATGACGCCCTGGAGGATCACGCCGACCGGTGCCGGCCACAGCAGCTGCAGGGCGACGAAGAAGGCGATCGCCACCAGGGCGGCGCGGGCGATCTTCGCCTGGCGGTCGGTCCCAGAGCGGAGGCGCTGGACGGTCACGACGACCGCCGGACGCCGGCGATCCGCACGATCGAGGTGGTGGCGGCGTCGCCCGTCCGCCGGAGCGCGACCAGCACGTCGGACTGGCCGATGAGCGACATCCCGGTCGGCTCGCCGGCACCCAGACCGGCGTCGATCGACGTGCGCCTCAGCTCCTTGCCCTGGCGGTCGAGGGCGAGCAGCTGGCGGGACGATGGGAGCGTCAGGAGGATGGTCCCGCGGGGATCGATGGTGAGACCGCCGGCGTGCTCGCCGTCGGCCAGCGTGGCGATGGTGCGCTGCGCGCCCGCCGCCCCGTCCCGGCCGACCTTGATGGCCAGGACCTCGCCCCGGTCGGCGGTCAGCCGCCGGGGGAGCGCCACGACCAGCTCACGTCGCGGGGAATCGAAGGCCACCCCCACCGGCCCTGCCGCGTCGCCCGGGGTCGCGAAGGTGGGGTCGACCAGCCACTGCTGCGCCTTGCCGCCACCGGCGGGGACCCGCCAGATGGCGCCCTGGCCGGCGTCGACCACGAAGATCGCTCCGCCCGGTCCCTCGGCGACTGCCCACGGCCGTGGCGCGGCGTCGAGCGGGGCGGCGTCGCAGTCGCGGTCGCGAATGACAGGGATGCACTGGGCGACGTCGGGGATGGAGGCGAGCCGCCGGGCGCGGCCGGAGGCGACGTCGACGGCGAGGAGGGAGGCCGGGTTCGACGCTGCGACCAGCACCTCGCCGGTGCCCCGCGCGGTGGCGCCCGCCAGTCCCTTGGCCGAGACGGTGATGGTGCGCTGCAGCTCGCCGCTGGTGGAGAGGACGGCCAGGCCGGCGCCCCCGTCGGCCAGCGTGGCGATGACCCGATCGCCCACCACCGCCACGCCGCCGGCGCCCCCCGGAGCGGGATGGCGGGCGAACAGGGTGGTGACCGGATTGGCGGCGCTCGGCCCGGGCGCGGCGGGAGCGGGCTCCGGCGGGGGAGCGGCGACCGACACCGGCTGGTCGGTGGCAGCCGGGGCGGGTGCCCGCTCGACCACCACCGCACCGGGCGGAAGGGGCGCGGGGGCGTCCGACGGCGCCGCGGTCTCCTCCGCGGCCGGCGAGGTGCCCGTGCCGGGGTCGGTGACCCCGCTCGGGGTGGCGCGGAACGGTGCGATCCCGAGCGCTCCGGGGATCTGGAACGGGATGGGGTCGACGAAGTGCATGACGGCCAGCGACACCGCCAGCGCCACGATGACCGGCTCGTAGCGGCGGGCGACGCGGTGGACCGTCGCCGCCGTCATCGCTTGGGCGGCGGGTAGTCGGGCCACCGGTCGGCCGGCGGTGTCCGCTCGTACCCGGGCCGCGACGAGTTCTGGTTGAAGACATCCGGCTCCGACGTCGGCCAGTCGCCCACGGCGTACCGCTTCCCGCCGCCCACCAGCCAGTACTGGCCGGACGCGGTGAGCCCGATCTCGTCCTGGCCGACCGACTGGGCGTTCCACCACTTCTCGGTCATGTCGTCGACGTCGAAGTACTTGTCCCACGGGTAGTCCTTCAGGTGGCGCCCGAAGCTGACCCCGTTGTGGGTGACGCACCCGCACCACCGTCCGCCCTTGGGCTTCATGGTGAACAGCGCGTTGCGGAACGTCTCGGGCGTGAGGTTCGGCCCCGCCAGGTGGATGCCCGCCATGATGTTCTTGGCCAGCAGGTAGACCTGCCCGTTGGTGGCGTCGTCGGCCGGCTCGCGGCCGTAGGCCCACCGGTAGATCACCGAGCGCTCGGAGATGCTGGTCGGCTGCTCGAGGGGCGGCACCAGGCCGATGCCGAACGCCTGGCTCCACTGGCTCTGGTCGATGAAGAGCCGGGCCGTGACCGCCGTGTCCTGCAGCTTCCACCCGCTGATCGTCCACTCGGGTCGGAACTGCTGGGCGCTGGCCCCCTTCGTCAGAGCGCCGCTCATCTGCGGCCCGGCCACCACGATGACGTTGTTCACGCCCTTGGACTTCAGTCGGGCGACGAGGGTGTTGGCGGTCTGCTGCATCGCGGCGGTGTCGTCGGTGTCCTTGAAGGCGACCGCATCGACGATCTTGGCGCCGTAGTTGTCGAGCGTCTTCACGAAGGTGGCCTTGTCCCACACGTCGTCGAAGACGAGCCCGAACTTGCGGTCCTGCACCCGAAGCGTCGGGTCGCCCGCCCACTTGGCCGGCCGTCCCTTCAGCCGCTTGCCGACGTACTCGCCCAGCTGCAGCGCGCTCATCCGGTCGTCGGGGTTGTAGCCCCACCGGAAGCCGGGCTGGGAGTGAGACGCCTTGAAGGTGACGACCTCGTCCCAGCTGATGACGCCCCGGGCCGCCATCTCGGTGGCCCACACGTGAGGCGTGAAGCCGCCGATGTTCATGAACGAGGCGGCGATGAACGGCTTGTGCTTGTTGTAGACCTCGATCGCATCGGCCCGCTGCGAGGCCTCGTCGGTGGCGGTATAGGGGTGGAAGATGATCTCGAGCTTCCGGCCCCACAGCTCGTAGTTCTCGGCGAACGCGAGGAGCGTCTCGCGGGCCTGGCGCTCCCGGGTGGGCCGGTCCTTGGCGATGGGGTTGTCGCGCTGGGGGTTGGGCGACTCGTAGAGGACGATCTTGATGGTGTCCTTGGTGACGCCCTGGTGGGTGGCGCCGCCATTGTCGGCCCCCTCCGGCCACGGCACCACGCACTCGGGCGCGAAGAGCGACGGGAAGCGGATGCGGCCGGTCTTGGGATCGCAGGCGGGGTTGGCCAGCGCGGCGGGCGTGCCGACCCCGGGGGCTGCCGCCGGCGGGGCGGGCCCGGCGGGCGTGCCGGGCGCGGGTGCCGCACCTTCCCCACCCCCGCCACCGTCGGCCGGCGCCGCCTCCCCACCACCGGTGGACCCGCCGCCTGCCGCTCCGGGTTCGGCCGTCGCGCCGCCGCCTGCGCCCGTGTCGACCGTGGTCCCATCACCGCCGACCGGTGCCGTTCCGCCACTGTCGAGCCCGGCCGAGCCCGCCTGGGCAGGGCCCGTGGCGGTCGTCGTCGAGTCGTCCGAGGCGCGGGGGAGCAGGACGGCGAGGGAGATGGCGGCGACGATCGCGACGTACGGCCGGTACGTCCGGTAGAAGCGCCTCCACCCGGTCCCGGGCGCGTCGTTCATCCTCAACCCCCCGATCTCGACACGCGTGTTCGACGGCAGGAGCGGGCCCTCCTGTCGCGCGGGATCCAATTTTGAATATTTTCCGGGAATGGCAGAGCTCACCCACGTCCTGATCCATGGCGGCGCCGCCAATGCCCGGTTCTGGGATCGGCTGGCGCCCCACCTCGCTCGCCCGGTGCTGGCCGTCGACCTGCCGGGGCGGGGTGGCAAGCCGGCCGACCCGATGAGGCTGACCGTCGAGGAGTGCGCACGGTCGGTCGTGGACGACGTCGACGGGGCCGGGCTCGACGAGGTGGTGATCGTCGCCCACTCCTCGGGCGGGCTGGTCGTGCCCGGCGTCGTCGCCGGCCTCGGTGGGGAGCGGGTGAGGGCGATCGTGCTGAACGCCGCGTCCGTGCCCCCCGAAGGCGGCTGCGGGCTGGACTGCATGAAGGCCAGCCATCGGGGCCGGACGGAGGCGGCGATCGAGGACGCTCGTGCCGCCGGCCGCACGCTGGTCACGCCGATCCCCGAGCGGGAGTCGCTGCGCGAGGCCTCGGGAGTCAGGCTCGACGACGAGCAGCTGGCGTTCGTCGCCGATCCGTCCCGCCAGGTGGCCGACTCGATGAACGTCTACTTCCAGCCCGTCCACTGGTCGGCGGCGGCCGGCATCCCCAAGACCTATGTGGTCAACCTGCGCGACCGCCCGGTGCCGGTCGAGCTGCAGCGGGAGATGGCGGGGCGGCTCCCGGGCCGGGCCGAGGTCGTCGAGCTCGACGCCGGGCACTACGCGGCGATCACCCACCCCGAGGAGCTGGCCCGGATCGTGAGGGGCGCGGCGCTACTCTGAACCGTCGTTCAAACGAGAGGAACGTGGGTGGGGCTGCTGGACGGGAAGATCGCGATCGTCACCGGGGCCGGCCACGGCATCGGCCGCGGTCACGCCATGGAACTGGCCCGGCACGGCGCCAAGGTGATCGTGAACGACCTCGGCTCGTCGGTGTCGGGAGAGGGCTCGGGCAAGGACGCCGACCTCACCGTCGACCTCATCCGGGAGGCGGGTGGCGACGCGACCGGCAACTACGACGACGTGGCCGACTTCGACGCCGCCGCCCGCTTGGTGCAGCAAGCGGTCGGCGAGTACGGCCGACTCGACATCCTCGTCAACAACGCCGGCATCGTCCGCGACTCGATCCTCCACCAGATGGACGAAGCGGCGTGGGACGCCGTCATCCGGGTCCACCTCAAGGGGACCTTCGCCCCGCTGCGCCATGCGGCCGCCTATTGGCGGGCCGAGGCCAAGGCGGGCCGGCCGGTGGCGGGGCGCGTCATCAACACGACGTCGGGAGCCGGGCTGTCCGGCAACGTCGGTCAGGCCAACTACACCGCGGCCAAGGCCGGCATCGTGGGGTTGACGCTGACCGCCAGCGTGGAGCTGGCCCGCATCGGCGTCACCGTCAACTGCGTGGCGCCGGGGGGCACCACCCGCATCATGGGCACGATCCCGGGGGCGGGCGTCGAGGTGAAGGAGCCCGACGAGTACGACGAGTGGCACCCGCTCGACCCCAAGATCAGCTCGCCCCTTGTGGCCTGGCTGGCCAGCGACGAGGCCGGCCACGTGAGCGGCCAGGTCCTGCGGGCCATCGGCGAGACGATCGTCCTGCTCGAGGGCTGGCGCTACGGACCGACCATCAGCAACGGCGGCACGCACTGGGACGCCGAGCAGCTGGGCCAGCAGATCAGCACCGACATCTTCCGCAGCCGGGCGCCCGGACTGCGGCCGGGCTGACGTCGATGGCCGAGGTCACCAGCCGGCGCGAGCAGCGTCGGCTCCGCCACCAGTCGCTGAGCCGCGCCCAGCTGCTCGACGCGGCCGAGGAGGTGTTCGGCAAGAAGGGCTTCCACGAGACGACCCTGAAGGAGATCGCCGAGCTGGCCGAGTTCTCGGTCGGGTCGGTGTACTCGTTCTTCGAGAACAAGGACGACCTGTTCCAGCAGATCTTCGTGCGCCGGGGCGAGGAGTTCATGCCCCGGCTGCGGGAGGTGCTGGCTCCCGACGCCGCGTCGCCGGTGGAGCAGCTGCACCGGCTGGTCGACTTCGAGATCGGCTGGTTCCGCGACAACCGCCACTTCGGGCGCCTGTACCTCCGTCATTCGAGCGCCACCATGCTGTCGATGGACCGCGAGGTCGACGCGGTCATGGCCTCGAACTACGAGGAGTCGATGCGCCTCCAGGCCGGCCTGTTCGAGCGGGGCCAGGCAGCGGGGCGGTTCCGCGCCGGTGACCCGCTGGTGCTGGCCCGCCTGTTCTCCGGCATCATCTCGGCCTACCAGGCCCTCGATCCGGCGGTGGTGTCCGACGCGCCGGATGCGGCCGAGCGCTTTCCGCTGTCGGAGCTCCACGATCTGGTGGAGGCGGCCTTCGTGGCGGCGCCGGGGCGTTGAGCACGAACCGGCCGCCGGAGGGCGACTGGCTGGGCACGCCGTACCTGCGGTTCGAGCGGGTCGGCGTCTTCGGCCGCTGCACCGTCGACCGGCCCGAGGCGCGCAACGCGATGACCCCTGCGATGTACTTCGGGGTGCGCTACGCGGTCGACCTGGTGAACCGGGACGCCGACTTGGCCGGGCTCCTCATCACCGGCACCGGTGACGTGTTCGTGCCCGGGGGCGAGCTCGGCGGCCGCAGCGACGACGGCTGGGCCGACCTGCCGCTGCTGCTCTCGATGGACAACGTGCCGTTCGACGCCGTGCGACGCTCGGTCAAGCCCGTGGTCTGCGCGGTGAACGGGATCTGCCAGGGCGGCGGCCTCATGATCGCCATGCTCTCCGACGTCGCGGTCGCGAGCGAGCGGGCCAGGTTCCGGGCCCCCGAGCTGTTCCGTGGCATCGCCGACACCAACTACGCGCAGGTCCTGCCCCGCCAGATCGGACCGGCGAGGGCCCGCGACATGTTGCTCACCGGTCGAGAGATCGACGCCGCCACCGCCCTCGACTGGGGGATCGTCGCGCGGGTCGTGCCCCACGAGCGGGTGGCCGACGAGGCGACCGAGGTGCTGGCCCAGTGCTGCCGCACCGCGCCGGCGGCGCGCGCCGCGGTCAAGCGCACCCTGCACGAGTACTACGGCCACTACGACCGGATGGCGATGGACGCCAGCATCGGCGGGCCCGAGATGGCCGAGGGGTGGAAGGCGTTCAAGGAGAAGCGGTCGCCGTCGTGGGTCCCCGAGCCGCTGCGCGACGAGGGTCGCATCTGACGTCCTTCGACGCGCCGGCCGACCTGGCGCCGCTGCTTGCCGAAGCCGAGCGCCGGCTGTTCCCGCGGCCCGCCGCCGCGGGGGTCGACCGGTGGCAAGCGCCGCCCGAGGCGGTGGTGACCGCGCTGGAGTCGGCGTCGGCTCCCGTCCTCGTGGCCGGCCCCGGCGTCGTCCTCGCCGACGCGGTGCCCGGCCTGCATGCGCTGGCCGCGGCCGGCAGCCTCGGCGTCCTCAACACCTGGGGTGCCAAGGGCGTGTTCGACTGGCGCAGCCGCCACCACCTGGCGACCGTCGGCCTGCAGGCCCTGGACTTCGAGCGGGGCGGCCTGGCCGACGCCGACCTCGTCGTTGCCACCGGCATCGACGAGCAGGAGATGCTCACCGACTGGCGCCTGGCCCCGGTCGTCGAGGTGGCGCCCGAGATGCTCGACCCGCTGGCCGAGCGGTGGGGTCGCCCCCGGACCGAGATCACGGTGCCGCCGCTGCGGGCCGACCTCGCCCGGGTCACCCAGGAGGGATGGGAGGTGGCGTCTGCCCCGTTGCCGCCGACGCGCGTCACCCGCCACTACAGCACGGTGCTGGGAGGCGGGGGGCTGGTGGCGGCCGATCCCGGCGTGGCCGGCTACTGGGTGGCGCGCACGTTCGGCACCACCGGCGTCGGCGGCGCCCAGGTGCCGGCCGGAGCGGACGCCATCGGCTTCTCGATCGCCGCCGCCCTCGTGGCCCAGCTGGCCGACCCCGGCCGTCCAGTGCTGGCGGTGGTCGACCAGCTCGGTGACGTGCACCGCCGGCTGCTGGAGGTGGCCGCCCGGCTCAGCGTCGACATCTCCGTGGAGGAGTGGCGGGACGGCGGCGACGCGCTCGACGCCGACGCCCACCTGGCGCGGCTGGAGGCGCTGACGGGTCGCGGGGGAGTGGTGTCGATCGCCACCGATCCGCGGCAGCTCGACCGCATGATCGAGGTGGCCGGCCCGATCGTGGCGTGGACGGCGGGCTGACCTCCCGGTATTCTCGAACAAAGTTCGGAAACGGGAGGGCCTGATGTCGTCCAAGTACCTCGTGATCTCGTCCGACGGTCACGCCGGCCCGCCACCCGCGGTCTACCGCGAGCACCTGGAGGAGGGCTACCGGAAGCAGTTCGACGAGCATCAGGCCGCCCAGGAGGCGGGCCGGATGGTGAACACCGCCTTCGTCGAGGAGTGGCACGAGGAGACCGGCGACGCGGAGATGAAGGCCGGCTACGACCCCGAGGTGCGCGACCGGATCCTCGACCAGGAGGGCGTCGCCGCCGAGGTGCTGTTCCCCGACGCCGACGTCCTCGGGACCGGCCGGCTGGCCAGCTCGCCGTTCGGGTCCGGCCTGGCGTCGGCGGCGGGCGTCGACCCCTCCGCCGTGAAGGCCGGTGCCCGGGCCCACAACCGCTGGCTGGCCGACTTCTGCAAGACCAACCCCCACCGCCGCATCGGGATCGCGGTCGTGCCGGTGACCGCCGGCGTCGACGATGCGGTGGCCGAGGTGCGCGTCGCCGCCGACCTCGGGCTGCGGGGCGTGATGATGCCGACCCGCTGGTTCGACCAGCCCGCCTACATCGACCCGTCCTACGAACCCTTCTGGGCGGAGTGCGCGGAGACCGGGCTCGTGCTGCACACCCACTCCGGCGCCGGCCCCGCCGACTACCCGCTCGGCCCGGGCTTCATCTCGATCTACGCCGCCGAGTCGTGGTGGTGGGCGGCCCGGCCGTTCTGGGTGCTCCTGCTGTCGGGCGTGTTCGAGCGCCACCCCGAGCTCAAGTACTCGATCGCCGAGAACGGGGCGTGGTGGGTGCCCGACCTGGTCAAGCGGATGGACGAGAAGTGGGTCGGCGGCCACAACACCCGCAAGTTCGGCGACGTGTTCAAGCACGACCTCTCGATGAAGCCGAGCGAGTACGTGAACCGCAACTGCTTCTTCGCGGCGTCGACCCCCGGCGTCGACGAGATCGAGCGGCGCCACGAGATCGGCGTCGACAACCTGCTGTGGGGCAACGACCTCCCGCACCCGGAGGGCACGTACCCGCACACCCGGAAGTGGATCACCGAGCGCTTCCGCGACGTACCCGAGGAGGAGGCCCGCAAGATCCTCGGCCTCAACGCGGCCGGCCTCTACCGGGTCGACACCGCCGCCCTGGTCGACGTCGTCGACCGCATCGGGCCGACCGTCGACGACATCCACGCATAGCTGGGACGCGACTGGCGGCCATGACCGCCGGTCGCATCCCAGCTATCAACCGAGCTGGTGGACGACGGTGGGGTTCTCCAGCTGAGCGATCTTCTCGGCCCGCTCCCGGAGTGTGTTGGCCGGCCGCTCGATGTCCCAGATGATGATGAACCGGTCCTGCTTGATGCCGTCGACGACCACCTCGGCCAGCTCGTCGAGGGGCTGCACGGGCATGCCCTTCTCCTTCAGCTCGGCCACGGTCATGGGCGGCGTCGAACGGGGGCGCTCCCGGGCCAGCTCGGCGGGGCGGTTCCGGTCGGAGGTCCACAGCCCGGTGTCGAGCAGCCCCTTGCCCGACGGATAGAACACGGCGGCCTTCACCGGCGCGTCCTGCGCCGCGAGCTGCGCGGCCAGGCACTCGGTCACGCAGGTCACGGCGCACTTGCTGGCCGCGTACACCGCCGCTTGCGGCATCGGCGCGATCGGCCCGTCGTTGGAGGAGGTGTTGAGCACCAGGCCCTCCTCGCCGCCCTCGAGCATGCGGGGGACGAAGGCCTGGATGCCGTGGGCCACGCCGAACACGTTCACCCCGAAGGTCCACTTCCAGTCGTTGGGCGTGCTGTCCCACACCAGCCCGCCGGGAGGACCGACGCCCGCGTTGTTGCACAGGACGTGCACCGCGCCGTACGTGGCGTAGGCCGCGTCTGCGAGGGCGGCCACCGACTCGAACGAGGTCACGTCGGTGCGCACCCCGATGGTGTCGGCGCCCCGCTCCTGCAGCTCGGCCACCGTCTTGTCGAGGACCGACTCCTCGATGTCGGCGACCACGACCCTCATCCCCTCGGCCACGAACCGCTCGACGAGCGCCTTGCCGATGCCTCCCGCACCGCCGGTGACGACGGCGACCTTCCCCTGCAGGTTCTGCACGGCTTCCCCCTGTCGGCTACGTTTCCGAACACCGTACGGTAACTCGGGGGGAAGAGCCATGACGAGCTGGCTGGGCCAGTACTGCATCAACGTGCCCGACCTGGAGAAGTCGGTCGCGCTCTACGAGGCCCTCGGTCTCGAGTGCACCAGCCGCACCGAGATCCCCGATGCGTTCGAGGCGATCGTCGAGAACCGGGCCGGTGGTTCGAAGCTCCAGCTGGCGCAGCAGAAGGACAAGCCGTTCGCTCTCGGCACCGCGCTGTGGAAGCTGTACGTCAACACCCGCGACATCGCCGACACCCACGCCAGGGCGCTGGCAGCCGGCTGCACCGAGGTGTCCGCCCCGCAGAAGGCCGACCGCTGGCCGGTGACCGTCTCGTTCGTCAACGATCCCGACGGCTACCTCCTCGAGCTGGTGGAGCGCCATCCGTGGGGCGACGAGATGCCGGCCGGTGCCGTGTGGCTCGGGCAGTACTGCCTCAACGTCACCGACATCGAGAAGACGATCGCGTTCTACGAGCTTCTCGGCCTCGAGTGCACCAGCCGCACCGACATCCAGGTGGCGCTCGAGGCGATCGTCGAGCAGCCGGGCCAGGGGTCGAAGCTGCAGCTGGCCCAGCACCACGACCGCACCGACCCGATCGACATGGGATCGATGTGGAAGCTGTACGTCAACACCGACGAATGCGAGGGCCTCCACCAGCAGGCGATCGACGCCGGCCACACCTCGCTGGTGCCGCCGATGCGCCTCGAGCGCTGG
>Ga0299913_10004369_pt1 | contig 11864 bp, 11 predicted proteins | sample RVTome_9_FD_201360 | JGI IMG/M metagenome (GOLD analysis project Ga0299913, IMG submission 201360) | Soil microbial communities from uranium-contaminated site in the Upper Colorado River Basin, Wyoming, United States - RVT155D38 (version 2) ... | reverse complement strand
TCGCGCGCGGCGATACGGCGCCGCGGTTCCACGCCACGACCCGCTCGACCGAAGCGGAGGCGGTGGCGACCCACCGCGTGATGGCCTTCGCGCGCGCGGCGGACGTGCCCGTCCACGTCGTCCACCTGTCCTCGCGCGCAGCGCTCGAGCACGTGCGCGAGGCCAAGGACCGCGGGGTCCGAGCCCACGCCGAGACGTGCCCCCACTACCTCGCGCTGACCGAGGCGCGCTATGGAGCGTCGGATCTCGCCTCCGTAGCGGCGTGCGTGATCTCGCCGCCGCTCCGCCCGCAGTCGGACCAGGATGCGCTGTGGGCCGGCCTCGCGGGCGGCGCGCTCGACCTCGTCGCCACGGACCATGTGCCGGATCGGATGGCCATCGAGAAGGCCGAGGCCATGCGCGGAACCCCGTTCAACCGAATCTCTAACGGCGCCCCCGGCATCGAGACGCTGTTGACCATCGCCTACTCGGAGGGCGTGGCGAAGGGTCGCCTCACGGTCGAGCGGATGGTCGACGTCCTCGCGACATCGCCGGCACTCCTGTTCGGCCTCGAGCGGAAGGGCGCGCTCGAGGTCGGACGCGACGCCGACCTCGTGCTCTTCGACCCGGCGGCGCGCCGGACGCTCCGCGCGACCGACCTCCACCACACCAGCGACTACACGCCGTACGAGGGGCTCGAGGTCGTGGGCGCGGTCCGCTCGGTCTTCGTGCGCGGCCGGCTCGTCATCCGCGACGGCGCGTTCGTCGGGCAGCGCGGCGCGGGGCGCTTCGTGGGGCGGACGCAGGCCGGAGGCTGACCCCGGAGTTCCTTTCGAACCACATTACGGGTGGTGCGCGAGCGCAATCCCCTTCGTACGGGGTGGATTGAACCAATGGTCCGTATGCGGCCTGGTCAGGTCCGCATACGTTCGGTGGCGTGATCGCACCGCCGTGCGAGAGCGTCGCTGTCTGCACGCACTCGTCCCCGACCCGCGTCAGCCGCCGCCGGACCAAGAGCCGCGGTCAGTCCGTGACCGAGTTCGCCATCATCCTGCCGCTGATGCTCGCGTTCCTGGGTATGGGCATCGATTTCGCGCGCGTGTTCCAGGCGTGGATCACCCTCGAGTCCGCGACACGTGACGCGGCCGAGGCCGTCGCGACCGACACCACCGTGACGACCAGCACCCAGGCGCTGGATCTCGCCAAGCGAACCATCTGTCTCCAGGCGCAGAACGTTCCGGGCTTCGCGCGGAGCGGCCTGACCTCGCCCGACGACGTCGAGCTGTGCACCGCACCGACCGTGACCGTCACCGCGTTCACCGTGAGCCCCACGGCGACCGGCGCGTCGACGAAGTACCCGCTCGGGACCGCGTCGATCCAGGTCAGCCTGCCCTTCCGCCCGCTGTTCGCCTACCCGCTGATCACCCAGAACGGCACGTGGACCATCGTGACGGCTGGCTCCTTCAGCATCCTTCGAGGACGTCAATGAGCCCCCGAACCACCCTCCGAACCGCGCGTGAGCTTGGCCAGTCGCTGGTCGAGTTCGCCCTCGTCCTCCCGATCTTCCTGGCGATCCTGATCGGCATGGTCGACATCGGCCGCGCCGTCTGGGCGAACAACGCCGTTGCCAACGCCGCGCGCGAGGCCACTCGATACGCGGTCGTTCACGGTGGCAGCAAGGAGAACCAGTGCCCCGTCGGTCCACCGGTGACGACGGGCCAGAACCAGACGGAGATTCCGCCCGCGAGCACGTCCTGCCCTTACCCGTCCCCGTCGAAGGAAGGCATCCGCGACGTGGCCCGTTCCTTTGCGATCGCCGGCGGCACGCCGATGACCATCGAGGTCTGCTACGGGATCGACTGCTCGGGCGACACCGACGCCGTTGGCGCCACGAACGCACGCGGCACGCCTGTGACCGTCCGGGTCACGAGCCAGGTCCCGATGATCGTGCCGCAGCTGGTGGGGATCACCCAGATCCCCGTTTCCGCCACGAGCACCATGCTGGTGAACCACTGATGTCGAACCGCGGCACGCGACGCCGAGACGGCGAACGCGGGCAGGTCCTCGTCCTGTTCATCCTCGGCCTCGTCGCGATGCTCGCCGTGGGTGCACTGCTGCTCGACGGCGCGAACGCCCTGGTCACTCGGCGCCGGCTGCAGAACGCAGGTGACGCGGCCGCGCTCGCCGGGGCGAACACCATCCACGCGGCCGGCTCGGCGCACGTCTGCAGCACGGTGTCCAGCTCGCCACCCGGCGCCGCGCGCGCGGACATCGTCGCCGCGGTGAACGCAAGCCTCGCGCTGAACCTGCCGTGGCTGCCGCCGGGCAGCATCACGGTCACCTGCGCGCAGGAGGCGCTCTACAAGAATCAGGCCGTGACCGTCGACCTCAGTATCAACTCGGCGAACTTCCTCGGCGCGGCGATCGGCTACGGGGGCACGGTCGTCGCGACAACCTCGACCGCGCTCAACGGCCAGATCGCGGGCTCGGACTTCAACATCGTCCTCCTCGACCCATGGAATTCCAGCTGGCCGAATGCTCGGCGCGGGTGTCCGTCGTTCCTCATCTCGGGTGGACCGACCATGCACTTCGGCGGGTCGGTGCAGATCAACTCCGCCTGCCCTGCCGCGAACGGTGGCGCCCTTGCGACGAACGGCAGCTCGGCCACCGTCACCTTCTCGGGCGGGCGAAGCCTGTACATGGTTGGTGGCTACGACCCCGGCCCGCTCACGATCAACCCGGCACCGGTGACCGGGGCGACGGCGCTCGAAGACCCGCTCCAGGACCTCGAGCCGATCTCCAGCAGCTGCACGTCCGGGACCATTCGCTCGGCGACCCGCCTCGTCCTGAACGGGGTGACGCAGTTTCTCGAGCCCGGGGTCTATTGCGGCGGAATCGAGCTGCGCAGCAGCGCGGTCGCGCTGCTCCGTCCGGGGATCTACATCATCGACGGCGGCGGCATCTCCGTGGGCGCTCAGGCATCCCTCTGTTCCATCAGCGCGACCTCGATCGCGACGAACTGCACTTCCTTCGCGAGCGAATGTCCAGACATTGCCTGCGGCGTTCTCCTGTACAACACCGGGACAACAAGCACCATGGGCCAGTTGAGCTTCGGCGCCGGCGCGACCTTGCAGCTCCGGGCGTACGACGACCGCGCGAACTCGAACGTCGGGTTCGAGTACCGCAACATCCTGATCTGGCAGAGCGCGTCGCCCGTGCCGACGTCGACCTACGGACAGCCCGAGGTCCGTCTCAACGGCGGCGGCAATGTCAATGTCAGCGGCACCGTCTACGCGCCGTCCGCCAAAGTCCATATGGGCGGCGGCTCCGGTGGCAGCGGCGGCAGCCTCACGCTGGCGCTCCAGTTCATCGCCTGGGACCTGGAGATGTCCGGGAACAGCGCGTTCGCGTTCAACTACAACGACGCCGACTTCGCCTTCCCGAAGGACTACGGCCTGGTCAAATGAGGCCGGCGTGCTCCCTTCGATGGAGGCGAAGGTCGAAGGCCGTCTTGAGGACCACGAGCACGATGAGCGCCCCGATCGGCGCACCCAGGAAGGCGACGACGAACGCGCCGACGAGGATCGTCAGATGGAGCACGATCACCCGCCCGTAGGCCGACCCCATCTGCCTCGGCGCTGACGTCCGCAGGTACTCGTCGTTCCCGACGTAGTTCAGCAGGAACGACGCCCCGTGGCTCAGGAACAGCGCGGCCGCGCCGATGAGCACCGGACCCCAGGCGATCTCGCCGAACGCGCTTGGCGCGCACGACTCCGCGGCTCCGAGCGGCATCGGGATCTCGCCGGGTTCCGGGAAGATGGGGCTGTCGCAGCCTCTGCCGGACGAGCCCGTCGCCACGCCGCTGACCATCGGCAGCGTGAACACGAAGATCCCGTGGACCAGCCAGAACATGCCGTAGTGGACGAGGAAGAAGACCGACAGGCCGGCCCGCGGGATGACCTGGAGCCGGGACAGTGCCGCGCTCGTCACGACGCGGCGAGCCGACTCCGGCATCTCCGAGAGGCGCGGAATCAGTGGGCCCTGTGCCAGCGCGATCTTCGGCACGTTCCAGAAGCCGACGATCCCGTTCTCGAGCCAGTACAGGACGAGGATCGTGATCAGGCTCCAGCCGAAGAACAGCACCCCGACGATTGGGATCGCGTTGGCGATGAGGAGGACGATCGCGGACCGGGTGAGCGCCGTCCGGCGGTAGAGCCCGACTGCCCGCCCGACCGTCTCGACGCTCATCGCGCTGGCCCCGCGGTGTGGGGGCAAATCGTCATCCGAGGCGATCGTAGGCGGGCAGGGTGAGGAATTCCACGAACTCGTCGTCGAGGACCAGCCCGTCGAGGAGCTCGGCCGCCTCGCCCAGCCGCTCCGTCCCCGGGCCGCCAAGGGTTGCCAGCTCCTCGTCGCGGATCGCGCGGTAGCGCTCGGCGGTCAGCGGCTCCCCGTCGTCGAGCGGCGTGCCGGTGACGCGCCACTGCCACAGCTGCGACCGCGAGATCTCGGCCGTGGCCGCGTCCTCCATCAGGTTGTTGATCGCCGCGGCGCCGTTGCCCTGGAGCCAGCTGTCGAGGTACTGGAGCGCGACCGAGATGTTGAGCCGGGCGCCCGCCTCGGTCACACCGCCACCCTCGACGCGCAGGTCCAGCAGCGCCGCCGGATCACCCGGAACCTCGGGGCCGAGCGGCGCCTCGTCGACTCGCCGATCGCGCTGGTCCGTCCGCTCGCCGAGCACGCCGTCGAAGACCTCGGTCGCCAGCGGCACGAGGTCCGGGTGGGCGACCCACGTGCCGTCGAAGCCGTCGCTCGACTCGCGCAGCTTGTCCTCGCGGACCTTCGCCATCGCCGTCTCGTTGACCGCCGCATCGCGGCGGGACGGGATGAACGCCGCCATGCCGCCCATCGCGTGCGCGCCGCGACGGTGGCAGGTCATGACGAGCCGCTCGGTGTAGGCGCGCATGAACGGCACGCGCATCGTCACCTGGGCGCGATCCGGCAGGACCGGCGCCGAGGGGCCGCGAAACGTCTTGATGCACGAGAAGAGGTAGTCCCACCGGCCCGCGTTGAGCCCCGATGAGTGCTCCCGCAGCTCGTACAGGATCTCCTCCATCTCGAACGCGGCGTGGATCGTCTCGATCAGCACGGTGGCGCGGACCGTGCCCCGCGGAATGCCCAGGGCGGCCTGGGCCTGGACGAACACGTCGTTCCAGAGTCGTGCCTCGCCGTGCGACTGGAGCTTCGGGAGGTAGAGGTACAGCCCGCTGCCGCGGCGCAGCCGCTCGCGGGCGTTGTGGAACGCGTACAGCCCGAAGTCGAACAGCGACCCGGAGATCGGCTGGCCATCGACCCTGAAATGGCGCTCCGGGAGGTGCCAGCCGCGCGGGCGCACGAGGAGCGTGGCCGGGCGCTCGCCGAGCCGATACGCCTTGCCCTCCGGGGAGGTGAAGGCAAGCGTCCCGCGCACCGCGTCGCGGAGCGCTGCCTGCCCGCCGACCACGTTCTCCCACGTGGGCGAGAGCGAGTCCTCGAAGTCCGCCATGAATGCCCGCGCACCCGAGTTGAGCGCGTTGATGATCATCTTCGGCTCGGCGGGTCCGGTGATCTCGACACGCCGGTCGAGGAGGTCCGGCGGGGGCTCTGCGACCCGCCAACGATGATCCGCCCGAATGGCCGCGGTGTGGGGGAGCAGACCGAGCCGGGCGCCGCCGTCGATCTCCTGCTGGCGCTCGACCCGCCGCTCGAGCAGGGCCGTTCGCACGGGGTCGAAGGAGCGATGGAGCTGGGCCAGGAACTCGAGCGCATCCGGCGTCAGGATCGCCTCGGATCCGGCGACCCTCGAGCCGCCGAGCGTGACTCCGTGCGGGAGCCGGCTGCTCGGTTTCACGTCATCGGTCGGCGAACGGTCGCCTCGATCAGACCATGGGGCTCGGTCGTGGACACGAACACCTCGCCCGGGTTGTCGAGGCCGAACGGCGTGAGATCGACCGTCCAGTGGTGGAGGTTCGGGAGGACCATCCGGACCCAGTCGATCGAGTCCTCGGCATCAAGCATCTGCGTCCCCATGATCCAGATCGAGGCCTGCACGGACGGGCTGAAGTGCTCCGCGAACGATCGGAGCAGCGTCGCGCGGACGCGCTCCCAGGCGGCGTCGAAGTCGAACGACCCGTCGACGTCTTCCGCGCGGTAGCCCCAGGTCGCCCGGACGTTCGTGGCCATCAGCCGGTCGTCGACCTCGGGCAGCGTCGTATGCCGATCGCGGTCGAAACCCTTGAACGCCGACTTCGTCGTCTTCATCACCGTCAGATCGGCGACGCCGGCCTCGACGGCCACGCCCGAGCGATCGACCGCGACGGTGGCGATGCGGGTCATCTCGCCAGTTCGGTAGAACGCATCGGGCGCTTCGCGGTCGTCGACCGCGATGCGTGCCCAGCGGTGGATCTCGAGATCGACCGTCGCGCGGGAGACGATGTCGTACGCGGCGAAGTGGCGCGCGAGCGCGAGGCCGAACGTCTCGGCCGAGCCGGTGAGTCGGTCGCGCGCGAACGCGTAGACCGTGTTCTTCATCGTGTCCGTGGCGATGACGCCGGCGTTGTCGCCGTCGGTGTGGACCGCGTCGAAGTCCCCCTCCAGCGCGATGGCCACCGTCAGATCGCACAGGTGATGCTGCTCGGCGTCGCGGCGGACTGTGACCAGCCGGATGCGCGACTTGCCATAGCGATTCTCGCCGAGCTCGTACGGCCTGGTGTCTGTCACGCCCGGCTCCGGTAGCGGTCCGCGGCGATGTCGACGACCGCGTCGAGCGCGCGATGGAGCTCGGAATCTCGCTCCCGCGAGAGCGATGCCGCCATGTCGGGCAGGAGCTCGGAGCGGGGTCGACCGGCCACGAAGACACAGTAGCGGAAGCCGAACGCGCCCTCGTAGTCGCGGTTGAGGCGGTCCAGCTCGGCCGCGACCCGGTCGCGCTCCCGTGCCGCCTCGGCGGCGAGATTCGCCGCTGCCTCCTCGTCGTAGCCCTGCTCCCGGAAGGACATGGCGGAGACCGACGCGGGTGGCGCGCCGAGGCGGGGGTGGGCGTCGACGAGCTCGAGCTGGAGGGGCTCGGGCATGGCATGCGCCAGCTCCCGCGCCCGCGTGAAGAGGCCCTCGGCTGAGCCGACCGGCCGCGCTGCCGCGAGCCGCCAGAGGAACCCGGGTGCGCCCTCGAACAGCGGCGCCATGTCCACGACGAACTCCGCGGCCGGCGCCGCGTCGATGGCCGCGGCAGCGGCCGCGCCACTCACCAGCCGCCGGCGTCCCGCAGCAGCCGGTGGAGGACTCTCGCGGAGACCGCCCGGCGATAGTCGGCCGTGGAACGGACGTCGTCGATCGGCTGGAGCTCGCCCGCGAGCGTCTCGGCCGCAAGGTCAGCGACCTCGGGTGTCGGTTGTGCGCCCTCGAGGACGGCCTCCGTGGCATTCGCCCGGATGGGCGTCGCGGCCACGGAGCCGAGCGCGACCCGGACATCGGACCAGCCCTCGCCACCGAGGTCACGCCAGGCAAGGGCCATGACGACCTTGGAGATCGCCTGGGCGCGCCGCGTCCCGACCTTGCGGAAGCGGAGCTCGCGCCCGCGCGCGAGCGGGAACCGGACCTGGAGGATCAGCTCGTCCGGCGCCAGCGCCGTCTTGCGGTACTCGACGAAGAAGTCCGTCGCCGCGATCTGGCGCTCGCCGCGTTGCCCGCCGACGAGGATCACCGCGTCGGCCGCGAGCAGGATCGGGAGGGTGTCACCGGCCGGCGAGGCGTTCGCGACGTTGCCGCCGAGCGTGCCCCGGTTCTGGATCTGCGCCGCGCCGATCGTCGCGGCCGCCTCGACGAGCGCGGGCAAGTGCTCGCGGCAGAGCGTCGACCGGCGGATCTCGGTGTACGTCGTCCGGGCACCGAGGACGAGGTTGCCTGCCTCGAGCTCGATGCCCTGCAGCGCGTCGATGCGCGACAGGTCCAGCATCCGCTCGGGGATGGGCCCGAGCTCGCCGGTGATCGCGACCATGATGTCCGTGCCGCCGGCGATCGGGCGCGTGGGCCCTGCCGCGAGGCGCTCGTACGCCTCGAACAGGTGCTGGGGGGTGTCGATCAGTGGCTCGGCCGGCACTGCTACTCGATCCGGTCGCGCTTCCGGCGGCGCAGGAGCAGGATCAGAGCCGCGAGCAGCGCGAACCCGCCGAGGATCTGGCGCGGGGTGAACGCAATCTCGAGCCCCAGCTTCTCGTCGTCCTCGACGGGGTCGTCGTCACGCTCGTCGAGATCGTCATCGACCTCGGGCGCCCAGCCGTTCGATTCAGGCGTCGACATGCGCCACCGAAGCGATCGCGTCGACGATCTTCGTGTAGCCGGTGCAGCGGCACAGGTTCCCGGCGATCGCCTCCCGGATGGGCTCCTCATCCGGCCCGCCGCCGGCGTCGAGGTAGGCGCGCGCGGCCATGAGCATGCCCGGCGTGCAGATCCCGCACTGCGCGGCGCCATGGTCCAGGAAGGCCTCCTGGAGGGTGTCGAGCGAGCCTCGCTCCCGCGCCGCCAGGGACAGGCCCTCGACCGTCCGGACGATCCGGCCCTCGACCTGGCAGATCGGGACGAGGCACGCATCGACGACCTGGCCGTCGAGGAGGACCGAGCAGGCGCCGCACTCCCCTTCCCCGCAGCCCTCCTTCGTGCCCGTCAGCCCGAGGTCCTCGCGCAGGACGTCGAGCAGCCGGCGCATGCCCGGGACGTCGACCTCGGCCGGGGACCCGTTGACGAGGAACCGGTACGCGCTCACGCGGCGGCCCCGCGGTTTGCGTCGCCCGCGTCAGTGAGGGCCGCGAGGATCCGCTCCGGCGTCGCGGGCAGCTCGTTGATCCAGACGCCGGTCGCGTCGTGGATCGCGTCGACGACCGCGGGCGCGGCCACGTCCATCGGCAGCTCGCCGACGCCCTTCGCGCCGTGCGGCGCCCCGCTGTACGGCGCCTCGACGAGGATCGACCGGATGTGCGGCGCGTCGAGCGCGGTCGGGATGAGGTAGGTCGCGAGCCGGTCGTTGAGGTACCGCCCGTCGGTCAGCTTCATCTCCTCGATCGTCGCGTAGCCGACGGCCTGGAGCGTGCCACCCTCAACCTGGCCCTCACACAGGACCGGGTGGATGACCTTGCCGACGTCATCGACCGCGATGACGTCCACGACGCGGACCTCGCACGTGTCGAGGTCGACCTCGACGCTCGCCACCGCGGCGGCCCAGCCGAAGGCCGGGTAGGCGTCGCCCATGTACGTCGCGTCGTCGAACGTGATCCCTGGGTACGGCTCGAACTTCTGGTCGATGCGCGTGGCGCCGTGCGTTCTTGCGTCGTCGCGGAACGCCTCGTGGAACGGCACGCCCGGGTTGCGCGTCTCGACCTCTGCCTTGAGCCGGCGCGCGGCGAGGATGACCAGGCCGCCGACGACCATGACGGTTCGGCTCGCGACGGTCGGCCCCGAGTCGAGGACCTCGGCCGTGTCCTGCGGTGGGTACTCGACCCAGTCGACCGGAACGCCGAGCTCGCCGGCAACCATCTGCGGAAAGACGGTCTTGGTCCCCTGCCCCATCTCGGTGTTCGCGGTCAGGACCCGGATCCGCCCGTCCGCGGTCAGCTCGACCGAGGCCACGGACGCGAGGTAGACCTCGCCCGAGCCGGTGAACCCGGCGCCGTGCCAGGCCAGTGCGATGCCGATGCCGTTCGCGATCCGCCGATCGCCTGAGCGAAGCGACCCCGCCGGGATCGTGCCCGAACCGAGGCGATCCGAGGCCTCGCGGGCGGTTCGGTCACGAACCCGTTCGTAATGGCTCGCCACGACCGCCTGCTCGAGCACCTCCTCGCCGGCGACGCTCTCGCGCAGGATCTGGCCGGTTGGGGTCTCGTCCTTGAGGCGGTACACGTTCCGGCGCCGGAGCTCCGCTGGGCTCAGCCCGAGGCGCTCCGCGAGCCGGCTCATCTGCATCTCGGCGGCGAACTCGGTCTGGGGCGCACCGAAGCCCCGGAACGCGCCGTTCGGGGCCGTATTCGTCCGGGTGGCGCGGCCGCTGAGCCGGACGTTCGGGCAGCGGTACGGGCCGCCGGCGTGGAGGAGGCCTCGGGAGAGCACGACGGGCGTGAGCGTGCAGTACGCGCCGCCGTCCATGATCACCTCGACGTCCTGGGCGACGAGGCGGCCGTCATTCGTGATCCCGGTCCGGTGGCGGACGATCGCCGGATGGCGCTTCGTCGTCGCGACGATGTCCTCGTGGCGCTCGTAGATCATCCGGACGGGGCGGCGCGCCTTCAGGGCCAGCAACGAGGCGTGCAGGGCGATGACCGACGGGAAGTCCTCCTTGCCACCGAATCCGCCGCCGGTCTCCTCCTGGATGACTCGCGCCTGGACGGAGCTGATGTTCAGCGCCCGCTTCAACGCCTTGTGGACGTAGTACGGGCACTGCATGGAGCCGTGGATGACCACGCCGCCGTCCTCGCCGGGGACGGCGATCATCGCGTTGTTCTCGATGTACAGCTGCTCCTGGTGGCCGACGCGGTACTCACCCTCGAGGACGAGGTCGGCCTCGGCAAAGCCGGCGTCGAGGTCGCCATGGTTGACCTCGTACTGGGCGAAGACGTGGTCGCTCTGCTCGGGGTCGAAGAGCGGCGGCAGGGCCTCGGTGACGAGCTTGATCCGGCCCTTGAGCCTCCGGAGCGTCTCGCGGTCCGGCGCAGCGAGGAGCGCGATGGGCTCGGCGACGTGGCGAATCTCGCCCCCGATCGGGACGAGCACGGGCTGGTCGTCCTTGATCGAGCTGACGAGGTTCTCGCCGGGGATGTCCGCGGCCGTCGCGATGACGACCTTGGACCAGTCGACGTCGGGGTCGGGCTTGATCGCGATGAGCCTGGCGCGGGGCTCGGTGGACCGGATCGTCGCGCCGTACCACGCGCCGGGAACGACGAGGTCGTCCGTGTACTTCGCCTCGCCGGTGAGCTTGGCCGGGCCCTCTCGGCGCAGCGGAAATCCCGCGGCCCGACCGGGGGCAAGCTGGCCGGGGTCGACGACGAGGGCGCGCTCGACGACGTCCGTTCCGGGCGTCAGGGTGCGGGTGGGCATCCTTCCCTCGAGACTCCTGCTCGCGTCCTGTCCTGCGCCTGCGAGCCTAGCAAGCCCGTCACCCGGTTGGTGCGGAGTGCACGTAGATGTCGTACGTGAACAGGTCGCGAAACCCGAGCTGCCGGTACACGCCGTAGCCGAGATCGCTCGACTGGAGCACGCCGATCCGATAGCCGAGGCCGGCCGCCGCGCGCAGGGCCGCGATGGTCATGGCTCTGCCAATGCCACGGCCACGGTGTGACGGCAGTGTCAGGATCGCGTACAGGCCCGCCACGCCACCGCCCAGCGAGACGCGCGAGGTCGCCACGGGCTGCCCGTCCACACGCCCGAGCCACCGGAGCGGTGCCGGCTCGGATGGGAAGCGGCGCGGGATCTCGCGGGCGAAGGCGTCCAGGGTCCGGCGCTGGACCGGCGTGGCCGCGCCGCCGGCCCACTCCAGCCAGTCCGCCTCGACGATCGTGAGGAACTCCTGGAGCGTGCCGGCATCCACCACGGGCACGATCTCGAGCCGGTGCGGCGGCGGCTCATCAAGCGGCACGTCGTCGAGGCTCGCGGCCATCGCCGGCGCGTTGCCCTCGAGCGTGAGGCCGGCCTGGAGCAGCCGCACCCCGAGATCGGCCGGGCTGTCGTGCGGCGAGACCCACCAGACGAACCCAGTGTCGGCCCCCTCGTAGCCGGCGATGACCTCGGCGATCCGCCGATTCGCATTCGCGTTCGTGAATCGGGCGCCGAGGACGACGTTCCGGAACGTGTCGGCGATCGGT
>Ga0299913_10004368_pt1 | contig 11865 bp, 9 predicted proteins | sample RVTome_9_FD_201360 | JGI IMG/M metagenome (GOLD analysis project Ga0299913, IMG submission 201360) | Soil microbial communities from uranium-contaminated site in the Upper Colorado River Basin, Wyoming, United States - RVT155D38 (version 2) ... | reverse complement strand
CTCGGCCAGCAAGGAGCGTGCCTCGGCGATCACCGCGTCCTCGTCGCTACCCCCCTCGCCGGCCCGGATCATCGCCCGGGCGGCGTCGATCGCGCGCCGCGCTATCCCGACGAGCACCTCGTGTGAATGCGCCGAGCCGAGCCCAAGATCGATGAGCGCGGCGCGCACGCGCTCGACCGAAGGAAGCGTGGAGAAGTCATCGTGCCCGCCGGACTGCACGTCGCCCGACTGCCCGCCCGATCGCGCGGCCACGGGCTTACGGGTTGTAGTTGAGGATGCGCCGGCGCATCGCTTCTTGGATCGCAGACACGCGGTTGTTGACATGGAGCTTGGAGTAGATGTTCGCGACATGTGTCGTTACCGTGCGCTCCGAGATCGACAGCCGCGACGCGATCGCCTTGTTCGGCAGACCCTCGCTCATCAGCTGGAGTATCTCCTGCTCGCGTGGAGTCAACGGCTGGAACGCGTCGGCGACGTCGTTGGCCCGGTAGGTTTCGAACTCGCTCAGCACCTGCGACGCGAGCTGCGGATCCAGTTGCATCTCGCCCCGCGCCACGGACCGGACCGTGTTGACGACCTCGTCGAGCTCGGCGGTCTTGAGCAGATAGCCCGAAGCGCCCGCTTTGACCGCATCGAATACGAACCGCTGTTCGTCGTGGCCCGACAGCACGACGACCGCGACGTTGGGGTGCGCGTCTTTGATCTCGCGGGTCGCCTCGATGCCGTCCTTGTTGGGCATGATCACGTCGACCAGGACGACGTCGGCGGTGGTCTCTTCGACGAGGGCCGCGGCCCCGGCCCCATCCGAGCCCTCGCCCACAACCTCGATATCGCCCTCGGTCTCGAGCATCGTCTTGATGCCCCGGCGGAGGAGATCGTGGTCATCGATGAGAACCACACGGATCGCTTCTGTAGTCATAGCTGGGTAGATGATAGAGGCCACGGCCGTTCTAAGGGTCAGACGGACCGGAGGTACGGATAAGGCATGGGTTCGAGAGCAGTGACCGCATGAGCGACGACCGCATGACAGACGACCAGATCAGCAACGAGGTCCGCTGGGGCGTGGGGTGCCTCGTGGGGGCCACCGCCATCACCGGCGTGCTGATCCTGTTGATGTACGTCGCGTTCACGTTCGAACCACCCCTGTGGGTCCAGTTGGTGCTCGCGGCCGGGCTCACGGTCGGCGGGGGCCTCCTGACCTGGCTGGTGGTCACCGCCCTGGGCCAGTCCAAAGCCCGGCCCCAGTCCCACCCCGAGGGCGTGGTCGAGCGCCTCCCGAGACCGCCGGATCCGCACGCCCCGGATCCTCGAGCCCCAGATACTGGGGGGTCCGGCCAGGAATAGCCCGAACGGGGTATTGACCGCTTCGTCCGATTAGGCACTAATTCTTCAAGCAGCGGCATGGTGCTGCCGATGATTCCAGTGCATCATCGGGTCTACGTGGGGCCACCGGCCCTCAATGGGAGGCGTGTTGTTCGTGAAGCGTATCGGGGCTGTTGTGATTGCCGGAGCGATGCTCGTCGCGCTCGCCGGCCCGGCCCACGCGTACACGTTCACCCGCACCCTCAGCCCCGGCGACAAGGGCCCCGACGTCAAGGTCTTGCAGGTCCGGGTCGCCGGGTGGTTCCCCCAGTCCGGCCAGGAGCAGATGCCGATCGACGGCTCCTACGGCGATGGAACGACCGCCGCGGTCCAGGCGTTCCAGTCCTTCTACGGCCTCGAGCCCGATGGGATCGCGGGACCCTCCACGTTCGCGGTGATCGACGGGCTCGAAGACGACAACGGCTCGACGCTGCACTTCGACTGGCGCGAGTTCAAGCAGAACCGCAACTCGAACTGCTCGGCCAAGGCCAACGGCTATGCCGGCACGTTCAAAGGCGGCATGGTCGCGCCGCGCAGGACCAAGAAGAACGTCAAGCGCCTGATGTGGCGCCTCGAGGCCATGAGGGCGAAAGCCGGCGGCAAGATGGTCGCGATCAATTCCGGCTACCGCTCGGTCGCCTACAACGACTGCATCGGGGGGGCCCGGGCGTCCCAGCACATGTACGGCACCGCCGCCGACAACCGCATGGCCGAGGTGACGAACCGCGTCCACCGCGACCTCGCGCGGGTGAGCCAGTTCCACGGGATCGGCTGCTACTCCTCGCTCAGCCACAACCACTTCGATCTCCGGCTCGAGAACGCCCATCTCGAGGGGGCCCGCTTCTGGTGGTGGCCGGACCAGGACGAGAAGGGCCGCGACCTCGCCGACGACGGCAAGCCGTGCTGGGGCGAGTCGACCGCGAAGCCGGCCGACGACGGCAGCGGCGACGGCTCCACCCGGACCACCGGCACTTCCCGAGCCCCACTCGTGCCTTCGGTGTCGTTCCTCAGCGTCTTCGAATCGAGCCCCGAGTGGTACCAGGGCCTCGGCGACTAACCCTTAGACCGGGCCCAACCGGGGCGGCAACCCCCCCGCCTACGTAGAACGCCCGATGGGTCACGGGGACTCTTTGTCCTAATTTGACTCAAGACGGCCTCTTTTCCTCCCGAATAGGAAAACGATGAAGCGTTCCCTATGCGTTCTGGCATCCATCGCGGTGGTGGCGAGCTCACTGTGGCCCACAACCGCCGGTGCTGCGCGCCGCGGCCCCCGGGACCGTCCCGCCGTCTCCGCGACCCGCGATCTCGAGCTCCCAACGAAGGTCCCCGGTGAGGTCGTCGTTTCCTATCGGAGCCAGGTCGATCGGGCCGCGAGGGCCGAGCTCCGCGCGGCGTCCGGCGCACGGCTGATCGCCCGCATCCCTGCAGCTCGCACCGACGTCGTCAAGGTAGGTCGCGGTCGGGTGGCAGAGACGATCGCCGCTCTCGAGTCGTCACCGGATGTCGCGTTCGCCGAACCCAACTACTACGTCCGTTCCTCGGCGGTCCCCAACGATCCCCGCTATGGCCAGCTCTGGGGGCTCAACAACACGGGCCAGAACGTCATGGGCTTTACCGGTACGAACGACGCCGACATCGATGCGCCCGAAGCGTGGGAGACCACCACCGGTAGTAGCGATGTCGTCGTGGCGGTGATCGACACGGGGGTCGCGTACGACCATCCCGATCTCTCCGGGAACATGTGGACGAACGCCGCGGAGATGGGTGGCGCTGCTGGAACCGATGACGACTCGAACGGATTCGCGGATGACGCGCGCGGGTGGGACTGGATCGACAACGACAACACGCCGCGCGACTTCTTCGGTCACGGGACCCACGTGGCGGGAACGATCGGCGCGAGCGGCAACGACGCCTACGGGGCGGTCGGGGTCAACTGGGATGTCTCGCTGATGCCGTTGCGGGTGCTCGACTCCGACGGGGTCGGGACGACCTCGGATGTCGCGGCCGCGATCACCTACGCCGCCAACAACGGTGCCGACATCGTCAACCTGAGCCTCGGGGGCCCGGACTTCTCGTTCGCGGTCCAGAACGCGATCGCCGCCGCAACTAACGTGTTGGTCGTGGCCGCTGCCGGCAACGAGTCGTCCAACAACGACCTGACCGGTTCGTACCCGTGCAACTACGCGCTCGCGAACATCGTGTGCGTCGCGGCCACCGATTCGAAGGACATCCTGGCGGGCTACTCCAACTACGGCGCCGTGAACGTCGACCTAGCGGCCCCCGGGTCGCGCGTCCTCAGCACGGTTCCGGCCTTCACCCGGGCCTTGCGTGAGACGTTCGAGGCCGACATCTCGACGACCTGGACCACGGGCGGCACCGGAACCCAATGGAGCCGCGGTCTCGATTCCTTCGGCTACTTCGCCGCCGACAGCGTCGGGTCCAACTACCTCGCCAACACCGACAGCTGGCTGCAGACCACCGACCAGATCGATCTAACCGGCCAGCAGAACTGCACGCTCACCTACGTGTTCGAGCTCGACACCGAAGAGGACTTCGACGCGGTCCAGATCGAGGTGTCGGGAGACGGCACCACATGGACGCACGTCGGGGGGTGGACCGGCTCGACCGGCGGAGACTGGCTGAGCGCCTCCCACGACCTGTCCGCCCACGACGGCACCCATGTCTACCTGCGGTTCAGGCTCATCAGCAACGCGTTGTTCAACGCCGACGGCGTGTCGATCGACGACGTCCAGGTCAAGTGCCTGACACCGACCTTCACCGGGACCGAGTTCTCGTATCTAAGCGGAACCTCGATGGCGACACCGCACGTCGCGGGGGCCGCGGCCCTGGTGCTCGCCGGTGCTCCGGATGCAACGGTCGCCAACCTTCGCAGCGCGCTCATCACCGGGGTCGACAAGGTATCGGGGCTCACCGGCAAGGTCGTGAGTGGCGGACGGTTGAACGTCGTGAAGGCCCTCGGGGTCTTCGTGCCGAGTGCCATCCCCGATGCCGACCCGAGCCCGTCGGGCTCCGCCTCTCCCGAGCCCTCGACGAGCGCGTCGCCAAGCCCGAGCCCGAGCGAGACGAGCATCATCCCGGACCCCGACCCGACGGTTGAACCACTCGAGCCGACGGCCCGTTCGATCACGCTGCGTCTGCGCAAGCACCTGGTCGCCCGGGGCCGCGTCACGGCTGCCGATGACTTCTCGCCGTGTTTCGCGAACGTCACGGTGAAGATCAAGCGCTGGGGCAAGGTCATCAAGACCACCGAGACCAACGACGAGGGCAGATACCGCGTGCGCATCCGCGATCGCAAGGGCAAGTACGTGGCGCGAGTGGCAAAGAACGAGCTGACCGATGCGATCTGTGCGGCAACGCGCTCGCCGAGGTTGCGCCACCGCCACTAGTTCAGAAGGATCTCGGCCTCACTAGCTCCCGTGCAGAGTGCTATTCGCGCTCCGTTGGCCGATCCACAAGACGCTTATCGCTGTTGCGATGTATCCAGCAACGATGTGACGCGGGTAGTACAGGAATACCTGGATGAATAGATGCGGGACGAGGAAACCCAGCGGCAAGATCAAGAACAGCCAGTCGACCCCTTCGAGGCGTTTCCTCCATTTCACCGCACACACAACCGCGGCCAACCACGCGACCTGAAGCCCGTGGATCGCAACCGGAAGTGCGCCGGGCGGCCAGAACGATCCATCCGACGGGGATGGGTTCAGGTATCCGACCCCGCTGGCTTGATTCGCGAGCGTTGCCCGGACGTTTGCGTCTCCAAGGTGGAGCAACTTTCTCGGCGGAAGTGGAAAGTTCACGGGCTGATCGGGTGTCTGCGGAAGGAACGCGAATCTGTCGCCGTAGATCTGGTTGTGGATGGCAGGAAGAAGCCCGATCGCCGCTATGAGGGCCACTGCAACCAATAGCCGTGTCTTGGTCCCCGTCTCTGGTTCGAGCCCCCAATACAGGAGGAACGCGGTCACCAGCAGCGCGATACCTATAGCTTGTTCTCCTCGCAAGATGAAACAGAGTCCAAGGAGCGCCGCGCCAGCGAGCCAATCCCGGAGTGACGGTCCTGCGAAGAGCAGCGGGACAGCAGCGATCAAGAAGATCCACGTTGGGTACTCGCTCATTACGTTACGGATCATCGTCGCTACCGGTTCGGACGTGCACAAGATGACGAGAAGAACCACCGCCAGCCCCACCAGAGCCGCGCCTGCCACCACGGACGGGTCTTCCTTGGGCGTCCTTTGCTGCTTCTTGCCATTGGCGACCCCCCGCCGCATGTCCTTCCAGCGGGCAACTGGTGCCGGCACCGTGGTCGATCCGACGAAAGTCCAACACAACCATGCGCCACACAACGTAAGAGCCAGCGCCCCGGCGATGGCTGGAAGAACGTCTCCATCACCGAACATGAGATGCATGGCGAAGAGGATGTAGCGGAAGGCTGGTGAGTACACGAAGACTGCTTCACCACCTTGAAGTGATCCGCTTGCGAGGATGGCCCGCGCTTGCCCCTCGTAAGTCAGGAAGTCCTGCCCGCCCCCGCGATACAAGACCGTCTCTAGCCCGATCCCGCTCAACTCCCGTGCGGCCACAAGGGCGGCGATCAGGGTCACTCCCAGTAGCAATAGACCGTCGCGGTCCTGATCGAGTTCTAGTCCCACGGCAGTGATGGTCGCGAGCATGGCCGCGGCCACCCAGAATCCGAGTGGAAGGATCAGCGCATCCGGCAATCCGAGCGCGAGTAGCCCTATCACTGACGCTCCGATCGCGTACTTGCCGAGCCGACGCAGACTTGAGCCGATCCCCACGAGGAAACCGAGTATGAGGACTGCGATGACCGCATCGGAGAGGACACCGACGACGCGGTCGATCATCGGTGCAGGTACACGAAATGGCTGACCATCTGCCTCAGCCACGGAGATTGCCGCGTAGGGCGCGTCGGTAACCTCGAGACCGGTTGAGCCATCGTTGAACAGATAGTCGATCTGTAGCTCGACACTTCCTGAGGGCAGAGTGATGAGCTCGACCCCCGGACGGTCGTACGACGAAGGAAAGTCGGTTTCGACTCCATCTATCGAGACCGAAGCTTCTCCGATGTAAGAGATTTCGACCGCCCTCTCCGTCGGCGTCGACATGTCTGCAACCCACGTTGCTTGGATAGGGATCCGTTCCCGGGTTGGCATCTCGGGCTCAAAGAAGTTCAGTCGCAGGTCATTCATGAATCCCGCACGCCAGTTGCTGTCGCTGAGAGTGGTCGGCGGCCCAGACTTATCGGCCGAGCCATAGTCGATGACCTCATCGATACGCGTTGCGTTCGAGAGGTCGAGGGGGTCATCGAACGACGTCGCGCACCGCTTCGTAATCGTTGGCAGGGCCGGCTTGAGGCATGCTCGGAAGCCACCTGTTGGTCCCATGGTCAAGAGGACCACCTTCATGATTAAGACCACGACCATCAGGGCCCCCATCGGCAGCGCAGCCCTCGTGAACCAGGGGCCCAGGCTCTCTCGTATCCGAGTCCTGAACGTCTTCGACAGCATCAAGAGGAGCAGTCCAACGACAGCGGCCTCGGGAGCGGTACTTAGTGGGATCCCATCGAAGATCCCGTCCTGGGGGCCGGGGACCACCACTAGAGCTGCTGTTAAGACGAGCAGTCCCGTGAACATGCGGCGATGTTATGCAAGATTGCATAGCTATCCCCCGTTCGACTGCCTGGGCAGGGCCGTCCGCCACCGCCATCGCCTAGAGATAACGACGGCGATCTGCGCGCCTGTAGTCTCCCGCTGTCATAGGTCGTCGTTTATGGGAGGGGTCGTTGCGGCGGGCAGTTCGGGAACGCGTTAGAGGCAATCGACGACGCATCTTGATCCTTTCGGGGAGCGTACTGCTGCTGGTTGCAGCCGGCCTCACGTGGTTCGTGACGCGACCCTCCGCCGAAGAGACGTGGCAACTCGCGCGGTCGAATATCCGTATCGCACGGACGGCATCGATCGAGATAGCGGCGACGATCGGTGGCGACGCTCAGGGTCCCGGCCAGGTTCTGACCGGGTCTGGAGTGATCGACCAGGGCGCGCACCTCGCTGAGATTACCTACGACTTCTCGGCCCTACCGGGCAACCAAGGTGGGGCCTTCGGCGCATTGGAGCGGGTGGGCACGATCTATGAAGACGGCCGTTTCCTCCTTGCCTTCCCACAACTCGGTCGGTTCCTCGAAAGAGATGAGCCCTGGGTCGCGTTCGATCACGAGGCCGTCGGACTTGCCTTGGGCGCCGACATCGGCCAGCTGCGCACCCTCACGACCCTGGACCCCTTCTTCTTGATCTCGTTGCTCGAGGGCGCATCCCACCGGGCGTTCGTTGAGGGAACGGAGCCACCCGTTGTGCGGTTCGACATCGACGTTGCCGTCGCCGCCGCCGGTGCGCCGGATCCGCTGGCGGACCTCTACGATTTGCTCCTGGCCGAGAGCCCCGATGAGTCTGCATCGGGGGAGATCTTCGTTGACGGCGAGACCACACAGGTAACGATCCGGCAAGGTGCTCCGATTGCCCCCGGGTTGCTGCAGACCGTGGAGATCGTCTTGCTCATCGAGGGAAGGGGGTCCGTCGATATCGCTACGCCGGCTGAAGATCAGGTTGTGACGCTCCAGAATCTGATCGATCGGCCCGGGGCCCGTAGCGATTAGCACCTGTGTCTGCCGCGAAGGACTCCATCAAGCGAGCTCTCTACATTTCGAGTTCAACGCTCGTGAGACTTTCCGGTGTTACACGGCTCCGAGGCTTGGTCAACAGACCAAATAGCTTGAGGGTGCTCATGTACCACAAGGTCACGGATCTGCGTCCGAATTCGATAGCGGTCTCGGTTGCAGCTTTCGAGGAGCAACAACGGATCCTGAATGAAGAGTTCAAGGTTGTACCCGCCGTCGATGTCCTCGCGTACTTCAAACACGGAACTCCACTTCCGCCCCGCGCCGTGTTGCTGACGTTTGACGATGGGTACCGCGACAACCTCACAAACGCTTATCCCATACTGAAACGGTTCGGTCATCCTGCCCTGTTGTTCGTACCGACGGACTTCGTAGGAGGTCGTGTCCTGCCTCACGATGAGATGCTGTCGGTATCGAATCCCACACTTGATTGGGAAGATCTGACGTCCATGCTCGATGTGTTCGAGGTGGGCTCGCATGCTTGTTCGCACCGTCCTCTGACGAAGATTCCACGCGCGAACGCGATCGACGAGATCCGTCGCTCGAAGGACCACCTTCAATCCCGTCTTGGACGAGAGATACGCGCGTTTTCGTATCCGAAAGGAAGCATCTGCGACTACGACGAAGGTCTAACCGAGGCCGTGATGCAGGCCGGGTACGAACTTTGCTTCACGACTATCCCGGGGACCAACCTCGCAGATGCCGATCCGTTTAGTCTCAAGAGAGTCAACGTCGAAGACTTCGGGATCCGCTTCTTCCGGAACTTACTCGATGGTTCGGCCGACGTCCTTGCCTTGAAGGACACACGTGTCGGTTATCGCGCGAAGGCGTGGGCCAATCGTGCTCTTCGCAGCTCCACGGAGTGACTGTGAGGGAATGGGACTTGGTTCGATACGAACCTAGGTTCCGCGCGCCGCTTCTCGAGCTGATGGAGCTGGTTCAAGGTCATCCCACAACCAGCGAGGAGTTCCAGTGGGAGTTCGAGCGGAACCCGGCCGGAGACTTGAACATCTTCCTAGCGATGCAGGATGGACAGATCATCGGTTGTTCGTGCCACAACACATTCAGGATGCAGGTCGACGACCGCGAGGTGGTGGCATCGTTCCCCCTGAACGTGCTGACGCACCCTCGGCATCGTGGGCGAGGGATCTTCTCGCACCTCGAGATGGCTAACGAGGAACATGCCCGATCGATCGGCGTGCCCTTCATGTTGTCTTTTCCGAACGAACAGAGCACTAGCATTTTCCTCAACAAACTCGGCTGGACACGCGCGAAACCGCCGCGGCTCCTGGTAAGGCCGGGGCGCCTTGATGAGCTCGCGCGGAGACTGTTGAGCCGAGCGTCGCCAGGCACCGACGTGCCGCCCGCGGGCCAGGGCGATCCATTGCTTGACTCCACCATTGGTGTCATCAAGGGCGGGGATCTCGAACTCTCCCCGATCGACTCGTTTGGCTCGTGGAGCAGTGAGTTGTCCGAGTCCTTTCCGGCAAGACGCTGTATCGCTCGTAGCGCCGATTATCTGAATTGGCGCTTCAGGGACCATCCTTCGGGTCGCTACCAGGTGTTTTCCGTGCACCGCAGCGGTGACCAAGTGGGTTCCGTCGTGCTTGGAATGATCGAGAAGCGAGGGTTTCCGGTGGGTTACGTCGCAAATGCGATGTTCCTTAGTGACGCATGGGACGTCTACGAGAAGGTTCGTGGTCTGACGTCGCGGTTCCTCAGGAGTCAAGGTGCGGCACTCTGTCTGGACATGACTAGTCCGATGCGAACCATCCAAGACGAGCTCCGCGGGGGTTACCTTCCTTTCCCTCGCGCCTTGAACCTCATCTACAAGCCGTTGGATCCAAGCTTCGACAGCGGATCATTTGCGCGTGGCTGGACGTTTCAGGTCGGAGACTTGGACTTCTTCTGATGCCGCTAGGCGGGGGGCCGCGATCTAGGTTGCTTCAGCGGCGTTGACGTGCTTTACGTCGTCGCCATCTGGCGGCGACGTAACCGCCGGTTGTGAGCGTTCCTCGTGGGGGACGACTTCCATCAACATCACCCTCCGTCGACGACTGTGTTCGTAGACCGGCACGCGACCGAGCATCACTCCGGCGAAGATCGAGACGGCAGCCGCGAAGCCCATAAGAATGAAGCCGGTCGCGGTGTCGAGTCGTGACATCACCACAGCCAACCATCCCAACCCGATGCCCGCTGCGTATACAAGCGCAACCGCGCTCCGGACGGGAACCCCTACGAATACAAGGCGATGACTGATGTGGTCCCGCCCTCCAGCGAATGGGCTCAAGCGGTGGAACAGACGATTGATCACTACCACGGAGGTGTCGAAGATGGCCACGCCGAGCACCAGAACGGGGACCATGAAGGCAATCTCTTTGGGGGCCGGGAAACTCAATTTGACCCCGATCACCGCGAGAAGGAACCCAAGGAAGAGACTTCCGGCATCCCCCATGTAGATGCGCGCCGGGTGAAAGTTGTGTCGCAAGAAACCCAGAGAGCACCCGGCGAGCGCGGCGGCGAGAGCTGCAACGGCGATCTGACCATTGAGCGCACCGAGGAGGAAGAAGAACCCGGAAGCAATCGCGGCTAGCCCCGCAGATAGTCCGTCCATGTTGTCGAGCAGGTTGAACGCGTTGGTGATCCCAACGATCCAAATAACGGTAAGGACCGCATCGGCCGCGGGCTGGTGGAAGAGTTCGATGCTGATCCCGGCGGTCCAGACCGCGATCGCGGCCGCAAGCTGGAGGGCGAAACGAGGGAGCGGGTGGAGGCCCCGGAGATCATCCAGGAGTCCCACCATGCTTAGCCCGACGCCGACCCCGACGACGAGCGCCAGCTGATTCGCTCCGCTCGGGGGCGCTCTCAAGAATGATCCGATAACGATGACCCCAGCGAATGCGACCACCATCGCGACGCCACCGAGATATGGCACGGGTGAGTCTTGCGTCTTGTAGGCCCCCGGCTGGTCGAGGGCCCCGAAACGCTGAGCGATGCGCAGGGCGAGGGGGGTCAGTCCGAATGCAGCGATGAGACTCAACGAGAAGGCCCACAGATAGGCGGTCCAGGTGAGGTCCACTAGCCTCGCTGCTCCTCGACGACCGTCGCGATGATCTCGTCGAGCCCTACTGTGGGGTTGAAGCCGATCAAGTCTCTGGCCCTCGTGATGTCTGGGACGCGCCGCTCCATGTCCTCGAAGCCCTCCTCGTACGCCTCCTCATAGGAGACGTACTTGATCTTGCTGGTCGAGCCGGCGATGCCCACGATCCTGTGGGCAAGTTCCTCGATTGAGATCTCGTCTGTGGCGCCTATGTTAAAGACCTTTCCGTACGCCTCTTTGTGTCCGAGCAGATCTATAAGCGCTCCCACGACGTCACCGACGAAGCAGAAGCAACGCGTCTGTCTCCCGTCTCCGAAAACGGTGACAGGTTCGTTGCGGATAGCTTGAGTGACGAAGCGCGGGATGACCATCCCGTACGATCCGGTTTGCCGCGGCCCCACCGTATTAAACAGCCGCACGATGACCGTAGAAAGACTCTTTTCCTTCCAGTAGGTGAAAGCGAGAATCTCGTCGATCGCCTTCGCTTCCGAATATGACCATCGACTCTTGAGAGGAGAACCTAGGATTCTGTCGTCTTCCTCTCGCAACCTGTCCGAGGTGTTCTTTCCGAAGATCTCACTGGTTGAAGTCACAAGGACCTTGCACCCGTACTTGTGTGCTTTCTCGAACACGACCTCCGAGCCCCGGATATTGGTGGCGAGACTCTCCAGAGGTTTTTCTACGATCAGTTTCACAC